>Ga0335083_10006499_pt1 | contig 14572 bp, 11 predicted proteins | sample Lox_Sample_42_FD_206716 | JGI IMG/M metagenome (GOLD analysis project Ga0335083, IMG submission 206716) | Soil microbial communities from Loxahatchee National Wildlife Refuge, Florida, United States - Lox_Sample_4.2 | ecosystem: Environmental > Terrestrial > Soil > Wetlands | place: USA...
GCCAACGGCGGGTGGATGGTCAGACCTCATCTGGTCGACTCGGTGGTGTTGCCGGACGGAACCAGCCAACCTGTGCCCCATCAGCCCCTCCGTCGTGTCATCTCCGGTCAGACCGCCCGTCGGGTGCGAGACATATTGACTTCCGTCACCACTTCTGAAGGGACGGGGGCCCAGGCGTCGATGGCGGATTTTCAGGTGGCGGGGAAAACGGGGACGGCCCAGAAGGTCAACCCCGAGACGCACCGGTATGACGCGCAGGCCGTGGTCAGCTCGTTTATCGGCTTTGTGCCGGCAGATTCGCCGCGGTTCGTGTTGCTGGTCGTGGTGGACGATCCGCAGGGGCCAGGCTGGGGCGGCACGGTGGCGGCGCCCGTCTTCCGGCAGATTGCCACGGCCACGCTCCATTATTTGGGCGTCATGCCGTCGGCGGCTCCGCCGTCGCCCAAGCTGGTGCAATTTACGCCGTCCGCGCCGGGGATCGGCGTCTCGAAAGCCGGGCCGGGGACTGATGCCGGACAGACGGTCGCCATGAGGATCGAATGACGTTGCGCGAACTTGCCGATCTGCTTGACCATCCGCGTGTCCAGGGCGATCTGACCGCTGTCGTGACGGCCGTCTCCGATGATTCGGCTTCCGTCGAACCGGGCGCGTTGTTCGTGGCCGTCAAAGGACTCCGTCACGATGGTCATGAGTATGTCGAGGAGGCATTCCGGCGTGGCGCTGTTGGGGCGGTTATCGAGCAGTCCCGGCTGCTGGCCAGGCTGCCGACCGCCCCGTGTTTGATTTGCGTGTCCGACAGCCGAATGGCGTTGCGCCGGATCGCCGTCGCGTTTTACGGAGAACCGGCCGGCCGACTTCGGATGGTCGGTGTGACGGGCACGAACGGCAAGACGACGACCGCCCATCTGATTCAGTCGATTCTGTCGGCGGCGGGTCTTCCCGCGGGGCTGATCGGCACAATCGGCTATCGGATCGGGGAACGGCAGTTGACCGCGTCGCATACGACTCCCGGTTTGCTCGCGTTGCAACAGTTACTGGCGGGGATGGTTCGGGAAGGACTCCGGGCCGCGGTGATGGAAGTCTCCTCTCACGCCCTGGCTCAAGGACGGGTTGAGGGGTGCGAATTCGATGCCGCCGTCTTCACCAATCTAACCCAGGACCATCTCGATTTTCATGGAACCATGGATAACTATTTCGCCGCAAAACGGACGCTGTTTGAGGGGCTGGCCGACGGTCGGTACGGCAAATCGGGTGCCTGGGCGGTGATCAATCGCGATGATCCGTGGGGACGGAAGCTCCTCGACGCCCATCCGGATCGAACGCTGACCTACGGACTGGAGCCGGGCGCCGATGTGACGGCCGCCGAGCTGGTTGTCGATTGGTCGGGGATTCGGGCGACGATCCGGAGCGCACGGGGGACGTTTCCCATCGACTCGCCTCTCATCGGCCGTTATAACGTGCCCAATCTGCTGGCTGCGGTCGGCGCCGGTCTGGCGATGGATTGCGACCCAGCAGCCATACAGGCCGGCATCCGTCAGATGCGGCAGGTGCCGGGCCGGTTTGAAAAGGTGGAGGAGCCCGGACAGCTCTTTCGCGTCATCGTCGATTACGCCCACACGGACGACGCCCTGCGCCGTCTGCTGCTGGCCGTTCGAGAGTTGCAGCGGGGCCGTGTGATTGTCGTCTTCGGCTGCGGAGGCGACCGCGACCGCGGCAAGCGGCCCAAAATGGGACGGGTTGCCGCCGAACTGGCCGATCTGGTCGTCCTGACTTCCGACAACCCCAGATCCGAAGTTCCACAGTCGATTCTGGGTCAGATCGAAGCCGGCGTGAAGGACACGGAGCCCCCGGCGCGGCGTCTACGCGACTACCGAATCGTGGAGGATCGCAAGGCCGCCATTGGCTGGGCGATCGGGGCGGCCGAACCGGGCGACGCGGTGGTGATCGCCGGCAAAGGTCACGAAGATTATCAGATCATTGGAACGGCGCGTCTGCCGTTTGATGATCGTGCCGTGGCGCGCGAAGCCCTTCGTGCACGGTTTGTCGAGGCATGAACGGGCTCGAGCAGGCGACGGGGGCGCGCGTGGCAGACGCGACAGCGACCATCATGCGGACGACCGTGCAGCCGGGATTTCGCGTGGCCGAGCTCATTCCGTTGCTGGGCGCGGAGCTGCTGTCCGGCAGTGTGGAGGGCCGGCTTGAGGCGCTGTCGACGGATTCGCGCACGGTGCAGCCGGGTGATTTTTTTCTTGCGTTGAAAGGAGAACGGTTCGACGGTCATGCGTTCGTCCCTGCGGTGCTCGCGGGGAACGCAGCGGGGGCGATCGTGGCCCGTGAAGCCGGCCGACGGATGCTGAACGGATTGCCGATCCGGCGAACGCTGCTCGGCGTGGACGATCCGCTGCGTGCGTTGCAGCAACTGGGGGCTGCGCATCGGCGGCGATTTGCGCTGCCGGTGATCGGCGTCACGGGGAGCAATGGCAAAACAACCACCAAAGAGATGACGGCGGCCATCCTTTCTCGGCGGCACGCCGTGCACAAGACCCAGGGAAACCTGAACAGCCAGATCGGCCTGCCGATGGTCCTGCTGGGACTGACCTCGGTTCATGAAGCGGCGGTCTTGGAGCTGGGCATCAGCCGACACGGCGAATTAACCCGGTTGTGCGAGGTGGCCGCTCCGACGATCGGCATCATCACCACCATCGGCCCGGCGCACCTGGAATCCCTGGGCGATCTCGACGGGGTGCGGAGCGCGAAAGCGGAGCTGCTGGAGAGCCTGCCGGCGGATGGGGTGGCGGTGCTCAACCGCGACGAGGCGTCGTTCGACTGGCTGCGCGGGCGTTGCCGTTGCCGTGTCGTCGGTTTCGGAGAATCGGCCGGGGCCGACGTCCGGAGCCGCATTCTAGGAATCGATCAGGGCGAGCCGCCGCGGCAGCGCATCATTGTGCAATGGGACGGCGGAAGCGCGGAGGCGCGGCTGCCGGTCATCGGTGTGCATTTTGCCGTCAACGCGGCCGCGGCCGTTGCGGCGGCGTTGGTCGTGGGCGTTGGACCGGAGGAGATCGTGTCGGGACTGGAAGCGGTGCGATTGCCCGCCATGCGTTCGGAGATCAGGCCGCTGCCCGGCGGCGCGCGTCTCTTGCTGGACGCCTACAACGCCAACCCGCTCTCGGTTCGGCGCGCGCTGGAGACGGCCGCACAACTGTCCGGCACGGGCGCCATCGTCGCTGTGTTGGGCGACATGCTGGAGCTGGGGCCGGATGCGGAGCGCTGGCATGACGAGGTGGGCCGGTATGCGGCGACCCTGCCGGTTGACCGGTTGGTGACGGTCGGCGCGCTCGCGGGCCGGATGGCCGACGGCGCCGCGGCGGCGGGACTGGCGGCCGAGTCCATCGAGCGCTGTGCCGACGTGGAAAGCGCGGCGGCCCTGCTCGAGCGTTGGATGCGCGCCGGAGAGATCCGGGCCGGCGATGTCGTGCTGGTGAAAGGTTCACGTGGGATGCGGATGGAACGCGTGCTCGACATGCTGACGGGGCGGGGCGCCTGATGCTGTACCATTTGCTCTATCCGCTGCACACGGACTTCGCCGTGTTCAATGTGTTCCGCTACATCACCTTTCGGACGATCTATGCGATCTTGACGGCGCTCGCGATCAGTTTTCTGTTCGGCCCGTCGATCATTCGGCTGCTGCAGCGTCATCAAATCGGTCAGCAGATCAGGGAGGAGGGGCCCAAGAGCCACCAACGCAAGGCGGGTACGCCGACCATGGGAGGATTATTGATGGTGGCGTCGCTGCTCATCGCAACCTTGTTGTGGGCCGATCTGCTCAACGGGTATGTCTGGCTGGCAGTGGCGACCGTGGTCGGCTTCGGCGCGATCGGCTTTGCGGACGATTACCTGAAGTTCATTCGTCGCCGCTCCGAGGGGCTCAAGCCCCGCTATAAATTCGGGCTGCAGATTGCGGTGGTGCTGCTGGTGGCATGGGTGCTTCGGGCATTCATGCATTTTCCCATGACGCTGAATCTGCCCTTTTTCAAGGAGGTGCAGCCGGACCTGGGCGTGTGGTACCTGCTCTTTATCCTCCTGGTGGTGGTGGGCGCCTCCAACGCCGTGAATTTGACCGACGGCTTGGACGGCCTGGCCATCGGGCCCCTGGCCGTCACCACGGTGACGTTCACGATCGTGACGTATGTGGTGGGGAACAAAAAGTTCGCCGATTATCTGCTGATCCCGTACGTCGAAGGTGCCGGGGAGCTGGCGATTTTCTGCGGTGCGATGCTGGGCGCCTGCATCGGGTTTCTCTGGTACAACACCTACCCGGCGTCGGTGTTCATGGGTGATGTGGGCTCGCTGCCGCTTGGTGGCGCATTGGGCGCGGTTGCCGTCATGACCAAACAGGAATTTCTGCTGGTCCTCGTCGGCGGCATCTTCGTGGTCGAGGCGCTGTCGGTCATTTTTCAGGTTGCGTCCTTCAAATCGCGCGGGAAGCGTATTTTTCTAATGGCGCCGTTGCACCATCACTTCGAGTTGAAAGGGTGGGCCGAGCCGCAGATCGTGGTGCGTTTCTGGATCATTGCGGTTGTGCTGGCGTTGTTGAGCCTGAGCACATTGAAGTTGCGGTGAGACGGCGGTGGCGGCGGCAAAGCGACGAAATGGAACGGGAGCGCAGGCCGTGAGCGGCATCGGGACATGGCCGCATGGACAGCCCGTGCCCAAGCGGGCGTTGGTGGTGGGCGCGGGACGCAGCGGCGTGGCAGTCGCCAAGGCGCTGGTCGCACTCGGCGCTTCGGTGGTCGTGACCGACCGAAAGCCCGAAGGAGAGCTCGGCGCTGATGTGGCGGCATTGCGTCGCCTCGGTGTGAACGTGGCGGTGGGTGCGCACTCGCCGGAGTTGCTTGCGGGGGTCGAACTGGTTGTGGTCAGCCCCGGCGTGCCGTCGGATGTGCCGCTTCTGGAGGCTGCGCGACAGCGGGTCATCCCGGACCAACCGGGCCGCCACGTGGAGGTGATCGGCGAGCTGGAATTTGCCGCCCGTCTGATTGACGCGCCCTGTGCGGCGATAAGTGGAACGAACGGCAAGAGCACCACGACATTGCTCCTGGGCGCGATGGCGGCCGCGGCCGGGCGCCACACGTTTGTGGGCGGCAATCTCGGACAGCCGCTATCCGCGGCGTTGTTTCCTCCTGTGCCGTGGGAATTGCTGGTGGTGGAGGTCAGCAGTTTTCAACTTGAGACGATCCGGACTTTTCATCCCGTGTGCGCCGCGCTGCTCAACGTCACGCCCGATCACCTTGACCGGTATCCCGATTTCGACCACTATGTCGCGGCCAAGCGGCGGCTGTTCCTCAACGCCGCGCCCGGCGACACGGCGGTGCTCAACGCGGCGGATCCGATCGTGCGCGCCATCGGCCGTGAGCTGCCCTGCCGTGTGATCTGGTTTGCGGAGACGCCAACCGACGGCGACGCGGTCTGGTCCGCCGACGGCGTTGTGCGGATGCGCGTGAGTGGACAGGAAGAGACGCTCTGGCCGGTTGAGTCGCTCCGGCTGCCGGGGCGCCATCTGCTGCAGAACGCGTTGGCGGCCACTGCCATGGCGCGCGCCTTGGAGCTTCCCGCCGGCGCGATTGAGCTGGCGGTCCGGAATTTTCAGGGACAGGAACATTGCCTGGAGCAGGTGGCGGAACGTGCGGGCGTCCTATACATTAACGATTCGAAGGGCACCAACGTGGATGCGGTGATCAAAGCGCTGGAGAGCTTCGACCGGCCGATTATCTGGATCGGCGGCGGCTTGGACAAGGGCGGCCGGTTTGACGATCTGCGGCCCGCGGTCGGGCGACGGGTCAAGCGGGCGATTGTCTTTGGCGCGGCGCGGCAGACGATCGCGCAGGCGCTGGAGGGTGTGACCGTCATCGAGGAAGCGGCGACGATGGATGAGGCCGTGCGGCACGCCGCGGGAGCGGCGCAGAAGGGGGACATCGTCCTGTTGTCGCCCGCTTGCGCCAGTTTTGATCAGTTTCGAGATTACCGCGAACGGGGAGAACGATTCCGGTCGCTGGTGCGGGAGTTGACATGACGGTGCAGACGGGCCATGGCGCGGCGTGACCACGGAGCGGGTTGGCTGGTTGCCGCCGAGGGAGTTGACCGACCCTTGCTCGTGGTCGTGACCCTGTTGCTAGTAGGCAGTGTGGTGATGGTTTACAGCGCCAGTTCTGCCATCGCCATGGAGCAGTATCATGATGCCGGCTATTTTCTTAAACGTCAGCTGCTTTGGGTGGCGGTCGGCGTCCTTGCCATGGTGATTGCGGCGCGGATGAATGTCTGGGGGTGGCAGCGCCTCGCCCTGCCGCTGTTGGCGCTGTCGGCGTTATTGCTGGTGCTGGTTCTGGTGTCACCCATCGGCTCGACGGTCAACGGCGCGCGTCGCTGGCTCCGCATGGCCGGCTGGTCGCTCCAGCCGTCGGAGCTGGCCAAGCTGGCGACCGTCTGCTATCTGGCACGGTATCTGGCCTGTCACGCCGGCCGCTTGACGGAATTCCGCCGGGGCGTGTTGCCGCCGTTGGCGGTGTGCGGCCTGCTGCTGGTCCTTGTCCTGGCTGAACCCGATTTTGGCACGGCCTTCGTGATTGCGATCCTGACCCTGATGTTGCTGTTCGTCGGCCAGGCCCGGATGTCCCATCTGGCCGGCTTGGTGCTGACCGCATTGCCGGCCGCGGCGATGCTGATCACTTCGTCACCCTATCGGCGTCAACGACTGCTGGCGTTTCTGAATCCGTGGGACAATGCGCAGACATCGGGATTTCAGGTCATCCAGTCCTTTCTGGCCATGGGCCGGGGGGGGGTGAACGGTCTGGGGCTCGGCGAGAGCCGGCAGAAGCTGTTTTTCCTCCCGGAGCCGCATACGGATTTCATTTTCTCCGTGATTGGAGAAGAATTGGGGCTGATTGGGACGATGGCGGTCTTGCTGCTCTTCGTGATCTTCTTCTGGCGCGGGCTGGTGATCGCACAGCGGGCAGACGAGCCATTCCTCCGCTATCTGGCTGTCGGACTGACCGCCATGATCGGGATGCAGGCACTGCTGCACATGGCGGTGGTGATCGGGCTGTTGCCGACGAAGGGGTTGACACTGCCTCTGCTCAGTTACGGAGGATCATCATTGGTGGTCGATCTGGCGGCCGTCGGTATTTTGCTGGCGATCGGCCGTCAACGGGGGATGGGATGAGGGTGTTGATCGCAGCCGGCGGCACGGGCGGCCATCTCTTTCCGGGGCTGGCTATCGCACAGGAATGGCAGCGGCGTCGCGCCGTCGAGGTGGTCTTCGCCGGCACCGCCCGTGGGTTGGAGAGCAAGCTACTGCCGACCATTGGCTATCGGCTGGTGCAGATGCGCGTGGAGGGATGGATCGGCCGGGGGAGAAAAACGCTTGGTGCCGTGCTGCAGCTGCCACGCAGCCTGTGGGATGCCTGGCGATTGCTGCGGGACGTGCGGCCTGATGTGGTCATCGGCACGGGCGGGTATGCGAGCGGGCCGCTGCTCTTGATGGCCGCCTTGGGCCGTTATCCGAGTGTGGTCGTGGAGCCTAATGTACTGCCGGGACTGACCAATCGGCTGCTGGCGCCGCTGGTCGACGTAGTCATCAGCGCATTCGAGCGGTCGAACCGCCATCTCTGGGCGCGGAGGGTGCTGGTGCTGGGCAATCCAATCCGCCGGGATGTGGTCCAGCCCGCCGGGCGGCCCGCGACAGGCGCAGACCATTCCGACGGCGAAGCATCGACCAGAACGGTGCTGGTCCTGGGGGGCAGCCAAGGCGCGCACGCGATCAATCAATTAATGGTGGAGACGCTTGATGAGCTGGGTTCGCTGCGTGAAACGGTCTGGTTCATCCATCAGACGGGCGTAGCGGACTTGCCGTGGGTGAGGCAGGCGTATGACCGACGCGGCGTGGGAGGGCGCATCGAGCCATTCATTCATGACATGGGGACGGTCTATGCCCAGGCCGATCTCGTGATCAGCCGGGCCGGCGCGACGACGATCGCTGAACTGACCGCGTGCGGCAAACCGGCCCTCCTGATTCCGCTGCCGCACGCCGCCCACCAGCACCAACACGAGAATGCGCGGTTGCTGCAAGACGCGGGTGCCGCCATCATGTGCGAGCAGGGGGACCTGACCGGCCGCCGGCTGGCGGAACTGTTGTCGAAGCTATTGGGCGATCCTGGCCGGTTGCGGATCATGGCTGACGCCAGCCGCGCGCTGGGACGGCCGGACGCGGCCGGCACCATCGTCGAGGCGTGTGAGGCCCTGCTGGGCGTCAATCGAGGCGAGAAAGCGGGTCAGACGGCATGACACGTGGACTGTTTCGAAAAATCCGGCAGATTCATTTTGTCGGAATCGGCGGCGCCGGCATGAGCGGCATCGCCGAGGTGCTCCTGACGCTTGGGTACCGCGTCACCGGCTCCGACCAGGGCGCATCTGAAACCACCAAGCGGCTCGAGTCATTGGGCGGGGTGATTTTCTTCGGTCACGCGGCCTCCAATATCGCCGGAGCCGAGGTGGTGGTGGTCTCCTCCGCGGTGCGGAGGGACAACGTCGAAGTGGTGGAGGCCAGACGGCAGCAGATTCCCGTGATTCCGCGCGCGGAAATGCTCGCGGAATTGATGCGGCTCAAATACGGCGTGGCGATTGCCGGCTCGCACGGCAAGACGACCACCACTTCGATGGTCGCGACGCTGCTCGCGGCTGGCGGCCTCGATCCGACCGCCGTCATCGGCGGTAAGCTCAACAGCTTTGCCAGCCACGCCAAACTGGGTCAGGGCGAATTTCTCGTGGCGGAGGCGGACGAGAGCGACGGCAGTTTCCTGCGCCTGAGTCCCACCATCGTCGTGGTGACGAACATCGACCGGGAACACCTCGATTACTACCGCACCATGGAGGAGTTGAAGGCGGCGTTTCTGACCTTCATCAACAAGGTGCCCTTCTACGGACTGTCGATCGTCTGCTTGGATCACCCTGTGATCCAGGAGCTGCTTCCCGCGGTCGAGCGGCGCCACGTCACCTACGGGATCGCGGCCCAGGCGGACGTCACCGCGCACGAGATCGAGCTGAAAGGCTTCCGATCGACCTTCAAAGTGACGGCGGCGAACGGCCCGCGCGGGCAGACGCGCCGGTCGCTCGGCGGGTTTGAGCTGACCGTGCCGGGACTGCACAACGTCTCCAATGCCCTGGCCGCCGTCGCGGTCGGCCTTGAACTCGAGCTGCCTGAGGAGACGATCCGTCAAGCCCTGCGGGAGTTCAGCGGTGTCGAGCGGCGGTTCCAGATGGTCGGGGAAGCCGCCGGCGTGATGGTGATCGATGATTACGGCCACCATCCGGCGGAGATCAAGGCGACGCTGTCCGCGGCAAAGAACGGATGGCCCCGGCGCCGCATCGTGTTGTTCCAGCCTCACCGTTACACCCGGACGCGGGATTTGATGGACGAGTTTGCGACCGCCTTCTACGATGCGGATCTGCTGGTGTTGACAGACATTTATCCGGCGGGCGAGCCGCCGATCGAAGGGGTCACGGCCGAACGGCTGGCGGCGACCCTGCGGGAGCACGGCCATAAGCATGTGCTCTATGAACCCGATCGTGATGCGATGGCGGAGACGGTTTGGCCATTGCTCCGTGACGGTGATCTGGTGCTGACTCTGGGCGCCGGCGATATCTGGAAAGTCGGCCGTCAGCTGCTCGAACGACTGCGCGCCACCGGTCTGGACGCGAGGGCGACGCGATGAGTTTCAAAGAAAAAATCCAGCGGTTCCTGAAGGAACTGCGTGAGGGGGCACCAACGCGTCCCCCGGCGGAGATTAGACAGCACGAGCCGATGAGCCGGCATACGACGATGAAGGCGGGCGGCGACGCGGATCTGCTGGTGGTGCCGCAGGATGTGGAAGAGCTCAAGCGCGTTGTCCTGGCCGCGCATCGGGCGGGACTGCCGCTGATCGTCCTGGGGGGCAGCAACGTCATCGTCCAGGACGGCGGCATCACGGGCGTGGTGGTGAAATTGAGCCGCCTGAACCGCATTCGAATCGTCGGGTCTGATCGCATCGACGCCGAAGCGGGTGTGCTGCTTCCCCGTCTGGCCCGGGCGGCGGCCCGGGCGGGGTTGTCGGGTCTGGAGTTTGCCATCGGGATTCCCGGCACGGTCGGCGGCTCGATCGTGATGAACGCCGGGACGCGTGACGGGGAACTCGCGCCGCGTATCGATTCGGTGACGCTCATGCGTCCCGACGGTGACGTGGTCACGCTGGAACGGGAGGCGCTGCGGTTTCGCTACCGGCACGCGGAACTGCCCCAGGGCTGCGTGGTGAGCGCGCGGTTCGCACTGCAGCCGGCGCCAATGGACGAGATCGACGCGACCATGAAACGCATGCTCGGCGCACGGTCCGCGTCGCAGCCGCTCCACTCGCCCAGCGCGGGGTGCGTCTTTAAAAATCCTCCCGGCGATTCGGCGGGCCGGTTGATCGAGGCCGCGGGGCTGAAAGGGTATCGGATCGGCGATGCCCAGGTGTCGGAACGGCACGCCAATTTCATCATCAACCGGGGCCACGCGCACACGCACGACATCCTCGCGCTGATCCGGCACGTCGGCCGTCAGGTTGAGCAGCGATTCGGCGTGACGTTGGAGCTGGAAGTCAAAATTATCGGCCGCGCGGCGCGGTTGAAGGGGGCTTCGCGTCCATCCAAGCTGCGGTCCCGGACGCACTCCTCGCATGCGACGATCATGGGTGCCTCATGACACGACCATGCGAAGGGCGGCGGATCGGCGTGCTGCGCGGCGGACAATCGACCGAGCGCGATGTGTCAATTCGAAGCGGCGCTGCGGTGGCAGGGGCGTTGAAACGGCAGGGGTATGAGGTGACGGAGCTGGAGCCGGACCGTGCCCTGCTGGCCCATCTCTCGGGCGAGATTGAAGTGAACTGCCGAATCGAGGTGGCCTTCATCGTCTTGCACGGTCGCGGCGGCGAAGACGGGCAGATCCAGAGTGTGCTCGAGTGGGCGGGGATCCCCTACACCGGCTCCGGTGTCTTGGCCAGCGCGATCGGGATGAACAAAGCGGTGACGAAACAGTTGATGCACGTGGATGGGATTCCCACGCCGCAATGGTTCCGCTGGCGACGGGGGGCGTCGCCGCCACCCGTGGAGCGCTTCCCCCTTGTGGTCAAACCCACGTCGGAGGGGTCGACCGTCGGCGTCTCGATCGTGACCGCGCCGGGCGATTTGCCGGACGCGCTGGAACAGGCGGGTCGATATGACGGGGACGTCCTGATTGAGGAGTACATCGATGGGGCCGAATTGACCGTGGCGGTGCTGGACGGCGAGCCGCTACCGCCGATCGAAATTGTGCCAAAGGAATCGTTCTACAACTACGAGGCGAAATATACGCCAGGGCGGTGCGAGTATCGGCTGCCCCCCGTCAACGTGACCGAACCGGTCTGGCGGGAGGCGCAGGGATTCGCCGCCCGGCTTGACCGGTTGTTGGGCTGCGCAGGGGCCACGCGGGTTGATTTCCGGGTCGATCGGGCCGGCCGGCCGTGGGTGCTGGAGATCAACACCGTTCCGGGGATGACTGAGGCGAGTCTACTGCCGAAGGCCGCGGCGGCCGCGGGACTGCGGTATGACGAGGTCGTGCTCCGCATTCTGGCTTCAGCGCAGGGGCGGATGGTGCGGAAGGGACTCTGAAGGGCTGTCATGCGACATCGGTCCGGCACACGTGCGAGTCGAGGAGGCTGGTTCAGTCGATGGAATTCTGCGTCACCGGGAAGGGTGTCGCGGCCGCCCCGTCGCCGCCGGACAGTCCGGCAGGACGCGATTGGCGGAATGGCCGTCGTTTGCGTGGTGGTTGCAGTGGTCGGTCTGCTCTGGACGAACGAAAGAGACGCCTGGCGGCAGCACTGGGAGCTGCCCTGGCCGGTGATTCGCAGCATTCAACTGCGGGGCGTGGCACGATTGTCGCCGGAAGAGATTCGTGTCGCGTTGCCTTTTCATGAAGGGGGGCGCGTCTCGCCCGGCGCGTTGCAGGCCGCGGCGCACCGGTTGTCGGTTCAACCGTGGATTGCTTCGGCCACGCTCACCTGGGTGATGCCCGACACGCTCATCGTCAATCTGCAGGAACGGCAACCTGCGGCGGTCGTCCGCGATGGCGGCCTGCTGTGGTATGTCGATCGCGAGGGAATGCTGCTGGGTCCGACGGGTGCCAAACCGGGACCGATCGGCGTAGAACTCGCGGGGGTATCGGTGGCGCGCTTGAGGGACGGCTCGGCGGCTGAACGGCAAAGGGTACGCGACGGCGTCGCGCTGTTGGAGTTGATGCGTCGGGACGGCGTGCAGACCGCACAGGTCACCATTGGTCGGGATGGCGCCGCCGCGGCGGTGTTCGACGGATGGCGACTGCGGTTTCGAACAGGCCGGGTCGAGGAACAGTGGCGGCGCTTCTGGCAGGTCGCGGCGCGGATTCCCGCCGACTCGCGCCATCCCAAAGAGGTCGACTTGCGGTTTGCCAACTCTGTCGTGGTGCGGTCATAACTGGTCGTGGCGGACGGTCTGAGCGCAAGGAGAGAGCGTGCGACGATGACGAGTGCCGGAGAAGCCGAACAACTTCCCCGATCCAATAGGAGGTGAGGCGAACTGTGAAACACATCGAGGAAATTATCGTGGGGCTGGACATCGGCACGACGAAGATCTGTGCGATCGTCGCTGTGCGGCGTGAGGACGGGCCGGTCGAAGTGGTCGGCCTGGGCACGCATCCGTCCCGCGGGCTCCGCAAGGGGGTCGTAGTCAACATCGAGAGCACGGTGGAATCGGTCAAGCAGGCGATCGAGGAGGCGGAGCTGATGGCCGGCGTGGAGATCCACACGGTCTATACGGGCATCGCCGGCGGACACATCAAAGGATTCAACAGCCGCGGGGTGATCGCCGTGCGGGATGCCGAAGTGACCCGCCATGACGTGCAGCGAGTGATCGATGCCGCGAAGGCAGTGGCGATCCCGATGGACCGGGAAATCCTTCACGTCATTCCCCAGGAGTTCATCCTGGACGGCCAGGAAGGGATCAAAGATCCGCTGGGAATGTCCGGCGTGCGGCTGGAGGCGGATGTTCACATCATCACCGCCGCCGCCACGACCATGCAAAACATCGTCAAATGCGTCAACCGGGCCGGTCTCGATGTCGCCGGCGTGATCCTGCAGCCACTCGCCTCCAGTGAAGCGGTGCTTCGCCCCGAGGAAAAAGAGCAGGGCGTGGCCATGATCGACATCGGCGGCGGGACGACCGACCTGGCGATCTTTTTGGAGAACAGTCTCTGGCACACGGCCGTGCTGGGCATCGGCGGCAACCATTTGACGAATGACATCGCCGTCGGACTCCGCACGCCGGCGATCGAAGCGGAGCGGATCAAGCTCCGGCACGGCTGCGCGATGACCTCGTTGGTGCGCGCCGATGAGATGGTCGAAGTACCCAGCGTCGGCGGCCGACAGCCGCGGGTGCTCCCGCGACAACTGCTGACGGAAATCATCGAGCCCCGAGTCGAGGAGATCTTTTCGCTCGCCGCCCAGGAAATCCGCCGAACCGGCCACGAAGAACAGATCGTCTCCGGCGCGGTGCTGACCGGCGGCGCGGCGCTGACCGAAGGCATTATTGAAGTTGCCGAACGGGTGCTGGGCATGCCGGTTCGTCGGGGAGCTCCCGTCAACGTGGGCGGCCTGACGGAGATCGTGACGACACCGATTTACTCTACCGGAGTGGGATTGATTCTATACGTGTTAGAGCAGCAGCAGGAAGGCGAGTTGCAGCACTCGGGACACGGAGGGTTGCTGTCCAAAACGTCCAGCCGCGTGCGGGGCTGGATTAAGGAGTGGTTCTAGGCCACAAACGGCCCACCGGGTGGACCGGAGCGGGCCTGGGAGGAGGAGTGCAGACTATGTTTATCTTTGATGAAGATCCGGTCAGATCGGCGAAGATCGCTGTGCTCGGCGTCGGCGGAGGCGGATGCAACGCGGTCAACACCATGATCAACTGCCGTCTCTCGGGTGTCGAGTTTGTGTCCGCCAACACGGACGCCCAGGCGTTGGCGCTGTCGCTTGCCGCCAAGCGCATCCAGCTGGGTGAACAGTTGACGCGCGGCTTGGGTGCCGGTGCCAATCCCCAGGTCGGCCGGGAAGCCGCCTTGGAAACGATCGACCGGCTGCGCGAACTGCTCACCGGCATGGACATGGTCTTTGTCACGGCCGGTATGGGCGGTGGCACGGGGACGGGCGGCGCGCCGGTGGTCGCCCACGTGGCCAGGGAGCTGGGCATCCTGACGGTGGGTGTGGTGACAAAACCGTTCATGTTTGAAGGGGCCAAGCGGCTGCATCGCGCCGAGGAAGGGATCAAGGAGTTGAAACGGTCATGCGACACGGTTGTGGTGATTCCCAATCAACGGCTGCTGGGCTTGGTCGACAAGGCGACGCCCCTGACGGAAGCCTTCAAGATCGCTGACGATATCCTGCGGCAGGCGGTGCAGGGCATCGCTGATCTGATCACCGTGCCGGGACTCATC
>Ga0335083_10006500_pt1 | contig 14570 bp, 7 predicted proteins | sample Lox_Sample_42_FD_206716 | JGI IMG/M metagenome (GOLD analysis project Ga0335083, IMG submission 206716) | Soil microbial communities from Loxahatchee National Wildlife Refuge, Florida, United States - Lox_Sample_4.2 | ecosystem: Environmental > Terrestrial > Soil > Wetlands | place: USA: Florida...
CGACCCGGAATGGGTCGGCATCCTGCAGCATCCGGACCAGCCGTACGGGCCGAACAATCCATTTATAGCGCGCTATGCCTTCATCGCCTTGCCCATCGGCAATGAGCTGGATTTGAACGCCATTTACAACGACGCGGTGGGGATCAAACAAAATGCAGCCATGGTTCCGGCAAATGATGGGTTCATGCGCAATCAAGGTGTCGGCTCCTGGGAAATCAACCTGGCGGCGTTCCTCACTGATTTGAACACTTACGAATGGGACCCGTTAATAGCCGCCTACAATTATCGTGAACCGACCTTTGCCCTTCCCAATGTGGGCGCCGGTTTTGAAGACGCCCTGTCGCTTTTGAGCTATCGCTACGCTTTCAACTACAACACCTTGGCCCCTGTTGGAGGCCCCAACGGATTGTTTACGAACGGACTGGCCTTTCCGGCGTTTCAGAACAATATTGACGCGTATGGCGTGGGACCGTTGATGACGAGTCCCTTCGGCATCAATGCCGGCGCCCAGAGCATGATTCTGCCCTGGTCCGGCGCGAACAACCCCAACCAGTTCTTTGACCTGCAAGAGTTGTTTGACACAACCAAAACCTCCGCGGCATTCACCAACCGCCTGCTTTCGGCCGGTGACAGCTTCAACCTGGCCAACAGTGACCCCACCAACTTTTACAACCGCTATACATATTATCGGCTGCTTTCGCAGATGGGTGTGGAATCCGCTCCCGAACAGAACAAACTCAATCTTAATTACGTAAACGTGGACGCCCATGGCAATATCGTTCCCAACATGGAAACAAATTTCATTCCGTGGACGAATGCCCTGCAATTCTTTACCAATGCCGCCGACCGGATGTTGCGCCTGTATTAGCAGCAATGGCTGGTGGAAAGCCCTTCGAACTATCTGGCGACCTACGGCAGCTACACCAACATCAGCACGGCCGTCAACCCCTCGCTGAACCCCACGAACATGCCTTTGCCGTTTGGCATCACGAATATTCCGGTTTATGTGAATGGCTAGTTTGTTTACACCCCGGCGGTCCAGCGCGTCCTCCAGCTCGCTGCTAATATCTACGATGCGACGACAAATAATGCGCCTGTGCTGGGTGCTAATTTCCCGTCCGTTTTCCGTCCAATATTTTTGGTCACCAACGATACCGCCGGCTACACCAACGTTTACATCAGAGGCTACGAACAGGTGGAGTCGGTTCCAGGTGGAGTTTATGATTCTCAACTGTTGCTGCCGGTGGAGATCACTGATTTGGTGACTCCCCTTCGTACTCCGCCCAATCCATTCGGTTTTGGCCCCGGTCTTTACACCAACGTAAACGTCTATGGTGTGCCGTGGATTATCGGCGCGAAAAAGGGATTTCCGAATTTCAACAAATTCAATTTGCAAAGCGCATTCCAGCTAACGCGCAAATTGCAGGTCACACGTCAGAGCACCAACGACACTTACACCGACAATCCCGACCACTACAATTTTAACCAGATGTTTAATCTCAGCCTCAGCAACCAGTTCGGCGTGGAATTTTGGAATTCCTACACCAATGGGTACCGTCCAGGCAGTGAAAGCATGGTCATTTACGTCAGGGATGGCTTACGACACGCGGCCCTGTCGAACGATGAGAGATTTTCTGCCGACCTTCCCGTTTTCCCGATGTCCAACTCCATCGCGTTTCTCCCCGGAAACGTTTGGCCCGGCTATAATCTCGTGATCGATCCGCTCGGGTCTCTGCTTTCATTCCAGATTCCGCTTAACACGAACGTCATGGTCGTCACCAATTCGATCTATCGCTTCAATGTGGGGAACACAACCCCGGAGCCGGGTTTCGTCGCTGGTCAGCCCTACTTGACGACTAATCTGGCATCGCCCTACGAAGAAAACGTGATGTTCAACAATAATCAGCTTTATCCGCAGCCGCATTGGTTTCTAACAACCTCGAACGAGCTTCAGGTGTTCATGCTGGAGACAAGCCCGAGCGGTACGCATGTGATCGACTATGTGCAGTTGAGCGGACCGAACACCACACGCGATCTGACCAGTGAAATCATCACCAATTATGACGCGCCGGTCGTTTCGGCCCAGGCCAGCGGGAGCGAGCTGTGGAACACGAATTATGAAAGCGGACGGCCCATCGGTCTTCTCAGTCAGATAGGTATATCACTGGGGAATTATACGGCCAGCGCCGCCAGCGGTACCTGGGACCAGTCCTCCCCCAGCTTGCTGGCAAATGAAATCGCCGGGTTCAACGCCTTTTTCGGTTACGCTCCGCCTCCACCTTACACTCCTGGTGAACTCCAGGCCATTGCTGCAGCTTCGGCGACCACCTCTATACAAACTCCCTTTATACCCATGGCAACAGTGGTCCAACACACCAGTTGGCAGGCGAACGACCCGCTGGTTCATTATCTGGCCAGCGATTTGAATTGGCAAAATGCCGTAGTATTGGACCGATATGTGGATAACCTGACAAATAATAATCCCAATGGAACGCTTGGCATATTGAATCAGAGTTACAGGCCTTGGGGTGGCAATCCGTTGATGGCCGGTTCCGATCCTAATCCCTACAACCTTGCGCTCAAAGATCCGCTGGTAAGGCGGTCGGACGATTGGGATTTCCCAACGAACGAATCCTTGTCCGGCGCCTGGTTGGGGCGAGTCCATCGTGGTACGCCATGGCAAACTATTTATCTCAAGGCGTCGGATATTCTGGACCAAACCAACGGTTCCGGAACTGATATTGGCACCAACACGTGGCTGGCTTGGACGGGAGACACGGATGCCACCGATGCCGTGGCCATGGCACCGGTACAGGATTGGCATCTGGCAAGTTTGCTGGCGTATTTGATGAATACCAATGACCTCCAATCCCTCCTTTCGGTGAATAATCCAAACACGAATACCTGGCTGAACCTGTTCAACGGCTTGATGGCTTTGACCAACGACCTTTCCGACACTCAGATTGCTTCGGGAACTGCGCTGGAATTTGACCCGCTGGTCATCTCGTCAAACTCACCGCAAGCATCGTTCATGGTCAACGCCATCCAATCGGCGCAGGCCAGCCAGCCGGGCGATTTCTTTCGCGACGTTGGAGATATTTTGGCCATTCCCCGATTGACAGAACAATCGCCGTTCCTGAATTGGAATGACAGCGTGCAACAACAAGGTGGCATCAGCGATGAGGCTTACGAAATCATTCCCAGCCAACTGTTGACGCTGCTGCGGGCGGATTCCATCGGTTCGATTACGTCAACGAAAGGCCAAATCACCGCACAATTCACCGGCTATGACGACCACACTTACGCCATCGAAGGCTCCTCCAACCTCGTGGACTGGAAAAGTATCAATACCAATCTCCCTGCTCATGGCGCGTTCAGTTTCACAAACGCGGCGCCAGCAAACGCCAAGCTCCAATTTTACCGGTCGGTATTGCTCCAATAACAGTTGGTCGACGACACCCGCCACCCTCCGATGGCGTGGAACTGGCAAAATCCGGTGACTAAAACACAAAATGCAACAAGCCGTGTCCCGTGCGAACCATTATCTTGTCGGCAACAAAAATTGAGCTTGCGTTCGTTGGGCCAAAACGGTTGATGTTCAACCTTTAAACCGCCCGTGCGCGAAATGTCGGAAACTTTAAGTGGATAAATTATGAATGCTGAAATCGAAAAACTGCTGGCGGATGCCGCCAAAGACCTGTTGCAACACAAATGCAAAACCGTGCCCAAGGAACGGCTCCACCTGCCCGGACCGGATTTCGTGGACCGTATCTTCACGCCGACCGACCGCAATTCGCAGGTGCTGCGCAATTTACAAGGGCTCTTCCATTCGGGCCGCCTCGCCGGCTCGGGTTACGTGTCCATCCTGCCGGTGGACCAGGGCATCGAACATTCCGGCGGCGCGAGTTTTGCCAAAAACCCCGATTACTTCGATCCCGAGAACATCGTCAAGCTGGCCATCGAAGGCGGGTGCAACGCGGTCGCCTCCACGCTCGGCGTCCTCGGCGCGGTCTCCCGCAAGTACGCCCACCGGATTCCATTCCTCGTCAAGTTGAACCATAACGAGCTGCTGACCTACCCGAATAAATTTGACCAGGTCTATTTCGCCCAGGTCGAACAGGCGTGGAACATGGGCGCGGCGGCCGTCGGAGCGACGATTTATTTCGGCTCGGACGAATCGACGCGCCAGATTGTGGAAACGAGCATCGCCTTCAAACGCGCGCATGAGCTCGGCCTGGCCACGGTTCTGTGGTGCTACCTGCGCAACGGCGCGTTCAAGACGAAGGAAAAGGATTACCACGTCAGCGCCGACCTGACCGGACAGGCCAACCATCTTGGTGTCACCATCGAAGCCGACATCATCAAGCAAAAATTGCCCGAGAACAACGGCGGTTACAACGCGCTGAACACCGGCAGCGTCAAATATGGCAAAACCGACGAACGCGTTTACACGGAGTTGACCAGCGAACATCCGATCGACCTCTGCCGCTACCAGGTGCTGAACTGTTACGCGGGCCGGGCCGGACTCATCAATTCCGGCGGCGAATCCAAGGGCGCGGGCGACCTCGCGGCCGCGGTAAAAACCGCCGTCATCAATAAGCGCGCCGGCGGCATGGGACTGATTTCCGGCCGCAAAGCTTTCCAACGTCCGCTGAAGGAAGGCGTGAAATTGCTCAACCTCATTCAGGACGTTTACCTGGATAAAGACATTACCGTTGCCTGACCATTGTGGGGGTCAGGAGTTGGACTGAGCCGCCGCGTGAGGTTTCACTTCGCGCGGCGGCGACGTTTTTCAGCATTGGGTTGGCAGGTTGCGGGACGATTTGAAAAGCAGGTGAGGCGGGTGTCCTCGTGAGCCGGAAGGGACCGGGGCGGAATGTCGGTTCGTCAGCAGCCTCGCGCCACCAACCCTTACGAATAGCTGCTTGCATCGGAGCGCGAATCCGCCATAAAGAAGGGGGACGATGGATTGGCTCGAGCAAATCTCCCGGTTCTGGCCGCATCTGGCTGCGGGCTTTGATTTTCTGGCTTCCCTGCTCGCTTCCGTTCACGCCTTGATCCACAAACGCGATTCGCGCGCCGCCACGCTCTGGATCGGGGTAATCTGGCTGATGCCGGTGGTCGGCCCCCTGCTTTATCTTGCGCTTGGCGTCAATCGCATCCGCCGCCGCGCGCTGCAACTCGGTGTGCATCGAACGCTCAGCCCGCCGGTTCCGGATGATCTCGGCGAGCCGGAACACGAAGGCGCCGAACATCTGAAAATGCTCGCGCGGGTGGTGAACAGCGTCGTCACCCGGCCGCTCTTGCCGGGCAATCAAATCCGGCCCCTGGTCAATGGCGATGAAGCCTTTCCCGCCATGCTCGCCGCCATCGAATCCGCGCAAAAGACCATCTCGCTATCGACTTACATTTTTGACAACGACCTCGCCGGGAAACAATTTGTGGAAGCGCTGGCGCGCGCCGTCCAACGCCAGGTGGAAGTGCGCGTGTTGATTGACGCCGCCGGCACGCGGTATTCGTGGCCACCGGTCACCCGCAGGTTGCATCGCGCGAATATTCCCTACGCCCGGTTCCTGCCGGCATCGCTCTTGACGCCTTGGCGGGTGGCAACCATTAACTTACGCACGCATCGCAAGACGCTTATTATTGACGGAAAAACCGCCTTCGCCGGCGGCATGAATATCCGACATGGGAATATGCTCGCCGATAAACCCAAAAGCCCGGTGCAGGATCTGAATTTTCAGGTTGAGGGACCGGTCGTCACCCAGTTGCAGGAGGCCTTTGTCAACGATTGGGCGTTTTGCACCCGGGAAATTCTCAAAGGCAGCGAATGGTTTCCGGAACTGCCGGAAGCGAATGGCATCATTGCCCGGGTCATCACTGACGGTCCGGACGCGGACTTTGAAAAGGCCAGCTTGACGCTGCAGGCGGCGCTGACGGAAGCCCAAACTTCCATACAAATAGTCACGCCTTATTTTCTGCCGGACGTGGCGTTGATAGCGGCCTTGAACCTCGCCGCCCTGCGCGGAGTTCGGGTGGACATCATCCTCCCGGCCAGGAATAATCTGCCCTTCGTTCACTGGGCATCACGGGCGTTGTGGTGGCAGGTGCTCGAACGCGGCTGCCATATCTGGCTCACGCCGCCGCCCTTTGACCATTCCAAATTGATGGTCGTGGATGGCCACTGGGTCCTGTTCGGCTCGGCCAATTGGGATGCGCGCAGCCTGCGGTTGAATTTCGAGTTGAACGTGGAATGCTACAGCCGCGAATTCGCGCAGCGCATGGAATCGGTGATCGAACAAAAACTCAGGCATGCCCGCGAAGTGACCCTGGCCGAGGCCGATGGCCGGACGTTGCCGGCAAAATTGCGCGACGCCACGGCCAGATTGTTTTCCCCGTATTTGTAAATCCGACCGGCAGCCAGGCTTTCAGGCTGCATTCCCTGTAATCGGCGGGCGTATAACCTTGACTTTCAGCGCATGAGCAGGCAATAATCATTTGTTTGGCTCCCCTTTTTCAGCAGAAAGCAGGGGTGTTGAATTTAAGTCAGGATCTGTTTTTGGAACCATGTCCGCTTCCGTTCAAATACGCCGACAGTCCTTTCGCGTCGTCTTCGGGCTATGGCTGCTGATCGCTGGTGCAGTCAATGGGACCACCTTCACCGACGTGGGCACCAATTTACCCGGCCTGAGCCAGGGCTGGATGGCTTGGGGTGACTATAACAACGACGGCCGGCTGGACCTGGTTGCTGCGGGCATGGATGGCGGCTATAACAATCAGATACTACTGTGCCGCAACAACGGAAATGGTACTTTCACTCTCGTGTCGAACAGCCTGCCGGCGGTGTCTTATACGCCCGTGCGCTGGGGCGATTACGATAATGATGGCCGGCTGGACTTGCTGATTGGCGGCAGCATTTATCACAACGACGGCAATGGACTATTCAGCCTTGCCTTTTCCCTGCCCGACGTGAATGGCTCCCCGACCGCGTGGGGAGACTTCAACAACGATGGCCGCCTGGATGTGGTCGCCACTGATAGCAACGGCCTCGCCATGGTTTACTGGAACACCGGCACAAATTTTGTCGCCTCGGGCCAGAGCCTCTTCGTTGGCCTGGTTCCATACGGCTGCACAGTGGTCGCCGACTTTGACAATGATGGCTGGCAGGACCTGTTGTTGTGCCACTATACAGGCAGTTACTTGTTTCATAACAACGGCGATGGCTCATTTGCTTATGTGGGGCAGCTTTTTCCAGCCGTCAACGTAGGTGCAACAGTCTTGGCGGATTTCGACGGTGATGGGAAAGTGGACCTGTTTATTACTGGAAGCGGGCAGGCCACGCTTTATCGGAATCTAGGCACGAATACCTTCGTGAACGCCGGCAGTCCTGTTTCCGGCATGGCCAGCAGCACGGCCGCCTGGGGCGATTTTGACGGCGACGGCCGGCCCGACCTCTGGGTTTCCGGGAGCCCCACCAACGGTCCCACCCTCACCCGTCTCTTTCGCAATACGCCCGGCGGTTTCGTCAATTCCGGCATCGCTCTCCCCGCCATGTATTATCCATCCGTCGCCTGGGGCGATTTCAACAATGACGGCACTCTGGATGTAGCCTGCTTCGGTTGGGGAGTCAGCGGCCCCGAGACGCACATCTATCGCAACGACGGCACACCCTCCAACGCCCCGCCCGCCGCGCCCACGGGGTTGACCGCGGTACAGTCAAACAACCTGGTCATCCTCTCATGGCAGGCTGCGACTGATCCCAACCAAACCAACAGTCTTACTTACAACGTCCGGATTGGTTCAACCCCCGGCGGAATCGACGTCCTCAGCCCGATGGCGGACGCCGTTACCGGCTGGCGTCTACTACCCGAGCGCGGCAACGCCGGCGAACGGCTGTTTGCCATTTTCAACCTGCCCAATGGCACGAACTACTATTGGAGCGTGCAAGCCATCGACAATGGCTTCGTCGGTGGGCCTTTCGCGGCGGAAAACTCTTTCCACCTGGACGTCGGGCCGGTCATTTCCGCCATTCCCAATCAAACGATTCGATTCAGCACCAGCACGCCTCCACTGCCCTTCACCATCGCTGATTTCGAAACGCCGCCAGATCAACTCCTGCTCAGCGCCTCATCCAGCAACACCAACCTGTTACCGCTGGCGGGGGTTGTCTTCAGCCGTGCTGGCTCCAATTGCACGGTGACTCTGACCCCGACGCCTCATAATGTCGGCACGTCGCTGGTAACACTGGTTGTGGGCGACCCGCAGGGGCGCATGGCCAGCAACAGTTTTGTTCTGTACGTCACCAATGCTGCGCCGACCATCTCGCAGTCGCCCAACCTGCGGGTGCTCCCGGATGCAGTCGTGCCGCCTGTCGCTTTCGAGATTGGAGATACAGAAACGCCGGCCGCGGACCTTGCCGTGACCTTGACCCTTTCGAACTCAAATCTGTTGCAAAGTTCCCTCATCACCGGCACGGACTCGAACCGCACGCTTTCACTGACACTGAAACCGGAGCAGCGCGGCAGGTGTCTTGTCAGCATCGTCGTCCAGGACCCGGTCGGTGCGACGGCGACAAACGCCTTCACGCTCGAGGTGGCTGATTTTGAGCCGCAAACAAGTGGGTTGCCCGATGTGCAGCAGGGCGCGGTGGACTGGGGCGATTATGACAACGACGGCCGGCTCGACGTATTGATTTGCGGCCGGTTGGCCAACGGCACCGCCATCACCCGAATCTATCACAACGACGGCAATGGCACCTTTACCGACATCCAGGCAGGTCTGCCCGGCATCAGCAGTTCGATTCCCCCGACTGTATCCTGGGGCGATTTCAACGGCGACAACCGGCTTGATTTTGTTCTGGCGGGAGGCGGAGTTACCCGGGTTTACCGAAACAATGGCGATGGCACTTTCACGGACATCGCAGCGGGTCTGCCCGTCTCGGTGTCCGCGGCATGGGTGGACTATGACAACGACGGGAATTTGGACCTGGTGCTGGCGCGCGGCAGCGGCGTGTCGCCTTCCGCAACGCTCATTTACCGGAATAACGGCGATGGCACTTTCACAAATACGGGTGTGACCCTGCCCGCCGCCCTGGCGGTTGCCCCCGCCGACTTCGACAACGATGGGGATGAGGATCTCCTTCTGGGCGGGGCGGTGGATAAGCAAGTGGCCACGGCTATCCTGATGCGTAACGATGGCAACGGAGTGTTCACCAATATTGGCGCCGGATTTCAAGCGGTCAATTCGGGGTCCTGGGCATGGGGCGACTACGATCAGGACGGCTGGCTGGATCTTTTGATGACCGGCATCAGCGGCAACAACTCCTACACTGCGCTCTATCACAACAATACCAACAACACTTTCACTCTCGTCACGACGAACCTGCCCGGTGTCTCGGCCGGCCTGGCGGTCTGGGGCGACCTCGACAATGATGGCCTTCCGGACATTTTCCTGACAGGCCTGACCGCCGGTCGCACGGGAGGACGGGTCGCGAGTATTTATCACAATAACGGCGGGGGGGTCTTCGTGGACTCCGGTGAACCGCTGGCAGGAACGCAATGGAGCGCAGCCGGGCTGGGCGACTTTGATTCCGACGGGCTTCTTGACGTCCTTTATTGTGGAGCCACGAACGGGCTCTCAGGCGGTTCCAGCACCTTGCTCTACCGAAACGGTTCTGGAACAATCAACACGCCACCGACCGCCCCCACCGGGTTGACCGTGTTGCCGGGTGCCATTTTATCCTGGAATCCATCCACGGATGCACAGACCACTAATGCGGGCGGCCTGACGTATAATCTGCGGATTGGCACCAATGCCGGCGGCTGCCAGATCATGTCGCCCGAAGCGGATGTCGTGACCGGTCTGCGCCGCGTGGCCCGGATGGGCAATGTCGGCCCGGTGACACACTGGCAGGCGCGGCTTGGTCCAGGAACCTATTACTGGAGCGTGCAGGCGATTGACCCCGCATTTGCCGGTTCAGTCTTCTCGGCCGAATCTTCCTTCACCATTCCGCGCGCGGCGGCTGTCATCACCGGCGCCCTGCTTGTTCAACCAGGACAATTCCGAATCAACTTCGACGGCGAGACGAACCTGACCTATCGCGTGCTGATTTCCTCCAACCTGTTCAATTGGACAATCCTTGGAAACGCAACGGAAATCACTCCGGGGAAATTTGAATTTCTTGATAGTACTGCGACCTCAACCCCTCGTTTCTACCGCGTCAGCAGTCCTTGAGCAGGGTATCGGTTCCCGCCAACTGACCGGAATTGTCTCCGGACTCGCCAGGGGCTTGCGTGCGGTAGCAGGGAGGTTATTGTTCCCGCGTCTATGAAAACCTTCGACAGCCTCACCGAACAGGAAATCCTCGCCCTGGCCATTTCTCTTGAAGAAGACGACGCCCGCATCTACGAGGATTTCGCGGATGGCCTGCAATCCAATTACCCCGAGCAGGCTGAAAAATTCCGCGCCATGCGCCGTGACGAAGACGGTCACCGCCACCGCCTGCTGGAACTTTACCGGAGCCGCTTCGGCGATCACGTCCCCCACATCCGGCGGCAGGACGTCCGCGGTTTTGTGGACCGGAAACCGGTCTGGCTCGTCCGGCCGCTCGGTTTGAAGACCGTCCAAAAGACGGCCGAGACCATGGAAGTGGAGACCCGCCGCTTTTACGAAGCCGCCGCCCGCCGCGCCACCGACACGGGCATCCGCCAGTTGCTGGGCGACCTCGCCGAGGAGGAACGCAACCACGCCGTCACTGCCGAACAAATTGCGAAAACGAAATTGAGCGAAGATGAAAAATCCCGTGCCAAGCGGTTGTTCCTGCTGCAAGTGGTGCAGCCGGGATTGGCCGGTTTGATGGATGGGTCCGTTTCGACGCTGGCGCCATTGTTCGCCGCCGCGTTTGCCACCCACAGCAGTTTTCAAACCTTTCTGGTCGGCCTTGCTGCCAGCGTCGGCGCGGGCATCAGCATGGGTTTCGCCGAGGCCTTGTCGGATGACGGCAGCCTGACCGGCCGTGGCCATCCTTGGGCGCGTGGTCTCGTATGCGGCCTGATGACGTCGCTTGGCGGCATCGGACACACCCTGCCATTTCTGATCCCGAGCTTGCATACCGCCGTCGCCGTCGCCGTCGTCGTCGTGCTGGTGGAATTGAGCGTGATTTCCTGGGTGCGGCATAGATACATGGACACGCCGGTGGTATCCGCCGTCTTGCAGGTGGCGCTGGGCGGCGCATTGGTTTTCCTGGCAGGAATTTTGATTGGAAATTCCTGAACCTTTCACGGTGGTTGGCAACGGATTTGTTGAGTTTGGAGTTCCGTGTTTACGCGCCCGTTCCACTGGGCGGGAAGGAACTTCGAACATTGTTTCACATTGCCCGAATACCGAGGTTTGCGAAGTTGCGAAATTTCGGTAAGGTAATGCCATGTTTTATATTCCGATCATCGCCGGCAGCACCCGCCGGGACCGGCAAAGCATCAAGGTCGCGCGATTTGTCCTGGCACGATTGCAGCAGCGCGCCGGGGTCCAGACGGAATTGATCGACCTGTTGGAATATAATTTTCCCATCATGGAAGAACGGCTCCATCGGCGCGACGATCCCCCGCCGCGTTTGCAGGAATTTGGCGACAAAATCGGACGGGCGGATTCGTTCATCATCGTGTCGCCGGAATACAACAACGGTTATCCCGGCGTACTCAAAAACGCCCTGGATTATCTGTTGCCCGAATACGAACGCAAGCCGGTCGGCATTGTGACAGCCTCCGCGGGCGGGTTCGGTGGCATTAATTGTCTGGCGCAATTGCGTCTGGTGACCATCGGCATGGGCGCCTTTCCCATCCCGGAAAACCTGTCGGTTTCGCACGTGCGCGACAGTTTTCAGGAAGATGGGACACCCAATGATCCGGCCTACGAGAAACGGGCGGCGGTGTTCCTGGACGAGGTCATCTGGTTCACCGAAGCCATTGCCGCGCAGAAAGCCAGGAAACCATCGCCCTGACCAGGACCAACATGAAAAAGAAAACAACAACCGGATTGGAACCGGAAGGCGTTCGGCAACGTCTGACGGAATTGCGCCTGGCGTTGCTTAAACTGCACAAGGCACTGGTGGATTCAGAACGCGTCGGCTACGAGAAGACCATGGGCAAGATCCAATCGCCAGGCCACTTCCTGCAACTCGTCACCAATGACCCGTGGTTCGGCTGGCTGCATCCGCTTTCCCAGCTGATCGTCGCCATGGATGAAGCCCTGGACGCCGAGGAACCGCTGACGGCAGCCAAGGTTGATGCCCTGGCAAACCAATCGAAGCTGTTGCTGGTGGTTTCAGAAAACAGTGATGGATTTTCCGGCCATTACCACGAAGCCATGCAACGCGACCCCGATGTGGTTTTTGCACACGCAGACGTGGTAAAACTCCGCAAGCCGCGTAAGTCTTGAGCGGGAGGGTTAGGATCGGAAATCTTTCAGCAGCGTAGCCGCCGAGGTAACGAGGCTCATTCATCAAATCCAAAATCCAGTATTGTCAGAGCCTCCTCACGTCGGTTGATACAAAATCCACAAATTCATGCCAATACCCCGCGGCATGCAGCTTGAAGTATCTTCAAGTTCGCCTTCAATTTGGCTTCGATGTAGCAGCGGATCAGCGGTTCGGTGCCGCTGGCACGGAACGCCACCCATTCGTTTCCCGGCAGGAGAAATTTGTAGCCATCAGTGGTAATGAATTTCTCCACCTTGAACGAACCGATGTTCTGCAATTTAAATTTCAGCCATGTCGTTGTCGTCGAGGGATTTTTATCAGAAGATTTTAGTTGGAGTTTGATAAGCGCAGGTTCAAAATAAATAGCGTCAGCTAAGGCTCGCTTAAACGCCGGGAGCAGTTGCCTGGTCCGGTTGAATTGGATCCGGCCGGGAGTCAGAAAGGCACGTTGATTCCGGGGAAATGGAAGGGCAGCCTATGAAATCGGCAAAAACACTATTCGGAATCTTCAGTCTCATAGCGGTGCTGGCCGTAGTCGATGCCAACGCGGATTGCACGCCGTCGCCAGCGGGTATCGTCGGCTGGTGGAAAGGGGATGGCAACACGATTGACAGCGTCAGTTCCAACAACGGTGTTGCGGTCAATGTAACTTACACCACTGGCGTAGTCGGGCAGGCGTTTGCTTGCAACTCTGTAGATTACGGTCCCTACGTTGGGGTCCAAGTACCGGACCGACCCGCTTACGCGCTGACCAACTCGCTGACGATCGAAGGCTGGGTCCGGCCTCGGGGCGATGGTTCGATCATATTTTGGCGGGGGGACAATCGTCCGGGCATGGACCCCTACATTCTCTCGATGCAACACAACAATACGGTGCAGTTCGTAATAACGGATGCCAACGGCAACTCCGCAAATGTGGAAACCACCCTGGCTTACAACCAATGGATTCATTTGGCGGCCACGCTTGATGGGGCCAGTGGTACCATGCGCATTTATACCAACGCCATGCTGGCAGCACAAACGGTGACGAGCGTGCGGCCGTTTGGCACCCTTGTTGCCGGAGATTCTCCAGGGGTTGGAATAGGAAATCTTAACGACGGTCAAAATAACTTCGCATTCTTAGGCGATATAGACGAGATTTCGCTGTACAATCGTGCGCTTTTGTCGTGTGAAATCACGGCCATCTACAACGCTGGCAGTTCGGGCAAATGCGTGCCCGCGCTGGTTACCGCCGGCGAGCCGGCCATTTTCAATATCGCCCCGACTTCCGGCTCGAATGAAACAGTCGTCACCATTAATGGAACGAACTTCAGTTCCGTGGCGAGCAGTAATACTGTGTACTTCGGCGCCGTTCGGGCTCCAGTCATTGCCGCCAGCGCATCCAATCTTACCGTCACGGTACCATTGGGAGCGACTTATGCTCCAATCACCGTGACAGTTAATGGCCTGACGGCTTATTCGGACCAGCCTTTCCTGCCGACCTTCACGGGGAACGGGCAAATTAACAATTCTACCCTTGCTGCTCGTATCAATTTGCCCACTGGATCTCAGCCGACTGATATCTGCATTGCGGACCTGGACGGAGACGGACGAGCGGATTTGCTCGCAGCTGACTCCGAGTCAGGGCAAATTTCAATTTATCAGAACATCAGCACCAACCGAACCCTAGCCTTTGCTCCGCGTCTGGTGCTGCCGCTGATATCAGGCCCCTGCTGTAACCCGAGTAAAATCACCGTCGCTGACCTGGATGGAGATGGCAGGCTGGACATTATGGCAATCAATGGAGCCAGTAATCTGGTTTCTGTCTTAAGAAACACCAGTTCGCCGGGTGTTCTCACTACCAACTCTTTTGCATCTCGAATGGATATTCGGGCCGGAAATTATCCGTGGGGTATAGCGGTGGAGGATTTGAACGGCGATGGCAAGCCCGACATTGTGGTGGGGAATTATAACGACAATACCATTTCGATTTTCCAGAACCTGAGCACCCTTGGAAACACATCCTTTGCACCGGGAGTTAGTTACCCCTGCGGCACTGGTCCCAATGGTTTAGTGATCGCGGATCTGGATGGAGATGGCAACCCGGATATCGCTGTCG
>Ga0335083_10006501_pt1 | contig 14568 bp, 17 predicted proteins | sample Lox_Sample_42_FD_206716 | JGI IMG/M metagenome (GOLD analysis project Ga0335083, IMG submission 206716) | Soil microbial communities from Loxahatchee National Wildlife Refuge, Florida, United States - Lox_Sample_4.2 | ecosystem: Environmental > Terrestrial > Soil > Wetlands | place: USA...
GCCTCAACCGGCCCACCGCTCTTTTTTTCTCCATCGACCCTCAACTCTCAACCATCAACCGCTCCGTGACCTTTCCCCTCCCTCCTTGTCTTATATTTAAATGAGACCTAAAATGCCCTTAGTGAATCCGTCATCACTTCGCATCCGTCGCGCCAACACGGACGATTTGCCTCACCTCAAATCCGTCTGGATGTCGATGAACCTGCCTGCGGACGAATTAGAGAAGCGACTCACCGAATTCCAGGTGGTCGAAGACGACACCGGCAAAGTCTTCGGGGCGATTGGTTTCACGGCGACGGGTACGCACGCCCTCCTGCACAACGAGGGTTTCAATGATTTTTCCGTGGCTGACACCGCGCGCAATCTCTTTTGGGAACGCGTCCAAATTCTTGCCGCCAACCATACCGTCTTCCGGCTTTGGACGCAGGAACGCTCGCCGTTTTGGAAAAATTTCGGCTTTCGCCCGCCCGACGCCGAAACGCTCGAACGCCTGCCCGAAGAATGGCGCAACGAATACGACGGCGCGTGGCTCACGCTCCAGCTCAAGGATGAAGAAGCCATCGCCACCGCGCTGGGCACAGACTTCGCCGGCTTCATGGATGAGGAAAAGCGGCGCACCGATCAGGTGCGGGAAAAAGCGCAAACCATTCGGAACATGGTGACCGTGGCCGGCTTTGGCATTGGGGCTTTGGCCTTTGGCTTTGCGATTTACTTATTGGTGCATCGCGGAGCCTTTTCGCATTAACGATAAAATTTCTGCCGTCAACGCCGATGTTAACCTGGCGAACGGTAGCCCACTATCTCACACCAGGCCTGGGCAAATACAGCATCAAGATGCCGGCTCCATTGTCGCAGCGCTTCTGCCTCGCTCCGGTCTCCTTCGGTCTCGAGCCGCAACGCTAGATATTCCCCGATAGAAGTAACCGGTTGATAACATTCGTATGTGGCCGAAAAGTTCGCCGGCGTAAATCCAGCGGTTCGCAGCAATGCAGGAAATTTTCTACCAACATGGACGTCGCCACCATTGCAGGTTTGAATCTCCGTATAGCGCTGGATGGCCGCACTAACGCTGGGAGATTCCGGCGCAATAATAAAACCGCCCCAATCCGGGCTGCGCAAAGCCACCAGGCCGCCGGGTTTTAACACGCGCCGGATTTCCTGCAACGCCGACAAAGGTTCTTTGAGATGCTCAAAAACGGCGTGAGCAAAAACGATGTCAAATTCGGCCTCCGGAAAAGGCAGCGAATAAATGGAGCCCACCTGGAACCTGATATTGTGGATTCCCGAAGCAGCGGCATGGTGACGCGCGGCTTCCACCTGGCCAGGCCCGAAATCAATGGCCATGACTTCCCCCGGGGCAACAGCTTTAGCCAAACCAATCGAAATAGTTCCCGGCCCGCAACCAATGTCCAACAGGCGCAATCCTGCCTGCAAATACGGGCGCAGAAATTGCGCATGGCTTTCCACGGTCCGGCGCGCCATGAAATCCACGGCATTTGCGGAAAAGCCGGGCGTATATTCTTCCGTTGTGGGAAATGTATTCATGACTCATTCATGACCGTCGTAATAACCGGCGGAGGATTCGCTGAATAATTTCCATTCCGGCTTCACAAACGTCAGCCCGGTAGCGGGATAAAACGTGGTATCAGCCACCGGCATATCGGCCATGACCAGATAAACCAGGTCCACCGTGCCGGGATTCTCCATTTGATGACTTTCTCCCGGCATCGAAAGGATCGCCCCGCCGACTTTGATGTCGCTCCAATTTTCACCGTCAAAATACCGTCCTTCGCCTTCGAGGATATAATATAATTCCCATTGCGCGGAATGGCGGTGCACCGGCCAGTTTTTGCAGCCGGCCGGCACGCGCACCCAGGCCAGGTCAAACGGATGGCCCGCATCCTGTGGCGTGATACGTTTCTTATTGCCGAGCGCGATCGAAATGTCTTTCTGAAAGAGACAATATTTCCCTTGGGGCGATTTTCGTTCCGCTTCTTTAATTTCCGCAACGTTGATCGATTTCATATTTCAATGGGTGGAAAGTTTTCTCACCAAGTGACCGAGAATGCCCACGGCGCGTTCGATGGGCGCACTCCACGGATAGCCGCAGTTGATGCGGATGAAATTCTGAAAATCGCCAGTCGGCGAAAACATTGGGCCGGGCGCGATGCTGATACCCGCCTCGCGCGCCTGCTTAAACAGTTTAAGCGAATCCACCCCACCGGGCAGTTCGCACCATAACAGGTAACCGCCTTTGGGCCGTGAAAGGCAAATGCCCTGCGGAAAACTTTCCACGATGGCTTCCTTCATTTTGGCCACTTGGTGGGAGTATGCCTGGCGCACCGTCCTCAGGTAACGGTCATAGCCGCCATTTTTCAAAAACTCCGCCACCGCCAGGGCAGGCAACAGCGCGCCATTTAATGTGCTGGCTTGTTTCAATGCCTTCACCCGGGAATGCCATTGGCCGGCGGAGATGTAGCCAATGCGATAACCCGGCGCAAGTTTCTTGGAATAGGACCCGCACAAAATCACTGAGCCTTCCGTATCAAAGGCCTTCAGGCAGCGTGGACGCGGGCCTTCGTGCTGCAAATCAGCATAGGTATCGTCCTCGATGAGCGGAACGCCGCGTTTGGCGCACAGCTCAATCAATCGCCGCTTGCGTTCGTCTGGCATCGCAAAGCCAATGGGGTTATGAAAATTGGGGATGGACACACAAGCGGCAACGCGTGTTTTCCGCAACGCCTTCTCTAAAGTGTTCAAATCCATGCCATCGGTGCAATTCACGGGAATAGGCAGCGCATTTAATTGCAATTCGCGTAACATGCTCGCCAATCCAAAATACGTTGGAGATTCCACCGCCACAGTGTCCCCGGGTTTGCAGGTCACTCGCAGCGACAACGACAACGCCTCGGTAGCGCCAACTGTGACCACGAAGTCATCGGCTTTCAAAGTGCAACCCCAGTCCAGGGAACGACGCGCGAGTTCACGCCGCAAAACTTCGCTCCCCGGAGCCACGTCATAATCAATGCTGTTCGCACCCAGCCTTCGGCCAATCGCCGCCATTGTCCGGATCAGTTTGATGCCTGGCAACAATTCGGCGCTGGGCAAAGCCGCGCCCAGCGGAACCAGCTTTGAATTCGCATGGTCGGCCAGCAGCGATTCCATCGGGTCAGGATCCCCCAACACGGTGATTTTTGGCGCGATGGAAGATTTCATCGGTTCAGGGGTCAAATCCGCAAAGCGCGCGCGCACGTAAAAGCCCGACTTGGGCCGCGCCTCAATCAACCCGCGCGTTTCCAAAGTCGTGTAGGCCTGCATGGCCGTCGGCACGCTGACCCGTTGCTGCATGCCGAACTGGCGCACGGACGGGATCCGGTCGCCGGCCCGCAACGAGCGGCTTTGGATCATCTCTTCCAGCACGCCCGCGAGCTGCTGGTATTTCGGCACTTTGTGATTCGGGCCATCTTTACGCATAGGATAATTATAAATTCCCGCCGGGATCTGCCCAGATACAGCTGAATACAAATCCGGCTTATACAGATTGTGTTATTAAATCTGTGAAAGCAATAAAAGAGACAGGCTGCATCTGTTAAACATCATACCGGCATGCCACTTTAGCTATGTGAATACAAACCTTGCGCCATTTTTCGCGGCCGCGCGTCGCTTGCTTAAGCTCGCGCACGCCGTTGCCGGGCATAGTCAAACGGACCGGCCATCTGTCATTCGCTTGCCGCGGGAACAGGTCATTCGCCTCGAAAAAAATTCAGGCATCAAAAGCGTTAAGGCAGTCGGCGGGATGGTGTGGCTGACGGGCACGCCCGCGTCCGGCGATGTATTGCTGGTACCCGGGGAGTATTTCGAGTTGGGAGAGCATTGGCCCTACGTGATTCAGGCGCTTGAACCGTCCGAGTTTTTATTAAAGCGAATATCGAAACGATGACCCGTGCCCAAAATATTTATGTTTTAGGTTGCGGCGCGATTGGCCTGGCATTGGCCGCGCATCTGGCTGACAGCGGAAGAAATGTCATTGCCGTGCGAACCAGCACTGACGAGGTCCCGGCAGGCAAAATCCTCATTACCGTACACACCGGCGAGGGGGTGTTAAAAGCCCATGTCGAAACGGTCTCGCTTTCCCAGTTGTCACAACTTTCTGGAATCATCGTTGTCACGGCCAAGTCGTATGCCAACAAAACCATCGCCGCCGCGCTGAAAGAAAGAGTTGTCAGCGGGCCACTGGTGATTATGCAAAATGGCATTGGGGTCGAAAACCTGTATCGCGAGTCAGGATTCCCGCAAATTTTCCGATGCGTTCTTTATACCACCGGCCAAATCATTTCCAAAAATGTTGTTACGTTCCGTCCCATTGCCACATCTCCTATTGGCCCGGTAAAAGGAAAGCCATCCGGCCTCAAGCAATGCGTGGAGACACTCTCAACGCGAGGATTTCCCTTTCATTCCGAAAACGACATCCAAAAGCATATTTGGAAAAAAGCGATTATCAATTCGGTCTTCAATACCCTCTGTCCACTGCTTGAAGTCGACAACGGAATTTTTGTCCGGGATGCGGAAGTGGCCCGGCTGGCCAGCGAAATTATCGCTGAATGTTTGCTTTTGGCTAACGCCCGAAATGTATCGTTGAGCGGATCGGAACTGATGGAGCAAATTATGAAAATAAGCCATGGTTCCCGGGGAGTGCTCATTTCGACACTGCAGGACATCGAAAATGGAAGGGAAACTGAAATCGAGTCGCTCAACCTGGAAATGGCCCGCATAGCTTCCTCAATGAATCCCCAGATAAATCTCACCAAAACTGAACTCCTGGGGAGGATGGTTTTGGCAAAATCGAAGCTTCGAATAAGCCAGTAGCACCAGGTAGCTGGCAAACAGCCCTATCTACGAATATTTTCCACCGCAGGGAAAGGCATTTAAAGCATAAGTTTCTATATATAAGTAACTTGAGCTAATTTCCAACCACACCATTTTCCCTGCAAGATGCGGTCGGGAGGCCCGTATAGGTCATTGAAGGCACGGTAAAAACCGCAGCCAGTAGTAAAATAAACTAAAATATAAGATGTTATGAAAATTAAAGTGCTTCTCTTGGCCGCCCTTGTCAGTGCGGCAACTTTGTCTGCCCGGGCTGGAGTTCACTTCAGCTTTGGGTTCAGTGTACCGGCTCCCGTCCCGGTGATTGTGACTCCGCCGGTTCCCTGCGTGGTAGCGCCTCCGGCCCCCGTGGTTTATGCGCCACCCGCCCCAGTCGTCTACGCACCGCCCGTAGTAGTGGCTCCGCCCGTCGTGACGGTGGCGGCAGCGTGCCCCGGCCCGGGATATGTCTGGACGCCGGGCTATTACTCGGGACGCGTCTGGGTAGCCGGCTGCTGGAAACCGGGCCCGGTGCACTATGTGTCCGGCCATTACTACGGAAATTACCATGGATATAATGGCTACTACAACGGCTGGCGCCGGTAACCGCCGCCGCTTTTTTAGGCGCCGCGGATTTCCCCGGCGTCTGTTTAGGGAAGAGGAGAGAGTGAGAGGGCGCGCATCGGGTGCGCCCTCTTATTTGCTTAAAAAAATTTTACGAATAAAATTTTTGATTTAAAGTGAGAGGTTTACGTCAAATGAATATGAACAGAAAAGGGTTGGGTCAATGGAACATCAGGGTTTTGGCCGCCTGCGCCCTCATCGCCGGCGCGGGCAGTATGGGCAGCACATGCCGGGCGCAAAATGCGCCGGCTGACCTCTCACCGGACGTACAGGAAGTGCTCACACTTTCGCGCCAGCACATGGATGATGCCGTCATTACCAATTACATCATCAGCACTGGCAAATCCTACAAGCTCAGCGCGGACGATATTATCTATTTAAACAACCAGGGCGTATCCCAGCCGGTGATTAGCACTTTGTTGAAAACTGCTCCTGCCGCCACTGTCAGCGCCCAGCCCGTCGCACCCGCCGAGCCGGTGCCGCCAGCGGTCGTATCAACGCCCACAGAGCCTTCCCCTTCCGCGCCGCCTCCGGTAGACGCCGGTTCCGCTCCGGCTGCCCCCGGAACGGTAGTCGCTGTTCCGGACTCAGCGGCTCCCGGTTTAGCCGCTGCTCCTTCCCCTGCCCCTATAGCCGCGCCTCCGCCAACCATGGATTATTTCCAGGCGCAACTCGCGCCCTACGGCACCTGGGTCAGTGTGCCCGGGCAAGGCCTGTGCTGGCAGCCGGCAGTTTCAGTAGGCTGGCGCCCTTATTACGACGGCGGTCATTGGGTATACACGGATGCCGGCTGGTACTGGCAATCAGATTATCCTTGGGGCGACATCACCTTTCATTACGGACGATGGGTTTACACGGCCAGCGGCTGGGCATGGGTGCCCGGTTATGAATATGCACCGGCGTGGGTCGTCTGGCGGCATGACGATCCGGACGGTTACATCGGCTGGGCGCCATTGCCGCCTGGCGCGGTGTTAGTCAACGGCGCCTGGATGTACAATGGTGTCCACGTAGGCGTGGATTTCGGCTTTGGCCTGGATGTGAATTATTTCACCTTCGTGGGTTATAACCATTTCTGGGAGCCGAATTTCCGGCTCTGGATTGTGCCGCATGACCGTGTGGTTTATGCCTACTGGCACAGCGGCGTCGTCAATCATTATGCGTACGACCATGGACATTTTGTAGATGTGGGAGTACCTCACGACCGGATGGTGGTATTAACGCACAATGATTTTCACGCCACGCCGATCGTGGATGTGCGACGCGAGGAAGAAGCGCATAACGTCATTGTACGAAACGAAGACATTCACAATTACCATCCTGGCATGGCGCCCGATGCCCATGGCGGCGGCGGTCATCAGAATTATCCCGGACATAATCCGGGACATGATGGGCACGATAACTGGGGACATTAACCATAAAGTAACACACAGGCGGAGCGCAAATCTGGCATAATATCGGCTCAGATTGTCTCCGTGAAAAAGCTGCTTCTAACGATCGTAGGGCTAATGGCTATGGCCCTAATAGTATCTGCGCAAACCTGGACAAAAACCGGGGCGCCGACCAATAGCTGGACGTGCATTGCTTCTTCGGCCAACGGCAGCAACCTGATCGCAGGAGCTGGTGGAGGCCCGCTGGGAGGCCCTCTCTATCGATCCACGAATTCAGGTACCACCTGGAAAGTTACCTATGCAACGAACGAGTATTGGGGTTCCGTGGCATCATCCGCGGATGGAACCCATTTATTTGCGGCGGCGCCTTTTTATTCGACCAGTGGTCCCGGCGGACTTTATATCTCGACCAATTCTGGCGCCAAATGGATGACCAATAATCTGCCGGCTTTATATTGGAGTTCGGTGGCATCGTCGGCAGACGGGCGCACGCTCGTGGCGGTGGCATCCGCTGGCGCCGGTGGCACTCCGGGAGGCGGGATTTTCTCCACAACCAATGGTGGAATCAGTTGGATAACAACTAATTTCAATAATGCCAACCCTTGGGGCGTGGCCATGTCCGCTGATGGAAGGAAAATGTTCGCGGTTTCCGGAGAGGTATCTTTTCGTTCGACTAATTCCGGGGTGACGTGGACGAAGCAAACGAATACCCCCTATTTTGCTGAGCTAGTCAGTCCTTCACAGTACATTGCTTCCTCAGCCGACGGAAATAAGCTGGTACTGGCGGTCACTGCCAGCACTTATGGCACTTCACCTCAATCTTACGATGAGATTTATATCTCAACGGATTTCGGCGATTCCTGGGGCCTGGCACAAACCGTGAGCAATACGTTGAACTTTGTCACATCGTCGGCCGACGGAAAAATCCTGGCGGCGGTGCCTCTGGGTTCGGGACCGATTTTCGTCTCTACGAATTCTGGCGTTACCTGGACAACGAACAATTCCCCGACCAACCAGCAATGGGGAGCCGTGGCTTCCTGCGCCGACGGCGGCAAACTACTGGCAGCTGCGGGAAATGCTGAGCATGTTACGGGTCCCATTTATCTTTCCCGATCGGTTCAGCCGCCCTGGGCTGACATCATGCGGACGAACGGCCATGTGATGGTTTCATGGTTTGTGCCCTCCACCAATTTTACCCTGTTGCAAAGTTCCAACTTGTTAAAATGGACCACAGTCACAAACAAACCCGTATTCGATACTCACTCGGCGCGGGATGAGGTAACTTTGGTAATAACCAACAAACCCCGGTTTTATCGGCTCAAGCTGCAATAACTATTTGGACGGCATGGCTTTCAAGGATCTGCCTGCATAAGCCGATTTACTTTGGCCCGTTTGGCTGCTAAAACTTCCACGTGCTCAACGACGCAGCCATCTGGAAAAACCTCAATTCACCGCGCGAACTTTTTCTCATCGCCGGCCCGTGCGTCATCGAAAATGAAAAGCTCTGCCTCCACGTAGCGTCCACGCTGCAAACCGCCTGTGCCGAGCTGGGCATTTTTTACGTGTTTAAGGCCAGTTTCGATAAGGCGAACCGGACTTCGGGCAAATCTTTTCGCGGACCGGGCATGAAAGAGGGCTTAAAAGTACTGGCGCATATCCGCGAAGAATTGGACCTGCCGGTTTTGACCGATATTCATAATGAGGAACAGGCGGCCGCAGCTGGTAAAGTTGTGGATATTTTACAAATCCCCGCTTTCCTGTGCCGCCAGACAGATCTGATTGAAGCAGCGGGAGCGACGGGAAAAATCGTGAACTTGAAGAAAGGGCAGTTTCTTTCCCCCACTGAAATGGGCCAGGTTACCGAAAAAGCCCGGCTCGCCGGGGCAAAGAAAATCCTCCTGACCGAGCGCGGCACCACGTTTGGCTACAATAACCTGGTGGCGGACATGCGCTCGATCCCGATGATGAAACGCTTCGGCTGCCCGGTGGTTTTCGACGCCACGCATTCCGTGCAATTACCCGGCGGCGGTGGCGATAAATCGAGCGGCCAGCGTGAATTTGCGCCGGTGCTGGCAAAATCGGCACTGGCGGCAGGCGCCAACGGCGTTTTTATCGAGACCCATCCCCAGCCGGAGAAAGCCCTGAGCGACGGGCCGAACATGATTCCCCTGGGCGAAATGGCCGGGGTGTTAAAGAATTTATTGCGCGTGTTTGAAGCCGTAAAATAAGAGGAATGAAAGGCCCGCCACTGCATTCGCGCCTCGCAAAAATCAAATTGTTCCTTTGCGATGTGGATGGCGTCCTCACCGACGGCTCGGTCTACATCGGCGGTAAACAGGAATTGAAGCGCTTCAACATTCATGACGGACTCGGGCTGGTGCTCCTGCGGCGGGCGGGAATTAAAGTGGGCTGGATTTCCAGCCGCCCTTCCCCGGCCACGACCCTTCGCGCGCGCGAACTAAAAATCACTTTTCTTGTCCAACAAAAAGACCGGCTGGGCAAATCGGCCGCCATTGAAACGATTTTGCAGCGGGAAAAGCTGGGTTGGGACGAAGTTTGTTACGTCGGCGATGACATCGTGGATCTGGGCCCGCTAAAGCAAGCGGGCATTGGCGTGGCCGTGGCCAATGCCGTGCGTGAGGCCAAGGCAACTGCTGATTTCGTAACGCGCGCCGGGGGTGGTCACGGCGCGGTGCGCGAGATCATAGAAATGATTCTGAAAGCGCAGGGCAAATGGGACGCTATCGTGGACGGTTATCGTAAATAAGAACGCTGGATTGTGATTAACGACCGGACAATAATTGTTGCAGCCATTTTATTTTTCCTGGCTGTGATGGGTGGTCGCGCCCAGCAGATTCCTGTGGGCGGCAATGCGACGGATTTCAGTTCGGTGCAGTATTACCAGCCACCGCATGAGCAGCAGATCAAATCGCGAATGTCGGGAGCCGAAGCGGACCCCATCGAAGGCGGCCTGCTGCTGATCCGGCAATTGAAACTCGAAGCGTTCAACGAAAAAGGCGAGCTTCAGTTTGTGGTCACCGCGCCGCAATGCATTTACGACCCAATGAAAGGCCTGGCCACCTCCACCGGCGAACTGCACATGCGCACCGGCGACTCCCAGGTGCAGGTGGATGGCAAAGGTTTTTTGTGGCGGCAGGCGTCTTCCTTGCTCACCATTTCGAACCAGGTGCAAACCGTCATTGAAAAGGCCGGCGCCGTGATACGATGAAACATTATTTAACCATTTTATTTCTTGCCTGTGGCGTTTGGATATCAGCCGCGCAAACCAACGACATCACCAATACCGTAGCCGGCGCGACGGCTGACCTCACTACCAATGCTACCACTAACGCTGTCGCAGAGATGCCAGCGCTGGCGTCAACCAATTCAATCACCGCCGGCACCAACCATCCGGCGGCCTCCCGTCCCAAAGAGAAAATAACGATTCATTCGGAAGGGCCGTACGAAATGGATTTGAACAACCGCTGGATTACTTACCAGGACCGCGTCCGCGTGACTGACCAGCAAATGGTTATGACGTGCGACTGGCTCATGGCCAACCTGCCGCAAAATAACGAACATATCACCAACATCGTGGCCCAAACGAACGTCATCGGGGATTTCACAGACGATAAAAATCAGAAATGGCATGTCACAGGTGACAAAGGAGTTTATGCTTACCATGTGGTGGATGGGGTCACCAATGAAACCATCACCTTGACCGGCAACCCGCCCCAAATCCAGGAAGGCCAGGACACAAACACCATGACTGGCGACGCGATTGTTTATAACATCGTGACAAAAAAAGTGACCATCAAGAATCCAACGAGCGTTTTCTGGTACGGAACGAACTCCGTGGCAGGAACCAATTCAATGGCGCCAAAATTTTAATGGAACCTGCCGCACCATCAAACAACCTGCTCCTGGCCACCGAAGGGCTTGTGAAACAATATCGCAAGCGGCGGGTAGTCAATAACGTTTCCGTAGGCGTCGGCGCCGGTGAAATCGTGGGATTACTCGGCCCGAACGGCGCGGGCAAAACGACGACGTTTAACATGGTCGTGGGCGTTGTGAAACCGGATGAGGGCTTTGTCACCTTCCAGGGGCACAAGATCACCAATATGCCGATGCACAAACGCGCGCGCCTCGGCATCGGTTACCTGACTCAGGAACCATCCGTCTTCCGCAAGCTGACGGTCGAACAAAACATCCTCGCCATCCTCGAAACACTGAAGTTATCGCATCGTGAAAAGCCGGTACGCCTGAAATATTTGCTCGAAGAACTGGATCTAACGCCCGTGGCCAAAAGCAAAGCCTACCAATTAAGCGGTGGGGAAAAGCGGCGCCTGGAAATCACGCGCGCGCTCGTGACCAGCCCGAAGTTATTGTTGTTGGACGAACCGTTCAGCGGGATTGACCCCATTGCCGTGTATGAAGTGCAAAAAATTGTACGCCGTTTGCGCGAACGCGGCCTGGGTATCCTGATCACGGACCATAACGTGCGGGAAACGTTGAAATTAATCGATCGCGGCTACATCATCCACAAAGGCCAGGTTTTGGTGGCCGGCAGCGCGGAATTTTTGGCGAACGATCCCAAGGCCCGGGAAATTTACCTGGGCCCGGAATTTAACATGTAATTGGCTGGATAAAATTGAGACAAACTATGGCCCGCCCATCTGTCACCGTTGAACAATTTTACGAGGAACACGGCCAGGCCCTGCAAATGCGGCTGGTCTCCGATGGCGGCAGTTTGAAGCGCGCCATTCGCGAACCCACCGTCAACCGCCCCGGCCTGGCATTGAGCGGCTTCACCCGTTACTTCGCGCATAAACGCATCCAGGCCATCGGCCATGCCGAATCGTATTTCTTGCGCTCGCTCCCGCAATTCGACCGCGCCCAGCATCTGGCCGATCTGTTTGCCTTTAAAATCCCGTGCGTCGTCTTCAGCCGTGGTTTGCGCCCGGACAAGGAATTCTTGCAGGCCGCGGAAAAAGCCGGCGTGCCGGTTTTCCAGACGCCGCTGGTCACGATGAAATTCATCAACGCCGCGACCCTGGCGTTGGAAATGATGTTCGCCCCGCGCGGCACAGAAATCGGCAGCATGGTGGATATTTTAGGCGTGGGCGTCCTGATTCGCGGCGAAAGCGGCATCGGCAAAAGTGAAGCCGTGCTGGCCTTGATCGAGCGCGGCTACAGCCTGGTATCCGACGACATCACGCGCGTGACGCTCGTGGACGGGCGCGAAGTCATGGGCACCAGCTCGGATTTGACCCGCAGCCACATGGAAATCCGCGGCATCGGCATCATCAATGTCGCCGCCATGTTCGGCGTCAAAAGCATTCGCAAAGAAAAAACCATGGACCTCGTCATCACCCTTAAGCAATGGGAAGACGTCGCGAATGTAGACCGCCTCGGGATGGAGCAGGAATTTGTCAAAGTCCTCGGCGTGGACATTCCACACATGGTGATCCCCGTGCGTCCGGGCCGTGATTTGGCGCGATTAATTGAAGTCGCCGCGTTTCAAACGAAATTGAAGTTGTCCGGTTACAATGCCGCGCAGGAACTAAATGAAAAACTCATCGCGCACATGGCTGGCGGTGAAGTTCCCAAGCCAGCCTAAAATGTCTTGGCTTGGGACGGGCGGTTGTTTAGCTTTAGCATAGCCGATGAGCGCTAAGAAATTACCTAACAGCGAGTTTTTGGTCAAAGAACTCACGATTTCCAATAAGCTGGGCATCCATGCCCGGCCGGCGGCGCTTTTCGTCAAGACGGCCAACCGTTTCACGTGCGAAATTTTCGTGGAAAAAGACGGCGAGAAAATCAACGGCAAAAGCATCATGGGCCTGATGATGCTCGCCGCCGGTCCCGGCAGCAAAGTGACTCTCCATGTCCGCGGCGCGGACGCCGTCCAGGCTATCGCCGAGCTCGAATCGCTCGTCCAACGAAAATTTGACGAGGAATAATGGCTTCGTCCGATTTCAACATCAAATACGTCGCGCACCTGGCGCGCATCGCCCTCACGCCCGAAGAGGAAACCAAACTCAACGCGCAACTGGGCAATGTCCTCAGCTATATCGAAAAATTGCGGGAACTGGACGTTTCCCATGTCGAGCCTACCGCCCATGCCGTCCCGCTGGTCAATGTCACCCGTCCGGATGCCACTGGCAATTGCCTGAGCCAGGACGAAGCGCTGAAAAATGCCCCGGCCAAAGCCAGCGGCCTTTTCATCGTGCCGAAGATTGTCGAATAATTTTTAGACACCGGCTGTCATGTCATTAAACAAACTCACTATTTCCACCCTTGCGGCCAAACTCGCCCAACGGGAAGTTTCCGCACATGAAATCATGCAGGCCTGCCTCGACCAGATCGGCCGGGTAGACGGGAAAATCCATGCATTTATCAGTTATGACGCCCAAAATGCTCTCGCGCAAGCCGATGCGGTGGATAAGGAAATCGCCGCCGGCACGACGCATCAGCAAAAGTCGCTGCTTGGTATCCCAATTGCTATCAAAGACGTACTGGCCGTAAAAAACCAGCCGCTTAACTGCGCGTCAAAGATTCTCGGAAGGTTCGTTTCGCCTTATGACGCTACGGTGATAGAAAAACTCAGGGCGGCAGGCGCGATTGTTTTTGGCCGGTGCAATATGGACGAATTTGCCATGGGCAGTTCAACTGAAAATTCGGCATTCGGTGTCACCCGCAACCCGTGGGACCTCGAACGAATTCCCGGAGGCTCATCCGGCGGCTCGGCGGCGTCCGTTGCGGCAGACGAAACGATTGCTTCACTCGGCACGGATACCGGCGGCTCCATTCGCCAGCCTGCGGCGCTTTGCGGAGTCGTAGGACTCAAACCCACCTATGGCCGCGTTTCGCGCTATGGCCTCGTGGCATTCGCCAGCTCTCTCGACCAGGTAGGACCTTTCACCAAAAATGTTTCCGACTCCGCCACCCTGCTCGGTGTTTTAAGCGGGCTCGACCCGCGTGATTCCACCAGCGTACCACGGCCAGTTCCGGATTATAATAAAGCCCTCAATGGAAATATTCGCGGCTTGAAACTCGGTTTGCCGAAAGAATACACCATTGGCGGACTGGACCCGGAAGTGAAGTCGGCCATCGATGCCGCGGTAAAAAAATTCCAGGACCTCGGCGCTGAAATTGTTGAAATTTCCCTGCCCCACACGGATTACGCCGTGGCCACCTATTACATTATTGCCACGGCCGAAGCCTCGGCCAATCTCGCCCGCTTCGACGGCGTCCGCTACGGCGCCCGCGTGGACGGCAGCGATTTCTGGGGACTTTACAGCAATACCCGCGGCGCGGGATTTGGCGCGGAAGTGAAACGCCGCGTGATTTTAGGCACCTACGTTTTGAGCAGCGGCTATTACGACGCGTATTATTTGCGCGCCCAAAAAGTCCGCACGCTGATCCGCCAGGATTTTCTTAATGCTTTCGAAAAAGTAGACGCAATCGTTACGCCCACCACTCCTACAGCAGCTTTTAAGATCGGCGCGAAATCCGATGACCCGCTGCAAATGTATCTTTCGGACATCTTCACGATTTCCTGCAACCTCGCGGGCATTTGCGGCATCAGTGTGCCGTGCGGTTTTACCCAAAATCCGAAACTGCCCATTGGCCTGCAATTGCTCGGCAAACCGTTTGGCGAAGAGACGCTTTTGCGCATCGCCCATGCCTA
>Ga0335083_10006502_pt1 | contig 14567 bp, 11 predicted proteins | sample Lox_Sample_42_FD_206716 | JGI IMG/M metagenome (GOLD analysis project Ga0335083, IMG submission 206716) | Soil microbial communities from Loxahatchee National Wildlife Refuge, Florida, United States - Lox_Sample_4.2 | ecosystem: Environmental > Terrestrial > Soil > Wetlands | place: USA...
CCGGCGTCCCCGACGACGCCGGCGGTGCCCCGGAGCTGCAGACCGCGGACGTCGGCGGGCGGAAGATCAGCTACGCGGGGACGGGAACGGACGGCGAGGTGATCCTGCTCGTCCACGGCTACGGCGGCGACCGGAACTCCTGGCTGTTCCTGCAGGAGCCGCTAGCCGCGAAGTACCGCGTGTACGCGCTCGACCTGCCCGGCCACGGTACCTCATCCAAGGACGTCGGGGACGGCTCCGTCGGCGTCCTGGCCGACGCCGTGACCGGCGTGCTCGACGCCCTCGGCGCTGACCGGGCCCACCTGGTGGGCCACTCCATGGGCGGCGCCGTCGCCCTCGCGGTGGCGGCCGCCGCCCCGGGGCGGATCGCCTCGCTCACGCTGATCGCGCCGGCCGGGTTCGGCCCGGAGATCAACGGCGGCTACCTGCGCGGTTTCGCCGACGCGCAGACCCGGCGCGAGCTCAAGCCGGTGGTCGTCCAGCTGTTCGCCGACGAGAGCCTGGTGACCCGTCAGCTGGTCGACGACCTGCTCGCCTACAAGCGCCTGGACGGCGTGGACCAGGCCCTGCACGCCCTGCTGGGCGCGATGCTTGACGGCGACGCGCAGCGGGCGGACTCGGCCGCGTCGCTCGCGGCGGTCGGCGGGGCGGTGCCGGTCACGGTGGTCTGGGGCCGCGCGGACCAGAACAACCCCGCGGCCCAGGCCGAGTCGGTGCCCGGCGCGGTCCGCCACGTGATCGACGGCGCCGGGCACATGCCGCACATGGAGCGCCCGGCCGAGGTGCAGGCCGCGATCGAGGAGACCATCGCCCGGGCGACCTAGCCGCGGCTACCCCGCCCCGCGGCCACCCCGCCCGGTCCATGATCAACTTGACCTGGCTGATATCGGAAGGACGGGAGGCGACGTGGTCCACGTGGTGATTACCGGGGGAGCCGGGTTCCTGGGCTCGCGGCTGGCCCGGGAGCTGCTGGCGGCGGGCTCGCTCGACGTGGCGGGCGGCGGGGCCCGCCCGCTGTCCCGGGTGACGCTCATCGACCAGGCCCCGGCCCCGGAGGACCTGGCCGCCGACGAGCGGGTGACGGTGATCCGCGGCGATCTCGGCGAGCTGCTCGATCCGCTCGCCGCCGGATCGCGCACCCTGGCTGGTGCCGAGATGATCTTCCACCTGGCCGCGGCGGTCAGCGGCGAGTGCGAGGCGGACTTCGACCTGGGCATCCGGGCGAACCTGCGCGCCACCGAGGCGCTGCTGGCGTCCTGCCGCGCCCTGGGGACCAGCCCGGTGGCGGTGTTCTCCAGCTCGCTCGCCGTCTTCGGGGACTCTGCCGATCACCCGCTTCCCGAGGTCGTCGACGACCAGACCCTGCCCAACCCGCAGACCAGCTACGGCGCGCAGAAGGTCATCGGCGAGCAGCTCCTGGCCGACTACACCAGGAAGGGGTTCCTGCGCGGCCGGGCCCTGCGCCTGGTGACGATCAGCGTGCGTCCCGGGCGGCCGAACGCCGCGGCGTCCGGCTTTATGTCCGGCATCATCCGGGAGCCGCTGGCCGGCCAGCGCGCCACCTGCCCGGTCGCCCCGGATACCGAGGTCGCGCTGGCCTCGCCGGACAAGGCTATCGCCGGGCTGCTATGCGCCGCCACGGCTAGCGACCAGGCCTGGGGCGGCCGCAGCGCGGTCAACCTGCCCGCGCTCACCGTCAGCGTCGCGGACATGGCCGCGGCCCTGACCCGGGTGGCCGGACCGCAGGTCAGCGCGCTGATCGACTGGATCCCCGACCCTCAGATCGCCCGGATCGTCGCCAGCTGGCCCGCCCGGGTCCGCGCTGACCGGGCAGGCCAGCTGGGCCTCACCCCGGATCCGGACTTCGACTCGATCATCAGGATGCACCTGGCCGGGTCCGGCCCCCCGGGGAACGGCGGCCGCTAGATCAGACCGTGATCACGGCGTCCCGGCCGTCCTGGGCCGGGACGGTCTCGTCGTCGAACCACACCCCGCCCTCGGCGAGGTACCGGAAATGCAGCGTGCTGCCGGTCTTGACGGTCACCGCGGCGCTCCGGGTCCGGTTGGTGCGCCGCCGGAGCGGGTGGGTGTAGGGGTTCCAGTCGTTGAAGCTGCCGACCACGGAGACGGCCCCGCCGGGATCGTCGTCGGGCAGTGCGAAGGTGACGCGGACAGTGCCGTCTTGGCCGGGCTTGGATGTCTTGATCAACTTACTTACTCCACTTCGGCGCTCAGCCTACCGATCGAGTCGATTATCTCGAATCTGTGTGCGTAGTCACTGATGCTGCGGCTCAGCGACACGGCGTGTCGTGGTATACGGCCTAGTTTCCCAGCCCGCCCCCGCCCAGACGGGGACATCGGCCGAACTGCCGCAGAAAAGCCGTGGATCGCCTCTGGCCGGGAGGTGTCCGCTGGCGCTCATAGTTGAAAGATCGGGGAGGATCCGGGCTTCGGGGAGACTTTTGTGCACCATGATACCCAAAACTCTCCCGTAAGCCCGAACTCTCCCCGGTAATTCTTAGAGTTATCGTACTGGCGAGCGATATATGGTGCCTGTAAGGTTCACGGGGCCAGTGGGGCATCCGACCGCGGGCCGGATGCGAGCCGGCCCGCGAGCCGCGCCTGCCGGCCCGCGAGCCGCGCTTGCCGGTACGAGCCGCGCTTACCGGTAGGAGTGCTCCTCGTCGGGGAAGACGCCGCTGGTGACGTCGTCGGCGAAGGCGGTGGCCGCGTCGGACAGGACGGTGGCCAGGTCGGCGTACTTCTTGACGAACTTCGCCACCCGCGGGGACAGGCCGGCCATGTCCTGCCAGACCAGCACCTGGGCGTCGCAGTCCGGGCCGGCGCCGATGCCGATGGTGGGGACGGCCAGCGCCTCGGTCACCCGGGCCGCTAGCGCCGCGGGCACGCACTCGAGCACCACCGCGAACGCGCCGGCCGCCTGCAGCACCTTGGCGTCGTGCAGCAGGTGCTCGCCGTCCTCGCCGCGTCCCTGCACCCGGTAGCCGCCGAACGCGTTCACCGACTGCGGGGTCAGGCCGAGGTGGGCCATCACCGGGATGCCGGCCGCGACCAGCTCCTCGACCTGGTGCGCGACCCGCTGCCCGCCCTCGAGCTTGACCGCGTGCGCGCCGGTCTCCTTCAGGAAGCGGGTCGCGGCGGCCAGCGCCGCGCCGGAGGAAGCCTGGTAGGAGCCGAACGGCAGGTCGGCCACGACCAGAGCCCGGCTGGTCCCGCGCACCACGGCCGCGGTGAGCGGGATCAGGTCATCCACGGTGACCGGGATCGTGGTGTCGTGGCCGTAGACCACCATCGCGGCGGAGTCGCCGACCAGCAGCACGGGGATCCCGGCCCGGTCGAAAATCCCGGCGGTGAGCGCGTCGTAGGCGGTGAGCATGGGCCACTTCTCGCCGCGGGCCTTCGCGGCGGCGATGTCGCGTACCGTGACGCGGCGCCCGGTACTTGATCCGCCGTAAAGCGGTTCGGCCTGAGCCCTGGTCCGCTGTCCTGTCGCGGCCATCGATGCGTCAGCGTGCTGTGACATGGGTGTCGACCTCCGTGCCTCGTGTCGCCACTGCGGCGTACCCGGACACACAAATGATGACATGTCCCGGAGCCTTAGTGGTACAGCCGGACGGTTCTGGGGAAACGCTTCTGGAAGACTGGGGCGATGGTCGACTTCGCGGATGTGGACACCCTGGTGGCGGGCTATCACCAGCGCGGCGGGCAGCCCGGCCTGGCCTACGGGATCGTGCTCGGCGGCGAGCTCGTGCACGCGGGCGGACTCGGCCAGCGGCATCTCGGCGGACCGCCGCCGGACGCCGACACGGTCTTCCGGATCGCCTCGATGACCAAGAGCTTCACCGCGTCCGCGATCTTGGCCCTGCGCGACGACGGCGCGCTCGAGCTTGACGACCTGGCCGAGGCCCACGTCCCCGAACTGGCGGGCTGGCCGCTGGTGAGCCCGGACTCGGCGCGGATCTCGATCAGGCACCTGCTGACCATGACCGCCGGCTTCCCGACCGACGACCCGTGGGGCGACCGGCAGCAGGGGCTGCCGCTGCAGGAGTTCGCGCAGCTCCTCGCCCGGGGCGTGACCTTCAGCTGGGCGCCAGGCACCCGGTTCGAGTACTCCAACCTCGGGTACGCGATCCTGGGCCGGGTCATCACCGCCATCACCGGCGTGGCCTACCCGGACTACATCCGCCATCGCCTGCTGACCCCGCTGGGCATGATGCGCACCGGCTACCAGGCGGAGGAGTTCGAAGTGCCCGGCCAGCAGACTTCGGGGCCCGGCGGTCTCGCCCGCGGCTACCGGCGCTCGCCCGAGGGCTGGTCCGAGGTGGCGTTCGACCCGGCGGGCGCGTTCGCCCCGATGGGCGGGATCTTCAGCTGCGTGCGCGACCTCACCCGCTGGGTGGCCGGTTTCGCCGCCGCGTTCCCGCCCGGGGGCGCCGACGGGCCGCATCCGGTGCGGCCCGCCAGCCGCCGGGAGATGCAGCTGCCGCAGGTCCTCACCGGCTGGGCCATCGCCCCCTGCTTCCCCGGGGACGGGGCGTCCTCACCCCCGGCCACCTACGGCTTCGGGCTGTTCGTGGACGAGCACCCCGCCCTGGGCCGGATCGTCAGCCATAGCGGCGGTTACCCGGGATTCGGCAGCAACATGGCCTGGCACCCGGCCACCGGGACCGGCGTGATCGCGCTGGGCAACAGCACCTACGCGGCGATGGCGCCGCTGGCCGGCCGGTTGCTCGAGGCCGTGCTGCGGCAGGGGGAGCCGTCCGCCCACGGGGCCGCGGTCGCGCTCGGCTCGCCCGGTCCCTGGCCGGAGACGCTGGCCGCCAAGGAGGCGGTCGGCGACCTGCTCAAGAACTGGGACGACGCCGCCGCGCAGCGCCTGTTCTCGCCCAACGTGGCGCTGGACGCCCCGTTCGAGGAGCGGCGGCGCCGGATCGCCCTGATCCGCGAGCGCATCGGGGAATTCGGTGACGATCCCGGGCGGCGGCCCGAGTTCGACACGCCGGCCCAGTGCCGCTGGTGGCTGGCCGGGGAACGCGGCGTGGTCCAGGCGCAGATCCAGCTCAACCCCGAGCGCCCGCCCCGGGTGCAGTCGCTCACGCTGGCCGTGCCGCCTGCCGCGGGCTCGGCGCTGCGGGTCACGCTGGACGCCGTGGTCGACTGGCTCAACGGCGACAGCCGCGACTGGCCGTCGTCCGTCCCGGTCGCCGGCGGAGTGGACACCAGCCTGCTGGCCCGCCGCCTGCGGATGGCCGCCGTCTGGGCCGGCCCGGTCCGCGTCGGCGCCTTCAAGGTCGGCGACGGCACCGCATCGGTCGCGGTCGAGCTGGTCGGCCAGCACGCCACCCCGACCCTGGCCCTGGTCATCGACCCGGAAACCCGCGTCCTGCGGATGGCCGACGTCGCCGCCTGACACGGGGCCGACGTCGCCTCCAGAACGTGCCAACGAATGTGACTCAGGTCACACTAGCTTATACCGGCCCGCCGGAAATAGATTCCGATACGAGACCGTTCCGTATCGATGAACGCGGAACCCGGGCGAGCTGATAGTGGCAACAAGCCGCTGGGCCAGCACCTTCCCGGTTCCGCTCACAAGCTTCAGGTGATTCAAGTGATCCGGAAAGGGACACATGGATACGCAGGCGATTTACCGCCGCCGCTGGGTCATCCTCAGCGTGCTGATCGTCGGGCTACTCGCCATCGTCATCGACAACACGGTCCTCAACGTGGCGCTGAAGACTATCGCCGAGCCTCGCGGGGGCCTCGGCGCGAGTCAGAGCCAGCTCGAATGGGCCATCAACTCCTACACGCTGGTCTTCGCCGGCCTGCTCTTCACGTTCGGCGTCATCGGCGACAAGGTCGGTCGCAAGCGCATGCTCATGGTCGGGCTCGCGCTGTTCGGCATCGCGTCACTGCTCTCGGCCTACGCACAGTCGCCCGAGCAGCTCATCCTCGCGCGAGCCGCGATGGGCCTGGGCGGTGCCGCGGTCATGCCGCAGACGCTGTCCATCATCTCCAACGTCTTCGAGCCGGCCGAACGACCCCGCGCGATCGGCCTGTGGGCCATGGCGGTCGGCATCGGCGTCGCCACCGGCCCGGTGCTCGGCGGCGTGCTGCTCGACCACTTCTGGTGGGGCTCGGTCTTCCTCATCAACGTCCCGGTGACCGTGATTGGCGCCATCCTGGCCGCGATCCTGGTGCCGGAATCCCGCAACCGCGAAGCTGGCGGGATCGACTACGTGGGCGTGCTGCTGTCCATCGTCGGCCTGGTGCTGCTGGTCTACGGCATCGTCCAGGGCGGCGACACCGCCTCCTGGCTGCGCCTGGACGTGCTCGGCCCGATCGCAGGCGGCCTGGCCGTCCTGGCGGCTTTCGCCTGGTACGAGACCCGGATCCAGCACCCGTCGCTGGACGTGCGCCTGTTCCGTGACCGGCGCCTTTCCGCCTCGGTGGGCGCGATCGCGCTGGCCTTCTTCGGGATGGGCGGCGTGTTCTTCTTCACCAGCTTCTACCTCCAGAACGTCCGCGGTTACAGCCCGTTCGCGGCGGGCTTGCTGACCGTGCCGTTCGCGGCCGGGCAGCTGCTGGCCTCGCCGCGCAGCGCGGGCCTGGTCCGGCGGTACGGCGCCAAGCTTCCGACTACGGTCGGCATGTTCGTCATGGCCGCCGTCATCGCCTGCTACGCCACCCTCGGCACGGCCACGCCCATCTGGCTGCTCGGCGTGATGTTCGCCATCCAGGGCGCGGCGATCGGCGTGGTGATGCCGGCCGCCACCGCCGCCGTCATGGACGTGCTGCCGCGTGAGCGGGCCGGCGCGGGCTCCGCGCTGACCAACACCTCACGCCAGGTGGCGGTCGCGCTCAGCGTCGCGGTCCTCGGCTCGATCCTGGCCGAGTTCTACCGGAACGCGCTCAGCCCGTCGCTGACCGGCCTGCCGGCCGCGGCCCGGGGCGTGGCGTCCTCCTCGATCACCGCCACCCAGGCGGTGGCACAGCAGCTCGGCACGGCCGGACGGTCGCTGCTCGAGCCCGCGAACAGCGCGTTCGTGCACTCCATGCACATCACCACGCTGGTCGCGGCGCTGCTCGTGCTGGCCGGCGGGTTGGTGGTCCTGCGCTGGATGCCCGGCCTGCCCCAGCCCGTCGCGGACCCGGCGCGGCCCGGCGATGACCGTGCCTACGAGGCCGAACTGGCCATAATGGAACAAGACATGCTCAAGACCGCTGAGCGAGAGGGATGAGCAGCCATGGAGCCCGTGATCCTGGATCAGGGTCCCGGCGCTGAGACGGAGGCCGGGCCGGCGGAAACCACCCGCCGGCCCGGCCGGCCGCGCAGTGAGCAGGCCGAACAGGCGATCATCGAGGCGACCCTCGACCTGTTCGGCGAGCAGGGGTTCGAGGGCGTCTGCGTCGAGGCCGTCGCCGCCCGGGCCGGCGTCGGCAAGGCGACCATCTACCGCCGCTGGGCGAACAAAGAAGAGCTTCTGCTCGCCGCGCTCGGCTCGATGAAGTCGCCGATCCCCGAGCCCACTGGCTCGGTCCGGGACGACCTGGCCGCGCACCTCACGGTGATGTGCGCGGACAAAGCCGACCCGCGCAAGGCGCGGCGCTACGCGCTGCTGCTCGGCGAGGGCCAGAAGTACCCCCGGCTGATGACGCGGTACAAGGAGACCGTGATCGGCCCGCGGCACGACGCCATCAGGGATATCATCCGCCGCGGCATCGCCTCGGGCGAGCTTCGGGCCGACGTCGACATCGAGATCGCGCTGCTCGCCCTGACCGGCACCGTCCTGGCCAAGGAGAAGGCCGCGGACGGCGAGCTGAACGGGGAGTTCGCCGCCCGCATCGTCGACGAGCTGCTCCTCGGCCTGGCCACCCGCTGACGCCAGCGGACCAGAATCGATCATGGAAACCGCGCCTCGCGCCCACGCAAAGCCCACGCCCTCGTGCGCTCGCGGCTACGAAGGCCTCGGCTCCCGCCAGCGGTTGGTGATGGGCAGCCGCCGGTCCCGGCCGAAGTTCTTCTGGCTGATCTTCGGGCCCGGCGGGTACTGCCGCCGCTTGTACTCGGCCGTGTCCACCAGCCGCACCACCCGCTCGACCAGCGCGGGGTCGTGCCCGGCCGCGATCAGCTCGGCGGTCCCCATGTCCTTCTCGACGTAGTCGTCGAGCAGCCCGTCGAGCACCTCATACGGCGGCAGCGAGTCGGTGTCCATCTGCCCGGGGGCGAGCTCGGCGCTCGGCGGCTTGGTGATCGAGTTCTCCGGGATCGGGGGAGTGGCGCCAGTACGCATAGCCTCCGCGTTGCGCCACCGGGACAGCTCCCAGACCAGCGTCTTGAGCACGTCCTTGATCGGCCCGAAGCCGCCCGCGGAGTCCCCGTACAGCGTCGAGTAGCCGGTCGCGAGCTCGCTCTTGTTGCCGGTGGTGAGCACCAGGTGGCCGCCCGCGTTGGACAGCCCCATCAGCACCACCCCGCGCACCCGGGCCTGCAGGTTCTCCGCGGGCAGCCCGGTCTCGGGGAACCCGGCCGGGGCCAGCTCCTTACCGAACGCGTCCACCATCGGCGCGATCGGGATCGTCACCGCGTGCAGGCCCTGCCGTTTGACCAGGTCCTCCGCGTCGCTGACCGAATGATCCGAGGAGTACCGGCTGGGCATCAGCACCACGTGCACGTGGGCAGGCCCGATCGCGTCGGCGGCGATCGTGGCGGTCAGCGCCGAGTCGATCCCGCCGGACAGCGCCACGATCACCGAACGGAACCCGTTCTTGCGCGCGTAGTCCCGGACTCCGGTCACCAGGGCGGCGTAGACCTCGGCCGGGTCGGACAGCCGCGGCCACAGCGGCCCCTCGAACCGGCCCGGCCCGGCCGCAAGCTGGGCCGCCGCAAGCTGGGCCGCCGCCGGCAACTCCGCCGCCGGCAGCGTCACCCGCTTGATCGTGATCACCGTGCCGTCGGCCGCGTCCACCGGCTGGTCACCGGGCCCGTCCGGCGGCGCGGCCGGCAGGTCCAGGTCGGCGACCACCAGCGCCTCCTCGAACTGCGGCCCGCGGGCGATCAGCGTGCCATCGGCGGCGACCAGGATCGAGTCCCCGTCGAAGACCAGCTCGTCCTGCCCGCCGATCATGTTGGCGTAGGCCAGCGCCGCCCCGGCCTCGCGCGCCCGCCGCACCACCAGGTCCAGCCGGACGTCGTCCTTGCCCCGCTCGTAGGGCGACGCGTTCGGCACGACCAGCAGCCCCGCGCCCGAACGCCGGCAGACCGCCACCGGCCCGCCGTCTTGCCACAGGTCCTCGCAGATCGCGGTGGCGATCTCGACGCTCTGGCCGTCCTCGGCGGGCAGCCGGAAGACCGGCAGCGTGTCCCCGGGCACGAAGTAGCGGAACTCGTCGAAGACTCCGTAGTTCGGCAGGTGGTGCTTGGCCGAGGTGATCACCACGCGCCCGCCGTGCAGCAGTGCCGCCGCGTCCAGCGGCGCCCCGGCCGGCAGCCCGGTGCGCGGCGCCAGGTCGGCGCGCCGGTCCAGGTACCCGGTCACCACCGCGATCCCGCCGAGCCCCTCGGCCCCCAGCCGCGCCGCCACCGCGTGCAGCGTCCGGATGGACGCCTCCACGAACGAGGCCCGCAGCGCGAGGTCCTCCACCGGGTAGCCGGTGAGCATCATCTCGGGGAACACCACCACCCTGGCCCCGCGCGCCGCCGCCCGGCGCGTCCACTCCACGATCAGCTCGGCGTTTCCGTCCAGGTCGCCGACCGTGGCATTGACCTGGGCCAGCGCGATCCTCAGCGTTGTCACGCCTCCAGCCTAGGCCGTACGCCGCTGACCCCAGGGCCCGGTGGCGGTGTGATCCTTCGTCCCGAACCAACTCGGTTCCCGCCATCCGTGAACAACACCCACGAGGTGGCCCAGCGGGCCGCGCCCGAGTCGCGGATCGTCTACGTCGACAACGACCCGGCCGTCCTGATGCACGCCCGGGCCCTGCTGACCAGTTCCCCGGACGGCTGCTGCGCCTACATCGACGCCGACGCCCGGGACCCGGACCGGATTCTCGCCGAGGCGGCCTGGTCCCGCCCGGCATCACCCCCCTGGGCCAGTGGGCCCCCGGCGCCCTGCTGACCGCCCCCTCCAGCCTCCCCACCTACACCGCCCTGGCCCGCAAGCCCTCCCTCGGCGACCGCCAGCATTGACCCAGGCCACCGTAACCACGCGGAAACACCGGCCGGGCACACTCGCTCATACGCGAGCGCGCCTGCCGAAGCAGGGCCTCGCAGGGCTGGTCTAGCGATCGGGAGCGTCTAAGGTGATTACCGTGGACAGGCAGGAAGAATTCGTGCTGCGTACGCTCGAGGAGCGTGATATCCGGTTTGTCCGGCTCTGGTTCACCGACGTCCTCGGTGCGCTGAAGTCGGTCGCCGTCGCGCCCGCCGAACTGGAGGGCGCGTTCGCTGACGGCATCGGCTTCGACGGTTCGGCCATCGAAGGGTTCGCGCGGGTCTACGAGGCGGACATGATCGCCCGGCCGGATCCGTCGACGTTCCAGTTGCTGCCGTGGCGCGGTGAGTACCCCGGGGTCGCCCGGATGTTCTGCGACATCCTGCTGCCCGACGGGGCCCCGTCGTACGCTGACCCGCGCTGGGTGCTCAAGCGCAACCTCGCCCGGGCCTCCGAGCTGGGGTTCACCTTCTACGCTCACCCGGAGATCGAGTTCTTCCTGCTCAGGCAGCGGCCCGAGTCAGGGGAAAGGCCGGTGCCGATCGACAGCGGCGGGTACTACGATCACACGCCGCACAGCATCGCCCATGATTTCCGCCGCACCGCGATCACCATGCTGGAATCGATGGGCATCTCGGTGGAGTACAGCCACCACGAGGGAGCGCCCGGGCAGCAGGAGATCGACCTGCGCTACGCCGACGCGCTGACCACCGCGGACAACGTCATGTCGTTCCGGCTGGTGATGAAGGAGGTGGCGATCGAGCAGGGCGTCTACGCGACGTTCATGCCGAAGCCGTTCACCGATCACCCCGGCTCGGGCATGCACACGCACGTGTCGCTGTTCGAGGGCGACAAGAACGCGTTCTACGAGGCCGGGGCGGAATACCAGCTGTCCAAGACGGCCCGGGCGTTCATCGCCGGGCTGCTGCGGCACGCGCCGGAGATCACCGCGGTCTGCAACCAGTGGGTGAACTCTTACAAGCGGCTGTGGGGCGCGGCCGAGCGGACCGCGGGCGCCGGCGGGGAGGCCCCGGCCTACGTGTGCTGGGGGCACAACAACCGTTCGGCCCTGGTCCGGGTGCCGATGTACAAGCCGCAGAAGGGCAACTCGACCCGGGTCGAGTTCCGGTCGGTGGACGCCGCCTGCAACCCGTACCTGGCGTTCGCGGTGATCCTGGCCGCCGGGCTCAAGGGCATCGAGGGCGATTACGAGCTGCCGCCCGGCGCCGAAGACGACGTGTGGGCGCTGACCTCGGCCGAGCGCCGCGCGCTCGGCATCCGGCCGCTGCCCCAGGACCTGGACCAGGCCATCCGGGTCATGCAGGACAGCGAACTGGTCGCCGAGACGCTGGGGGAGCACGTCTTCGATTTCTTCCTGCGCAACAAGCGCGAGGAGTGGCAGGAGTACCGCCGCCAGGTCACCGAATACGAACTGGGCCGCTACCTCCCCGTGCTCTGACGCGCGGTCAACGGTGCGTGACGACCGGCATCAATCCGCCCTGCCCCTCAGGACGACGGGGCGATGAGGATGGCGCCGACATCGGTGGTGGCGGTGATGGCGTGGGCAGACGAGGAGCTCTGCGGCGCGCTGACGGTGGCCTTGCCCAGGTGCGCGTCCGCGGAGACCTTGTACGACGCGGTGCCGGGCACGTGCAGCGTGATGGCGCCGACCCGGGCCACGGCCTGCACCGTGGCCGGCGCGGCCGCGAAGCTGGCGCTGATGGCGCCGACGTTGGTAGTCAGGCTGACCGAGGCGCCCTCCAGGCCGGTGGCGCTGATGAGCCCGACGTCCGCCTTGGCCGTCACGTTCCCGGCGAGCCCGGCGAGCCGGATCGCCCCGGTCCCGGTGGTCACCTGGACCGCCACGGTGCGTGGTACCTGGAGGGTGTAGGCGACGCCGCAGACGACCTGCGCCGGGCAGGTGTACGTGACCGTCAGGGTGGTGCCGTTGACGGTCCGCGTGGTCACCGGCGGGGTCTTGGAGTAGTCAGCCTGCTCGGTGACCGAGATGGCCGCGCCGCTGCCGCCCGTGACGGAGACGTTCCCCACGTGACCGGTCACGACGACCGTGCGGACCGGCGACGAGATCTGGTACGCCGCCGTGGCCCGGTGCGTTCCGGGAACGGAGAAGCCGGGGCTCGCGCTGGCCGTCGCCGGGCCCGGCGATGACGTGGCGCCGGTCGCCTGGCACCCGGCCAGGGCCGGCCCGGCCGCCCCCAGCAGTCCTGCGGTCAGCGCCAGCGTCCCGGCACGGCGGAAGGCGGCCGAGCCCAGTGTCCGGTCCATATCCGGTAGATACCCGGTCCGGCGGGATTACCCTCGCGCGGCTCGAGGGCGGCTACTCCTCGAAGCGGCCGCCCAGGTACCTGGCCAGGAAGCGCTCGGCCGCGGCGTAGAACTTCAGCCGGTTCTCCGGCTTGGCGAAGCCGTGGCCCTCGTCGGGGAACAGCATGTACTCGTAATCGATGCCCGCCTCCTTGAGCGCGGCGACGATCTGCTCCGACTCGGCCTGCTTGACCCGCGGGTCGTTGGCGCCCTGGGCGATCAGCAGCGGGATGCGGATGTCCCGGGCCCGGGACAGCGGCGAGCGCGACCACAGGAACTCCTGGTCGGTCTCCGGGTTGCCCACCCGCTTGTACAGCGACGCGGCCATCGGCTTCCAGTACGGCGGGATCGTCTCCAGCAGCGTCTGCAGGTTCGACGGGCCGACGATGTCCACCGCGCAGCGGAACACGTCCGGCGTGAACGCCGCGCCCACCAGCGCCGCGTAGCCGCCGTACGAGCCGCCGTAGATCGCCACCTTGGCCGGGTCGGACCAGCCCTGCTCCACCGCGTACGCGACCGCGTCCAGCAGGTCGTCGTGCATCTTGGCGCCCCACTCGCGGTCGCCCGCCGCCACGAACGACTTGCCGTAGCCGGTCGAGCCGCGGTAGTTCACCTGGATGCACAGGTAGCCCCGGTTGGCCAGCCACTGCGCCTCGGGATCCCAGCCCCACTCGTCGCGTGCCTGCGGGCCGCCGTGCACGTTGAGCACCGTCGGCAGGCCCGACCGGCCGCCGCCGGGCGGGAAGGTGGCGTAGCCGTGGATCGTCAGCCCGTCCCGGGCCTTGTAGGCGAACGGCTCCATCCGGGCCAGGCCGTACCGGGCCAGCTCGGGACGGCTGCTGAACAGGAAGCTGCCGGTGTGGGTGGCCCGGTCGAAGGCGAAGTACTGGACCGGCCCGGCGTCGTCGGTGAAGGCGACCAGCCACGTCTTGTCCGCCTCGTCCCGGCCGACCGGCTGCGGGTCGCCGGTGTGCAGCGACCGGATGGCCTCGAAGTCTTCTGCCACCGACGGGTCGAGCACGTGGTACTCGGTGCGGTCCTTGAGCACCTCCGCGATCTGCGGCTCGCGCGTGTCCGGGTGAAGCATCGCGCCCGCCACGTCCGCCTCGGGGTCTTCCACCAGCACCTGAGGCTCGCCGGAGGTCTCCGGGTCAAGGCTGATCCTGACGAGCCGGCCCGTGTCCGTGCCGATCGAGCTGACCGCCAGCAGGTGAGAGCCGTCCCCGGTGAACGCCAGCACCTGGCTGGCCGGGACATCATCGGCCGGGATGGTGAGCAGGGTCCGCCAGCCGGCCTCCTCGCCGTCCCGGACGAGCACGTCGAATCCGCCGTCGGGCAGCGGGGAGATCGCCCCGCGGACCACCATGTCCTCGTCCGCGAGCCAGCCGGCGTACCCGGGGTTCTCGATCAGCTTGGCCAGCTCACCGGACGCCAGCGAAAGCCGGTACACGTCGTGCAGCTGCGGGTTGTCGCGGTTGATCCCGACCAGCACCTCGTCGCGGTGGCTCTTGCGGACGGCGATGATCCGCGCCTGGATGCCGGCGAACGGCGTCAGGTCGCGGCGGGCCATCGTCTCCAGGTCCACGTCGTACAGCCGCCAGTTCTCATCGCCGCCGGTGTCCTGCAGGTACAGCAGGTGCCTGCCGTCCCGCGCCCAGGCGAACATCCGCACGCCGCGATCGGTGTCGTCGGTGACCACCTTCGCGGCTTCCCAGTCCACGCCCGAGGTGCCAGAGTCGCCGGGGGCCTCCGCGGGCGCGATCGGGGCGACCCAGACGTTGAGCACCCCGTCGCGAGGCGCTATCCAGGCGAGCTGGCTGCCGTTGGGCGAGATCTGCGGATTGACGCGTTCGGGGTTGCCGAAGAGGACTTCGCGAGGGATGAGTTCGACCATGCACCAATGCCTATCACACGGCCGGCGCTTTCATGATCGCGGCCAGTTTTGGCCGCTATACGGCCATTTCTGGCCATGATCATGGAAAGCGGAACCGGGGGCGGGGGGTTAGGCGG
>Ga0335083_10006503_pt1 | contig 14564 bp, 12 predicted proteins | sample Lox_Sample_42_FD_206716 | JGI IMG/M metagenome (GOLD analysis project Ga0335083, IMG submission 206716) | Soil microbial communities from Loxahatchee National Wildlife Refuge, Florida, United States - Lox_Sample_4.2 | ecosystem: Environmental > Terrestrial > Soil > Wetlands | place: USA...
TCGACGCCGCGCGACTGGCGACAAACTGTAGCGGCGCCGATCCGCCATACAGATCGTTGCCGCCGCGCGTGCCGCCCGGCAGAGGACTGATTTCGCGGATGAAGGAGATTTCATTGCCGCTCACGCGCCCCTTGAAATCGATGATGCGCTCGCCATCGGGGCTGAGAACCTTGAAGGAGATGGTGGTTTCGAAAGCTTTGCCCGCGGAGATACTGATGGGCGCCGACGGCGCGCCTTGCTGCTGAATCATTCCGGTGAGCGAGTCTCCCGCCACGGCGAATTCGAATGTCCAAGGCCCGTTGGGAACGGCAGTGGCCTGCCATCGTCCTGCCGGACCGGCCTGCGCGGGGGCCGCGGCGGCGCCGAACAATCCGTTACCCGATGCTTCCTGGCGGTTGATTTTCGTGGAGCGGTTCAGCTTGATCGTATCGCCGTCGATCGCGCCGGAGGTGATCGCGCGCGCGCCGCCGGGGCTCTCACATTTGAAGCAAATCTCCTTACCGTTGATGGAGCCTTCGTAGATATCGGCCGGCCCGGTCGGTCCCCCGACCTGCTGCCTGGCGCCGGTGAGTTTGCTTGCTTCCTGTGTCAACCTCACGGTCCAGGGACAGTAAAGCGCGTGGGGATCCACCCACGTCCCCGAAGCATCGGCCGTCTGGCCGGCGAGCGGCTGAAACCAGATCAGCCTCAAAACGGTGACCGCCAAGAGCGATAAGAGCTTGTTCATAAATGCCTCCTGGTCACGCTACGGGAGCATAGTGGAGTTCCACTTGTTATAAGCGTCGCGAGTCTTATCGAAGACGTCCGGCTGCCTGCCCTTGAGATCGGTGGATTCGCCGGGATCGGCCGCCAGATCGAACAGGAACTCCTCGCCGCGATCCTGGAGATATTTCCATTTGCCCACCCGCGCCGCGGCTTGCGGCCGCGCCCGCACCCGCCAGAAAATCGCGCGATCGAACGCCGGGCGTTTTCCGGCGCAGACCGCCATCACGCTTTCTCCATCGAACGGAAACGCCGGATCGGCCCTGGCCCCGGCCACATCGAGAAACGTCGCCGCCCAGTCCATGGTGGCAACGGCCTGGTTGGTGACCCTGCCGGCCGGCACCACTCCCGGCCAGCGAACAATGGCCGGAATCCGAATTCCGCCTTCCCACAGGTAGAATTTCTGAAACTGGAAGGGCCAGTTGAGAGAGTATCGGTCGCCGCCGTTATCGCTGGTGAAAACCACCAGCGTGCGGCGGTCCAGCTTGTGCCGGTGAAGAGCCTCGAAAATCCTGCCGATACCCGAATCCATGCTCTTCACCATCGCGGCGTAGACGTCGTTGCTGGCGTCGTTCTCGCGGGCGTAATTGGTGGCCAGCGCGCGGTCCTGCGGACCCTCCCAGGGCCAGTGCGGCGCATTATATTGCAGGCTCATGAAGAAGGGCCGGGGATGTGGACGAGCCAGATACTCCAGCGCGCGGTTCGTGAACAGGTCCGTGAGGTACCCCTGCTGATCGGACGGCTTGAGATTCTCGAAGAGATCGGGGCGGCCGCGGTTGTTGTAGTGCGTGAAGTAATCGGCCGCGCTGCCGTTGATGCCGAAGAATTCATCGAAGCCATGCTGGTTCGGCCCAAACTGCGGAACGTTGCCCAGATGCCATTTGCCGATCAGGATGGTGTCGTACCCGGCTTTCTTCAATTGCGTTCCGATGGTCGGATGATCGGGCGGAAGACCGAGCTGCATATTGTCATCCACCAGCGGTTCGGCAAGCCCGACCGGCAGACGCTGCGGGTAACGCCCGGTGTGGAACGCGCAGCGGCTGGGCGTGCACACCGGCGCGGAGGCATACGCATCGGTGAACTTCATGCCCTCTCTGGCCATGCGGTCGAGAACCGGAGTCTGGTAATCAGGCCGGCCGTAGCAACTCAGATCGGCGTAGCCCAGATCGTCCACCAGGATGAAGAGGATATTCGGCCGCTGGGGGACGCCGCGTATGCGTGGCCAACTCACCCCGTTGAATGCCGCCGCGCCCGCGGCCGTATGCAGAAATTGCCGGCGGTTCATAATCTACGCCGCAATCATACACGAAGCGGTGCCCGAACGTTTCGCGGACACCATGACTAGGGCCACCGATGAGCGACGAACCGGAAGAGCGTATCGGCCACGATATAATGTACGCCTGCGCGGGAGCATCGATTGCAGACTCCTCCAACCATTCCGCTGAAAGTCTTCTACGCATATTGCCGCGCCGATGCTAAGTTTCGCACGGAACTGGACCAGCATCTGGTTGATTTGCGGAACCGCGGCCTGATCGAAGACTTTTTCGACGGAGACATCGAAACTGGCGAAGACTGGGACCGCCGTATCCGGAAGGAGCTCGAGCAAGCCGATCTGATTCTGGTCCTGATCAGCTCGGACTTCATGACATCCCCGTATTGCGTGGGAGTGGAACTGTCGCGAGCGTTACAGCGTCACGCGGAACGGACCGCGATGGTAGTGCCGATCCATGTGAGACCGATGCTGCTCAAGGATGACGCCATCGGGGCTCTGCAAGGATTGCCGCACAACGGGAAACCGGTCAGCGTTTGGGAAGATCGGGATTCGGCTTTCATGTCCATTGCGTCGGACCTGGAAGCCATGATTCAACGTATGAAGAGCCGGCCCGACGGGAAGCAGGCGCGGCTGGAATTGATTGAGGAGGCGTTCGGGCGAATTCCCAGGGAGCCGGTGGTGCCATTTGTTTCGCGCCAGGGGTCGCAGGGTGAGGATCTGGCTACGTGGATCTCCGAACAACTGGCCGCTCCGGACAGGCCGGTACTGGCCATCTGGGGAGTGGGCGGAGTCGGCAAAACCACGCTGGCGGGAAAGATAGCCCGCAGTCTGATTGAGAAGTTCAACGGCCGGGTCGCCTGGGCGAGCGCGGACGGCCGAGACGGTTATGCGTGGCAAACGCTGATTGACGAGGTCGGCCAACAACTGGGCTGTCCGCCACCCGTGATGAACCGGGAGCGCGACGTGAGGGCGCGGCAGGTCGCCGCGTTGATCAACAATCGCGCGGCTGTGATTGTGTTGGACAACCTGGAAACCGTCGCGACCGACGAGGCGGCGCGTTGCGTAGAGTGGCTGACGAGCGAAGTGCGTTCGCCGGTATTGATCACCACTCGCGACCGCGTCACCAATGTCCGCAACATCCCGCTGCAGGCGATGTCCCCGGAGGAGTCCCGGCAGTTTCTCAACGGGTTGGCGCGGCAATCGCAGTATCCGGAGGCGGTCGGCCAGTACGCCGACTCCATCATCAAAATGTCTGAAGCGAATCCCCTGGTGCTACAGTGGATCGTCAGCCAGGTGGATCTGGCGCAGGACCCAGTCGATGTTTTCAGGGAATTGCAGCGCGGCGAAGGCCATGCCGCCAGGCGTGTCTTCGACCGTTCCTTCGACCTTCCCCAAACTACCGACGACGGACGAAGTGTTTTGCTTGGCCTGTCGATGTTTCCCGAACCGGCATCGAGGCCGGCGCTGGCACACGTGGCCGGATTTGGAAACGACATGCCGCGAGTTAACGCGGCGATCGCCCGTTTGGCAAGCTTGCGGCTGGTCTTATTCGGCAAGACGCCGGACCGCATTCGCATCGAGGGCCTAACGAGAGAACTGGCACTGGCGAAGCTCTTTCACAACGGCAAAGGGGCGCAATACCGGCAACGATTCGTGGAGTACTTCGCGGCGTTTGCGGAGGAACCGGGTGAAGGTGTCGAAGCCGGCGATCGCCTGTTCGCGGAAATGAGCAATATCAAGTGCGCGCTCTCAATGGCCTATGATATTGGCGCACACGATGCAGTCTATTCCATCACCGCCGCGCTTGCGGGGCCGGTGAGCGGTGTTCTCACGATTCGGCGGCTGCTAAAGGACGCGATCGAGTTGAACCGCCGGGCGCTCGACATGGCCCACCAGACGAGCGACGATCGGGCCATGCAGTTTTTCAGCCACAATCTGGGAGCGGTATTGCTGGCCAGCGGGCAGGTTTTGAATGCCGAGGACTCACTGAATGAGAGCCTTCGGTTGGCGAGGAAAACCAACGACGAGTTTTATGCCGCGTCGACGCTCAACGAATTGGGGACGTGCGCGTTTTCGAGGGGCAATACCGAGGTGGCGCGGTCGTTCTATAAGCAAAGTCTCCGCATGGCGATCGAGAACCAGAACGTCGCCGTGATGGGAACGTCTTTGCACCAGCTTGGACTGCTGGCGCAGGCGGATGGAGACCTGGCTGGAGCGCGGACCTTTTTGGTGGAGAGCCTCAAGATCAAGCAGTCCCAGCCGGAATCGATCAGCTTGGCGAGGACGTTGCTGCAGATCGGGTCGGTGGCCGAGGCGGAGGAAAATTACGTGGATGCCGTCAGGGCCTACGAATTCGCCGTTCAGATCCTGCGTCGGCTGGATGCATCTCTGGCGGCGGAGGCACAGTATCTGCTCGATCTGGCAAAACGGACGGCGAAGCGACCACCGGCGCCCGGATGAGTCTTGCGCGGCGAGCGCGACGCCGCGGACTTAGCGGTATTTGCCCGTGATCGAGTTCCAGCGGACTTTGACGGGATCGAGAAAGCCTTTGGCGCCGGCCAGCATGCTCACCTTGGTGCCCAGCACGTCGTTCCAGCGCACCGCGACTTCCAGGGTGCGGTATCCGAGGCGTTTGGCGATGAACAGCACCTCGACGTCGAAACCGAACCCGTCCAGGCGCTGGCGTTTGAAGATTTCGCGCGCGGCGGAAGTCTGGAAGAGCTTGAAGCCGCACTGCGTGTCGCGGAACGGCAGACCGGTCTCGAGGCGCATCAGAAAGTTGAAGACGCGTCCCATATTCTCGCGAAAAGCCGGCTGATGGACGCCGATCAAGGAGCGGTCCAGCGCGCGCGATCCTATGGCGGCCTGCGCATCCTCGCGTTCGACAGCGGCCCAGAGCTTTTCGAGTTCTTCAATTGGCGCGGACAAATCGGCATCGGAGAACAATGCCCAATCGCCGGCGGCTTCGAGCATGCCGTGACGGACGGAGTATCCTTTGCCGCGATTGCCGGGGTTGTCGACGACCCTGACACCGGCCGCGTGAGCGATCTCGGCGGTGCGGTCGCGGGAGCCGTCGTTGACGACCACGATCTCGCAAAACTCCCACGAACCCGCCCGCAGGAAGCTCTGAACTGTCGTCAATGTGGAGCTCAGCCGCTTCTCTTCGTTGAAGGCAGGAATGATAATGGAGATAGATCGCCGCAAACGAAGTTTTATAATAACTGATTTCCCCAAACAGGAGACTGATTTGTCGCTGGAAGATGATCTGCTGAAGCAGCGCCTGGAGCGAATTCGTGAAATCGAAGCTCTGGGCTACCGCGCGTACGGACAGCGCTACGATTTCACCCACACGGTTCCTCAAATTCTGGCCGAATATGGCGCGAAGACCGCCGAGGAACTGACACCGGAGATGCGCGTCCGCGTGGCCGGACGGGTGATGACCCTGCGCCACATGGGCAAGGCCGGCTTTGCGCACCTGCAACAGAACGGTGAACGCCTGCAGATCTACGTGAAGAAGGACATCGTGGGCGAACGCGATTATCAGCTCTTCAAGCTGCTGGACATGGGCGATATCGTGGGTGTGGAAGGCTACCTGTTCCGCACGCGCACAGGCGAATTGAGCGTGCACGTGGAGAAACTGGAGTTTCTCTCGAAGACGCTGCTCTCGATGCCGGAGAAGTGGCACGGGCTGGAGGACGTCGAGCTGCGCTACCGGCAGCGGTACCTGGATCTGATCGCCAATCCGGAAGTGCGCAAGGTGTTTGTGGCGCGCGCCAAGGTTATCTCCAGCCTGCGGCGGCAACTGGAGGCCCACGGTTTCATCGAGGTGGAGACGCCCATGATGCAGCCGCTCTATGGCGGGGCGGCGGCGCGTCCGTTTATCACGCACCACAACACGCTGGACATCGACCTGTACCTGCGCATCGCGCCGGAGTTGTATTTGAAGCGGCTGGTGGTGGGCGGCATGGAGCGCGTGTACGAGATCAATCGCAACTTCCGCAACGAAGGACTGTCGAAGAACCACAACCCGGAATTCACCATGCTGGAGTTTTACCAGGCGTACACCGATTATCAGGGGCTGATGGATTTTTCGGCCGAGTTATTGAAGCAGGCGGCGCTGGATGCGACGGGCTCGACCGTAGCGGAGTTCGGCGGCGAGAAAATCGATTTCGGGAATATCGAGCGGCTGACGATGCGGGAGGCGGTGGTGAAGTATTGGGAAGGCGACGGCCGGCCGACGCTGGAGGACACGGCGAACGCGGAATGGCTGAGCCGCCATTCGAAGAAGGCGACGCCGGGCGAAGCGATTACCGAGCTGTTCGAGCGGTACGCGGAATCGAAGCTGATCCAGCCGACGTTCGTGTACGACTACCCGGTGGAGACGTCGCCCCTCTCGAAGCAGAAGCCGGACGATCCGACGCTGGTGGACCGGTTCGAGATTTTCGCGGCGGGGATGGAGATTGGGAATGCATTTACCGAGCTGAACGATCCGCAGGAGCAGCGGCGGCGGTTCGAGATGCAACTGGCGATGCGCGAGCGCGGCGACGAAGAAGCGCACCAGATGGACGAGGATTATGTGCGGGCGCTGGCGTACGGGATGCCTCCGGCGGGCGGAGAAGGGATCGGCATCGACCGGCTGACGATGATTCTCACGGGGTCGCGGACGATTCGCGACGTGATTCTGTTTCCGCTGCTGCGGCCGGAGGGGGAGATCGAGCTGGTGCGGGTGATGCGGGAACTGGATGGGAAGTGAGCTCGAAGGTGTGGCGTGGCGCAGGCACTCTTGCCTGCCGCGCCGAGACTGGTCTCGGCGCTTGTGGACGCGCCCGGCAACAGGACAGCGCATCGACAGGAGTGTCGATGTGGCAGGCAGGAGTGCCTGCGCCACATCACCAGGCGGGAAATTGTGCAGAAACTGATGCAAACCAGGTTCGAGTTTTTTGTGGCGGCGCGGTATTTGAGGGCGCGGCGCAAAGAGGCGGTGATCTCCGTCATCACGGTGATTTCGGTGATCGGCGTGACGGCGGGCGTGATGGCGCTGGTGATCGCGCTGGCGGTGACCAACGGGTTTCGCAATACGCTGGAGCACAACCTGCTGGGCGCGATGGCGCACATCGACATCGAAACCCACAGCACCGACGGGATCTACGGGTGGCGCGAACTGGCGGACCAGATCCGCAAGATGCCGCACGTGACGGCGGTGTCGCCATCGCTCTACGACACGGTGATGATGCAGGGCGGATTGCGCGGCAAGGAAGCGGTGCTGAAGGGCGTGGACATCGATTCGGAGATGAAGATCAGCGACGCGCTGCGGCACCTGAAAGAGGGGTCGGCGGATGCGCTGCGCGACCCGAATGCGCGCCCTCCCGCGGTAATCGTCGGGAAGCAATTGCAGGATGACGCGGGACTGATGTTGCGGTCGACGGCCGAGGTGTTGACGGTCGGGCCGATGTCGCCCATATCCGGACCGACTGTGACGACGCGCCGTTTTCGCGTAGTGGGAGTCTTCCAGACGGACTTTTACGAGATTGACGACTTGTGGGCGTACACTTCGATCGAGGCGGTGCAGCGGATTCTGGGGGTCGACGATGTCGTGAATCAGATCGAAGTGAAGGTGGACGATATGCAGCGGGCGCCGGAGTACGCGGCGCAGATCGCGAAGAAGCTGGGCGGGCAGTACGACGTGAAATCGTGGCAGGAGAAGAACGGCACGCTGCTGAATTCCATGCGCATGGAGCGGGTGGTGACGGCGATTGTGATCAGCATGATCATCCTGGTGGCGGCGCTGAACATTCTGATCGTGCTGGTGATGATGGTGATGGAGAAGTACAGGGACATCGCGATTCTGATGTCGATGGGGGCGCGGCGGGAGCAGATCCGGCGGATCTTCATGCTACAGGGAGTGCTGATCGGCGTGGTGGGGAGCGCGTTCGGGCTGACGCTGGGCTACACGCTCTCGTACTTCGCGGATAAATACCGGTGGTTTCCGCTGGAGCAGTCGGTGTATGCGTTCAGTTTCGTGCCTTTTCAGACGCGGTGGACGGACGGCGTCTGGATCGCGGCACTGGCGATCGTGGTGAGCTTTCTGGCGACGATCTATCCGGCGCGGAATGCCACGCGGATCGCGCCGGTGGAAGTGCTGCGCTACGAATAGATGGGACATGCGTGTCCCAAAAACTGCGCACAAGCCTCCTATTTTCAATAGGGCTCCCTGAATATTGGGACAAAATGTCCCGTTCAGGGGGCAGGCGACCGCATTAATGCAATCCGCGATCCGGATCCGCAACTGAAGGTTCTCAGGTGGTTTGGGACCGTCGCCGCGGCGGAATGTAGTGGAAGCGGATGAGATAGATCTGCTCACCGGGGCCGTGTTTGGCGACGTTCAGCAGGTCGACAACCCCGAGAAAGCCGGATTCGCGGGCGAGGGCGGGCGTGATATCGGGCAAGCCGATGGGCTGAATGGAATCGACCTGGATGTGGCCTTCCTCCATGGCATAGCGTGCTCCGACCCGCACGTGGAGGCGCTGCCAGATACGGACGGTGCAGGTGACTTCGCCGCGGCGGATGGGGTCGCGGAGACGCCTGGTGAAGGTCATGGGGAAAGTGTACATCGGATGGGACTGGGGTAACTGGCATAAGGTCTTCCCACTAGTTGATTTAGCCATCTTCCTCAAAAAACAATCTAAAAATCGGCCATCACGCCGATAAGAGGGCTGAGGGAAGTGTATTCGTGCCACAGACGGCCATATTTCAGTACGAATGGATGACGATCTCGCTGACGCCCGTGGCGGTCCTGGTCGCGTACGCCGCGATCGAAGGGCTACGGCGTCTGCGGGCGCGCTGGCGGTAGAACGAGCCGGAGCGTTCCCAATTCTCCAACGCTCCTTTCTCACTTTAAGCGGGATAGTTAACGTACCCGAACCGGGGCAAATGTCGCCGGCCTGAGGCGAGGCGTGGCCATCGCCGGGCTTGGGTAGGGGCGGCCGGGAGTGCGGGCGACCGTGGCGCCGACCTGTGCTACAGTGCAGGTAACTATGGCATCGCGAAGCGTCAATAAAGTTACCCTGCTGGGCCACCTTGGCAAGGACGCCGAGACAAAATTTACGCCGTCGGGGGTGGCGGTCACGAACTTCACACTGGCCACTTCCCGGCGCTGGAAGGACCAGCAATCGGGAGAGTGGAAAGAGGAGACGGAGTGGCACCGGCTGGTGATGTGGCGCTCCGAAAACGTGTCGAATTACCTGCTGAAGGGCAAGCAGATTTATGTCGAGGGCCGGCTGCAGACCCGCAGTTGGGAAGACAAAGACGGCCAAAAGCGCTATATGACCGAGATCGTGGTGGAAGACCTGATCCTGCTCGGCGGGCGGGGCGATTCGGGTGGCGGCGCGCCGGATTTCGACCAGCAGCAGTCGTCGAGGCCGGTATCGATGCCGCGGCCGCGGCCGCAGCCAACGGCCCCCTCTGGACCGCCTGAGCCGCCGGACGATTTCGGGCAGGGCGTTTCAGACGACGACGTGCCGTTCTGACTCGGCCCCTGGTTCGTCTCCACTAACGGGCAAGAAGCCCCAGCGGCACACATGGCCGGAGGCAAAAAGCTCTGCCGGCTGAATCAAAACGATATCCAAATGGCCAAACGTTTGGGGTTTGGTCCGGACGGCTTGATTCGCGCCCGTCCCGATCCCAAACAGAAATAAAAGTTGCCGGTCAAACACTGGGTTGGCGAACCGCACGAGAAGCGCCTTGGGCGTATCATCGGTGAGAAGGTGCTGCCGGCGCGATCACCGCAAGAGGTTGAGTTCGATGAGGAGGCTGCCAGAATCTTTGGGGAAGAACTCCACTGGGAGGAATATGAGGAACGGAATGCCGAGGGCAATGGCGGCTTCGAAATCCGCGACGACGACCCCGCCGTTCTGAACCAGCATGAGCAGACCCGAGACATTACTCGAAGGTTTGTGCGGCCACGCTCTCTCGCTGGGCGCCGATTCAATTGAAGTGGAACACGAAGACGGCCACGAGCGGGTCTACGCCCGCAAAGGCGGCAGCGGAATCAGGATTGCGAATTACGCGAGTTCCAGTAACGACGCTCGCGAGTTGCGAACAAATCTATATGCCGCGGCCAGAAAGCCGGTGCGCGCGGTGCTGGGCGGCCGGCTTTCGATTCTGACGGTCGAGATCTCCGAGAGCTTTGGAGAAGACTGCTTTTCGGTGAGCATCCGGGTGGTTCCCGAGCGCGACCCGGCAACCCCGGCAAAGTTCACGGCCAGACAGGGACAATACCTGGCGTATATTTACCACTATTCGAAGATCCACCGGCAGGCGCCATCGGAGTGCGATCTTCAGAACTACTTTCGAGTTTCGGCGCCCTCCGTTCATGAGATGCTGAAGACGCTGCAGCGCAGTGGATTGATCGAGCGAACACCGGGGCAGGCGCGATCGATCCGGGTGCTGGTGGCCGCGGAGCAGTTGCCGGAACTGGAGTAGAGTCGGAGGGATTTGCCGGCCGCAGGCCGCAGCCTTCGAGCGAGCCAAAACTGAGTTTGCGAAGTTGAAGAATCCAACCCGCGTGCAAGACTCCGATTTCGCCGAGTCATCCTGGACACGGCGTCGATGTGCCAAGCGGCATTGTAGATGCCGTCTACGTCTACGATTACGGGGACGGGGAACCGCGGCGGGTCATCGAGTCGGTGGCCGGAGGGAAGCATCTGGAGGGTCTCTTGAGATCCTCTTCTCCTAGCGCGACGCCGCCGGTTCGCCGCCCGATGCACGCGGATAACGACCAAGGCGAATCGGTTGTGTGTGGTGACTACAGCCCAACGCCCGCCACGCGCGGCGGCCGCTTGCCCTTGCCCGCCACGATCCGGTGGCCCTCGGCGCGAAGCCTCCCGGCCTGGGCCCCAACTCCGCCGGGGAATTTGGGGTTGAGCGATCCGTCGTCCTTCACGACACGCCAATAGGGGGTGATGCGCGACTTGCCTTCGCGGGCGGCCTCCTCGGCGGCTTCGGCGGCGATGCGCACGAAGATGCCCGTAGTCAGCGGACAGGTCATATCCGTCATGTGTTGCCTGGCCAGAATCCCGCGGATTTCGGTGACGGTAATCACCTTGCCCTTGCGCACGGTGCGGATCAGCGCGTCGACCTGGCGGGGGCTGGGAATCAGCATGCTGCCATTGGCGCAATTTTTGCGCCACGCCGGTGGGATGTCCACCACCTTGGGCAGGTCCGGATTGTTCATCTTCTCCCGCCAACTCCGGCGCGTGTACATACGTAGTTGTCCTCAGTCCGCATTGGAATGGCTAGTGTTAATGCTGCTCGAAATCGGGAGGCGATTCCGGCGATCCTCCGTGATCGGAATGCGCAGCCTTGCGCAGATCCGAGAGCGCTTTCGGCGGACGACCCCGCTTGCGCCCCCCGCCCTGTTGCTGGAGATGCTCCAGACTCAAAATGGCCGCGTCGAGATTGGCGAGTTCTTCACGAAGCTGGCCTAACACTTTGACCAAATCCATGGCCTGCTGATTCGAGGATAGCGGATTCAAGCGGGCGTTTTCGGCTCACCCATCACGGTGACGATGATTTCGCGCTCGCGCGGGCGGTCGTCGAAATCGCACAGGACGATCTGCTGCCACGTGCCGAGTCCCGGCCGGCCCTGGCGGATGGGGAAGGTTTTGGCCGTTCCCACCAGGGCGCTGCGGAGGTGCGAGAACCCGTTTTCGTCGCCCCAGCGGGCGTTGTGGGCATAATCCGTGGCCGATGGGGCGATCTTTTCGAGCGCGCGCTCGAAATCGGAGACGCAGCCGGGTTCGAATTCCAGCGTGGTGATGCCCAGCGTCGAGCCGACTCCGGAGACGTTGACGATGCCGGTTTCGATGCCGCTCTCATGGATCGCTCGGGCGACGCGCGCGGTGATGTCGATGACGTCACAGCGGCCTTTGGTGGAGAGATAGATGGTGGTTTGGGAAACGGTCATACGGGATGGAGTTGGCGCCGGTGGGTCGGAATGACAGACGGCAAAAAACGACCGTCTGTCCTACGTCGGAGGTGGTGGGCCGGAATGACAGACGGCGAAAAACGACCGTCTGTCCTACGTCGGAGGCGGATGGTGGTGTGGAAGGCGATCACTGGGCGGCGGGCGAAGGAAGTTGAATCTGCATGCACAGGTTCATGGCCGGGGTCACCTCCTTGAACACCGCGAGCATGGATTCCACCAGATCGAGGCCCGTGGCGCTGCGGACATCGGATTCGGTCATGGGGTAGAAGAGCTGCAACCCGGCCCAATGATTTTTGGGCGCGGCTTCGAGCATCTTGCGCAGTTTGGCAACGCCGGCGAACTCGCCGCCGGAGATGCGCTGGAATTCGGCGTCCCAACTGCCGCCGCGGATCTGGAATCCTTCGCCGAACAGCCGTTTCAACTCGCGCTCGAGCGGGCCCTTGGGGCGCAGGGCGCGCACCAGACGGTGCCAGTCCCAATCGCCGGCCAATTGGCATTGCGCGTATTCGCGGGGAGCTTTCACGAATCCGCGCTCCACCTGCAGACCGCACTGGAATAGCTGCTCCTCGGGATTCATGGCGAGGAAGAACTTGGAGCAGGCGAAACTGGCCTTGGCGGAGACGGTTTTGGCGGCCCGATTGGCGCGAGGCAGGTAGCCGATCCAACGCCAATAAACGCCACGCCCCCAACGCTCGGTGACGAATTCCTGGCCGTAGCGGGATTCCAGCGACAACTTGAGAATGCGGGTGATGCGTTCGCGTTCCTCGAGGTTTCCGACGCGGATGCCGCGCTGGAAATCGAGGAACTCCGGACGGAAGCCGATAGCGGTTTTCATACGAGAACAGGCGGCATCACTTTTTCAATTCGCGGGCATGGCGGAAATCGGCCTGGGCTCCGGCTTCGTCGCCGAGCTTGCGTTTGGCGTTGCCACGGCCGGTGTAGGCCGAAATGAACTCGGGCGCGAAGCGGATGCAAGCGTCGAAATCAGCGACCGCCAGGCGGAATTCATTGCGGCGCATATGGATGTAGGCGCGGCCGAAGTAGGCATTCACGGCGTCGGTCTTGAGGCCGATGGCGGCGTTGAAATCTTGGAGAGCATGGTTGTCGTCGCTCAGGCGCACGTAGCACTGGCCGCGATCGATGTGGCCGAAGGCATTCTGCGGCCGCATTTGCAGAAACTTCGTGTAATCGCGGATGGCGGCGGGGCAGTCTCCCTGTTTCTGGTAGGCGCGGCCACGATCGAGATACGTGGGCGGCCATTCCGGACGGAGGTTGATAGCTTTGTTGAACTGTTCGATGGCGGCGTCCGCGCGGTTTTCGCCAAGCAGCTTCAAGCCCAGATCGTGAGCCTCGACGGCAGGTTTGGGGACCTGGGGCGTGGGCGGCTCGGGAGGAGACGTCTCGTTCATCGGCGCGACATCCTCCGCGGCGGAACTGGCGGCGGAAGCATTCAATCCGGTCGTGGGCTGCTTGGGCGTGGGGGTGGGAGCCGGTGTCGGCGCGGGAGTGGGCTTTATCGCGGTTTTGGTTTCCACCGGGACGGCCGTCGGCGCGGGCGGTGCGGCGGCGGGTGTCGGTTTCTGATCGCCGGGCTGCGACTCGGGCTGCGTCGAAGTCTGGGCGGTCTGGGTGGGAGGGTTGGAGTTGGTGACAGGCGCGGGCTTCTCCCACGGCCGCCACATCGCCAGGCCGGCGCCGGCCAGAATCAAAATCGCGAGAACCCCGACGAGCGCGCCTTTGCCGGACTTGGCGGCCGGCGGCGGGGGAACGGGCGCGGGCGCAGTGAAAGCGGCGGACGGCATCGGCGCGACCTGAGGCTGAGGGAAGGCCGCGGACGGCGCCGGAGCGGATGGGGGCTGAGGGAAGGCCGCGGACGGCATCGGCGCGGCCGGCGGCTGACCGGCCGGGAATGCCGTCGACGGCATTGGGGCGGGGGGCGGCGCAGACACGGTCGCCGGCGGTACGGGAGGCATCATGCTGGCGGTGGTCTCTTCGCGGTTGGGCGCGAAGATGGCGGAGGTCAAGGCGTTGACGAAGTCGGTGCAGGTGGCATACCGCTCGGCCGCCGATTTGGCCATGCCGCGGGAGACCACGAGGTCGACCGCGGGAGGGAGCCCGGCATTATGCATGCGCACCGGCGGCGGCGCTTCATTGACGATTTTGTAAGCCAGCGTAGCCAGGGAGTGCTGGCCAAAGACAGTGGTTCCGGTGAGCATGCGGAAGGCTACGCCGACCAGCGCGAACTGGTCGGAGCGGCCGTCGACGGCCTCGCCCTTGATCTGCTCGGGCGACATGTACTCGATGGTGCCCATCACCATCCCGGTGGGCGTGGTGGTGCGGGTATCGGCGATGCGGGCGATGCCGAAGTCCATGATCTTGGCCGTTTGCGCGGTGTCGATCATGACGTTGGCCGGCTTGATATCGCGATGAACGATGCCGCGCGCGTGGGTATAGTCGAGGGCGGCGGCCATGTCGCGCAAGACCCGAAGGGTGAAGCCCATATCGGGAATGGGAGTGCGGGCGAGGACGGCGGCCAAGGTCTCA
>Ga0335083_10006504_pt1 | contig 14564 bp, 13 predicted proteins | sample Lox_Sample_42_FD_206716 | JGI IMG/M metagenome (GOLD analysis project Ga0335083, IMG submission 206716) | Soil microbial communities from Loxahatchee National Wildlife Refuge, Florida, United States - Lox_Sample_4.2 | ecosystem: Environmental > Terrestrial > Soil > Wetlands | place: USA...
CGCCACCGGATCCATCCCGGTGCCAGTCTACAACCAGGCGGGGCGTTCTAGCCGGCGATCCTGGCGGCCAGATCGAGCAGCTTGCACGAGTAGCCCCACTCGTTGTCGTACCAGGCGATCAGCTTCACGAACGTGGGGTCCAGCTGGATGCCCGCCTTGGCGTCGAAGATCGAGGTGCAGGGCTGGCCGCGCATGTCGGCCGACACCACCTCTTCGTCCGTGTAGCCGAGCACGCCGCGCAGCGGTCCCTGGGATGCCTCTTTCATTGCCGCGCAGATCCCCGCGTACGTCGCCTCGCGCGCCAGCTCGCAGGTCAGGTCGACGACGGAGACGTCGGGGACGGGCACGCGAAACGACATCCCGGTCAGCTTGCCCTTCAGGGACGGCAGCACGCGGGTCACCGCCTCGGCGGCGCCGGTCGAGGCCGGGATGATGTTGTCCAGGATTCCGCGCCCGAAGCGCCAGTCCTTGCCGGAGACGCCGTCGACGGTCTTTTGCGTCGCGGTCGTCGCGTGCACGGTCGTCATCAGCCCGCGGCGGATGCCGAAGGCGTCGTCCAGCACCTTCGCGACCGGGGCCAGGCAGTTGGTCGTGCAGGAGGCGGCCGAGATGATCGGCTCGCCCGCGTAGCGGTCGGTGTTGACCCCCTGGACGAACACGGGCGTCTCGTCCTTGGAGGGCGCCGAGATGATGACGCGGCGGGCGCCCGCGCGCCGGTGTCCCTCGCACTTGTCGGTCGTCAGAAAGACGCCGGTCGACTCGATGACCACGTCGACGCCCAGCTCGCCCCAGGCGGACGCGGCCGGATCCTTCACCGCGCTCACGCGCACGGGCCGCCCGTCGACGACCAGGAAGCTGTCCTTCACCGCCAGCGAGCCGCCGAAGCGGCCGTGGACCGAGTCGTACTTCAGCAGGTACGCCAGCTGCTGCACGTCGAGCAGATCGTTGACGGCGACCACCTGGACGTCGTCGCGCTGCTGCGCCGCGCGAAACGCCATCCGGCCGATGCGCCCGAATCCGTTGATACCGATCTTGATCATGACCCATCTCTACGGCGGGGCGCGGATGGCGCAAAGGACAATTCGATTGCAATTCAGGACAGCGGGGCTCAAGATCGCCGCATGCGCAGGTCTCCGCGGCGCGTCTGGTTCCTGGTTCTCCCGGGCACCGGCGCGCTGAACGTGGCCGGTCCGTGGGAGGTGTTCGGGCACACCAACGACGTGCTGGGGCGCGAGGCTTACCAGATGGAAGCCTTCGGTCCGGTCGCGCCGGCGGCCCCCACGCGCCACGGGATGGTCGTGGGCGGCCTGCGCCCGCTGCCGGCCCGCACCGAGCGCGTACCCGACATGGCGATCGTTGCCGGCGCGCCCGTGAATCCGCTGCCGGGCGAGCAGACGGCCCACCTCGCCCGTCTGGTCTCCTGGTTGCGGCGCCACCACCAGCGCGTGCCGATGGTCGTCTCGATCTGCACGGGCGCCTTCGTCCTGGGCGCCGCCGGAATCCTGGACGGACGGCGCGCCACCACCCACTGGCTCCACCTGGACGAGCTGCGCGCCCGCTGCCCGTCGGTGGCCGTGGTGGACGAGGGGATCTACGTGAAGGACGGTCCGGTCTGGACCTCGGCCGGCGTGACCGCCGGCATCGACCTGACCCTGGCGATGATCGAGGAGCACCACGGCCACCGCGTGGCGATGGCCGTGGCCAAGCGGATGGTCCTGTTCCTGCGCCGCTCGGGCCACCAGGCCCAGTTCAGTCAGGCGCTCCGGCGCCAGGAGGATCAGCCGGACAGGGACCGCGACGTCGCCGGCTTCATCCTGGACCATCTGGACGAGTCGCTGCCCGTCGCGCGGCTCGCCGCAGCGGGCGGGATGAGCCCGCGCACCTTCACCCGCTGGTGCCGCGAGCACCTGGACGAGTCACCCGCCCAGGTGGTGCGACGCCTCCGCCTGGACGAGGCCAAGCGGTTGCTCGAGGAGACGTCGCTGCCGATGAAGGACATCAGCCTGCGCACCGGGTTCGGCGACCCGAGCACCATGTGGCGCGCGTTCACCGAGTCCACCGGCATCACGCCTGGTGCCTACCGGCAGCGATTCGCCTCCCCGTCGGCCGCCCGTCACTCGTGACTGGTGCTGGGCAGCTGGTAGCGCCCCTGGGTATACGGGCGGCCGCGCACGTACCACTCGGATCCGTCCGTCATGCGCTGGAAGTACCCCTGCGCATAGTCGGTCCCGGCCTGCTCGCGGATCTCCTGTCGAGTCATGCCGGTGGTCTCTGGCGTCGCCAGCTGATTGTCCGTCGGCAGGCAGGCGGGCATGTCCGAGGTGTTCGCGGGCGGGGGCGCGGCATCCGCATCCGTCCCCCCGTTCGCCAGCGCGACCGCCGGCGCTGCGACCGTCAGCGTGAACACCGAACCGATGGCCAGGCGACCCCACCATCGGGCCGCGCATTCTTTGATTCGCCTCATGAGCTCAGCTCCTTCCGGCGCTGTTCGTGTGCCTCACCATCAATTTGCCGACGAAAGCAGCCGGGTCAAAGTCGGCCGTGGGCCGCGGATGAACCGTCAGGTCAAACGGCGGGCGCGGCGGCCAGCTCGGCCGCGGGGGGATCGAGCTCGCGGCGCGGCTGGGGCGGCAGCGACAGGTCCAGCACCTGGCCGCGCTCGTCGACGGGGTCCGACCAGACCTCGAAGTGAATCAGCCGCGCGCCACCGTAGAGGGTCGCGAAGGCCACGTCGGCGGCGTCCAGGCCGCTCGCGATGAAGACGCGCCCCTTGCGCGGCCGCAGCGTGTGCGGGTCGAACACCTGCCAGCCACCCTCCAGCCAGACCTCGGCGTAGGCGTGGAAGTCGTCCGGCAGTCCGTCCTGGGGGACGTCGATGTCGGGCAGGTAGGCGACCGCATACCGCGCGGGCATGTTGAACGCCCGGCACAGCGCGATGACCGCATGGGCGCGGTCGCGGCAGACGCCCATGCCCCGCGCGATGGCGTCCGCCGCCGACCACTGCGGGGCGCTGGCCCCTCTCTGGTACCGCACGTTGCGGTGGACCCACTCGCAGATGCCGGCGGCCCGCTCCCACCCGGCGGGCAGGCGAGCGAAGTGGTTCCAGGCGAACGCCAGCAGCTTGTCGGTCTCCGCGTAGCGGCTGGGGAGCGTGTACCGCAGCAGGTGCGGGGGCAGCTCCTCGGGCGGGACCTGGCGGGCCGTCGGGCGGACCACGTCGGGGTCGACCGGGACGGTGGCCAGGCCCTCGTACTGAATCTCGCTGAACCCCGCTCCCAGCGTCACGCGCTGGCAGCGGTTCCCGAACGCGTCGACGAACTCGCCTGTCGCCGTGGCGCCCGCCGCCTCGAAGCTGTCGCGCACCAGCATCTGCCGCGCGTGGGGCGGCGGCTGGACCAGGAAGATGGCCGGCGTCCGGACGGACGCGGCGTACCTGAGACGGCAACCGACCTTGATGCGAAACATGGTCGTTCGGTCCGATCGAGCTTATGCCTGTCCGCCAGGGGCGCAAGAAAAGGGCCGGTATCATCCCCTGGACGACAGCCGCACCCGGGGCGGACCTGACAATCTGCTGGCGAGCGGGCAGCCCGATCGGCATGCTTACCGGATGATGGCGGGAGGGCGCGTGGAGATCGGCAGGTGCTGAAGCCGAAGCGGGACCCGCTGGCCATGCGGCCCCAGCGGCCGGTGGTGCTGGCGATGGTGATCGTCGTGCTGAGCTTCGTCGGCTCGCTCGTTTATCTGCAGCTTCACCTGAAGCCGGTCACGCAGCGGGCGCTGACGGTGGTGGAGCACACGGCGCCCAGCATCGAGCACCTGTCCAGCGCGCAGACCGAGCTGACCACCCTGGGGATGTTGATCAGCGACTACGTCTCGCGCGTGGGCGACGGCCGGATGTCGACACGTTCGGACATCGCGGCCACCCGCGAGCAGGTGGCCGCCGAGATCGACGCCTTCCGCGCGCTCCCCGAGGTCCCGGGCGAACGCCCGCTGCTCGCCGCCCTGGATCAGGACCTGTCCCGCCTGGATGTCGTGACCAAACGGGCGCTGAGCGAGGCCGACCAGAACCTTCCGGAGCGGGCGCGGCAGACGCTGCACGGGAACGTGCAGCCGGAGGTGCTGCAGACCAGCATGCACCTCTCGTCGTTGAAGGCGCTGAACGCGCGCGTCGCCAGCGCCTCGGCGGAAGACATCCTGCGCACCCGCCGCGAGGCGATCCTGGTCTCGCTGGTGTTCGGGGGGGTGGGGCTGATCGTGGCGATCCTCGCCACGGTGATGGTCCTGCGCCTGCTGGGGACGCGCGCGCGCCTCATCAACGAGCGCACCGGCGTGCTGGCGGCCCGGGCGACCGAGCTGGAGGCGTTCGCCGGTCGGGTCGCCCACGACCTGCGCAACCCCCTGGGCGCCGTGGCGCTGCGCGTGCTGTCGGCCACCCGGCGCGAGCCCGATCCCAGGCTGCGCGAAGACCTGGACAAGGTGGCCCGCGGGCTCGATCGGATGAACGGGATCATCAACGGCCTGCTCGAGTTCGCGCGGGCGGGCGCCATCCCGACGCCGGGCGCCTGGGCCGATCTGGGCGAGGTGCTCGACGAGGTCCTGGCCGACCTGCGTCCGGCGGCGGCGGTCGAGGGCGCCGAGATCCAGGTCGAAGCGTTTCCGCCCACGCGGCTGAGCTGCACACCGAGCGCGCTCACCAGCGTGCTCGCGAACCTGGTGGGGAACGCCGTGAAGTACATCGGCGAAGGGCAACGGACGCCCCGCCGGATCGTCGTCCACACGAGGTCCAGCGAAGCGAACGTCCGCATCGAGATCGAGGACAACGGTCCCGGCCTGCCCCCGGGGGCAGAGGAGCGCGTGTTCGAGCCGTTCCTGCGCCTGGGCCACTCGACCCGCCCAGGAATCGGCCTGGGTCTGGCGACCGTCAAGAAGATCGTGGAGGCCTATCGCGGGCGCGTCGGGGTGATCTCGAAGCAGGGGCGCGGCAGCACCTTCTGGTTCGAGCTCCCGGCCGCACCGAGCCCGGGCGCGCTCTCCGTCCCACCCGCCGCTCCGCGCGACCCACCCCCGCCCCGCGCTTCGGCGTAGAGATTGAAGGCGGGCTAGCCTTTGCGAGCGTTGTAGACGGCGCGGCCGCTGGCGGCGAACTCGCGGAAGGCGTCGAGCGCCTCGTCGCGCAGCAGCCCTTCGCTGACCGCGATTCCGCGGCGCTGCAGCTCGTCCTGCCAGCGCGGGTGCAGCGGCCCCTCGTCGAACCCGGTCAGTGCTTCCATCTCGGGGCCGCTGCCGGCGATCACGACGCTGCGCACGCCGGACCAGCAGATCGCCCCGCAGCACATGGCGCAGGGGGCCCAGTTGACGACGATCTGGTGCGCGGGCTGTCCGGGGCCGCCCAGGTCGTGTCCGGCCACGACCTGCTGGGCCAGCGACAGCGCCATCACCTCGGCGTGCGCCGAGGAGCAACGCCCGGGCACCACCCGGTTCACGCCGATCGAAACAGGCCGCCCCGTCGTCTCGTCGAAGACGGCGGCGGCGAACGGACCGCCGGTGTCGCGGACGAAGTTGGTCCGCGCCAGCTCGATCACCCAGCGCATGCGCGCGTCGATGGTGTCGATGCGCGGAGGCATGGCCGCCATCGCGTCCGTTGCCCAATCCGGCAGCGTCAATTCGAACCGGGTTGCCACGCGCCCCCTCCTTCACCCGCAACTCTACGAACACACCTTGTATTCGTCGAGCGCACGTTGTAGCAAAAGTGTGAAAGCCCGGTGAATGGGTAGCAACGATGCCGCCGGTGGTCATGGGGAGGGGATGTCCCCCCAAGCACCGCGGCTCGCGCTGGCCAATGTCAGCAAACGGTTTCCGGGAGTTCAAGCCAACGATCGCATCAGCCTGACGGTCGCGCCCGGCGAGATTCACGCCGTCCTGGGGGAGAACGGCGCCGGCAAATCGACGCTGATGAAGATCATCTACGGCGCGGTCCGGCCCGATGAGGGGACGATCGGCTGGAACGGCGCCCCCGTCGTCATTCACAACCCGCGTCAGGCCCGCTCGCTGGGGATCGCGATGGTGTTCCAGCACTTCGCGCTGTTCGAGACCCTGACCGTCGCGGAGAACGTCTGGCTGGGGTTGGATCGCCGCATCACCCGGGCCGACGTGGCGCGTGAGGTGGAAAGGGTCTCCGCGCTCTACGGCCTGGACCTGGACCCCGGACGGCTGGTGTCCAGCCTGTCGGTGGGAGAGCGGCAGCGCGTCGAGATCCTGCGCGCGCTGCTGGCCAATCCCCAGCTCCTGATCCTGGACGAGCCGACGGCCGTGCTGACCCCGCAGATGGCGGAGCGGCTGTTCGCCACACTGCGCCAGCTGGCCGGTGGCGGCTGCTCGATCCTCTATATCAGCCACAAGCTGGACGAGGTACGCGCCCTCTGCGAGAGCTGCACGGTGCTGCGGGCCGGGCGCGCGGTCGGCACGGTCGATCCGCGCGGCGAGACCAACCGCAGCCTGTCCGAGCTGATGCTGGGCGAGGCGCCGCCCGCTCCGCCGCCGCGCCCCGCCGCGACGGGCGATCGGGTGTTGGAGGTGAACGGCCTGTCGCTGCCACCGGGCGAAGAGAGAGGCGTGCCGCTGGCCGGCCTCGAGCTGTCGCTGCGCGCGGGCGAGATCGTCGGCGTGGCCGGCGTCTCGGGCAATGGCCAGGCCGAGCTGCTGGCGGCGCTCTCCGGCGAGGATCGCCGCGCGCCCGCCGGCAGCATTCGCCTGTTCGGGCGCGACGTCTCGAACGCCTCGCCGCGCGGCAGGCGCCGGCTGGGGCTGCACTTCGTCCCCGAAGAGCGCATCGGACGGGGCTCGGTCCCCAGCCTGCCGCTGGCCGCGAACACGCTGCTCACCCGGCGCGAGCCGGTCGGCCCAGGTGGCTGGCTGCACCGCGGCCGGGCGCGACGGCTGGCCGCGCGCTTGATCGACCGGTTCTCGGTGAGCGCGCGCGGCCCGGATTCGCCCGCCGGCAGCCTGTCGGGCGGCAACCTGCAGAAGTTCATCGTCGGTCGCGAGGTCGACGCCGCCCCCAAGGTCCTGATCGTCGCGCAGCCCACCTGGGGCCTGGACGTCGGCGCGGCCGCCCAGATCCGCCGCGAGATCGTGGCGCTCTGCGAGGCGGGAGGCGCCGCGCTGATCGTCAGCGAGGACCTGGACGAGCTGTTCGAGCTCTGCTCGGACCTGGTGGTCATCGCGCGCGGCCGGCTGTCGCCCCGCATCGCGGCCCGCGACGCCACGCCGGCGCTCATCGGCCAGTGGATGAGCGGGCTGTTCCGGGCCAGCGCCGCCGATCCAGGGCCGGTCGCCGCGGCGATCGAGGTCGAGGCGCATGCTTAGGCTGGTCGCGCGTCCCACGCCCTCTCGCCCGCTGACGCTGGCGGCCCCGCTGATCGCCTTCGCGCTCACCGTCTCGGTGGGCGCCATCCTGTTCGTGGCGCTGGGGGTTTCGCCGGGCCGCGCGCTGGCGCTGTTCTTCATCGAGCCGCTGCGCGGGGCCGACGCCTGGAGCGAGCTGTCGGTCAAGGCGACGCCGCTGGCCCTGATCGCCCTGGGGCTGGCGGTCTGCTTCCGCGCCAACGTCTGGAACATCGGCGCCGAGGGGCAGTTCATCATGGGCGCCATCACCGCCAGCTGGGTGGCCATGCGCGCGACCGACACCACGCACGCCGCCGCGATCCTGCCCGCCATCGCGCTGGCCGGCATTCTGGGGGGCGCGGCCTGGGCGGCGATCGTGGCCTTCCTGCGCGATCGCTGGAACGCCAACGAGATCCTGGTCAGCCTGATGCTGGTCTACGTGGCCGACATGCTGCTCGGCTACCTGACCTACGGCCCCTGGAAGGATCCAGACGGCTACAACTTCCCGCAGACGATCTCGTTCCTGCCCGTGACGCAGGTGCCGCTGATCGCTGACGGGCACCGGGCCCACGTGGGGCTGTTCGCGGCGGTGGCCGTGGCGATTGCGGCCTGGCTGTTTCTCTATCGCACCTACGGCGGCTTCCAGCTGGCGGTCGGCGGTGCGGCGCCCCGGGCCGCGCGTTACGCCGGCTTCTCGGCGCGCCGGTCGCTCTGGACGGCGCTGCTCTGCTCGGGCGGGCTGTCCGGGCTGGCGGGCGCGCTGGAGGTGACCGGGCCGCTGGGCCAGCTCACGCCCCACCTGCCGGTGGGCTACGGCTTCACCGCCATCATCGTCGCGTTCGTCGGGCGGCTGCACCCGTTCGGGATCCTGCTGGCGTCGATCCTGATGAGCATGCTGTACATCGGCGGCGAGCTGGCGCAGTCGCGGCTGGGGCTGCCACAGGCGCTCTCCGGCGTGTTCCAGGGCCTGCTGCTGTTCACCTTGCTGGCCTGCGACGCGCTGGCCAGCTACCGGATCCTCCGGGTGAGACGGGCGGTGGCTTGATGGGTGGCCTGGCGCTGATGCTCGCAGCCTCGGTCAACGCCGGGACGGTCCTGGCGCTGGCCGGGTTGGGCCTGCTGATCAACGAGCGGGCCGGCGTGCTGAACCTGGGCGCCGAGGGGATGATGCTGATCGGCGCGCTGGCCGGCTACGCGACGGCGCTGCACGCGCCGGGCGCCGGGATGCTGCTCGGCTACCTGGCCGCCGCCGCCGCCGGGGCCGTCATGGCGGCGCTGTTCGGCTGGCTGGCCATCGGGATCGGCACGAACCAGTACGCGACGGGGCTGGCGCTGAGCCTGTTCGGCGTCGGCTTCACCGCCTTCGCGGGCAAGCCCTTCGTCGATCGCCAGCTGGCCGAGCGCGGCCGGGACGGCATCCCCTGGCTGCGCGATCTACCGCTGGTCGGTCCGGCGCTGTTCGGCTACCACCTCTTGGTCTATCTGGCCGTGGCGCTGGCGGTGGGGCTGACCTGGTTCCTGTTCCGGTCGCGCGCCGGCCTGTTGCTGCGCGCCGTGGGCGAGTCGCCCGAGTCGGCGCACGCGCTGGGGCACCGGGTGCGGGCGATCCGGATGCTGGCGGTGATCGCCGGCGGCGCCCTGTGCGGGCTGGCCGGCGCCTACGTCTCGCTGGCTTACACGCACCTCTGGGTCGAGAATCTGATCGCCGGCCGCGGCTGGATCGCGCTGGCGCTCACGACGTTCGCGACCTGGCGCCCCGCGCGGATCTTGCTGGGCGCGTACCTGTTCGGCGGCCTCACCATGCTGCAGTTCCACCTGCAACAGCGCGGCGTGCAGATCGAGAGTCATTTGCTGGGAATGCTGCCCTACCTGGCCACGGTGATCGTGCTGGTGCTGATCTCCCGGCGGGCGGCCTGGATTCGTCACAACATGCCCGCATCACTGGGGCGCATCTTCCGACCGGGAACCTGACCAACGGAGAAGGGGGACGATATTGATGGACACGCGAGGATCTCGACGATCGCTTTTGGGGCTGGCGACGCTGGCTCTGGTGCTGGTGGGCATGTGCGCCGGCCACCGCTCCGCCGGCGCGGCCGCGCCGCTGAAGATCGGCTTCGCCTACGTGGGGCCGGTCGGTGACGCGGGCTGGACGTTCGCGCACGACAAGGCCCGCAAGGCGGTCGAGGCCGAGTACGGGCCGAAGGTGACCACGATCTTCGTCGAGAACGTCCCCGAGGCGGCCGACGCCGAACGGGTGCTGCGCGACATGGTCAAGCAGGGCTGTGGCCTGATCTTCGGCACGACCTTCGGTTACATGGGGCCGATGATGAAGGTGGCGTCGACGGCCAAGAACGTGAAGTTCGAGCACGCGACCGGCTACAAGACCGCCCCCAACCTGCGCACCTACGACTCGCGCACCTACGAGGGCGCCTACATGGCGGGCGTCATCGCGGGCGGGATGACCAAGACCAACACGCTGGGGGTCGTGGCGTCGATCCCGATCCCCGAGGTCATCCGCAACATCGACTCGTTCACGCTGGGCGCGCAGAGCGTGAACCCCAAGGTGACCACGCGCGTGGTCTGGGTGAACAAGTGGTTCGACCCACCCAAGGAGGGCGAGGGGGCGCAGGCGCTGATGAACGACGGCGCCGACGTGCTGATGCAGAACACCGACTCGTCGGCGGTGCTGCAGGCGGCCGAGAAGGCCGGCAAGCACGGCTTCGGGTGGGACTCGGACATGTCCAAGTACGGCCCCAAGGCGCACCTGGGCTCGGCCGTCATCAACTGGGCGCCCTACTACAAGAAGGCGGTCGGTGACGTGCTGGACGGAAGCTGGAAGACGGGGCAGACCTGGTGGGGCGTGAAGGAAGGGTCGATCGATCTGGTCTCGGTGTCGCCGGAGGTGCCGGCCGCCCTGAAGGCCAAGCTGGACACGGTGAAGGCGGGCCTCAAGGCGGGCACGTACGCCATCTGGAAGGGACCGGTCATGGATCAGGACGGCAAGGTCGTCCTGAAGGCCGGCGAGACTGCCGACGACAAGTTCCTGCACGGCATCAACTTCTACGTGAAGGGCGTCCAGGGCAAGCTGCCGTCCGGCAAGTAGCGGCGAGGGCGCGCGCATGTCGACCGACGCGCTCGAGCGTCACGACCAGCAGGTCCGGCGCGAGCTGGACCTGCTGGACTACCCGCGCCGCCCGTGGATGCCCGTGGCCGCGGGCAAGCTGGACGTTCTGATCGTCGGGGCCGGGCAGGGCGGCCTGGCCACGGCGTTCGGGCTGTCGCGCGAGCGCGTTTCGAACGTGCTGGTCGTCGACCAGAACCCGCTGGACCGGGCCGGACCATGGCTCAACTTCGCACGCATGCGCACCCTGCGCACGCCGAAGTACCTGACCGGGCCCGATCTGGGCGTTCCCAGCCTGACGCCGCGGGCCTGGTACGAGGCGCAGCACGGCGCCGGGAGCTGGGAGGCGATGGGGCTGGTCCCCAAGGAGACCTGGGCCGCCTACCTGGCCTGGTATCGCAGCACGCTGCGGATCCCGGTTCGCCCGGACACGCGCGTGGGCGCGCTCCGCTGGAACCCGCGCGAGAACGCCTGGGAGGTTCCGTGCACGGAGCTGCGCAACGGCGCCGCGACGTCGACGTTGCTGGCGCGGCGGGTGGTGCTGGCAACGGGGATCGACGGCTCGGGCCAGTGGGAGGTGCCGGCGATGATCCGGCAGGCGCTGCCGCCGCGGCTCTACGCGCACACGCGCGACGACATCGACTTCGCGGCGCTGGCCGGCAAGAGGGTCGCGGTGCTGGGCGCCGGGGCTTCGGCGTTCGACAACGCCGCCACCGCGCTGGATCACGGCGCGCGCGAGGTCACCCTCTGCTTCCGCCGCTCGACGCTGGTGAACGTCAACGCCTACCGCTGGGCCGAGTTCGTGGGGTTCCTGCGGCACATGGGCGACCTGCCCGACGGCGACAAGTGGCGCTTCATCCGGCAGATCGTCCGCATGGGGCAGCTGCCGCCCGCCGACACGCTGAAGCGGGCCCGCGAGCACGCGGGGTTCCGGCTGCACGCGGGCTGCGCCTGGACCGGCGTCGAGGCGCGCGGCGACGGCGTCCGCATCCAGACCTCCGGCGGCGAGACCCACGAGGTCGACTTCGTGATCGTCGGGACCGGCTTCGTGACCGACCTGGCGCGGCGCCCCGAGCTGCGCGAGATCGAGCACCACATCGCCCGCTGGGGCGACCTCTTCACGCCGCCGCCGGGCGACGAGTCAGAGGACCTGCTGCGCCACCCCTATCTGGGGCCCGGGTTCGAGCACACGGAGCGCGTGCCGGGAGAGGCGCCTCATCTGCGCTACCTCTACAACTACACGTTCGGTTGCCTCTTGAGCCTGGGCTTCGGCGGCGCGAGCATCTCGGGAATGAAGTACTCGATCCCGCGGCTGGTCGGCGGGATCACCGCGTCCTTCTTCGTCGAGGATCGCGAGACGCACCTCCAGAGCCTGCGCGCCTTCGCGGAGAAAGAGTTCTAGATGCACCCGGGTCCGTGGGCCCTGCGCAGCCGGCGGGTGGTCCGTCCGGATGCGCCGGTCGGCCCGGCCACCGTGCTCATCGAGGGCGGCCGCATCCGCGACGTGCTGGCGGGCGACGGGGTCGCGCTGCCCCCGGACATGCCCGTCGTCGACGCCGGCGACAGCGTCGTGAGCCCGGGCCTGGTCGATTCTCACGTTCACGTCAACGAGCCGGGGCGCACCGACTGGGAGGGGTTCACCACCGCGACGCGAGCCGCGGCCGCAGGCGGGGTCACCACGCTGGTCGACATGCCGCTCAACTGCATCCCGGTCACCACCCGGCGGGCGGCGCTGGAAGAGAAGCTGCGCGCCACCGCCGGGCAGCTCTGGGTCGACGTCGGCTTCTGGGGCGGCGTGGTGCCGGGCAACGCGGGCGAGCTGGGCGGCCTGGCGGAGGCCGGCGCGCTGGGGTGCAAGGCGTTCCTGGTCCACTCGGGCATCGACGAGTTCCCCAACGCCACCGAGGCCGACCTGCGGGCCGCCATGCCGAAGCTGCGGGACGCGGGGCTGCCGCTGCTGGCGCACGCCGAGCTGGATATTGATCAGGCAGGAACCCTGGGAGGGTTCCTTGAACCTCCCGCGACGACTCCGCTGGGCAGAGCCGACCCGCGCCGCTACGCCGGCTACCTGCGCTCGCGGCCCGCCGCCTGGGAGGACGCCGCCATCGCGCTGCTCATCCGGCTCTCGCGCGAGACCGGCTGCGCGGTCCACGTGGTGCATCTGTCGTCCGCGGCGTCGCTGCCGCAGATCGCGCGCGCCAAGGACGAGGGGTTGCCGTTCACCGTCGAGACCTGCCCGCACTACCTGTGCCTGGAGGCGGAGGCCATCCCGGACGGCGCGACCGAGTTCAAGTGCGCGCCGCCGATCCGCGAGCGGGAGAACCGCGAGGCGCTCTGGCGGGGGCTGGCGGGCGGCGTGATCGACCTGGTCGTGACCGATCACAGCCCCTGCACGCCCGCGCTGAAGGGGCGCGAGCGGGGCGACTTCGTCGCGGCCTGGGGCGGGATCTCGTCGTTGCAGCTCGGCCTGCCCGCGGTCTGGACCGAGGCGCGGCGGCGCGGCCACGGCCTGACGGACCTCGCGACCTGGATGGGCGCGCGACCGGCCGCGCTCGCCGGGCTCGGCCGGCGCAAGGGCCGCATCGCGCCCGGCCTGGACGCCGATCTGGTCATCTGGAATCCAGAGGCGGAGGTCTCGGTCGACGCGCAGCAGCTTTACTTCCGTCACAAGCTCTCGCCGTATCTGGGCCAGCGACTCCTGGGGCGCGTCGAGAAGACGCTCCTCCGCGGCCAGCTGGTTTACGATGGCGATCACCACGCGGGGCGCCCGATCGGCGCGCCGCTGCTGGGACGGGACACACGCACATGAGCCAAGCTTCGTCGTCGTCGGCCACCTTTTCCGGGCTGGTCGATCTGGCCGCGGCCGGACTGGGTGGGCGGGTCGTGGGGACCAGCGACGAGTTCTTCGCCGGGGCCGAGAGCCTGCTGCAGCCCGGGCGCGCCCAGTTCATCGAGGGCAAGTTCACCGACCGCGGCAAGTGGATGGATGGCTGGGAGAGCCGGCGCCGGCGCGGCGGCGTCGACCACGACTCATGTGTCGTCGCGCTCGGCGCGCCCGGCGAGATCGCCGGCTTCGACATCGACACGCAGCACTTCGTGGGCAACCACCCGCCGTTCGCCTCGGTCGACGGCCTCTGGGCGCCGGGCGTGGCCGACCCGCTGGCTCAGCCCGGGTGGGCGTCGCTGCTCGACCAGGCGCCGCTGCGCCCCGACGCGCAGAACCTGTTCGCGGCCCTGCCGCGCGGGCCGGTCACGCACGTGCGGCTGAACATCTTCCCCGACGGAGGTGTCGCCCGCTTCCGGGCGTTCGGGCGGGTCTCGCCGCGCTGGGAGGCGCCGCCGGAGCTGGACGACCAAGCCCGCCCGCACGTGACGCCCGACCTGCGCGACCTGGCCGCGGTCGCGAACGGCGGCGTCGCGCTGGCCTGCTCGGACGCTTTCTTCGGGCCGATGAACAACCTGCTGTTGCCCGGTCGCCCCGCCGACATGGGCGGCGGCTGGGAAACCCGGCGCCGGCGCGGTCCCGGCCACGACTGGATCCTGATCGGTCTGGGCGGCCGCGGCGTCCCCGCGGTGGTCGAGATCGACACGCGCCACTTCAAGGGGAACTTCCCCGACCGCGCCTCGGTCGAGGCGGTCGAGGCGCCCGCCGGTGCGCGGATCACCGATCTCATCGCCTCCAGCGGGTGGGGCGGGCTGCTCCCCGAGTCCCGTTTGCGCGCCGACGCGCGCCACTTCTTCCCGGTCGCGGCGACCGCGGCGGTCACGCACGTGCGGTTGAACATCTTCCCCGACGGCGGGGTGGCCCGGTTGCGGGTCTGGGGGCGGCGTTCGTGACCGAGCCGCACGATCTCCTGAACGAGCTGCCGGTCGACGAGGCGCGCGCGGCCCTGTTCCGCTGCTGCGGGTCGCGCCGCTGGGTGGCGGAGATGCTGGCGCGCCGCCCGTGGCTGTCCGATGCGACGCTGTACGGCGACGCCGGTGCCGTCTGGGCGGCGATGGGGCGCGACGACATCCTGGAGGCGTTCGCCCAGCACCCGCGCATCGGCGATTCGGAGGG
>Ga0335083_10006505_pt1 | contig 14563 bp, 15 predicted proteins | sample Lox_Sample_42_FD_206716 | JGI IMG/M metagenome (GOLD analysis project Ga0335083, IMG submission 206716) | Soil microbial communities from Loxahatchee National Wildlife Refuge, Florida, United States - Lox_Sample_4.2 | ecosystem: Environmental > Terrestrial > Soil > Wetlands | place: USA...
GACGACCCTGGACTTCGCCGGCGTGCAGATCGGCGTGCTCAATCTCGTGAACGGCGACGTCTCCGGCGTCCAGATCGGCGCATTGAACGGGCAGGGCATCAAAGAGGGGAAGCTCAGCGGCGTTCAAATCGGTGCGGTGAATTTCGCAGGCGAGTGCAAGGGCCTTCAGATCGGCGTCTTCAACAGCTGCAGGGACATGCGCGGGGTGCAGATCGGCCTGCTCAACCACATCGCGCAGGGAGCCATACCGTGGCTCCCGATCGTCAACGCCAAGTTCTAGCGCTTGTAGGTTCCGACCAGCTCCGCCCGCGCGATCACGTGCCCCTGCATCGCGCGCTCGAGCGCGGCCTTGTCCGGGCGGCTCAGTCCCTGGAGCACGGTGTCGAGCGCATACAGCTTGTGGAAGTAGCGGTGCCGCCCGACCGGCGGGCACGGACCGCCGTAGCCGGTGCGCTGCCAGTCGTTGACCCCCTCCGCGGTTCCGGCCGGAAGCGCCTTAACGCCTTCGGCGAGGCCCGCAGCGGACGTCGGAATGTTGTACAGCACCCAGTGCACCCAGGTCATCTCGGGCGCCGCGGGATCCGGCGCGTCCGGATCGTCGACGATGAGCGCGAGGCTCTTCGCCTGCGCGGGAACGTCCGACCAGGATAGCGGCGGCGAGGCATCGCCGCCGTCGCAGGTATGCTTCTTCGGGATGGCCCCGTTATGGGGAAAGGCGCCCGAGGAGAGATTCATCGCTCCGCTCCTTCCAGAGAGTGCCTGCCCCGCCGCAGTTCCAAACGAGAACGCCACCGTGACGAGAACCGATCGTAGGACCAGGGAGGAAATCATCGCCAGCTCATTGCGGCCGCGGCATGGAACGATAACACGGCCGCAATGGCCGGGCTCTGTGCACCCTGGCCTCCAGGGGGCTAGTGGCGGACTCGGCCGCCTGCGGCGCGCCGGACCTTGCCGTGGGTCGACGAGCGGAGCGGCTTGTTCGGCCGCTTCTGGCGGTGCAGATAGCTCACGACCTTGGGGGCGAGAGTCGTGCTCTCCGACGCTTCGCCGCGGCGCGCGAACCCTCCGAACAGGTAGGCGACGACGAGCCCGACTAGCGTCCACGCGAGCAGCACGGCTATCCACAGGATCCAGCTCGATTCCATCTGTTCACCCTACACCGATTTCAGCGCGCAGCCTATGCGCCGAACACCGGACGCGCTCTTATTTCTCGCTCAGCGTAGCAAGTGCGCGCTTACCTGTACAAATTCGTCGCCCTATTGCGACACTTCCGTCGGGCGGTGAAGATATAGCCCGCGCGGCTCCCCGATAACCCTTCCGTTCTCGCACACCAGCATCCCGCGAAGGAACGTCGCCTTGATGCGCGCTCCGAGCTCGAGGCCTTCGAAAGGCGTGTAGCCCTGCGTCGACTCGGAGTCCCTGGCCCGGATCGTCCACGTCTCGCTCGGATCGACGAGCGCGAGATCGGCGTCGAGGCCCGGGGCGACGTCGCCCTTGGAGTTGAGGCCGTAGCGCCGCGCCGGGTTGTGGCTGGTGAGGCTCGCGATGCGTCCGAGCGCAAGGCCGCGCTTCGCGCCCTCGGAGACGAGCGCGGGCAGGAGGTACTCGGTGCCGCCGAAGCCGGACTTCGCCAGCCAGATGTTGCCGAAGGCCTTCTTCGCCGCCTTGGTCTCGTGGCGGCAGCAGGCGTGGTCGCTCACCACCCAGTCGATCCTGCCCTCGAGGAGCTTCTCCCACAGGAACTCGACGTCCTCGCGCGGACGGATCGGCGGGTTGACCTTGGCGAGCACGCCGGCCTTCGAGCCCGTGTCGAGCATCAGGTGGCCGATCGTCGCCTCGCGGCGGAAGTCGATGTGCGGGAACACCTGGGCCATCTGCAGGGCCGCGGCGAGCGCCTTCTTCGAGGAAAGGTGCAGCAGGTTGATGTTCGGCAGCGCCGCCTCGCTCGCGAGATACGCTGCGATGAACACCGCGAGCCCCTCGGAATGCGGCGGCCGCGCTGCGTGGTAGGCGGCGAGGCCTTTCAGTTTCGTGCGCTCGATCCGCCTCGTATACGCGGTCATGATCTCGGCGGTCTCGCAGTGCAGCGACAGGCTGATCTGCGCGGCCTTCTCCGGGAAGCGCTCGCGCGCCGACTGTACCGCCCGCATCACGAACTCGAAGTGCGCGTAGTCGTAGCGCTCATCCCTGCCGATCATCAGGAACTTGCGTTGGTCGTCCGAGCGCCCGTGCAGTCCGTGCGAGCCGTAGAACATGAAGATCTTGAACGAGGCGACGCCGTGCTTCGACACCAGCATCGGGATCTCGCGCAGGTGAACGGAGTCCATCGGCGCGAGGTGGTAGCCGTAGTCGACGTGGAACTTCCCTTTGGAGATCTTCAGCACCTCGGGGAAGAACTTCGCGTACGGCCCGCCCTTGTTCAGGTAGTACTGGCCGGTGCGGAAGTAGTTGAGCATCGAGGTGACGCCCCCCTGAGCCGCGGCGCGGCTCTCCGAGACCGCGTCCTCACTGAGCGGCGCGTAGATGCCTGCGTGCATATGCGCGTCCACCACGCCGGGAAAGGCGAGCCGGCCGCGGCCGTCGTAAACCGTCTTCGCCTCGTCCGGGCGAAGGCCCGGCGCGATCCGGGAGAATTTGCCGTCCTTGATCGCGATATCCGCCTCGATCGGCGCGTCGTTGCCCGGGCGCACCACGCGCACGTTCTTGATGATCAGGTCGTCGCTCATGCTTTCTTCAGCCGCTTCTCCAGGTGCCCGAGCAGGCCGCCGTCGCGGATCAGCGCCATGAGGTGCGCGGGCACCGGCTCGCAGGCGATCATTTCGCCGGTCGTGAGATTGGCTATCCTCCCCGCCTCGGCATCAACCCGCAGCCGGTCTTCCGCGCGGATGCGCTTCGCCTCCGCGCACACGACCGCAGGCAGCCCGAGGTTGAAAGCATTGCGGTAGAAGAGTCCCGCAAACGATTCCGCGATCAGCGCCGCCACCCCGAGGTGCTTGAGCGCCTGCGGCGCCTGCTCGCGCGACGAGCCCGCGCCGAAATTCTTCCCGCCGACGACCACGTCGCCTGGTCGCACCTCTGCCGCGAACCTCGGCTCGACCGACTCGAGGCAGTGCTTCGCGATTTCCTCGATCCCGAACCTCATGTACCGGCCCGGCGCGAGGACGTCGGTGGTGAGATCGTCGCCGAAGCGCCAGACGCGGCCGGCATGCTGCGAGGAGCTCGAGGGGCAGGCAGTCATTGGTCGGAGCGGTGATGCGCGGATGCAGGATAGGAATCGTAACACCGGTCAGCCGGGCTATTTTCGGCGCACCGGTTTTGCGCCATCATGCGGCCTACCCGCTCCGGGTATCGGACTCCCACCGACATGCTGAAACCCCTCCCTGCCCTGGGCGTCGGCTTGCTCCTGGCGGTGCAGCCGCTCGCTGCAGCAGCGGACGGCTGCGGCAGTGCCTACGTCGACGTTCCGGGAAGCTCGGCCCTGGCTTCGGCCTCGTTGTGGTCGAACGCGCGCTCCGCCGGCAACTCGCTGAAGGTGCGAAGCCGGGCTCTCCTCGAGCAGGCGGCGGCAAGCCGCAAGGTCATGGCGCCGCCGCCCGGCGGCTGCCCGGCCGGCTGCAAGCCGGCCGGCCCTCCCCTCGTCGTGTTCCGCTCGGTCCCCAACAGGTTCCGTACGGACTACTCGGACGCCGGGATGTGCAGGAAGCTGGAGGAGCAGACGCAAGCCGCGCCGTTCCGATACGGCGCGAGAACGTTCGCGTCGCTGGACGACCTGAATTCGTGGTTTGGCGACTTCTCGCAGGGCGACGGCCCCGACGGCGAGGACCTTTACCGGCGCTGCTCCGGGGATTGCAGCCCGCAGTACACCAATGTCATCGACGTCACGGCCCACTCCACGCTCAACCTCGTCGCGAACGTGGTCTGCGGCCCGGCGCGGGACAAGTCCGACGATCAGTACCGGCTCTCGATCGCGTATCGGTTCGCCTGCCGTCCCCAGCGCTAACGCTCGAGGCCCGGGACCGGCCCGGGTCCTGCTCAGTGCTGCCCGAGCAACCGCTCCGCCGAATGCGCGCCGCGGTACAGCGCCCAGGCCGCGAACACCACGAACAGTGCGCCGACGGTCGCGGTATTCCGCGCGATCAGGAATCTGGACGCGAACTGCAGCGCCCAGGGCGACACGATCAGCCAGGTCCCGAGCAGTATCTCGAGGACCTCCTTCCAGTACCTGGGCACCGAGGCCGCGAACGCCGCCAGCGCGAACAGCACGGCGCCGAACGCCCATGCGTTGCGCGCCGCCGCCTCGTGAACGTAGCCCAGAGCCCAGGGCGAGACGAACAGCCACGCCGCGAGCAGCATGTTGATTATTTCCTGCCATCGCCGAGTCATGGTGCACCTCTTGAAAGCTGTTGAACCCGAAACGTTCGACTTCGCCGGCGGACCCGAGGTTCCGGGCGGGAAAACATATCGGGAACGCGCGATCCTTAATCGCCGCTTAAGAATCGGCGCGCAACATCGCGGATCACCGGTCGGACGCTTCGCGATACGCCGCCCGCACGGCGCCGGGCAGGCGCGTCCCGGCGTCGGGATAGCGCGCCTTCGCCTCCGCGGCGACCGCCTCCAGCGCCTGGTCGACCGTCCTGCCCTCGCTCTTGAGCGCGGCGGTGCGCGCGCGCACGAACGCCAGGTAATCGCGATAGCTCCTGATGAAGCCCGCGTCGCCCAACGGCCCGTGGCTGGGCACGATGATCCGCGGATGCAGCGCGTCGAAGGCATCCAGGCTCGCGAGCCAGGTCTTCACGCTCGACGCGGGGCTCGCGAACGCCGGCGCCGCCTTCATCGCGATGTCGCCCGAGAACAGGACGCCTTCGCCTTCCACCCAGATCGCCGTATCGCCCCGCGTGTGATTCGGCCCCATCGCGATCAGCCGCGCCTTCACGCCGCCCAGGTCGAGGGCGCGCTCCTTGTCGAAGATCTCGTCCGCCTTGCGGAATTCCGCTCCCTCCAGCAGTTGCGCCATCGCGGGCGAGCGGCTCCGGAAGATATCGGCCGTCTTCATACCCTCCGAGGCGATCTCGTCGACCTGCGCCCGCGCGCGAACCATCTTCGTGGACGCGGGGAAGGCCTGCGCACCGAGATCGTGCTCGGGGTGCACGTGCGTCGTCACCAGGTAGAGCGGCCTGTCGCCGCTCACCTTGCGCACCTCGCGCAGCACCGTCTCGCCGTTCTGCCGGCCCAGGCCGGTATCGACGACGAGCGTCGCGCGCGTGCCGACGATGATTCCCACGTTGGGCACGCCCGGCACGCTGAAGTCCGGAATCACGTACACGTGCGCGGAGATCTTCTCCGTCGCGCCCTCCTTCACCAGCGGGCCGCTCGTGACGAGCTGCTGCGCGCCGGCCTGGGCCGCGAGGATCAGGCCCGGCAACACGCTGCCGATCGCCAGGTGAACGCCCCTCATGATCCCCCGCCTAGACGCAGCGCGCGCCGTCGACCTCGATGCACACGCCGCTCACCATCGCGGCCTCGTCGGAGGCGAGGTAGAGGCAGGCGTTCGCCACGTCGAGCGGCGTCGAGAAGCGCCCGAGCGGGATGGTGGCGAGGAAGCGCTCCTTCGCCTCGTCGCTCAGCGTCCCGCCGGCGAACTCCGCCGAGAGCCCGGTGCCCGGGCTGAACACCGGGTTCACGCAGTTGACCCGGATCCCGTCCGGGCCGAATTCCGCGGCCATCGACTTCGACATGATGATCACCGCGCCCTTCGAGCTGTTGTACACGGTGAGCCCGGGCCTGGGGCGCACGCCGGCGGTCGATGCGATGTTGACGAAGCAGCCGCCGCCGCGCTTGCGGAAGACGGGCACGGCGTGGATCGCAGAGAGGTAGACGCTCTTCACGTTGACGGCGTAGACGCGATCGAACTCTGCCTCGCTCACCTCCAGATACGGCTTGCTGCGGTGCGTCCAGCCGGCGTTGTTGACAACGATGTCGAGACTCGCACCGGCCTCCCGCACGAGGCGCGCCCAGTCGTCGCCCTTCGTGACGTCGCCCTGCACGAACCGGCCGCCGATCTCGCGCGCGATCTTCTCTCCGCGGTCGGAAACATCGTTCACCACCACCCTCGCGCCTTCCTCGGCGAAGCGCTTCGCGATCCCGGCGCCGAAGCCGGAGCCCGCGCCAGTGACGATCGCCGTCTTGTCCTTCAGTCGCATCAACAGGGGCTCAAGCGCGCGCTTCAGCAGTCGCGCTCGCAGCGGAAATCCGCCGCCGCACGAGCCAGTAGGCGATGATCATCCCCAGGGGTACGCAGGTGAGCGCCGCCACCCGCTCGCTCGGATGCAGCAGGACGACCATGGCGAGCGCGGCGAGCGCTCCCCGCAGCCCCAGATCGACGACCGGGCGCTCGGAGAACCGCGCCTGGAGGCTGAAGGTGATCCCGATGGTGGCGACGAGGATCAGCGCTGCAGCGCCGAACTGGGCCGTACCGGGCTCGATGACGAGCTCCGGCCTGACGAATACGCCGGCCATGAGCGTGAACAGCGAAACGCAGATCTGCAGCGCCCGGCTCAGCGTTTGCCCGAACGGAGCGCCGGCGATCTTCGACGTCACCGCCGCGACCAGCGACGTCGGCGGCGTTAGCTCGCCCCAGACCGCGAGAAAGAACGCGAAGAAGTGCACCACCCACGGGTTCACCCCGACGCTGATCATCGGCGGCACGATCACCAGGGCGGCGATGATATAGGTCGGCGCGGGCGGCAGCCCGGTCCCGAGCACCGCGCCGAAGACGAAGGCCATCAGCACCATCGCGGCGAGGTTCACCCCGGCCGCATCCATCAGCAGCGAGCCCATCTTGGTCGGAACGCCGGTGATGACCAACGCTCCGGTCATGATCGACAGCGTGGCGAGCAGCAACGCCAGGTCGGCGGTCATCTCGGTGTAGGTGTCGACGAACCGCGCGAGCGGCTCGACGAGCGCGCGGAGCGACAGGCGGCGCGACCACAGCAAGGCCGCCACGTTCACGGCGAAGAGCACGCTGGCGACGGCCACGAACACATAGAGCGCGGCGAACATCGGCGCGAGATGCCACACCGCCATGAGGCCGACCAGGCCGCTGATGACCGCGGCGAAGGCGCCGATGTTCGTCCAGTCCTTCCAGGTCATGCCCTCGATGTTCAGGGCGACGGCGTGCGTGCGGTTGCGCAGCGACAGCAGGTAGACCGACACGGCGACGGTGGCGTAATAGATGATCGCCGGCACGTAGCCGCGCGCCACGACGTCGAAATAGCTGACGCCCATGAACTCGGCCATGAGGAAAGCCGAGACGCCCATGACCGGCGGCATCAGCTGCCCGCCGAGCGACGAGGCCGATTCGATCGCGGCGGCCGTCGCGCGCGGCATGCCCGCGCCGATCATCGCCGGGATGGTGGCCGTGCCGATGGTGATCGCGTTGGCCGCGCCGCTGCCGCTCACCGTCCCGACCAGCATCGACCCGACCACCGCCGACTGCGGCAGCGCGTGCGCCGAGCGCACCGCGACCCGCTTGGTGGCGCGGAGCAGGGAGTCGATGCAGCCGTAGGCGCGCAGCGCGCTCAGCACCAGAAGGAACGAGCCGATCACGGTCAGCGCGATCTGAGGCAGCCGCGCGAAGATTCCGGTGGACATCTCGACGCTCGCTGCGCTCACGATGCGCGACCAGGGGAGGCCCGCGTGGTAGAACATGCCGGGCACCAGATAGCCGTACACGGCGTACAGCATGAGCGCGACGTTCAGAATGAACAGCGTCATGTGACGCTTGCGCGCGTATTCCATGACGAGCGCGACCATCGCGCCCCCCAGGAACAGATCGGCCGGGTCCCACATTCCGGCGCGCACCGTGCCGAGGTCCATATACTCCACGCGCATATACACCGAGACGGCGATGCAGACGGCCACGTAGGCGGCGGCGATGGCGTAGTTCGCCGCCGCAGGCAGGCGCGGATACAGATCGTCCTTGCGCAGCGCGTCCAGGGTGAAGAGGACGAATGTGAAGGGGATCAGCGTCATCGCCAGCAGCGTCGGGCCACCAGAGCTGGTGACGTAGTACCAGAAGAGGTAGAGAAAGAAGAGCGTCGCGGCGGCGTAGTACAGGCGGTCGACCACGACGCGCCGGCGGCTGGAAGCGGCTGACTCCATTGTGCTCACCCCGTCGGTCGGTTGCCGGCCTACTTCGCGATCCGGCCGTCCCACTTCGTTTCCCAGACCCCTTTCTCGCGCATGTACCTCGCGAGCCCCGGGTGAATCGGCACGAGATCCCACGACGATTCGACGCCGCGCCGCTGAAAGCCCGCCATGTTCTGGGCGATCTGCGCGAATCCCGAGTCGGCCTTGGCCAGCTCGGGCGCGTGCTGCTCGATGAGCTTCAGCATCTGGTAGACGTCTTCCGCCGGGATCTCGAGGCCCACGTCGAAGCCGAAATAGAACGGCAGCTCGACCACCTTCTTGACGTGCACGTCCCTCTTGAACACCGAAGGGTCGAGCTCGACCACGCTGAATTTCTGCTTCTCGAGCTTGGCGATCTCGGCCGCGCTCGGATTCAGCGCCGCCCAGTCGGCCGCGAGCGAGGCTTCGGTGATCCAGGGAGCCGGGGTCTTCTCGGCGCCGGTATAGATGCACATGGCGTCGATGGCGCCCGAGGCGAGCTGAGACCCCGCCGTGGACAGATCGAGCTGCACGTACTCGAACTTGATGTCGAGCGCGGCGAGCGCCCGCTCGAGCTGGGCGCGCACGTCGAAGGGCAACGGACAGGTGAACACGCGCTTGCCGGCGAGATCGGACCAGGACTTGTATTTGTCCTGGTTCCGCGCCAGGATCCCCAGCGTCCCCTCGATCGTGAACGCCCAGAAGGACTGCACCGGCATGCGCTTGATGTGCGACTTGAAGCCCTTGAAGCGCAGGGAGTCGGTCGCGAGCTCGTGGAAAGCGATGTCGGAGCCGTAGAAGGCGTCGTATTCGCCGGTGGCATAGCCCTTGACGGTCGTCACTGCCCCGGGCGTGGGCAGCACCGTGATGCGGTACTTCGGCATGGCGTGGTTCAGGAAATCGGCCAGCACGACCAGAGACTTGTGGCCGACCGAGCCGACCGGGCCGGTTCCCCAGCGGATGTCCTTCACCTGGGACCACGCCGGGGCGCTGAGCGCCCCCATCAAGACGACAGCGAGCGCCGCGAATGCGCGCTTGAGCATAGGATCCTCCTCGATAGAATCCCTCCCTCACCCGGGTCGAGCGAACATCGCCCGCCCTGGCTTGTCGTCGCTTGTGCCTCGCGAACTATCCGCCAATCCAACCGGTTTGGCAAACTCTGCCCGTGTCCTACGCGAGCAGCTCGCGAGGGTCGACGATCTTCCCGGCGATCGCGGCCGCGGCCACCGTATATGGAGAGCCGAGGTAGATCTGCGCGGAGGCGGCCCCCATGCGGCCCTTGAAGTTGCGCGCCGTGGTGGAGATCGCGACCGTGTTCTCGGGCAGCAGATAGTTGCCGTACCCTGCGCAGGCGCCGCAGGCATTGGGCAGCAGCTCGGCCCCCGCGTCGAGGAGCGCGGCAAGCGTGCCCTCGGCGCGCGCGGTCGCCTGGTCTCTCGCGGAGGCCGGCGCCACCTGAATCCGCACGCCCCTCGCGCCGCGCCGGCCTTTCAGCACCGCCGCCGCCATGCGCAGGTCCTCGAGCTTCGCGCCGGTGCAGGCGCCGATGTAGGCGAGGTCGACTTTCGTTCCGGCAAACTCGCCGACGGGCCTTGAGTTCGCCGGGCTGTGGGGCGCGGCGACCTGGGGCGCGAGCTGGTCCGCGTCCATGCGGTGCCGCTCGAGGAGCGCCGCATCCGGGTCCCCCTGCCAGGTGCGCGTGTCCACGTCGCGCGCGCCGCGGGCCTCCAGCCATTCGCGCGTGGCGTCGTCGGGGGCGATGAGCCCCGTCTGTCCGCCGAGCTCGGCGGTCATGTTCGCGAGCGTCATGCGCTCCTGCATCGGCAGGGCGGACACTCCGCTTCCCGAGTACTCGACCGCCTCGTACTTTCCCCCGTCCAGACCGAGGCGCGCGATGATCGCGAGCATCATGTCCTTGGCGGCGACGCCGCGCGAAAGCCGCCCGCGCCATTCGATGCGGATGGTGTGCGGCACGCGCAGCCAGATCTCGCCCGTGACGAGCACCCCGGCCATCTCGGTCGAGCCGACGCCGAACATGTAGGCGCCGAAAGCGCCGCCCGTGGGCGAATGGCTGTCGCCGCCGACCGCGAACATGCCGGGCTTGAGGTAGCCGTTCTCGGGCAGCACCACGTGGCAGATGCCTTCGCCGTCGTGGAAGCGCGAGACGCCCGCCTCTGTTGCCCAGTCGCGCGCGATACGGATGATCCTGCGGCTTTCCTCGTCGTTCGCCGGCAGGTAGTGGTCGGTGGCGAGCACCACCTTGTCCGGGTCCCACACCTTCGCGCCGAGCTTCTCCAGCATCGGCTTCACGCGCCGCGGCCCGCCCGAGTCGTGCATCATCGCGAGATCGACCTTGCAGGTGACAACCTCGCCCGGCGTGACCGTGGTCTTTCCTGCGGCGCGGGCAACGATCTTCTGTGCGAGCGTTTGCGGCATCGTCACATTCCCAGGTACGCGCGCCTCAGCTCCGGCCGCGCGAGCAGCTCGGCCGGGGTGCCGTGGAACGCGCAGGCTCCATTTTCCAGCACATAGGCGCGGCGCGCGACTTCAAGCGACTGCGCGACGTTCTGCTCGACGAGCAGGATCGAAAGGCCTTCCGCGTTGAGCCTGCCGATCAGCGCGAACATTTCCTCGACGAGGACCGGGGCGAGCCCCAGCGAGGGCTCGTCCAGGATCAGCAGGCGCGGCTCGGTCATCAGGGCCCGCCCGATCGCGAGCATCTGCTGCTCGCCGCCCGATAGGGTGCCTGCGCGCTGTGATTGCCTTTCCGCAAGTCTCGGGAATGTTCCGAATGCGCGCTCGAGGTTGCGTCCGCGGTTCGCCCGGCCGCGCCGGTAGCCGCCGAGCAGCAGGTTCTCGCGCACGCTGAGGTCGGGGAACACGCGCCGGCCCTCGGGCACCTGCACGAGGCCTGCCGCGACGATGTCGGAGGCGCGCGAGCGCGCGATGTCGCCGCCGTCGAACTCGATGCTGCCGCCGAAAGCCGGCAGCAGCCCGCACACCGTGTTGTTGAAGGTCGACTTGCCCGCGCCGTTCGACCCGAGTATGGCGACGATCTCGCCCGCGCGGATCTCGAGGTCGACCCCGCGCAGGACCTCGACCGCGCCATAGCCGCCGCGGAGATTCCTGACCTCAAGCATGGACGGCTCTCGCTGCGCGGCGGCCGAGGTAGGCCTCGATCACGCGCTCGTCCGCGGCGACCTGCGCGGGCGTCCCCTCCGCGATCAGCCGCCCCTCGTTCAGCACCAGCACTCGCTCGGCGAGGCTCATCACCGCCTGCATCACGTGCTCGATCATGAGCACGGTGACGCCCGAATCGCGGATGCCGCGGACCACCGGCAGCACGCCCGAGATCTCCCGCGGGTTCAAGCCCGCGAGCACCTCGTCGAGGAGCAGCAGCCTCGGCCCGGTGGCGAGAGCGCGCGCGAGCTCGAGGCGCTTCCGTCCGGCCACCGTGAGCGCGCCCGCCGGCATGTCGAGCAGCGGCGCGAGGCCCACGCGGGCCGCGACGCCCTCGGCGTGCGCGAGCGCCTCCCGCCGCGAGGCGCGCGCGAGATGGGATCCGACCGCGATGTTCTCGCGCACCGTCTGCGCCGCGAACGGCCGCACGATCTGGAAAGTGCGCGCGAGGCCGAGACGGCAGAGCCGGTGCGGTGCGACGCCCGTCGCGTCATTCCCGAAAAGGCGCACGCTGCCCGAGTCCGGAGCGAGGAATCCCGACACCACGCCGAACAGCGTCGTCTTCCCCGCTCCGTTCGGCCCGATCAGCGCCGTGATGCCGCCCGCCTCGACCGCCAGGCTCACGTTGTCGAGCGCGCACAGGCCGCCGAAGCCGATCGAGACGCCGCGCACCTCGAGCATCAGGCGCTCCGCGCAGGTTCGCCGCGGCCGAAGAGGCCCGCCAGGCCGCGCGGCAGGAACATCACCATGCCGACGAGAGCGAGGCCGTAGACGACGAGGCTCAGGCCCGGCACGTCGCCCGCGAGGTTGCGCGTCGCCTCGCCGAGCAGCTGCAGCACGGCGGCCCCGAGCAGCGGGCCGAACACCGTGCCCAGGCCCCCGACGATGGGCCCGAGCAGCGCTTCGACCGACACCGCCGGGCCGTAGGCGATGTGCGGATCGATGTAGTGGAAGTACTGGACATAGAAGACGCCGCCCGCGGCCATGAGCGCCGCCGACATCGCGATCGCGGCGAGCTTCACGCGGAACACGTCGACGCCGAGCGCGGCGGCCGAGTCCTCGCCGTCGCGCACCGCGGCGAGCCAGGCGCCGAAGCGCGAGCGCTTCAGCCACCAGGAAACGAGAAACCCCGCGAGGACGAGCGCGAGGATCAGGTGGAGAAAGCCCGCCTTGCCCGCGAACTGCATGTCCGCGGCGGATTCCTTGAGCGGCAGCAGCAGCCCGACGCCGCCGCCCGTGAACGCGACCGAGTTCGCGAGGATGCGGAACACCTCGGCGAAAGCGAGCGTCACCAGCGCGAAGTACGAGCCGCGCAGCCCGTAGCGGAAGGAGAGCGCGCCCACGAGGAGCCCCGCTGCAGCCCCGAGCGCAACCGCCACAGGCAGCGCGAGCCAGGCGTTCAGCCCCAGGTGCACCTGAAGCGCTGCGCTGGCGTACGCGCCGGTGCCGAAGAAGAGCGCGTGGCCGAAGGAATACTGGCCGCCGAAGCCGGCGAGCAGGTTCCACGCCTGGCCGAGGAGCGTCGTATACAGCACCATGATGGCGAGGTTGAGCAGGAAGCCCGAAGCGACGAAGACCGGCAGCAGCGCAACCGCCAGCGCAAACGCCGCAATCGCCGCCAGCTCACGCACGGCCGAACAGCCCCCGCGGCCGGAACAGCAGGATGGCGATGAACACGAGGAAGATGCCGATCTGCCCCAGGCTCTCGCCCAGCCACAGCCCGCCGAGCGACTCGATCACGCCGACGATGACGCCGCCGGCGAGCGCGCCGGCGAAGCTCCCCATGCCGCCGAGCACCACGATGGTGAACGCGATCAGAACGAAGCCGTTGCCGACCTGCGGGTTGACATAGTAAGCGGGGAGCAGGAAGCACGCGGCGGCCCCGAGGCACGCAAGGCCGATGCCGAAGCTCATCGCGAGCACATGCTCGACGTCGATGCCGACGAGGCGCGCCCCCTGCGGCTCCTTCGCCACCGCGCGGATGGCGCGGCCGAGGTCGGTGCGGGTGACGAATGCGAGCATCAGCGCCGCGACCGCGACGGCCCCGAAGAACGCGACGACCTTCGGCACCGCGATCATCGCCCCGGCGACCTTCACCGTCGCGAAGGTGTACGCGGTCTCGATCGTGCGCGTGTCGGACTTGAACGCGGCGAGCGCCGCGTTCTCGAGCACGATCGCGAGGCCGAGGGTTACAAGCAGAACGTTCTCGTCGCGGCCGTGGCTCGTGCGCGCCACCACGAAGCGCTGCAGGACGTAGCCGAGCGCGAACATCGCCGGCACCACCACCGGCAGCGCCGCGTAGGGATCGAGGCCGAGCCGCGCGTTGAGGAAGAACACGCCGTAGAGCGCCGCCATCAGCAGCGCACCGTGCGCGAAGTTGATGATGTGCAGCACGCCGTAGATCAGCGTGAGGCCGAGCGCGACCAGGGCGTAAACCGCGCCCTGGGTGAGGCCGTTCAGCAGCGCGGCGAGGACTATCTGAAGGTCAACCAAGACTCGCTCCCTGGAAAACCAAGGCCCGGAACCTCGCGCTACCGGCGAAGCGCGTCGCGCATGCGAAGGGCGCGCTGCGTGGCCCGCCGGCAGAGGGCGGCGACGCGCCGTCGGGTCTCCGCATCACCGTTCGGATGGAGCGGGTCCACCAGGATATACCCGAGCTGGGCCATCGCCTTGATCCAGCCGAGCTGCCAGCCGCGGTCGAAGCTTTCCCGATCGACGCGCCGGCCGAGGCGGGCGGCGAGCCGGTCCACGTAGAGCTGCGCGAGGTCGTCGCAGTCGTCGCCCGCGTCCATGCCATCGGGCGGATAGGCCCAATAGTGAAGCAGGCAGTGCCACTGCAGGTCGGCGCCGGCGGGCCCTCGAGACGCGAACTCCCAGTCGAAGAGCCAGATGCGTCCTCCGTCGAACGCGATGTTGGCGCGCCTCAAGTCTCCGTGGAGGAGCGTCTGCGGCTCGCGCGCTAGCGCCTCGATCCACCCCGTGTCTTCGACGAGCACGAGATACTCTTCCGCGAGATTCGAGCCCAGGCTCTCGAGAAACAGGGGCAGGAACGCGCCCATCAGTTTGAAATCCTCGACCATCTGCAGGAGACAAGGCTCGTTGCTGCTGCGCCTGCCCGACAAGTGCAGCACCGCCTTGCGGAACAAGTCGGTGGGCCCCGTCACATCGGGCAGCGGCGCTTGCTCGAGCTCGGCGCGCTCCCAGTGGCGGGCCTGCA
>Ga0335083_10006506_pt1 | contig 14558 bp, 11 predicted proteins | sample Lox_Sample_42_FD_206716 | JGI IMG/M metagenome (GOLD analysis project Ga0335083, IMG submission 206716) | Soil microbial communities from Loxahatchee National Wildlife Refuge, Florida, United States - Lox_Sample_4.2 | ecosystem: Environmental > Terrestrial > Soil > Wetlands | place: USA...
AACCCCAGCCAGGGTAAAGCTGTAGAGATACTGCGTGTCATCGCGAACGGTACCGAGGGAGTAGCGGCGCACCTCGAAGCTCAATCCGCAGCAGTCCCAGTTGTAGGCCGCCTGCGCTGCTCCGTATTGAAGCTGGCTCTGAACGAAGTCATAACCGATGCTTGTTCCCGCGCTGAGGCCGGCCTTGGTGGCTGCGCCATAGCTGGCAGAAAAACGCAGCTGGTTGTAATTCGAGATGGGATTGGTAACGGCTGCTTGCGTGCTCGAAACTGCCGGTGGCGCTTCGGGAGCATTCAGGTGGAAATCGCCCACGGAAAAGGCGTAATCCCCCTTTTTATATTCGGCATAGACGTTGCTGGCTGTGATGCGTCCGAGGCGCGGGTCGTAATCGAGGTCCCATTCCACGTTCGTAGCGGACGATGACCGCATGCTCAGCCGGGAGATCACGGGAGAAAAGGTGCGCGGTCCAGTCAGGAAGGCCACGCCGGTGAGGTCGAGTGTCGTGGTCAGTACGTTGCGGGTTCCAGGTGTGACTGCGCCGCCAAAATCGGTGTTGAAGAAGTACTTCTGCGCTACCTCCCAGGCGAGCCAATCAACCGTGCCGCCTCCGCAGAGATCATCCGGACCAAGCGCGTCATCTCCTGTGCAAGGGTGCGGGTGCAGATGGCGGATAAAGAGCCGCTGCGTGAGCGAATAGTCGAGTTCGCTGGTATCGCTGGCGATGTCTACGTCATCAAAGCGCAAAATCGAGTCGAAGTTGTCGATGCCGGAAACGTAGTGATACTGGATATCCGGTTCGACGGCGTGGCGGAGGTCGCCCCCAAGCAAATGCACCAGCCAGGGCGCGGTGAAGTCGCGTTCTATCGCGGGCGGACGCAGATCGATGCCCGCTTCGAAATCTTTCCGGTTCACGCTGGCGTCGCGCACGCTGGGTACTACGCCAAGCGGCGCGGGATTCTGGCTTCTGCCGTAAAAGGTATCGCGCACAGCGACTTCGGGGCGGAAGGTCCATCCATCGAGCGAGAACGGCAGCGCGAAATGCGGATAGAGATCGACGCGCGGCACTCCGCGTGCCCTGAAGGTTGCCGTATTGAGCGCGTTCGCGGGCTCGGAGCGCGACAGGTTGGCGACTGACGCGACGCCGCCCCATATTAGCGGCGTGACTCCGAGATACTGGTCCTCGCCCTCGAGCAGCAACATGGGCAGATGCAGGATGCGGATTTCAGCATTGGTGGTCGTGTTCTGGAAGCTCTGGTAGCGATCGAAGAGCATGCTCTCAGCGAAACCGTTCAACGCATGCGCACCAAAGACCTGCGACTTCACCTCAGAGTTGATGGCGACGGCGTAGCTCTCTTCGAAAGCCTGGCGGTAAGCGTATGAGCTGAGGTATTCGGCATCGACGATCGCGCGGGTGTATGGGCTCCAATCGCGGCGTCCATCGACCAGCAGGTCCGTGCCGCCCTGATTCTCCGCTGGGGGCAGCCGATCGAGCAGCGAGTGGAAACGCACGTTGAAGAAGTTCTCGCCGAAGCCGCGGTAGCGGAACATGCCCATGGGCGAAAAGCCGCGCTTCGAGAAATATTCCACGCCGGCGGTCAGATCGGAATTGCGGCTGAACGGAAAGTAGATTTCTTCGCCAAGAATGAGGCCTTTCGTCGTGCTGTTGCCCACGATCGGCAGAAGGATGCCGGGGGTGCGCGTCTCTTCGCTCACCGGATGGGTGACATAGGGGAGATAGAACAAGCGCATGCTCATCAGCTCGAACCAGGTATTGTGCGCGCTGGCTGTCCCATTCGTCAGATTGATCCGCTTGGAAAGCAGCCGCCAGTCGGGCTTTGGCAAACGGCAGGACGTCATGGTGCCGTCGATGACTTCATAGCGTCCGGTACCGAGCTTGATCAGTTCGCGTCCCGTGATGGCAAAGGGATTGGGTGAGGTGAAGACCATCCTGTTATGCGGTCCGACAGAAGAAACACCGAGCGTCCCCACCACGTCGTAAAAATGGGCAGTGTCCTGGTCGAGATTCATCACCCCGTGGGTGGCCGTGATGTGCTCGTTGTCCGGGCTCCCGTCGACGATCAGGTGCCCTTCGGCCGCCACTTCGCCGGTATCACGGTTGTAGGTGATCCTGTCCGCCTGGATGGTGTAGGTCTTGTAGTAGATGATGACATTGCCATCCAGCGTATATACGTTGTTCAGGGCGCGCTGCGTATTGGCGTGAATCTCTACCGGCACCCCGGTTGGCGGCGCAGGTATTACCTTCGCCACTGGTATCTCAGACGCGCTGGGGTCGTCGGGAAGCGCGTCTGCAGTCGTGGCGCCCGCCCCTGCGGCCAGAGGAAACTGCTTCGTTACTGCCTGCGGCCAAAGCTGCGGATGACAGAGGTAGAGCAGCGTGATACATAAAAAGGTGCGGGCTCTCATCACGAGGGGCAATGTCCGGGGTCCCCGGCGCACGGTATTTGTGCACTGGGGGCGAAATCTCAGCATAGCAAAGCTCCAGCCAACAACTTAGGAGCTGCCCTGAGAGATAGAAAGCGCCGCTGCTCTGGTGTATGACAACTCGTTGGCTCGCCGCTGTTGGAGGTTCTCCAATGGGCGAGTTCTGCGTGTCTCCGCTGCCTCCGGTCCTCGGAAAATGCAGAAAGGATGCACTCGGTCCGGAAGGAGCGGGCTAGCATCCACGGAACTACGGGGAACTCCATTGAGCACATCGACCTCGAAAGTGAAATTCGACTCTGCCAGCGCACCCGCTTCATGGAAAGACGAAGTCAACGCCCGTCTGGCCGCGCATCGCACGCGTCGCACGCGCACGCCCGACGGCCAATCTTCCCTGCCCGGCTTCGAATCTGATTCAGGAAACACGCTCGGGCGCCGGGAGTTGCAGGCCACCAGCGTGGCTGCTCGCGTGGCCGAGCGCTATGCCAAAGCGCCGACTTACAGCGAGATCCTGGCAGCGCAAGCGGCCGCCGCCCGGGCCGCGGAGGCTGCGGCCGAAGCAGCCGCACAGGCCCATGCTGCGGCCCAGGCCGTTCTTGCCGGCCTGGAGATGGACGAGCAGCTTTCGGCGCCGGCCATCGAACTTGCCTCTGTGCCAGAGCCGAAGATCGAGCGTGCTGCCGAATCACGGCGCTCCACGATCACAGAAATTGTCGATCCCTTTGAGGAGGCGACCGTCGTCCCGGCGCAGCCGCTTCCGGCCAAGCTGATCGAGTTTCCACGTGAACTGATTGCCACGCGCAAGGCGCGTCCGCGGCTGGCAGAAGGGCCCCTGCGCGATGCCGAGCCCATGCCGGATGGATCGCAGCTGCGCATCTTTGAGGTCGAGCCGGAGGCGATTTCGAAAGAGCCCGTATCGACAGCAGTGTTGCCGGAGTGGCACTCCATTCGTCTCGATGCCAAGCCCCGCGAAGAATTTTACGCACGGGAAGAAGTAGCGAGGGAAGACCACATGCCGCTGGCCCCGCTCTTCGAGTTGCCATTGCAGGTAGCCTCGATCGGAGACCGCCTCATGGCGGGTATCGTGGACGCGGCCCTGGTGATCGCGGCCTTTCTGCTTTTTGTGCTGGTCTTTGTCGCCTGCACGGCGCACCCGCCAACGGGAAAAGCAGCGTTAGCCGGAGCCGGAGGCGTCCTCTTCTGCTTGTTCGTGCTGTATCAGTGGCTGTTCTTTTCGTACCTCGACGCGACGCCGGGCATGCGCTATGCGAGAATCGCGCTCTGCACCTTTGAAGACGAAAACCCCACCCGCAAGACTATGCGCTTCCGCGTGGGTTCTCTGCTGCTGTCAGCGATGCCGCTGGGACTCGGCTTCCTGTGGTCGTTTTTCGACGAGGATCACCTGGGCTGGCACGACCGTATCACGCGCACCTATCAGCGAAGCTATCGGTAATTGAGTTCCCTCAGCACGGGTTGCCGTACTGCTCGGCTGCCGTTCCTGCGCCGATAATGCTTATTGTCGGGTCTTCCGGCAGGACTTCGAGGGTGTAGCTCTGCAGCGGGCTCATTTTCACCATTTCGTAGAGATACTGCTTCAGCCGGGAGATGTCGACTCGGTGGATATCGCGTCCGGTGAAGTAAAACTTGCCCGGGCCTTCGATGTGAATCTGCGTGGCTGTGGCGGCAGCGAGCCCGCGATGGTAGCGCTCGACAAACTCGAGGCAGCGCTTGTCGCCCTTCTTGGCGGCGGCAAAGACTTCGTCCGGCTCAAGGTCGAGGAAGCGCAGCCGCATGGCGCGATGTCCCATGATGCCTTCGAGGTGGCCGCGACCTCCGCAGCCGCAGTAGTTCTCCTTGGGGTCGAGGGAAACGATGGTGTGACCACCCTCCCATGGGCCTTCCGCGTATGGATAGCGCCCGAATCCAATGCCGTTGCCGATGGTCCAGACGCGGATCAGGCGATCGAGCTGGCCACGAGTTGCCGCCAGGCCAGCAGCGAAAGCGTCCGCGTCATTGAAGACACTGACGCGATTGTCGATCCCGCGCGCCTTCAGCCCCAGCTGCACTGCGTCGGAGACGCGTGCGCCTTTCAGCTGTGGGAGGTTGGGTGAGTCTTCGACGGTGCCGTTGCGAATGATGCCGGGCATGGCCACGCCGATGGCGTCGACAGTGGTCCCATTGGGAATGAGGGCTTTGATTTCGTCGCATATGCTCTCGCACAGAGCGTCGGCGGGAACGTCGATGAGTCCGCTGGACTCATCCATGTTTTCAGGAAATCTGCGCATGCTGCCGGAAATCTTGTGATCATCAACGAAGCCGGATCGGATGGCTTCTGTCATCACAACGCCGATGGTCTTTGCCATGTTTTGCCCTCTTTCACCTCTGGAGCGTGCTACTCGAATCGAGCCAGCCGGTTGACGCCGTTAAACGCAGCCGCCTTATAGCACTCAGCCAGGGTGGGATAGTTAAATACCGAATCGATGAAGTAGTCTACCTTGCCATTCAACGTCATGACAGCCTGGCCGATATGCACCAGCTCGGCCGCGCCTTCGCCAATGATATGCACGCCGAGAATGTCCCGGGTTTCACGATGGAAGATGAGTTTCAGCCGTCCCGTCGTGTCGCCGCGAATCTGCCCGCGCGCGATTTCGCGATAGTAGGCCACGCCGACTTCGTAAGGAACGTCTTCCTCGGTGAGTTGCTCTTCGGTCTTGCCGATAAAAGAGATTTCCGGAATGGTGTAGATGCCGTAAGGATAGAAGCCGGGATTGGTCTGTTCGCTTTCGTCGCCATAGGCGCGGGCCACGGCAATGCGGCCCTGCTCCATCGAAACCGACGCGAGACTGGGGAAGCCGATGACGTCGCCAACGGCGAAGATGTGCGGCACTTTGGTGCGAAAGTCCTTGTCCACGGGAATGCGGCCACGGGAATCGGCTTCGATGCCGGCCGCAGGCAGATTGAGTTCAGTGATGTTGCCCTGCCGCCCGACGGCATAGAGCAGGGCATCTCCCGAGATGCGTTTCTTGCTTTCAAGATTGGCCACGACCGTTCCGCCGGGACCCTCTTCGACGCTTTCCACCTCTTCGGCAAGGCGCATGGTCACGCGGCTGTCGCGCAGGTGATAGCTCAGCGCCTCAATGATCTCCTGATCGGCAAACTCGAGCAGCTTGGGCCGCTTTTCAATCAGCGTCACGCGCACGCCAAGCGCGGCGAACATGCAAGTGTATTCGACGCCAATGACACCGCCGCCGACGACAATCAGGGTCTTCGGCAGCTCGGGAAGTTCCAGCACCTGATCGCTGTTGATGATGGTTTTACCGTTGATCGGCACCTTTGGACTATTGGCCGGCTTTGTGCCTACGGCGATGATGATTTTTTCGGCATGGAAGGTATTGGTGCCGCGTGCACCGTCAATACGAAGCGTGTTCGGGTCAGTGAAACTGGCGACTCCAGTCTGTACGTCCACGCCATTGCGCGAAAGCTGCGCATCGGTGACGTCGATCTCGGTCTTGATGACGTGCTGCACGCGGAAGGCGAGATCGGACATGGTGATCTTTTCCTTCACGCGGTAGTTCATGCCGTAGATGGAGCGGTACGTGTAGCCGGAGAGGTGCAGCACCGCTTCGCGCATGGTCTTGCTGGGAATGGTGCCGGTATTGATACAAACGCCGCCTACCACGCTGCGCATCTCCACCAGCGCAACGCGCTTTCCCCTCTTTACCGCGGAGACTGCAGCGCGTTGTCCAGAAGGGCCAGAGCCGATGACGAGCAAGTCGTATGTGTCCATGAGGAGTCCGCGGTCCGATGTCAGGATTTGTTAGTGGTTCTTAGATGCAACTCACTACTGTAACTCGGCAACCCGTAAGTTTGTGCAAATGAGTATTGCGATTCAGTAAAACCGGCGCGTTCTTGGGCCCATCGCTCCGGAGAATGATTCTAATCCCTGCCCGCTACACTTTGAACAATGCAACTCTACGCTATTACCGATCGCAGGCTTTTTGCTACTCCCGAGGATCTGATCGAACAGGCAGCTTTGTGGGCCAACCGAGGCGTCGATTACGTCCAGATTCGCGAAAAAGATCTTGCCCCGGCTGATCTTGCTGCCTTGACCCTCGGAATCGTCAGGGCCGTGCGCGCTGCTCGAGGCCGCACGCGCGTTCTGCTGAATGGCCCGGCGGAGGTTGCGGCTGCGACCGGCTGTGACGGCATTCACCTGACGGCTGGCTTGCCCGGCTCCGCGATTGCCGACGCCCGGCGAGCCATGAGCGGGGTCGTAGACAATCCGGTCGTTAGCGTCTCTTGCCATACCCTGGCCGAGGTGGAACGCGCTCGCGATGGGGGCGCGACCGTGGCCGTCTTCGCGCCGGTCTTTGAAAAACGCCTCAATATAGAGTCAGGTCCAGGCCAGGGATTGCAGGCGCTCGCTCTAGCCTCCCAAGTCGCCGCGCCCATGCCGGTCTTCGCTCTCGGCGGCGTCATGGCCGAGAATGCACAACAATGCATCGATGCAGGGGCCGCCGGCGTCGCCGGCATCCGCCTCTTCGCAAAGGGCAGTTGGACCATCCTCCGCAAAGCAACGCTCTGAGAGTAGTCGACGATGCCCCATTCAAGCCTGCTCTTGGCTTGGTGGCCGAGAGGGATTCCCCTCAACCCACCTTGTCATAGACCGCGGTCGTCGGCTCGTTCACCCCCACGATGCTGCCTTCTTCTGTTAGCGTTTTGCCGTCCTCAGAGACGGTTTGTTTTCCTTTCCAGAGCGGCTTTCCCTTGATTTTCTCAAGCAGTGTAAAGCTCCTCGGTCCCGTCTTCATCAGCGACAGAGTCAGGCCATCGGGAACTGTGGGTCCCGTGGCCGGTGCCTCAGTCCCGTCTGTCTTCAATATGACGGTCGCCTTCAGATCGGGCAGGGTCCAGGTGAGTGTGCCATCACCGTTGTCCTTGATCTCATAGCCACTCGGTGAGCTCAGGCTGGTTTTGGTGCTGCGCCAAGTACCGAAGAAGCCCTTGGTACCCGCGATCCGCGCATAGGTGGAGGTATCGTGGAAGCTGTCGCCATTCGGTTTGGTGCCGTCCGAGGTGTACTCCAGAGTCTTGCCGTCGGGCGAAAGCTTCATTGTGTCCGTGGAAAGGATGGTCGAACCTTTCTTTGCGACTACTTTCCACGTATCCTCATCGATCTTTGTCCACTGGGTCGTGAAACCCATGGGTGTCGTGCTATCGCTGCCATCGAGTTTGGCAGTGTATGTCATGGCGGCTGCGGAGAACTTCACGGCATCGCCGGGCGCAGGTGCAAAGCTCATCGTCTCGCCCGTGATTCTGCTTTTCTCCTGGTTGAATTTCCATGTGCCTGCTAGTGGGCTTTGTGCGAAAGCCGACGCCGTGAAACAGATAACTGCTGACCAGGCCAGGTTCCTCATCAGTCTTTTCATGTTTCCTCCAGATTGTCCTGTGGTGTCATCCGCTGTTTGCTGAGCGGCCGTGCCAGGCGGGAAGCGGCGAGTCAGGAGAGGAGCGAGGCAGAGTCAGAGAAGCTTCCCGGCAAACTTTGGAAGCGGCAACTATCATCCTCCAAACCTATAGCACTGGCAACGAAAACATAATGTCTGGCTCGCTTCAATCCTGCGGCTCTCTGTGGAAATCGTTTGTCAAGAGGCTGCGACTGCCTCGCGCTTCCAAGGGTCTCATTTTATGGCGCTTACAGCCGGAGGCAAGTTGGCCGATTTCCTGTACAAATCCCCTATAATAACAATAAAGACGCGAACTTCTGCTTCGGAGTCGTAGCACCTAACTCTCAGTATTCAAATGGGTTCCGCCTGAAGATGCGTAACTCTTTGAAAACAAACGATATCCGTACAGGATATACGCCGTAACTAGTTGAAAATAAATGATCTCCGTGCAAAAAGACGGGGGAGGGGTGCAACTCCCGAGCAGGATTCAGGGCGAGGGTAATTTTAAGCCGACCGCGAACCCTTATTTGACCCGCAAGGCACTTCGTCCTTACCCTCAAAAGAGACTCCCTAAAATGCGAGGCTTGCCATGCTGATTACCATTCCCGATCTTGAGCGGGAACCGCTCGTATTTGACGTTTCCCTTCCCTCCGGCGACATCGATTATGGCGATGAGGTCAAGCAGTTGGGTCTGCTTGGAGTAGCCGGACGGGCCGAGCTGATCGTAGAGCATCGCGGGCCCCGTGAGGTTGTTCCGGACATCCGGTTGCGGGCAAAGTACCAGGGCAAAGTGGAAGTCGCCTGTGCACGGTGCCTGGAGCCCGTAGAACACGCTTTAAAGGGCGATTTCGACCTCATTTTTCGCCCTTTAGGTGTCGATTCGGGTGCTTCGGAGCACTCTATTACCACGGATGAGACCGAAATCGGTTATTATCAAAAGAGCGGCCTTGTGCTCGAAGACGTACTGAGGGAGCAGGTGCTTTTGTCTCTGCCCGCGAGAACGCTGTGCCGCCAGGACTGCAAAGGACTTTGTCCGCGTTGCGGCCAGAACCTGAACTCCGATGTCTGCACCTGCGATACGGCGCCTGTTGATTCGCGCTGGGCGGCGTTATCGGATCTGGGCAGCCGCATGAAGTCATAGAGTTTTTAAGGAACAGCCCTGCCAGCCTCGAGAATGAGCGCGGCGGGCTGTTTGCATGAAAGGAATCCGCAATGCCGAATCCAAAGCGGCGCCACTCCAAGGCCCGCACCTCCAAGCGCCGCGCACACGATGCGCTGACTGCCACCGGTATCTCCGAATGCCCGAACTGCCATGAACGCAAGCTGCCTCACCGTGCCTGTCCAAAGTGCGGCACGTACAAAGGCCGCGAAGTGCTCGACGTGAAGGAAGCCAGCTAGTTCAGCACGATGCTGACCCAGATCGCTCTCGATGCCATAGGCGCTGATAAGGCGCCCGACCCGGAGATTCGGGGGGCTATTCTCGCCTGCCGCACGCTGCCAGTCAGAGTGCATCTGGTGGGGCCGCAGGAGCGCTTGCGCCCCCTGCTTCACGAGTATCTGGACGGTGAGCGTCTGCCCATCGACATCGTTCACGCCAGCGAGCATATTGGCATGAATGAAAAGGCCGCCAGTGCAGTTCGCTCGAAGCGCGACAGCTCCATGCGCGTCGGTCTGCGTCTGGTTCGCGATAAGAAAGTTGCGGGATTCTTCACCGCTGGCAACACCGGCGCCGGAATGGCTACAGCCAAGATGGTACTCGGCGCGTTGCCGGGTGTGGATCGTCCCGCGCTCGCGGTGGTCGTTCCGACGAGTGCCGGTTCGCCCTGCATCCTGCTCGATGTCGGCGCGAATGTCGATTGCAAGCCGCAAAATCTAGAGCAGTTTGCCGTCATGGGCGAAATGTACGCGCGCAGCGTGCTCAAGATTTCGCGTCCGCGCGTCGGTCTGCTCTCGATCGGCGAAGAAGAGGGCAAGGGGAACGAGCTTACGGCTGAGACTTTGCCGCTGATGAAGCAACTGCCGATTAACTTCATCGGCAACGTCGAAGGACGCGACATTTACAACGGCCACGCCGATGTTGTCGTCTGCGATGGCTTCGTCGGCAATGTGGCTCTGAAAACTTCTGAAGGCCTCACCAGGCTGGTGCGCGACATGCTGAAACAGTCGCTGAATACGACGGTCACGGCCCAGGTAGGCGCGTTGCTTTCCCGCAAGGCTTTCAATGCCTTCAAGAAGCGGCTTGATCCTTCCGAGTACGGTGGAGCGCCGCTGCTTGGCGTGCGCGGGGTCTGCATCATCGGCCACGGCTCATCGAACGAGCGCGCCATTTATAACGGCATCCGCGTCGCCGCGGAGTTCGCTCAGGCGGGCATCAATGAGCGCATCGAGCGCGAGTTCGCCCAGCGGCCCGCATCGCCCATTTCCCCGAATGGGGTGGGTCTACCGCTGCAGTAATCACCAGCTAAGGGAACAAACTCACAGCTCGTCCCGTATCTGTCTCAACAGGGCGAAAGTGTGTCTTCTGCGCCAGCGAGTGGCGTATGCTTTAGAAGCACACCTCCTCCACCGCAGAAGCGGACTGTTACCCGATGGAATTCTTCGAGGCCATTAAGATTGCGCTGCAATCGCTTTGGGCGAATAAGCTGCGCTCGATCCTGACGCTGATTGGTGTGGTCATCGGCGTTGCCTCGGTCATTGCCGTTATCACCCTGACTAACGGCGTGAACAAGTACGTCGCCACCAAGGTCTATCGCTATGGCGCGGACGTTTTTACTCTGAGCAAACAGCCGCCCGTCATCTTTACCTACGAAGAATACGAAAAGTTCCAGAAACGCAAGGACATACACCTGGAGGACTACCACGCCATCCGGGATGCGTGTAAGTCCTGCGTCGATGTAGGCGCGCTGCAAGCCACCACCGGCAAAGTGGTCTACGGCTCGCATTCAAGCACCGATACCGGTATTCGCGGCTGGAGCTGGAACATGCCCGCGATGGCCAACCTGAATGTGGTGCTAGGGCGGAGCTTTACTCCCGCCGACGAGCAGTACGCAACGCACAGTGCCATCATTGGCTACGACATCGTGGACAATCTCATGCCGGGCATGGACCCCCTGGGGAAAGAAATTCGTGTCGACGGCGAGCCCTACACGGTGATCGGAGTCGGCGAACGGCAGGGCAAGACCCTGGGACAGAGCCAGGACAACTATGTCGCTGTACCCATCACGACTTATCAGCGAAAGTACGGGACAAACGCCAGCATCGTGATTTACATCAAGGCTGGCTCAGTTGGCCCGGCCCTCGATCGGGCATCGGACGAAGCCCGCGCCCTGCTGCGCTCGCGGCGGCATGATGCGCCAAACGCCGATGACAGCTTTTCCCTGGATACCAACGCCACATTTGTCGGCTTGTGGACGAGCATCAGCCAGACATTCTTCATTGTCGTGATTGGGATTGCGTCGATTTCGCTGCTGGTCGGCGGCATCGTCATCATGAATATCATGCTGGTGAGCGTGACCGAGCGTACGCGCGAGATCGGCATCCGCAAAGCGCTGGGTGCGCGGTATACCGATATCCTGCTGCAATTCCTGATCGAATCGGCGACGATGTCTCTGGTAGGCGGAGCGATTGGCGTGATCTGCGGCTCGGGTGTGGCGAAGCTGGTTACCGTCCTGATTGGATTTCCGTCCGATATCCAGATCTGGTCGGTATTTCTGGCACTCTTTGTATCAGCGAGCGTAGGCATTTTCTTCGGTGTTTATCCAGCGCGCAAGGCCGCAATCCTTGACCCGATTGTGGCGCTGCGGTCGGAGCTGTAATGCATCCGGGAAAGGAAGATCGAGATGAGAGCTGCTGATTCGCGTGAAGCGGTCCGAATGGCGCTCGACACGCTGCGAGCGAATAAGCTGCGCTCCGGACTGACCATTCTCGGCATTGTGATCGGTGTAGCCACCGTCATCACCATCTCTGCAATTATCAGCGGTCTGAATAACAGCGTGCAGGCGTGGGTCAGCACGTTGGGGACGGATGTGCTCTGGGTCTATCACATGCCGGTGATCGGTGTGCGACCCACGGCGGAGATGCTGGCCCGCAAGAAACTGACCTTCGACGACGTTGCGGCGATCCGGACTCTGCCTCACGTGGTCGCGGCCGACGGTGGCGTGCGGCACGTGAATCCGATCTTTCAGGCTGGCATCGTCGGCGTGAAGTATGGCCAGAAAAAGGCGCAGGGCACGTTGTTGCAGGGTGATTCGGTTCAGGTGGCAGAAGTGGCCGACATTCCCCTCATTGAAGGCCGCATGTTTACCGAAGACGAGGATCAACGGCGCGCGAACGTCGTGATCCTCGGGTACGACACGGCGCAGCAGCTCTTCGGAAATGACAGCGGACTCGGCAAAGAAGTCACGATCGAGAACAATGCATTCACCGTGATCGGTGTCTTCGATAAGCGCAAGCAGCCCTTCGGCGGCGGCCGCAATCCTGACGACAACGCCGCTTTCTTTCCCATTGGAACCTTCATGAAGCTACACCCCGAGGACGCGGTGACGGGAGGCGTGTGGGTCAGTGTTAAGTACGACGACCCGAAGTTCCGCAGCCTGGTGGAAGACGAGGTGCGTGAGCTGCTGCGTCGCCGCCGCAAGGTGCGCGTCGAGGCACCGGATGATTTCGAGATTTTTGGACCCGATTCACTGACGCGTCTATGGAACCAGCTCACAGGTGGTCTCGCGATCTTCATGGTCGCCGTATCAAGCGTGGGTCTGATGGTCGGCGGCGTCGGTGTCATGAACATCATGCTCGTCTCGGTCACGGAGCGGACCAAGGAAATCGGTGTGCGCAAGGCGATTGGCGCGACCAAGCGCAATATCCTGCTGCAATTCACCATTGAGGCCATCACTCTTTGCGCGCTTGGAGGTGTCATCGGCATTGTCGTCGGCGGCATTATCACGCTGCTGATACGTCTGCTGTTAAGCGCGCTGCCAGCAACCATGTCCACCATGTGGGCGATGATCGGCTTCACCGTCTCGTGCATGATCGGGCTGGTGTTTGGCATCTACCCTGCGTGGAAGGCTGCGAATCTCGATCCGATCGAAGCACTGCGCTATGAATAACAGGGCACAGCGCTCTGGGTGCAGAGCACAGATGTTTGCACGCTGAGCGCTGCACGCTGTCCCCTGTACACTGAGCATTCATGCTCGCAGCCATCGTCGAAAGCATCACAACCGTCCTTGCCTTATGCGGGTTAGGTTTCTATTTTTTCGCTCTGTGGAGTGCACGTGATTTCGTTCGTCGCAAGCGTCCGAGCGCTGGCGCGTTTCATCCTCCGGTCAGCATCCTAAAGCCGCTAAAAGGTTTCGACCATGACATGTATGTGAGCTTCGCCAGCCATTGCCGTCAGCAGTATGCGGGTGACTACGAGATTCTTTTCGGCGTCAGCTGCATGGATGATCCCTCTGTTGCCGCCGTCGAACAATTGAAGGCCGAGTTTCCGCAGGTGGCGATACGGCTGGTTCTTTGCCCGGAGGTGCTGGGCACAAATGGCAAGGTGAGCAATCTGGCGCAGATGGCGCCGCAGGCGAGCTTCGCGCATATTTTGATCAATGACAGTGACATAAAAGTTTCTCCGCGCTATCTCGAGCGCGCAATGGCTCCCTTTGCAGATGCGAACGTTGGCATGGTGACGGCGCTCTATCGCGGCCGCGCGCACGGCACGATGGGCTCAAAGATGGAAGCGCTCGGCATCTCAACCGACTTTGCCGCCGGCGTGTTGACGGCACGGAAGCTTGAGGGCGGCATCCGTTTCGGGTTGGGCTCGACGCTGGCGGTGTCGCGCGAGGGGCTCGATGCGATCGGCGGTCTTGCGCCGTTGGCGGATTATCTTGCCGACGACTACGAACTCGGCGCGCGCATCGCCGGCAAAGGTTATCGCGTGGAACTGATGGATGAAGTCGTCGAGACGACGATTCCGGCCTACAGCTCCCGGCAGTTTCTGGCGCATCAGCTTCGGTGGGCGCGCGGCATGCGCGACGCGCGCAAGATGGGCTACGCCGGCGTTCTGTTCACCTTTGGGCTGCCGTGGGCCATTCTGAACGTGATTGCGGGCGGCGCGAGCCTGTCGAGCCTCGCGCTGCTGAGCCTGCTTTGCGCGGCGCGCGTGACGCTGGCTTTGGCCGTAGGTGTCGGCGTTGTCGGCGACATGCGAGTGCTGCGCGATCTGTGGCTGTTGCCGGTTCGTGACATGATCGCGCTCTTCGTCTGGGCATGGAGCTATGCGGGAAACACGATCACATGGCGCGACCAGACCTTTGTATTGAAGGATGGCAGGATGCAGCGCGTTTCTCTCGGCAAATAGAAAAACCTCTCAGCTCTTTCTCTCCTGGCTGCTTCGGCACAGACGCGATTGCGCCGAAGTTTGTCGCCAGCCCGGGGGCGCAGTGACCCTCCCCCGTATGTTCACTCCCCCGTATGTTTTTTGTAAATTAGTCTATTTGTTGGTTTTAGGGCATAGGGAACAGGGCTCGAGGTGCAGGGAACTCCCACATCTCTGCGAGATGTGGGGCACCCATTTGTACCCATTTGGTTTCTTTACCTTGATGTCCGGGCTCCCCCCGTATGTTTTTTGTAAATTCGTCTATTTGTTGGTTTTAGGGCATAGGACTCAGGGTGCAGAGAACTCCC
>Ga0335083_10006508_pt1 | contig 14555 bp, 16 predicted proteins | sample Lox_Sample_42_FD_206716 | JGI IMG/M metagenome (GOLD analysis project Ga0335083, IMG submission 206716) | Soil microbial communities from Loxahatchee National Wildlife Refuge, Florida, United States - Lox_Sample_4.2 | ecosystem: Environmental > Terrestrial > Soil > Wetlands | place: USA...
CCTAGCCGCCCGTCGGCGGCTTCCCGCTCGTCATCCCCGCAAGCGCGCGGGGCGGACGCTGCGCGCCGCGAAAAAGGACGCTCGCCTGGATCTCGACCGCGCGCCGCCAGGCCTCGAGCTCCTTGGCGCCCATCTCGACGCTCGGCCTCGGGTCGACATCGAAGTTCCCGAAGGAGTCCTTGCCCCGCACCAGGGTCGCCGATTCTCGCGGAGAATGCTGATAGGCGTGGGCCGGAACCATCTCGAGCAGAAACAGTATCCGCCGGTCCTGGCCTCGATTGGGATTTGAGGAGTGGATGATCGCATTGTTGAAAAGCGCGATCTCGCCGGCATCCAGCTCGAGATCGACGCTGCCGGATTGATCGATCGCGGCGTCGATGAACTGCTCGCGGGTAAGAAGGCTGTTCGTGCCGAACGCTTCCTTGTGCGGCAGCAGGGGGCCGCGGTGCGAGCCTGGAATCGCGCGGATGCATCCATCCCCTGAGCGCGAGGGCGAGAGCGCGAGCGCCACGATGAGCACGATCGGCCTCACATCCGCGTAAGCGGTGTCCTGATGCCACCCCGCGAAAGTCTTCCCGTCCGGCATCTTCGCGCGCAGAGATGTACCCCAGCAGAGAAGGTCCGGCCCCAGCAGGTCCTCGGTGGCGTCGAGGATCAGGGGCTCGCGGATCATCTCGTCGACCCAGGGGCAGATGAGATGCGCTTTCTGGTCGAGCTTCAGCCGGTCTTCCGGGTATTTCGCCTCGAAGGCCTCGAGGCGCTCACGATAAAACCGCGCGCGCGCCTCTGAGATCGCGCGCACGGGCGCCACGAAGCCCTCGCGGTGGAATGCATCGATCTGGGATTGCGCGAGAAGCTTTGGCATGCCGTCGCTCCGAGACTGCGAGCGGCGATTATGGATGCACCTCCGGCTTCCGGCAAATCGTTCGACTATGCGAACGACAATCGCAGATTTGAACCGCACGCGGAATCGGCTGCATACTCTCCTCCGACGCCAAGGAGACCTCGCATGCCGCTGAAGCTCGACCGTGCCTGGATCTTTCCCGAGCCTGGGCTGCCGGACGCGCAGGAATTGATCGCCGAGGGACGCAAAATGGCCGAGACCGTGAAGGTCGGGCGCTCGCCGTTCCTCGAGAGATACGGCGTCAGCTCCGAGATCGACTATAAGCGCCGCTGTGTCGAGGAAGGGCGCGTGATGATGCATGCCCAGATCGGATTCCGAGCGCCCGACAAGAGCCGGCGCGCCTTCGCCGAGATCTGGGAAGCGCTCGACAAGGCCGGGCACCGCGTCGACCGCTACGGCATTTGTCTCGATTGGAGCATGGGATACCCGCGGGCGCAGCGGAAAAACCGTCCCCGCGGCACTGGCCTCATCATGGACGAGGTCGAGGATTGGATCGCCATGACGCGGATGGCGCCGGTGGCGCCGCATTTCGGCGACTTCGTGATCGGCACGCCCGCGGCTTTCGAGAACACCATCGCGGCGCTCCTGAGCGGCTCGACCTCCGTCGGCAATCTCGGGCAGTACTTCGCATTCCGCCAGCCGCATTGGGACGACGATGTCTTCACGACGGCAGAGTCCCTGAAGGCGATCGCGCTCACCGCGGCCCAGCCGGTGGACGTGATCGTGCATTCAAGCCTCGATGATGGCTTCGCCTCGCTCTTCACCGATCTCGCCTGCTCGCTCGGCGCGATCCTGCTGGAGCAATACATCGTCGACGAGCTCTGCGGCGGTCACGCCAGCTATTCCTTCGGCAACACCTTCGCGAGGCCGTTCTCGCGTCATGCCTTCCAGCGCGCGGCGCAGCAGGTGACGCGCACGCCCGGCACCATGATCTACGGTGCCACCACCATGTACGGCGAGAGCCACGCCGCGAATTACGCCGCGCTCGTGACCTATCTGCGGATCGACATTCACGGGCAAAAAACGCGGCCCGCGGGCCATGCCGTGAACCCGACGCCGGTCACGGAGGCCGAGCGCATCCCCGACATCGGCGAGATCATCGACGTGCACCTCCTCGCCAATCGGCTGGTCGAGCTCGAAGAGCCCTTGCGCACGCTCTATAGCGACGAGGAGATCGATCCGATCGCGGACAAGATCGTGGCCGGCGGCAAGCGCTTCAAGGAGAACGTGCTCGCGGGATTCGAAGCGGCCGGCATCGACATCCGCAGCCCCTTCGAGATGCTCCTTGCCATCAGGCGCGTGGGCTCGAAGCGGCTGGAGGAGCTCTTCGGCCCCGGTCCTGCCGCGCCGAGCCGGCTGCGCGGCCGCAAGCCCATCTCGCCGTCGCATTCGATCGAGCAGCTCGAGGAAATGGGTGAGGGGCTGACGACGCGAATGGCGGAGGATGGCCGGCGCCGGATCGAAGCCGCGGGGCTCAGGGGATGCGTCGCCACCACCGACGTCCACGAATACGGCAAGATCCTGATCGAGAACGTCCTGGGGAAGCTCGCCGTCACCATCGTCGACGGTGGGATCTCGACCGACCCCAACCACCTCGCGCTTCGAGCGAAGAGCTCCGGCGCCGACTTCATCGCGCTCTCGTCATATAACGGTGTCGCGCTGGAGTTCGTCTCGGAGCTGCAGCGTCATCTCCGAGCGCTCGGGACCGACATCCCCGTGTTCATCGGCGGAAAGCTCAATCGCGTTCCCGACGGCAGCAACTCGAGCCTGCCGGTCGACGTGAGCCAGGAGATCTCGGCCACGGGCGCAATCGTGTGCCCGGGCGTCGAGACCATGCTGGCAGGGATCGCGGAGATCGCCGGGAACCCCTCGCGCTCGGTGGGCACTCGACAGGAAGGAGCCGAAGCATGACGGGCGTCGATCTCGCGGCTGCCAAGCGGGAGGCAGCGGCGCTGCTCGCCCGGCGACGGCGCGGCTACAGCCTCGAGGCGCCCTTCTACCTGGACGCGGCCCTGTTCGAGCTCGATATCGCCGCCATCTTTGCGCGGCATTGGATCCACGTCGGCACGGCGGCGGAGATACCCGACTACGGCGATGTCATGACAATCGAGCTCGGCCGATATTCGCTCATCATCCTGCGTGGGCGCGACAGGGAGATCCGGGCGTTCCACAACGTGTGCCGGCACCGCGGCTCGCGCATTCTCATGAGCAGAACGGGCAAGCTCCGCAGCATCGTCTGCCGTTATCACAACTGGAGCTACGACCTGGAGGGACGATTGCTCGATGCGGAGCACATCGCGTCCGGCGTCGATCGCGACTGCCTCGGCCTCAAGCGCGTTCACCTCCGCAATCTCGGAGGCCTGCTCTTCGTCTGCCTGGCGGAGGAGCCGCCCGACGACTTCGAGGAGATGCGGCGAACGGTATTGCCCTACTTGGCGCCGCATCGCCTGGAGGACTGCAAGGTCGCGCATCAAGCCGATTTGGTCGAGGACGGCAACTGGAAAGCAGTCATGGAGAACAACCGCGAGTGCTACCACTGCACGCGCCATCCGGAGCTGCTGCGCACCTTCTTTCAGTTCTTCGGTCACGCCGAGAGCGACGTGAAGCCGCGCCAGCGCGAGTACTATGAGCGCTTCCAACGCATCACCGCAGAGTTTCACGCGATCTGGGACGGGCTCGGCCTCGCCTGGCGGCCGGTCGAGAGGCTCGATGACCGCGCCACCGCATTTCGGGTCGAGCGGATGCCGCTCGACAATGCCGGGGAGTCCTACACGATCGACACCCGGATCGCCTGCCGTCGCCTGCTCGGGCAGTTTACGACGCCGCGGCTCGGCGCGCTCTCGATCCACACGCAGCCCAACTCATGGAATCATTTCCTCAGCGATCATGCCGTGATCTTCTCGGCGCTGCCGCTCACGGTCGATAAGACGCTCGTGCGCACGACCTGGCTCGTGCACAAGGAAGCGGTCGAAGGCAGGGACTACGACCTAGGCCATCTCACCGAGGTCTGGAGCCGCACCAACGAGCAGGACGCCACTTTCGTCGGCTGGTGCAGCAGCGGCGTCCGGAGCCCCGCCTACGAGCCCGGCCCCTATTCGCCCAACGAGAGCCAGCTCGAGAAGTTCCTCGAGTGGTACATCGACCGCTTGTCTGCATTTGTAGGCGAGCCCGTCGCGACGCGCTCTGCTCCGGCCATCGAGAGCGCGCATGCAGAAAGCTGAGGCGGCCGCTCGGGCTCCGCGTTCCGCCATCCGCATCCCCAGGCTCTTGCAGCTCCTCGCGGAGCTCCCGGACGGCGAGACCCTGTCTTATCTCAGCAGGTCCAGCGGCACCCCCAAGAGCAGCTTGCTTGCGCTTCTGCGGGCACTCACGCGGAGCGGATTCCTCCAGCAAAGCCGAGGCCGCTACGCCATCGGCCCCGAATCCCAGAAGCTCGCCTCCGCGATCGTCGCCAAGCGTAGATTCCCCAATATCGCGATCCCCGTCGTCGACGCGCTCGCGAACGAGACCGGCGAGAGCGCCTTCCTCGCACGTCTTGCCGACGATGCGCCCGAGGTCGTCTATGTCTACCGGGCCGACAGCGCGAGCGCGCTGAGGTTCACGGTCGAGGTCGGCTCGCGCGAGCCCCTTTATTCGACCGCCGTCGGACGCGTCCTGCTGGCATTCCAGCCGGCATCCTGGCGCGAGCGCTATATCCGCCGCACCAAGCTCGCGCCGCGCACCTCGAAGACGATCAGGAGCAAGGAGCGGCTTCGCCGCCTCATCGCGGAGACCCGGCGCCGTAATTGCACGACCTCGCTGGAGGAGGAGATCGAGGGCGTTGCGGGGATCGCAGCTCCTATCCTCGAGAAGGGCGGCGATCTCGTGGCTGCGCTCGCGATCGGCGCTCCCGCTACGCGCGCGGGCCCGCGACTGGCGGTGCTCGAAAGGCAAGTCCGTGAAGCTGCCCACGAGATCTCAGCTCTGATGGGCTACGCCGGCGACCGAGGTGCACGGAGGCCCTGAACGTCATTTCGCCTTTGCGGAGCCCCCGTGAAGGAGCATCCGTACGAGCGTGCCCTTGCCGAGACGCCCGTCGAATTCGGCGACGGAGGTGTAAATCAGAAAGAGTACGAAAATCCAAATCTGGACGGCCGCGAACATGTGCCACGTGAAGTGCTCCGTCGCGTAGCTCGGCAGCGCCGCGAGGGTGCCTCCGCCTAGAAAGTATTCTATGAGCTTCTCAAGGATTCGCACGATGAGGACGACGACCGTATAAACGAACGCCTTGAACAGGATCGGCCGGATCAAGGGGGCATTGTCGTATCGGCGAATGATCGGCATCAGGTTCGCGACGAGCACGGCCTTGCCGACGATCAGGGCTGCCATCGTCGCAATGAGATAGTTGGCGAAACGGACGAGGTAGTCGTCGAGGATGAGCTGGGTCGTGAGTTCGACGATATTGAAGCCGATCGCAAAGAAGATGATCGGCGGCAGCATCTCCTCGAATTCCTTGATGACAAAGGCAACGGCGCGCGACTGGGACATGGCGCTCTCTCCACCGTAACGGGCCAAAGGCCGATCCGCCCCGCATGCTAAGCGGTGCCTCGTTGGCCTATCGAGAAATATAGGATTTGTTCGAAAAGCGCCACGGTGCGGGGACTTGCCTCCTCGGAAGCCGCAGGCTCTAGGCAGCGGTCGCTTGCCTCTCTCGGTGGGAAGCGGGAGACTGAGTCGCGTCTTGGGTGGAGGGGGCGATGCGGGCGATCATTCTAGCGGCCGTGCTTCTCCTGGTCGGCGTCGCCGGAGCCGAAGCGCAGTCGGCGGACTATTGCGATCCCGCGCCGGGACTTCGGCTCATGTATACGGATCGGGCCTACCTCATCGAGCCGAGGCCCGCGAACCTCGGGCCCATGGTCTATGCCTACACACTCCAGGGGATGCAATTCGACCGGCACGTCGATCGCTACGGGCAATTCCTTTTCGACGACGGCAGCGACCGGTGGGCCTTCGAGTCGAACCCGGACGGGCTGCAGAAGTTCTGGCCGCTCCGACGCGGCAACAAGCTCGGGATCGAGAAGATCGATCGAAACACCCGCAACCACGCGCTCGTCACGCTGACCGTGGTCGGCACCGAGCCCGTGCAGGTCGGCGCGCGCAGCTACGCCTCCTGGAAGGTGCGCCGCTTCGATAACCTCGAGCAGAAGGGCACCTTCGAGCAGTTCCTCTGGTATGCGCCCGAGCTCTGCACGCTCTCGGCCTTCACGGACTCGCAGCAGAGGACGATCACGCTCATTCGCATCCTCAAGCCCAGCGACAAGGACTACAAGCGGCCCGTCGTGCGTAAGCAGGGCAAGCTCTACTTCTCCGATACGAACAAACCCGTGCAATAGCGCTGGCGGGCGCGGTAGCGATGCGAGGCGCCCTTGTTCTCCTGCTCTCGACAGTGCTGGCGCTCGCTGCAATTCCGGTCGAGGCGGAACCGCAGCAGCTCGAGCTCGCGGGGCTTCGCGTCGCCGCTTGGATTCCCGCGGCCGATGTTCCCGGACCTTGGCCGGTGCTCGTCTTCTCGCACGGCCTCCACGGCTGCAACGTGCAATCGAAGTTCCTGATGGAGGCGCTCGCGCAGGCGGGCTACGCGGTCTTCGCGCCCAATCACCGCGACGCCGCTTGCGGCAATTGGCGCCAGCTCCTGACGGGCGCCGAAGAGCCGCTTGGACAGCCCGCGCGCTGGAGCGAGAAGACCTACGCCGACCGCCGCGACGACATCGAGCGGCTGCTCGCGGCGCTCGCGGCGGACGCCCGCTTCAATGGGCCGACCTTCGATTGGCAGCACCTGGGGTTGCTCGGACATTCGCTCGGGGGATACACGGTGCTGGGGATCGCCGGCGCGTGGCCCGGCTGGAAGGACGGTCGCGTCAAGGCCGTGCTCGCGCTCTCGCCCTACGCCTCGCCGTTTCTGAGCGCCGGAAGCCTCGGCGGCATCGCCGTCCCGGCGATGTATCAGACGGGGACGCGCGACTTCGGTATTGCTCCTTTCGTCGTCCCGCGCGGCCGCGCCTTCGACCAGACGCCGAGGCCGAAATACCTCGTCGACTTCAGCCGCGTGAGCCACCTCGCCTGGACCGATCTCAACTCGAGCTACCAGGCGGAGATCGTCAGCTACAGCCTCGCTTTCCTCGACCGCGTCCTCAAGGGCAAGCCCTTTCCGCCGGCTCTGGCGACGGCGCATGCGGGCGTCGCGGAGGTCCGGATCGCGGAGTGAGCGCGGATTCGCCGCGCCTCCCGCGCGCCCTATATTTCCTCCCAAGGAGGAACTGCCATGTTCATCCGCAATCCCATCGAGTGGAGTCTGGATCAATTCCGAGTCGCGAGTGCGGCCGCCGGTTCCATGGGCCGCGCCGTCGCCGGCGAGGGCGCGGAGGCTCAGAGCATCGAGGTCCGCCGCATCGGGCTCGAGGATCTCCATGCGGCGCTCCGCGCGGGTGTCGAGGACTTCAAGGAAAACCGCAGCGACGTCGTCTTCCTCTGCATCATCTATCCGATCCTGGGCTTCGCTCTCGCGAAGCTCGCGGTTGAGAACGAGATGCTGCCGATGCTCTTCCCGTTGGCCTCGGGCTTCGCGCTGGTGGGGCCGATCGCGGCGCTCGGCCTCTACGAGATGAGCCGGAGGCGGGAGCTGGGCATCCACGGCGGCTGGCCGCAGGCGCTCACGGTCGTGCGGTCGCCGGCCTTCGGCAAGATCGTCGTGCTGGGGCTGCTGCTGACGCTCCTCTTCGTGCTCTGGATCGGTGCCGCGGCCTTGATCTATGCGCTCACGCTCGGGCCGGAGGAGCCGGTCTCGCTCGGCGCCTTCCTCCGCGACACGCTCACGACGCCCGCGGGCTGGATGATGATCGTGATCGGCTTCGCCGTGGGCTTCCTCTTCGCGCTCGCTTCGCTCGCGATCGGCACGGTCTCGTTTCCGATGCTGCTGGATCGCGAGGCCTCGCTGGGGACGGCGATCGCGACCTCCGCGCGGGCGCTCGCCGCCAATCCGCGGACGATGGCGGTCTGGGGCCTCATCGTGGCGCTGAGCCTCGCTCTCGCGACGCTTCCGGCCTTTCTCGGCCTCATCGTGGTGATGCCGGTGCTGGGCCATGCGACCTGGCACCTCTATCGCAGGCTGATCCCGCGCTAGCGCTCGTGTCCTAAGAGGTGCGGGTGGATTCGCGCGGAAGGTCCCAGCGGTAGAGCACGGTCAGGACCATGATCATGTCGACTGCGGCGCCGTCGCGGGCGAGCGGCAGGAGGATGTTCTCGATCTCGCGGTAGTCCTGATGCGTCCAGAGCATGGCGCGGCCGCGGCGCCAGCTCGGCGAGCGCGACCCCATGAGCGCGCGAAAGCGAGCGAGATAGTTGGGATCGGTCTTGAGATGCGCGTGCGCATCATCGAGCCAATACCCCGTCACCTCGCGGCCGATCGCTCGCACGATCTCCGTTCCAGCCAGCCGGTAGCGCAGACGGAAGGGCTCGGGCTGGATGTCCAAGAGCCAGAGGCGCGGCAGCAAGTCCTTCGGGATCTCCAGCACGTCGACATGCTGCCGCCCCGGCAGCAGACCCTCCGACGGATGGATCGCGCGCCAATACTCGTGGATCCGCACGATATCGGGGTGCCAGGGCTCGCCAGCCTGTTTCAGAGCAGCGGATTGCATGCGACGGGGCGGTGTTCTCGGGTTTCAGAGGCGAAACCCCTGGTTATTAGCGCCCGATGGTTAAGGTCGATTTAACCGTGCGGCCGGACCTGGAAGCGGCAGCAAGGCGCGCCCTCTGCGGCGCATTGGGTCTCGAAGGCCTCGAGGCGGCCTGCGGCGCCGGCGGTCTCCGCGACCCACTCCATGGCGCCTTCGAAGGCCGCCGCGAACATGTAGCAGACGCGGCGGCCCGCCTGGGCGCCGTATTCAGCGGCAACCGCGGAATGATCGAGGCGGATCTGCGCGGTGCCCGCGGCGGGATCGACCGTCTCGATCGTCATGCGCGCCCAGCCGCGCCGGCTCATGCGATCGAGGTAATGGCGAAAGACGGCGACGCCCGCGAGGCCGTGCGTCCGCGCCTCGCGCTCGCACCAGACCCTCGCGGCCTTGCGGGTTGCGGCGTCGTAGACCTCGCGCGTCCCCTCGATGCCGAATTTTCGCTCGCATTCCATCTGCACGAAGGCCCAGAAGTGCCGCGGCACCAGGATCACGGGCTGGCCGTCGACCGACCAGGCGCCGGTCTTGGCATCGACCGCCACGGGAACGGGAAGCTCCGCCATCACGCTCTCCTTTATTTGCCGCCGAGAGTCTAGGCTCGACGAAAGCGCGCGGAAAGCTCTAGCCTCGATGCGATGCAGGGAAGGGAGCCAGGAATGAGCGCACTCCATAACGATATGATCGTGATCGACGGGCTCATCATCTCCCGCTGGAGCCGCGCGGTCTTCGAGGACATGCGGCGGGGCGGACTCACGGCCGCCAACTGCACCTGCTCCGTCTGGGAAGGCTTCGAGGCGACGATGCGGAATATCGCGGCGTGGAAGCGCTACTTCCGCGAGAACGCGGATTTGATCGCGCCCGTGCGCAAGGCTGCCGACATCCGCCGCGCGAAGGAAGGAGGCAAGACCGGGATCGTCCTCGGTTTCCAGAACGTTAGCGGCTTCGAGGACCGGCTCGGATATATCGAGCTCTTCAAGGAGGTCGGTGTCGGCGTCGTCCAGCTCGCCTACAACACGCAGAACCTCATCGGGACCGGCTGCTATGAGAGCGTCGATCGGGGCTTGAGCGATTTCGGGCGCGAGGCCGTAGCCGAGATGAATCGCGTCGGCATCCTCTGCGATTTGAGCCATGTCGGCGCCAAGACCTCCGAAGACACGATCCTCGCCTCTACCAAACCCGTGGCCTACACCCACATCGCGCCCGCCGCCCTCAAGGCGCATCCCCGCAACAAGTCGGACGCGCAGATCCGCTTCATCGCGGAGCGCGGCGGCTTCGTCGGCGTCACCATGTTCCCGCCCTTCCTCGCGCGCGGCGTCAAGGCCACCGTCGACGACTACGTCGCGGCGATCGATCACGTCGTCTCCGTCGCGGGCGAGGACTGCGTCGGCATCGGCACCGACTTCACGCAAGACCAGGACCGCGCCTTCTTCGACTGGCTCACGCACGACAAGGGCTATGCGCGCGAGCTCGTGGAGTTCGGCGAGATCGTCAATCCCGAGGGCATCCGCCGCATCGGCGACTTCCCGAACCTCACCGCCGCCATGGAACGTGCCCGCTGGCCCGAGCGTAAGATCCGCAAGGTGATGGGCGAGAATTGGCTGCGCGTGCTGGGGGAGGTGTGGGGTGGGTAGGCACGCTCTTTTGGTTTTCGGCGCGTGGATGGTCGGGGCAAGCATGGCCATGACGGCAGGTGAGAGGGCAATCGAGCGGAGAGTCTCGACATGACCGAGCATCGCAATCATCTGGGGCAGCCCATCGGGTTTCCATTGCCGGACTGGCGCCCGCGGCCGCGGCCGCCGCGCACGGCCATGCAAGGAAGGTTCTGCCGCGTCGAGCCCATCGACGTCGAGCGGCATGCGGCCGACCTTCACGCGGCCAATCTCTTGGACAAGGAAGGAAGAAATTGGACCTATCTGGTCTACGGGCCATTCGAGCGGCTGGAGGACTATCGCGGCTGGATGCAAAGCGCTTGCCTCGGTGACGATCCGCTCTTCCATGCCGTCGTCGACGCGAAGACCAGCCGCGCTGTCGGCGTCGCGAGCTACCTGCGCATCGATCCCACCCCGGGCGTGATCGAGGTCGGGCATATCAACTACGCGCCGCCGCTCCAGCGGACCGTCGCGGCGACCGAGGCCATGTTTCTGATGATGCGGCGCGTCTTCGACGAGCTCGGCTATCGCCGCTACGAATGGAAATGCGACGCGCTCAACGCGCCATCGCGCGCCGCGGCGCTCAGGCTGGGCTTCCAATTCGAGGGCATCTTCCGGCAGGCCACGATCTACAAACAGCGCAACCGCGACACCGCCTGGTTCGCCATCATCGATAGAGACTGGCCCGCGCTCAAGGCGCGCTACGAGCGCTGGCTCGATCGCGCGAACTTCAACGCCGACGGCGTGCAGCGCAGGAAGCTTGCCGAGAGTTGAGCGCCCGAGGGGGCGCCTGCGCCATTGCTGCAAGGCGTTTGTATATTCTGAGACATATCGCATTTCGCGCTTTCCCGGGGAATCCGGAATCACATGCCCGTGATAGGTCGCCGGGTGCTGTAACTAATGTCATCGTCTGCGCGAACTCGCGTATAGAATCCGGGGAATGCCGGATAGGAGGATGAAGATGCTGACGAGACGGCGCTTGATGTCGGGCGGCGCGACCTGGGTAATTGGCGCGAGCGGCGAGATCGGGGATCGCACCTTCGAGATTCGATTTTTGGATTCCGGCGCGCAAAGTTACGCCTTCACCTTTGGCTGAGAACGGAGCGCAATCATGGCTCGTCTATTCGCTTCCCCGTCAGCGTCCCGGCGTGTCCTAGGCCTCCTGCTGTGCGCCGCGATTTTGGCGGGTGCGGCGGAGATGCTGAGCCCGGCACCCTCGCTCGCCGGGGAGGGCCGCGCGATCCCCGCGCCCGTGCTCGACGAGCCCGCCAGTGGCGCAACCTCGGAAGTCGCGGTCCTCGCGGGCGGCTGCTTCTGGGGCGTACAGGCGGTCTTTCAGCACGTCGACGGCGTGACCAACGCGGTATCGGGCTACGCCGGCGGTGAGAAGACGACGGCGGACTACCGGCTCGTGAGCAGCGGCACCACAGGCCATGCGGAGTCCGTGCGGGTTTCCTTCGATCCCCGCAAGATCAGTTACGGCCGCATCCTCCAGATCTATTTCTCCGTCGCCCATGACCCCACGCAGCTCAATCGGCAGGGCCCGGACAGGGGGACGCAGTATCGCTCGGCGATTTTTCCGACGAGCGCGGAGCAGGAAACGGTCGCGAAGGCGTACATCGCACAGCTTGATCAGGCGCATTCGTTCGACGCCGCGATCGTCACGCGCATCGAGCCCAATCGCACCTTCTACCCGGCCGAGGCCTATCATCAGGATTACCTCATGCTCCATCCGGACCAGCCTTACATCGTGATCAACGATCTCCCGAAGGTCGCGGAGTTGAAGCGGCTCTTCCCGGAAATCTTCCGCGCCGAGCCCGTGCTGGTGTCGCAGGCGGGCATCACGAACTGATTGCGGAGTGAGGCGCGTCGGTTTTTCCTTGACCGATCGCGATCGATTTGCTATAAGATAGGCACATTCGATCAAAGGGCCTGGCGCTGACCGCGCCGGGCCCTTCGCTTTTTGCGACATCGCCGTCGAGGAGAGCCGCGTGAGCGAGCGCAATCAACTTTCGCCGCGGGAGCGGCGTTTCGTCGAGGAATATCTCATCGATATGAACGCGGGTCAGGCGGCGATCCGCGCGGGATACCCCGGCAAAGCCCCGAGAAACTACGCGCAGAGATGTCTCAATAAGCCGCGGGTTGCCGAAGCCGTGCGCGCGGCGATGGCCGCGCGCTCGGTGCGGACGCGCGTCGATGCGGACCGTGTCATCCGCGAATTGGAGCGCATCGCATTCTCGGACATCCGGAGATACATGGCGGCCGGCAAATCGGACTCGATACTGAAGACGATCGCCGAGCTCTCCGACGACGAAGCGGCAGCCGTGGTGGAGCTCAGCAGCAGTGCGAAGGGGGGCAGATTCAAGCTCAAGCTCCATGACAAGAAGAAAGCCCTCGACTCCCTTGCCCGACACACCGGCGTCTTCGCCCTTCGACGCGCGCAGCCCGAAAATCCCCGCGCAACCGCCGAGCGGGTCCGCGAGATCATACTCGGCCGCTTGGCTCGCCTCGCTGAGCCCGACCAAACAGGCTGAGCATCTTCAGGGTCTCACGGACAAGGAGTTGGCGGCGCTGGCCTACGACTGGCGCTTTTGGGCACGCGACAGTCAGCTTCCGCCACCGGGCGATTGGCGCGTCTGGTTGCTGATGGCGGGCCGCGGCTTCGGCAAAACGCGCAGCGGCGCGGAATGGGTGCGCATGCAGGTCGAGGACGAGCGCGCGCGCCGCATTGCGCTGGTGGCTCCGACCGTCGCCGATCTCCGGAACGTCATGATCGAGGGCGAGAGCGGCATCCTCGCGATCTCGCACCCGGAGTTCAAACCCGATTATTTCGCCTCGCGCAACCGCCTCCATTGGCCGAACGGCGCCGTCGCCCTTGGCTTCTCCGCCGACGAGCCCGAGCGGCTCCGCGGACCCCAGCACGATGCCGCCTGGTGCGACGAGCTCGCGGCGTGGCGCTATCCCGAGGCCTGGGACATGCTGCAATTCGGGCTTCGGCTCGGCAAAGATCCGCGCGTCGTCGTGACGACGACGCCGAAGCCCGTGCGCCGCGTGCGCATGCTCCTCAAGGATCCGGCGGTCAGGGTAACGCGGGGCTCGACGCGCGAGAACCGCAACCATTTGGCCCCGGCCTTCCTCGCGGAGATCGTACGCCGCTACGAGGGGACGCGGCTCGGCCGGCAGGAGCTCGAGGCGGAATTGCTCGAGGACGCAGCCGGTGCGCTCTGGACCCGCGACACTCTCGAAGCCGCGCGCGTCCGCGAGGCGCCGGAGCTCGCGCGCGTCGTGGTCGCGCTCGATCCCGCAGTCACGAGCGGCGAGGATGCGGACGAGACCGGCATCGTCGTCGCGGGCGTCTCCGCGGGTGGGATCGCCTTCGTGCTCGAGGATGCCTCGGGCCGGCTTCGCGCGGAGGAATGGGCGCGGCGAGCGGTGGCGCTCTATCGCCGGCATCGCGCGGATCGCGTGATCGGCGAGGTCAACAACGGCGGCGAGCTCGTCGAAGCGACGCTCCGCGCGGTCGACGCCGCCGTCAGCTACAAGCCCGTGCGCGCGAGCCGCGGCAAAGTCGTCCGCGCGGAGCCCGTGGCGGCGCTCTACGAGCAGGGCCGCGTCAAGCACTGCAGCGCCTTCCCGCAACTCGAGGACCAGATGGCCGCCTTCACCGCGGAATTCGATCGCGCAAACGCCGGCTACTCGCCCGACCGCCTCGACGCGCTCGTCTGGGCAATCACGGAACTCCTGATCGCGCCGGCGGAGACGGGGCTCTTGGATTACTACGCGGATTTGGCGGGGAGGAAGGGCTGACCCCACGAGTGCGATGGGGCAACGCGCCCCGCGTCGAAAAGCGCAGGGCGTCTCTGCGGGATGACGTAGATGACCGGAACAACTCCGGCTATGACCGAAAAAAATCAAAAGATCACAGACTCTCTTCCAAGGACATCCGAGCATGAGCGAGCAGCGCGGCATTATCACGCGCGTGGCGACGGGGCTGCGCTACATCGTCTCGGGGACGGCGCCCGCGGACTGGTTTGGGCCGGCACAGCCGCTGCCGCCGATGGCGCCGCCGGAGGTGGCGGGGCGCAGCTTCGATTTTCCCGTCGGCGTCAATCTCCGCACCGCGCCGCGGACGGATGAGAGCATCGGCTTCCGCGAGCTTCGTGCGCTCGCGGACGCCTACGACCTCCTGCGGCTGGTAGAGCAGGGCCGGCAAAATGATTATCTAGACCAAGATCAAGTCCAGAGTCCCGCAAACGTCGTGCGCATTCCGTATTATAGGCATAAGGACGTGCA
>Ga0335083_10006509_pt1 | contig 14554 bp, 15 predicted proteins | sample Lox_Sample_42_FD_206716 | JGI IMG/M metagenome (GOLD analysis project Ga0335083, IMG submission 206716) | Soil microbial communities from Loxahatchee National Wildlife Refuge, Florida, United States - Lox_Sample_4.2 | ecosystem: Environmental > Terrestrial > Soil > Wetlands | place: USA...
CGACCAGCTCCGCCGAGGCGAGCGCCGCCGTCGGTGCGCGCCACAAACACGGGGGTCCATATTCAATGCAAATCCGGGGTCCCCTTTCGGTGATCATTGACAGCATCGCCTGGGACTTGGGGCGGAAGCGCGGGTTAGGCCTGTGAGGAACGGCGCGCCATAAGGCAGCGAGCAAAGGGGCAGGCGAATATCGGCAATTCGTCCGGTTCTCGCGCCTCGCTATCCGCGAGCCGGAAGCTCATCGATTTGGCCTTGAACCGTTTCCGAACGCCATCCCTGATCTCCCGTCGCCATGAACGCAACCAAGATCCTTTGGGGTCAGATCCTTCTCGTCAGCGCCGTCGTGCTTGCTTTCGTTTGGGCGGCGACGGAATCGGTCGCATGGCGCCTGGCGTTCCAATCCGAGCTCGGCCGGCCCTGGTTCACGATATTCGGCTGCGGCGTCTATCAGCCGCTTTCCTTCTTCTGGTGGTGGTTCGCCTACGACGCTTATGCGCGGGATATTTTTGTCCAGGGGGCCTATGTCGCCGCCTCGGGCGGGATTGCCGCCATCGTCGTCGGGATCGCAATGTCCGTCTGGCGCGCACGGGAGGCGAAGCGGGTCACCACTTATGGTTCGGCGCGCTGGGCGGAGATGCAGGAGATTCGCAAGGCCGGTCTCCTCGGACGCGACGGCGTGATTCTCGGCCGCTGGAGAAGCGCATATCTTCGCCATGATGGCCCCGAGCACGTTCTGTGTTTTGCGCCCACCCGATCGGGCAAGGGCGTCGGTCTCGTCGTTCCGACGCTCCTGACTTGGCCCGGCTCGGCCATCGTCCACGACATCAAGGGCGAGAACTGGACGCTGACCGCCCGCTGGCGGGCGCGCTTCGGCCGCGCGCTCCTGTTCGATCCGACCAATCTCGCCAGCGCCGCCTACAATCCCCTTCTGGAAGTCCGCCGCGGCGAATGGGAAGTCCGCGACGTCCAGAACATCGCCGACGTCCTCGTCGACCCCGAAGGCGCGCTCGAGCGACGCAACCACTGGGAGAAGACCAGCCATTCGCTGCTCGTGGGCGCCATCCTGCATGTGCTCTACGCCGAACTCGACAAGACGCTCGCGGGCGTCGCCAACTTCCTCTCCGATCCGCGCCGGACGATCGAGACGACCCTGCGCGCGATAATGACGACGCCGCATCTCGGTGAGGCGGGCGTCCATCCGGTCGTCGCAAGTTCGGCGCGCGAGCTTCTCAACAAGAGCGACAACGAACGGTCGGGCGTCTTGTCGACGGCCATGTCCTTTCTGGGCCTCTACCGGGACCCGGTCGTCGCCGCCGTGACACGGCGTTGCGACTGGCGCATCCGCGATCTCGTCGAAGGCACGTCGCCAGCGACGCTCTATCTAGTCGTCCCGCCCTCCGATATCAGCCGCACCAAGCCGCTCGTGCGGCTGATCCTGAACCAGATCGGCCGTCGCCTGACGGAGGATCTCGGGGCCAAGGGCCGCCGGCATCGCCTGCTCTTGATGCTCGACGAGTTCCCGGCGCTCGGGCGCCTCGACTTCTTCGAGAGCGCGCTCGCCTTCATGGCCGGTTACGGACTGAAAAGCTTCCTGATCGCCCAGTGCTGAACCAGATCGAGAAGGCCTACGGCCAGAACAACTCGATCCTCGACAACTGCCACGTCCGCGTGAGCTTTGCGACCAATGACGAGCGCACCGCGAAACGCGTCTCCGACGCGCTCGGCACGGCCACGGAAATGCGCGCGATGAAGAACTACGCCGGTCACCGGCTGAGCCCCTGGCTCGGCCATCTGATGGTGTCGCGGCAAGAAACGGCGCGGCCCCTGCTCACGCCCGGCGAGGTGATGCAGCTTCCGCCGGACGATCAGTTGGTTCTCGTCTCCGGCTGCCATCCGATCCGCGCCAAGAAGGCCCGCTACTACGAGGACGGAGAGCTGCGGACTCGAATCCTGCCGCCGCCGCAGCTTCCGCGCGACAATACTGGGACGGTCACCGACATCGTGTCCCCCCTCCCGGCTCCCGCGGATTGGGCGGGCTTCATTGCTGATGCGGCTTCGACATCCGCAACTGACGACCCAGCGAACGGCGGCATCCGCCGCGAGCCGGAGTTGCCGGAGCACGAGGAGATCGTACCCGAGCCGCCAAAGCCGATCCACGAGTTCGAGCCGCTGGAGGAGGAGACCGACGACGAGGCGCAGCGCGCCCGCGTGTTTCAGCGCGACCTGAGAACGATAGCTCGGCAGGCGAGCCTCGACCCGGCCGATGACATGAGCATGTGACCAAGCATGCGGACCAAGCACACCTTTCGGCTCCCGCTGGACCTCGCCACGAAGCTCGCCGCCTACGCCGCCCGCAAGCGCGTGCCGCAGGCGCTCATCGTCGAGGCGGCGCTCGCCTCGCACCTGTCGCCCGACGGCGCCGATCGGCTGGAGGCCGCCCTGGCGCGGCGGCTCGATCGCATGACGCGCCAGATGGAGCTGATCGAGCGCCATGTCTCGATCTCGAATGAGGCGCTCGCCGTGTTCGTTCGCTTCTGGCTGACCAGCACCCCGGCTTTGCCCGACGCCGCTCTCGCGGCCGCGCAGACCAAGGGCCGCGAGCGCTACGAGGGGTTTGTCGAGGCGCTCGGGCGTCGTCTGGCCCGCGGGCGCAAGCTTGCCGACGAGGTCAGCCGTGACGTCAATCCTGCTCACGAACACGATGAAGGGCATGTGTAGTCGCAGCGTATGAGGCGACCGCGGTTTCGAATCCTTTCAGTGTTCGCACGCCTGACGGGCAAGTTGTTGAGCGACCGGAATCCGCGGCAGAGCTGCGGTACGCGCAACGCGACCGGCGCGCCACAACCAGTCGTTCGTTGCCGGTCGATCCGTTCTGTTAGCCTCGCCGGACACCTTGCCGCGAGTGCGCGATTGTTTGAATGACCATGTGAGGCGCGGCCATGGACGTTGGCGGTTGGCTTCGCAGTCTCGGACTCGGCGAATATGAGGAAAGGTTCCGAGACAACAAGATCGACGTGGACGTGCTCGCCGATCTCACGGATGGCGATCTTGAGAAGCTCGGGCTGCCGATTGGCGACCGCAAACGATTTCTTAGGGCGGTCGCCAGCTCGGGCGGGACCGTCTTCCGTCTCGTGGGCGTCCGCGAGACGGGCGATAGCCTCGCGCTTGGCGGCGGGCGTCAGAATTTTTTTGTCACAAGGTCCTTCAGCGCCGCGTTGTCGAGCATCGCGTCAGCCAGCAATTGCGGTCTCTTGCAGAGCCGAGATGGCAGCACAGCACTTCCGCCGCCAGCTCCGCCTGGCGCTGCGACGCCGCCCTTCTTCCGCTGCCCCATGCAAACGGAGCGTAGTGCAGAACCGAGCGTGTTTAGACGGGACGAGGGTGGCCCGTGACGGCGGTGTTTGACGTGGGGCGTTGACTTCCGACTCGGTCCGGCCGCTCGCTGAGAGCGACGGTTGGGTTCGGCTGCGAAGTTGCCTTCGCGACGCGAGAGATCCGAGGTTCGTGGAGCACTTGGTCGCCACAGGGTCCGGTCGGTGAATGCACACCTCAGGCGTCGCACTCGCTTAAGGAGGCCTTCGGAGCGGCGCTCCAGAAACCAATCCGGCTCTTGCTGGGTCCAGTCCATTCCGAGATTGGTCCCATCGATAGAGAGGGACAGGAAGTTCGGGTAGCCCGACGACACCGTGCTGATGGTGGCCGAACCGCTAGCACCTCCTTCGAATCGCACCAGAACTTCGGCGTGATCCTCGACAGTGACATCAATTTCGACTCCCTCTCCCGCTGGCCGGCCCTGGGGCGCGGGCCCCTGGCCCGACTGGCCCGTCCACGTGCGCTTGGTTGTGTGCGTTGAAAACAGCGCCGAAATTTCGCAGATGGAGTGACCGGTTACGTGTTCGGCCAGATCTAGCCAGTGGACGCCGATGTCCATCATTGCGAAGGAACCGCCGACCCGCTCTGAGACGAAATGCCAAGTGAAACGCTCAGGGGATAAGCCCTCGTCGTTCATGTAACAGCCGCCAATGCGCAGCAGCCGACCGACCTCGCCAGAGGCAATCCTTTCCTTCATGAGCTGGACGAGCGGGTAGCCCCGGTTGTGATACATTATCGCGCCGATTTTTCCGGAGCGCTTGGCCGCTTCGATCATGGCCTCGGCGTCGCCAATCGAAATCGCGATGGGCTTTTCGCATACCACGTGCGAGCCAGCCGAAAAAGCTGCCAGAACGTGCTCCTTGTGCAGGTAGTTCGGCGAACAGACATGCACGACGTCCAGCTTCTCCCGGTCGAGCATTTCCTGCACGTCCCCATATGCTCGACCGGCACCGAACCCTTCGGCTGACGCCTTCGAGCGCCCGCAGACGCCCACGATTTCCCCCCCGAGAAGTCGGATGGCACGCGCGTGAATTTCCGCGATTCCACCTGTGCCGATGATCGTGGCCCGCATTGTCGCTCCTTCTCTATGTTGCACCCCGAGATGCAGGGGACGGGGTCTCGTCTTGATCTCCCGTTTCGCAGTCCCGCCCCACCGAGCCCTGACTTCGCAAGGTTCCACGCCAAGTGCACCGAACCTCCTACATTGTCCCAGCAACGTTAATTGCGGCCCTCCGCAGGAGTTCGACCGACTTTCGCATGCCCTCCATCGGCGACATCATCATGTCCTCATGCTCGATGGACAGGACGTCGTCATAGCCTGCGAGCTTGAGCGCCGTGCAGAACTGCTTCCACCAGATTTCACCGTGACCGTAGCCGAGCGTGATGTAGTTCCAGCTCCGCTCCGCGAACCGGTCCGGCGCTCGCGCTTCAAGCACGCCGTCGACGCCCGCCGGGACAGGTTCGACCCGGGTGTCCTTGGCGTGGACATAGTAGATGGCGTCTCCGAGCACCCGGACGGCCGCGAGTGGATCGGCGTTCATCCACATCGGATGACTCGGATCGTAGTTAGCGCCGACCGTGTCGCCGACCGCGTCGCGAAGCCTGAACAGCGTATGGGGGTTGTAGACGGCCTGATGGCCGTGCAGTTCGAGGCAAAGCTTGCGGATGCCGAGATTGTTGGCGAAGGCGACGAGGTCGCGCCAATAGGGGATGAGCTTCTCGTCCCATTGGTGCTGGAGGATCTCGAGGCATTCGGGCGGCCAGTCGGTGACTATCCAGTTCGGATGGGCGTCGCCCGGGCCGCCCGGCAGACCCGACATCATCACCACCCGGTCGATTCCCATGAGGTTTGCGAGCTGGATCGTGTCGAGCGTCACCTGATGATGCTTCGGCCCCTGCGGCCCCGGATGGAGCGGATTGCCGGAGCAGTTTAGCGCGGCGATCGAAAGCCCGTGATCTTTCACCTTGGCCGCAAACTCGCGGCGCGCAGCTTCGCTTTCCAGCATCCGCCCGAGGTCGATGTGCGGCGCGCTCGACCAATTGCCGCAGGCGAACTCGAGCGTCTCGAGACCGAGCTCGGCGGAGGCGGACAGCATCGCGTCGAACGACAGGCTTCCGAGGCTGTCCGTGATCATGCCGATCTTCATGGGGGTGCCCTTGGTTTCTAGAAGCGGACCGGCTCGAACCGGCCGGATTTTGCGGAGGCCAGCGCAGCCTCGCACAGGATCATCGCCCGGCGGCCGTCCTCGGGACCCACGGACGGCTTGGCGCTCGTCTCAACGCAGGCGACGAAATGATCGAGTTCGGCGGCGTAGGATTCCGCGTAGCGCTCGACGAAGAAGTACAGCGGCTTGTCGATCGACACGGACTTTGCGTTGGAGAGTGTCACCGAAGTCGGCCTGCGGTTGCCGGCCGCGAGCATGCCTTCCGAGCCGTGCACTTCGATCCGCTGGTCATAGCCGTAGCTGGCGCGCACGCTGTTGTTGATGTGGCACTGCCGGCCCGAGGCGGTGCGCAGGACGAACATGGCGGTATCGTAGTCGCCGAGCTTTGCGTAGGCCGGCGAGACGAGCGACGAGCCGGTTGCGAACATCTCGACCGGCTCCTCGCCGAGCAACTGCCGGGCCATGTCGAAATCGTGGATGGTCATTTCGCGGAAGACGCCGCCGCCCGAGGCGAGCGCCTCCTCCGTTTCCGGCTCCGGATCGCGGCTTGTGATGATGACCTGCTCGACCGTGCCGATCTCGCCGACGTCGAGCCGCTCTTTCAGCGCGTGGAAGCTCGGGTCGAATCGGCGGTTGAAGCCGATCTGGAAGATCACTCCGGCCTTGGCGACCGCCGCTAGGCAGGCGTCGGTCCGGGCGACGTCGAGGTCGATCGGCTTCTCGCAGAAGATCGCCTTGCCGCGGGCGGCGGCGGCCATGGCGAGATCGGCGTGGGTTCGGGTGGCCGAGGCGATCATCACAGCGTCGAGCTTCGGATCGTCGAGCGCGGCTGAAGCGTCGACGATTTCGGCGCCATAGGCCGCAGCAATTCGCTCCGCCGCCTCCGGGCGCGGATCGACGATGTAGCGGAAGCGCACCTTTGGATGCCCAGCGAGGTTTCCGGCGTGGACGGAGCCGATCAGCCCGGCGCCGAACAAGCAGATATTGATCATCTCTTCCTCTCGTGGCCCGTTTGCGTTCGGCCCGTTGAACTCGTCGCGTCGCGAGGCTCGATTATTTCACCGCGCCCATCGTCAGGCCGCGCACCAGATGACGCTGAACGAGCAGGGCGAAGATTACGATCGGCGCCGCGCCCAGAACGCCAGCGGCCGACATCGACGCCCAGTCGGTGTCGATGCGGCCGATCAGGGTTGCCGTGCCCCGCGGCATGGTCATCGCGGCGGGCGTCGCGGTCAGCGCGAGCGCGAACAGGAATTCGTTGAAGGTCACGATCACCGCGAAAATCGCGGTCGCAGCCAATCCGGGAGCGGCCAGCGGCAACGCGATGCGGCGGAAGGCAGTGAAGCGGGAATCTCCATCGACCATGGCCGCCTCCTCGAGGTCGACCGGGATCTCGCGGAAGAAGCTCTCCATCATCCAGACGCAAAAGGTGATGTTGAAGGCGGTGTAGGTTATGATGAGGCCGAGCCAGGTGTTGAGAAGCCTCAGGTCCAGCATCAGGAGATAGACCGGGATCAGGATCACGACGGGCGGCACGATGCGCATGGTGAGAAGGGCGATCCCGACCCTCCGCTCGAGCCCGAACGGCAGCCGGAACCGGGCGATTGCGTAGGCGCCGAGGGTGCCGACCGAGAGCGCGGTAGCGACCGAGACGGCGGTCACCACGATCGAGTTGGTCAGATAGGCGCCGAAGTCCTTCTCCGAGAACAGCCGCAGGTAGTTGGCGAAGGTCGGAACGTGCGGATAGAACGTCGTCTCCTGCGTGATCTCCTTGTTTGACTTCAGCGACGTCGAAATCATCCAGTAGATCGGCAGGAGCACGATCCCGAGGAGCGCGACGGTCGCGACGGCCCGTGCGATCGCCGACCTCATGCCGGTTCGATCCGCTTGAGCAGACGCACCGCAAACAGCGCGAAGGCGAGCACGATTAGGCCGATCGCGACGAACATCGCCGCTGCATATCCGGTCTCCTGGAATTTGAAGGACGTGTCGTAGCCATAGATCGACACGAGCCGCGTCGCCTCGCCCGGACCGCCGCGGGTGAGCACGAAGACCTGATCGAAGGTGCCGAACGCGTCGATGGCCCGCAGGACGATGGCGATGGCGAGCACCGGGCGCAGCATCGGGAGGGTGAGATCGAGGAAGATCCGCCACGGTCCTGCGCCGTCGACGCGGGCCGCCTCGAACGGCTCCTGCGGCAGTGATTGCAGACCCGCGAGCAGGATCAGGAACATGAGCGGCGTCCACTCCCAGACGTCGAGCGCCACGAGACCGATGAAGGCCTTGGTCGGATCGCCGAGGATTTCGACGTGACCTCCGCCGAACGCCATCGACAGGGTGGTGAACATGCCGACGTCGCTGGCGTAGATCAGCCGGAAGACGATCGCCACCACGACCGGCGTGATCACCATAGGAATGATCAGAACGGTCCTGAGCAGCCGGATGCCGGTGAACTCGCGGAGGCAGAAGAGCGCGAGCGCAAGCCCGAGCACCGTCTCGAAGGCCACGGCGAGTCCGACGAACCGCACCGTGACCCAGAGCGCGTTGAGGAATTGCGGATCGCTCCACAGCTGCCAGTAGTTGTCGAGACCGACGAAGGCGATCGGCCGGCCGTAGCGATAGAGCTGCGCGCTCGCGCGCAGCCCGTCCCACAGGGGATAGACCAGCACCGCCAGAACGATCAGCACGCTCGGCGCGAGCAGGAGGTAGGGCAGGGCGAGATCGAGCCCTGCCCCCTGCGAGCGTTCGCGGCCCTGTTTCAGGGCGGCGACGCTCATTTGTAGTAGCCGGCCTGCGTCAGATACTCGGTGACCTTGGCCGCCGCGACGTCGAGCGCCGCGCCGCCGCCGGAGCCTGCCTGCAGCGCCTTGTTGAGCTCGATGCCGAGAAGCTCCTCGACCTTGGCCCAGTCGGGCGTGCGCGGACGCGGCTCGGCGCCGGCGTCGAGCTGCTTCAGCGCCACCGGGATCAGCCGGTTGCCGGGGTCCTTCACAGCAAACCCGCTGCGCGTCACCGGGATCGAGCCCGCCTCGGCCAGCTTCGCCTGCGTGGCGGGGCTCGTGTACCACTTCAGGAACTCAATCGCGTTCGCCTTGTGCGGCGCCGATTTTGGCACGCCCGCGATGAAGATGCCCAGCTGGGCGATGGCCTTCTCTTTCTTCGGCACCACGCCGAAGTCGAGCTTGCCGACCTCCTTGCTCGCCGACGGATCGTCCGACTTCAGTGCGTTGCCGGAATACTGAATGATCGCGCCGGCGTCGCCGCCGAGAATGGCCGCACCCTCCTGATCAGAGTCGAACTCGACCACGCCCGGAGGCGCGTTCTGCTTCATCGCGCCCACGAAGAAGTCGGCCGCCGCCTTGCCCTTGGGGGAGTTGAAGGTCGGCCGCCACTTGTCGTCGAAGAACTCGCCGCCATATGCGAGGAAGACGGGATACCAGCTCGTGACGATCGGGTTGCCCGAGACGCCGCGGAACACGACAGGATACTTGATCTTGCCGGCGGCGACGCCGGCCTTGCCCTTCTCGAGCACCTCGTCCCAGGTGCCCGGAGCGCCGTTGGGGTAAACGTCGTTGCGATAGGTTAGCGTCTGCAGGTCGCCGACGAAGGGGACGGTGACGAGCGTCGGCTTCGCCGTCTCGAAGCCCTTGACGCGGGGCCCCTCGCGCGGCGGCCAGTAGCCCATGTCGATCAGCGGCTTGATCCAGTCCTTGCTGTTTCCATCGACGCCCGCTGCGCCGAGGTCCTCGAGAACGCCCGCCGCGCCGAACTGCGGCACCCACGGATCGTCGAGCAGGTAGAGGTCGTACTGTCCGGCGCCGCTCTGCGCGTCGGCGAACCATTTCTCGAGCGTGACGCCGTATTCGTCCTCGAGGAAGGTGACGTCGAAGCCCTGCTCCTTGGCGAGCGGGATGATCTTCTCCTTGAACGGGGTGAGCCCGCCGTCCGCGAAGGCGCCGATGACGACTTTCTTTGCGTCGGCCCAAGCCGGTCCGACGCCGGCGAGCGTGGACAGGGTCGAGGTGAGCGCGATTCCCGCCCCGCCCTTGAGAATCGTCCGGCGACTGACGTCCCGGCCGCTGTCGTTTCCGCTCATGATGGTTACCTCCAGCGTCCTACAGCCGGTGCGCCACGGTGGCGCCCGTTCTGTCGAAGAAGCATGCCTTTGATGGGTCGAGGCGGACGCCGACGACCGCGCCGATCGGCGCGGCGAAGCCGCGGCCCGTCCGCAAGGACAGATGTTCGTCGCCGATCTTCAGGTTGACGAAGGTCTCGGGGCCCATCGGCTCGACCACATAGACCTCGCCCGGCAGCGCGCCCGGCGCGCCTGCTTCGACGACGGCGAGCTCTTCGGGTCGCGTGCCGAGTTCGGCGACGGCGGCGGCGATGCAGGTGTCGCGGCGCGAAGGATCGAGCGAGATCGTCACGCCGCCGACATGCAGGCCCGCCGGATCGACCGCGGCGCGCAAAACGTTCATCGGCGGGTTGCCGACGAAGGTCGCGACGAAGCGGTTGGCCGGGCGGTCGTAGATCTCGTTCGGCGGGGCGAGCTGCTGCAATTCGCCCTTGTGCATGACGGCGATCAGGTCGGCCATGGTCAGGGCCTCGGCCTGGTCGTGCGTGACATAGAGCGTCGTCGCCTCGAGCGCCTTGCAGAGCCGCTTGATCTCGCCGCGCATGGTCAGCCTCAGCCGCGCGTCGAGGTTCGACAGCGGTTCGTCCATAAGGAAGGCGGCGGGGTCGCGCACGATCGCGCGAGCGAGCGCGACGCGCTGGCGCTGGCCGCCGGAAAGCTGGCGCGGATAGCGGTCGAGAAGATGGTCGATCTCGAGCGTCGCCGCGACCTCGCCGATCTTCTTCTTGCAGTCCTCCGGGCCGACCTTCCGGATCCGCAGTGGATAGGCGACGTTCTCGGCAATGGTCATGTGCGGGTAGAGCGCGTAGGTCTGGAAGACCATGGCGACGTCGCGGTCGCGCGGCTGGAGACGCGTGACGTCCCGGTCGCCGATCAGGATGCGGCCCGAGTTCGGCTGCTCGAGGCCGGCGAGGAGCCGGAGCGCGGTCGTCTTGCCGCAGCCCGACGGCCCGAGGAGGGCGAGGAACGTCCGGTCGGGCAGCTTGAGATCGAGGCCGTGCAGCGCCTTGAAGGCCCCGAAGGCCTTCTCGACGGCCTCGTATCGGATCGCGCTCACCGGCCAAGATTCCGTGGGGAGAAACGGCAGGCGGTCACTTCGGCGGCTCGTCGTCGACCGCGAAGCCCGCGTCCCGGGCGAGCTTGTAGAGATTGCGGTAGCCCATCGTCGCGTAGGTGAGCGGATGGGCCTTGGCGGGGTCCTGCTCGGCCTCGACGACGAGCCAGCCCCGATAGCCGCTGTCGGCTAGCGTCTTCAGGATCGTCGCGTAGTCGATCGCCCCGTCGCCCGGCACGGTGAAGATGCCCTCGACCACCGCGCCCATGAAGCTCATGTCCTCGGCGCGGGCGCGCTTCAGCATGGCGGGCCGCACGTCCTTGCAATGAACGTGGACGACGCGGTGGACATGGCGCGCGACCAGCGCCTTCGGGTCGCCGCCCGAAAAGGCGCAGTGCCCTGTGTCGAAGAGGAGCCCGACCGCTTCGCCGGTGCGGGCCATCAACTCGTCGATCTCTGCGTCCGTCTCGACGATGGTGCCCATGTGGTGATGGAACGCCATCGCGACGCCGAACCCGGCCATGCGCTCGGCGAGCGTCGTGATCTTGGCGCCGTAGGCGGGCCACTCGTCGGCCGAGAGGGACGGGCGCCGCGAGATCGGCTCGAAGATCGCGCCGGTGCGCCCGCGCGAGGTGTCGGCGTAGACGACATGTTTCGCGCCGAGGTCGCGCAGCAGCGTGAGGTGCGGCAGGATCGCCTCGAACTCCTCGTCCACCGACTTCTCGCAGATCCGGCCGTCGTACCAGCCCGAGACGAGTTCGAGCCCGTGCGCGGCGAGGATCGGGCCGAGCACGGCGCTCTGGCGCGGAAACTTGCCGCCAAGCTCCGTACCGCAATAGCCGGCCGCTTTCGTCTCACTGAGACAGACTTCAAGGGGCGTGTCGCCGCCGAGCGCCGGGTCGTCGTCGTTCGTCCATGTGATCGGGTTGATGCCGAGCTTGACGGTCATGGCCGGGTCCTTTCGGGCAAAGGGGGGTCCTCGGGACGTTCGATCCATCGCCCGGAGGCGGCGGAATCGAGGATCGCCTCGCAGACGCGGCCGATGCGCGCCGCTTCCGCGAGGTCGGGCTGAGCGTTCTCGCCCGCCGCGATCCCGTCGAGGAACGCATTGATCTCGATCGTCTTGAGGTCGTTGAAGCCGAGCCCGTGGCCCGGCGCCGGGAGGAAGGCGGCGTAGTCGGGATGGGCGGGCTCGATCAGGATGCGGCGGAAGCCCGAGCCGGTCCCCTCGTCGAGATAGAGGCCGATCTCGTTCATCCGTTCGGCTTCGAACCGGAGCGCGCCGCGTTCGCCGGTCACTTCGAAGGTCAGATCCATCTTGCGGCCGAGGGCGACGCGGCTCGTTTCGATCACGCCGGGCGCGCCGCCGGCGAAGCGCACGAGCGCCGCGGCGTGGTCTTCGTTCTCGACCTTGCGCCTGGGCGATCCCGCCTCGCCGGTCGACCGCTCGGGGTGACGAACGGTGCTCGAGCCGACGAGGGCTTCGATCGGCCCGCAGAGATGGCGGGCGATGGAGATGACGTGGCAGCCGAGGTCTCCAAGGGCGCCGCAGCGGCCCGCCGCCGCCGCCGACAGCCGCCACGAGAAGGGCGTGTCCGGGGAGGCGAGGTAGTCCTCAAAATGGCGGCCGTAGAAGTGCAGGAGGCGCCCGAGCGCGCCCTCGTCGATGAGGCACCGGGCCTGACGCACGAGCGGGGAGCGCAGATAGGTGAAGCCGACCGCGTTGACGACGCCGGCCGCGCTGGCCGCGTCGGCGAGCGACTGGGCTTCGTCGCTCGACAGGCCGACCGGCTTCTCGCAGAGGAAGGGCTTGCCCTGCGCGATCGCGCGGCGGGCGATCTCGGCATGGGCGTGGCTCGGAACGGCGATGACGATCGCGTCCGCCGCGTCTACCGCCTCGCGCCAGTCGGCGGTCGAGCGGGCGAAGCCAAGCGCGGCGGCCGCCCGTTCGGCCTTGCCCGGCGCTTCGTCGGCCAGAACGTGGCGCTCGGCGACGATCGGACAGTCGGGAAAGACGGCGTTCACGGCGCGGATCGCAAGCCCGTGCGAACGGCCGATAAAGCCCGCCCCGATCAGCCCGATCCGGACCGAGCGCTTCATTGGACGTTGTCCTCGCCTGTGCTGGACAAACACTCTGCGACGGCGGCGTGGGTTGTCAATCCGTCGCCGCCCGGCGAAGCCGGACGGTCGGTCCGCATCGTGGTCTCCGCTCGAACCTGCCGCGACCTGGGGTCGTTCATGCCGGAAACGCCTTCCATGCCTTCACTCTCGGGTAGCGGGCGCACAATCGATAGGCCTCCGCGTAGCGGACGCCGCTCTGCAGCCCCCGAAATCGCCCGACGACCTCGATCGCCTCGACGAGGTCACAGTCCGACTGCGATTTCATGCTTTGCATCTGGCTCTCGTGCATGCGCGCGAGGTCCTTCTTGCGCTCCATGACGTCGCTGACGTCGATGAAGAACGACGGCTCGAAATCGAGGCCGAGGATCGTGTCGTAGTGGTACATAGCCGGCGCCGTCGGCCTCGAGCCACCAGGTCAGGATCGACATCAGGGAGCCCACGACGAACTGGACAAGAGCGCTCCGCGGGACGTCGGCCTGCGCCGGAGGCGGCAGGAGTTCGCCAAGTTCGTCCCGGACGAGTGGCGTGAAGAGCGCGCGCATGCGGGCGATGATGATCGCCGCGCCGCGCTCCCCGACCAACGCCCGATAGACGTCCCGGTAGTGCTGAGCATGGTCGAAGAGGGCGCGGCTGAAGCCGACACTGCGTACGAAAACGCCGCCGCCAAGCGCGAGCGCCGCGCGCTGCGGGGCCGCGAGCGTTGCGCGCAGACCCTCGATCTCCGCGGTGAGCAGGTCCTCCTTGCTTGGATAGTGGGCGTAGAACGTCGAGCGTCCGACGTTCGCCCGCGCGACGATGTCCTTGATCGTCACCGCTTCGTAGCCGCGCTCCAGGACCAGCGAAATCATGGCGTGGTGGAGAGCCTGCCGCGTACGACGGATGCGGCGGTCCTCCGGAAGGCCGATCTTCTCAGACTGTCCGCACCCTGCCGCCCGTTTCTGGACATTTGGCCCCACGAGTCATTCCCAGGTTTCTGGACACTGTGTTCAATATCAGCATCTATCGGAGAGGACTATGGCGGCGTCCCCGAATGTGCACACTCACAGCCACGTGTGGCTCGTCGGGCTGCTCGGCCTCGCGGCGGCAGTGTCGGACCAATTTTTCGGGTCGCCTCTGGCCGTGATAGCTTCAGGCCATGAGCAACCCGTTTCGATATTTCAACAGCTCGCCTGAAGTGATCCGATTGGTCGTAATGATGTACGTCAGGTACCCGCTATCGCTGCGCAACGTCGAGGATCTCTTGGCCGAGCGCGGGATCGACATCAGCCATGAGACTGTCCGATTTTGGTGGAACCGCTTTGGTCCGATGTTCGCCGCCGAGATTCGCAAGCGGCAGGTAGCGAACATCCGCGGATATCCTCAGTGGCGCTGGCATTTGGATGAGGTCATTGTGAAGATCAACGGCAAGCTCTGCTATCTCTGGCGGGCTGTCGATCACGAGGGCGAGGTTTTGGAAACCGTGGTCACGGCGAAGCGGGACAAGGCCGCGGCGCTGAAATTTCTCAAGCGCATCATGAAGAAATATGGTCGCCCTCGGAGCGTCGTCACGGACGGGCTTTGCTCTTATCCAGCGGCGATGAGAGAGATCGGCAACGACGATCGCCACGAGGTTGGTCGGCGGCTCAACAATCGCGCGGAGAATTCGCATCAGCCGTTTCGACGACGAGAACGAGGCATGCAGCGGTTCCAAAGCGCGAAGACGCTCCA
>Ga0335083_10006511_pt1 | contig 14549 bp, 11 predicted proteins | sample Lox_Sample_42_FD_206716 | JGI IMG/M metagenome (GOLD analysis project Ga0335083, IMG submission 206716) | Soil microbial communities from Loxahatchee National Wildlife Refuge, Florida, United States - Lox_Sample_4.2 | ecosystem: Environmental > Terrestrial > Soil > Wetlands | place: USA...
TGCTCGTCGAGATCTTGTCGAGGATCGCCTGCGGCACGGCCGGCGTTCGCCCGCGCAGCATCGCGACCGCGAGGCGCCCGAAGCCGAGCACGTCCGCTTCGCTGCCGCTGGCATCGTCGCCGCGGCCGAGCCCGTAGTCGCCGACCTTCACGACGTCGCCGCGCCCGACGAGCACGCTGCGCGGCGTGACCTCGCGGTGGAGCACGCCGGCCATGTGCGCGTCGGCGAGCGAGCGCGCGACCTGGACGAGGATCGGGATCGCACGCGCGGCGGTCATCGGGCCCGACGTGCGCAGCACGCGCTCGAGGGACTGGCCGGCGAACAGCTCCATCGCGATGAACGGCACGCCCAGCGCCTCGTCGTAACCGAACTCGTGGATCGCGATCGTGTTGTCGTGCGCGAGCTGGCTCGCGTTGCGTGCCTCGCGCAGGAACCTGCGCGCGGCGGGCGACGATGACGACGTGTCGGCATCGCGTAGCAGCTTGATGGCGAATGGCTTGCCGTCGCGATGAGCTGCATAGACGAACGAGCGCTCGCCGGCGCCGAGCAGGTCCTCGGCGACGTAGCGGGTGGCGACCGTGAACCGGCCCTCGCGGCCGATCGCGCCGTCGCGCGGACAGAACCCCAGCGACTCGAGCGGCGCGCGGCACGCCGGGCATGCGGTGGGATCGAAGGGCCCGACTCCTCCGGGCAGGGCCGTAACGGCGAGCGTCGCGGAGGATCGATCGAGCAGTGGCTTGGCAAGTGGCATCATTAGGTGCTCCCGAACAGACCGAGGCAGATGTTGTCGAGGCACGGACCGCACGCGGCAGCTCCGCAGTCGGCGTCGACCGTGCATGTGGTCACCGTGCAGGTTCCGCCAGAGCCCATCACGCAGTTGCCCTGGCCATCGTCCGTGTACCCCGGGTTGCACGTGTACCCGCACTGATCGGTGCTGCACGTCGCCGTCCCGTTTGCCGGCGCCTGACACGGGGTGTCGGTCGGCGGATACGAGCACGCACCGCTCGCGCACGTGCCGGCGCCGTACGTGCGGAGCGTCGTCGACGAGATGCAGGTGGGATCCGGTGGCGCGTCGCACGCGACCGGCACCGACCAGTGCAGGCACGTATCGGTCTGGCTCGCCTGGCAGGTCCGGACCGCGACCCCATCGCAGTCGGTCTCGCCGATCTGCGAGCAGTCGTTCGAGCAGGCGGGGGCGCACGCACCGTCCGAGCAGTACGGCATCGCAGATGGGCACGCCGCCGGCTGCGACCAGCCGTAACAGCCATTCGATCCGAGCTCGCACGTGATCGTCGCTTCGCCGGAGCACACCGTCTCGCCTTGCGTGCACGAGGTCGCGCACGCGCTCGACGCCAGCGTGATCGCCGCATCGGTCGTCGCGCCCGACGCGGCCGTCACCATCGCGGCGCCGTACGCGACCTGCGTGCCGTGATCCATCGCCGCGACGACGACCGCCGTCGGTTCGCCGATCGCGTCCGCTGGTACCACGAGATCGAACGATCGGGTCGGCGACAGCGAGTGCTCGAACTCGGCGACGCGAATGTCGTAGCGGTCGACGGTGAGCCCGGGCTGCGCGCTCACCTGAACGTGCACGATCGTGTAGCTCGGGTCGCTGCACGCGAGGAAGAGCATCGACAGCACACCTGGCCACACACGTTTCATCACGTCCGGTGGAGCCGGACCGAGGCCGGCGGTCGCGCACTTTCGACATCGCACCGCGCGAAATGTTGGAGGAGAGCCCCCGGGGCAATCTGGTGCAGGCGCTCAGGTCTGAGATCCGCGCTGCCCGCGTTGTGGCTTGGCTGCGCTCAGCTCGGCGATCGCGGTGACCGCCCCGGCAGGCAGCACCACGTACAGCGCCTGCGACGGCTCGAGCACCTGCGCGATCACCAGCGCGCAGCCTGCGGTGACGGCGACCATCGCGACGAGCTTGACGACGGTGCGGATGCGGTCGAGCTTGCGTCCGGTCCCGGCGACGCTCGCGTCCCACCACCCGATGACGTACGCCTCGCGATGGACGAGCGCGAGCACCGCCTTCACGGCGGTCGCTCCGCACCAGAGCGTCGCGACCGCGAAGATCACCCACATTTTCGTGGTCATGACCGATCGCGTACCACGAAGCCGCGCCCGCGACGCCGGCTAACGCCAGCCGCCGGCGGCGCCTAGGGCCTAGCTCGAAGCCGGTGCGAACAACCGCGCGAGATCCGCTGCGCGAGCGACGAATGTTCGAGTCACCCATCGCGTCGGCGCAGCGGTTCGGTGAGCTCGTGGCCGGAGGTAGACTCTCGCGATGCCGCTCGAAGTGTGGAGTCCGCGCGTCGATCCCTCGTACGCGGCGCTGATCGCGCGCACGATCGCCGAGGCCGTCACGCCGGTCGCCGAGGCGATCGATCGCGACGACGTCTATCCTCGCGACGTGATCCGCGCGCTCGCCCGCGCGGGGTTCACCGCTGCGACATTTCCCGTGGAGCTCGGCGGCGGCGGCCGGCCGTTTGCTGACCTCGTCGCGATCTTCGAGGAGGTGGCCGCAGCGAGCGCCGCGACCGCGACCTCGCTGATCACGATCTTTCAGGCCGGCGAGACGATCCACCTGTTCGGCGGCGAAACGCTGCAACGCCGTTACCTGCCGCGGATCGCCGACGGCCTGCTGTGCGCGTTCGCGATGACCGAGGCACGCGGCGGCAGCGACATCAAGCAGCTCGACACCAAGGCGCGGCGCGACGGCGAGCACTGGGTCCTCGACGGCCGCAAGGCGTTCGTCACGAGCGCGTCGGCCGCCGAGCTGTTCGTCATCCTCGCGCAGACCGACGCCGGCGTGACCGCGTTCGCGGTGCCGTCCGACACGGCCGGCGTCTCGCTCGAAGCACCGCCGTCGACGCGCACGTTCGGCCTGCGCAATGGCCCGCACGTCGATCTCGTGCTGAGCGGCGCTCGTGTCCCGCTCGATCACCTGATCGGCAGCGAAGGCAAAGGCATCCGTGCCGCGGCGACGACGCTCGATCACTCGCGCGTGCTCGCGGCGGCGATCGGCTGCGGTATCGCGCGCGCCGCGTTCGATGGCGCGCTGCACTTCGCGGACAAGCGCAGCGCGTTCGGCCGCTACGTGATCGAGCTGCAGGGTATCCAGTGGTACCTCGCCGATCTGCTCGCCGAGATCGACTCCGCGCGACTGCTCACGTACGAGGCCGCCCGCCACCTCGACGCCGCGGGTGCCACGCACGCGCTGCCGACCGACTCCCCGGTGCGCAAGCGCAGCCTGCTCGACATCCAGCGCTGGTCGTCGTCGGCGAAGCTCGTCGCCACGCGCACCGCCGTCACCGCCGCGCTGCAGGCGATCCAGATCTGCGGCGTGCGAGGCTGCCTCGAGACCGCGCCGTTCGGGCGCTACCTGCGCGATGCCAAGACCTACGAGATCGCCGGCGGCTCGTCGGAGATCCTCAAGAACACGCTCGGCGAGTACCTGGTCGAGGCCGTCGACGGCCCGGGCTGAGCGAGGCGTTCCGGCAGGTCACGCCGGGGAAGGCCCGGCATTGAATCGCCGAGCACGCTCGGGCACGATTTTGAGATGGTCGCCGCGGCTAGGTGGTTTCGGTGGATCGCTGGCGTCGTCGCGCTCGTTCCGATGGTCGCGACCGCACGCCCGCTACCGCCGGGCACCACGGCGGCGATCAAGACCGACCACAACGGGCCGTGGACGCTGTACGTCACGCGCAACGGCGTCACCGTGCCCGCGTACGTGTTCGACCAGGACGACGAGTCCGGATCCAACACGGTCGAGCTGTCCGAGGACGGCCGGTTTCTCGTCGCGACGGTCAGGCACTGCGACGACACGCCCGATGTCGCGCGCGTTTCGCTCGCCGCGATCGACGCTCGCTTCGAGAACCTGCGCGGCATGCAGGCGCATGTGAAGAAACAGTACGCGGCGGCGATCCCACACTTCGAGACCGCAGCGGCTCTCGATCCAGACTCGCCCGTGTATGCCACCAACCTGCTCGCCGCGCAGGCGCTCGCCGACGACGCGGAGGGCGTCGAGCGCACGCTCGCGACGTATTCCGCGCTGAACGTGCCGTGGTTCGCGTGGCGGCTCGCGGTCGATCCCGAGCTCGCGACGGTCAGCGGCGATCGCCGCGCGGCCGTATTGACCGCGGACCATCCCGGGCATGCCAGGGTCTCCGACCTGTCGTTCGTCGCGTACTCGCCGTTCGCCGGCGGGATGGTCGCCACGCTCGCCACCGGCGGAGCGGGCGGGATGCCGTCGGGGCAGCCCGACACGTGGCTCGTGATCACCGAGCTCGCGACGTCGCGCGAGCTCTTGCGGATCCTGGTGACCGACGAGAACCCGAAGCAGAACGCGCAGCGGCGGGCGGTCGCTGATCGGCTGCTCGCGCAGCTCGGCTTCGAGCTGGCAGGCAAGTCCGGGTGGAAGGTCGACGAAGCGAACGACGTGAAGCACGCGAGCTCGCCCGATCACAAGATCCAGGTCGACGTCGATCGCTACGAGGATGCCGATCCGAAGACGAGCGTGTGGCTCGACCGTGGCTACGATCTGAAGGTGACGGTGGGACGGGCGAGCTCCTCGTACCATCGCAGCGGCGGCTCTCCGCGCTACCTCGAGATCGCCAGCGTGCACGGGTACCTCGTGCTCCGGGACTCGCATCAACGCTGCGCGGATTTTGTGCCAGCTCGCAAGCTCGAAACCGTCGCGCTTCCCGGCACGCCCGCCGCGGCGAAGCTCGACTGCAAGCGGCTGCAGGCGATCGCGCTCGGCCGCGCGCACGAGATGCCGCGCCCGCTGGTGAACGGTGCGGCATGCGTGCTCGGCCAGTTCGGCGAACCGGGCGCGCTCGTGTGGGTGAACGGCAGTGAAGGCCCGCGCTTCGAAGTCGTGAACGGCGACGGCAGCCCGCTCGCGCCGCCGTTCGTGAGCACGGACGCGAACAGCAACCAGGAGGACCTGTCCAGCTATCCGCCCGCGTTCCGCGCGGTCGATCTCGACGGCGACGGAATCGACGAAGTCGTGGTGACGTGGCAGACCGGGGCACACTCCGACGGCAGCTGGTTCGACGTCCTCCACCTGCACGGCGGCAAGCTCGTCGAGCTCGCCGGTCCGCGGATCTCGCACGACACCAGCGGGTACGAGCATCATCCGTCGTCGACCTGCAAGGGTACGCTCGCGTTCGAAGGGACCGGCGCGAAGGCTCGGCTCGTCGTGACGATGACGTCGGTGCGAGACGACGAGCATGCCGGGTGTCTCGCGGTGGGCCGCCACGCGTTCGCGCTGGTCGGCGACAAGCTGGTCGAGACGAAATAGGACGCCGGCCGCGGCCGCGACTCCGACGCGCACGAGAGATGCACGGAGGACGCTCGAACGGAGGCGCCATGACTCGAATCGAATTCGCGGCCACCCTGGCAATTGTCGTGTCGATCGCGAGCCCGGCGGTGGCCGGAACGCTCGCCACCGGCCACGACCGCGACCGCGACGTCCGCGCGCGGCCACCATCGTGCGAGCAGTTCGTCGGCGAACCGAGAGACGCGATCAGCGTCATGTTTCGGTGGGATCAGCAGCTGTCGCTCGCGGCGTGCGAGGCCACGATCGAGGTCCCTCGCATCGAGCCCGGCGATGTCCGCGCGCTCCCCGGCCTGGTGTCGCACCTCGAGCGCACGCTGGCCGCGTCGATCTCGCTGTATCGCGACGCGATGAGCTTCGCGCCGCCCGAGGCGCGGATCCTCGCCGCATACGGGCTCGCGTCGGTGCATCTCGAGATCGTCGTTCGCGCACGAGCTGCGCTCGCCCCCGACGATACGCGCTCCCGTTGCGCACTCGAGCCGCTGCTCGACGACGACCTCCGTGCCGCAACGGCTGCATTCGATGAGGTCGGCTTTCTCGCCGAGGACTTCCCGAAGGCCGCACATGCAAACGAGGTCGTGGAGTTCGCCGTGGCAAGCGCCGCGGGGCAGGCACGCCTGCTCCGCAACCGCTAGCGAGGGCACGGACCTTGCTGGAGTGACCTCCATGAGCAGCGAACAATCCCAGGTCATCGTCGCGTACGACTTCAGCGCCAGCGCTCGTTCGGCGATGTCGCGGGGGGTCGCGCTGGCAGCTCGCGCCCCGTTCCACGTCCTGCACTTCATCTGCGTGCTCGATCCGCATCACGGCACCGATGTCGATCGAGTGCGCGACGAGCTCGCGGCCACGGTGGACCAGGAGCTGCGCGCCGCCGAGCTCAAGCACCCCCTTCACTTTCACGTCCATGTCCGCATCTCGCGAAACCCCGCGAAGGAGATCCTCGCGCTCGCGAGCGAGATCGGCGCCGATCTCATCGTCGTCGGATGCAAGGGTCGTACGGGCATCGAGCGCCTCGTCCTCGGCTCGGTCTCCGAGCACATCGTCCGCGAGGCGGGGTGCGCGGTGGTCATCGCGCGCCCGAAGGAATACCCGTACGTCGTGCACGAGGACGTCGTGGCCGTCGAAGCCCATCCCCACCATCGATCGTTTCGATTCACGTACGATGGACGGGTCGGCGTTGCCGAGCCGCTTCGGTGGCCCGGCGCCTGAAGCCGTTGCTGCAGTTCTTCGACGGACCATCCCGTCGGGAGACGGCGGCTCGTAGCACACGGAAGGTCACATGCCACGCAGCGCGACGAGCGCTGTCGCCCACGTGTTCGACGGCGACATGGTCGCGCTCGGTGAATAGTGGCCGGCCGCATCGACCGCGAGATACCAGGCGGCCTGCACCACGGCTCCGGTGTTGATCGTGGATACCGCCTGCCAGCCAGCGTCGGTCATCGAGAACGACTCGGGAGGGTACGTGCCCAGCGCGAACAGCAACAGATCAACGGGGTCGCTGGTCGTGACGCCGCTCGTGGCCACCGTGGCGCTGGTTCCGTAACTGCTCGTGCTCTGGTCGACGATGTTGGAGGTCGCCAGCCCGGACCACTCGGTCACCGACATCCGCAGCGCCTGGTCGCTGCTGGTGATCGTGATCGTGCTCGAGCCGTTGCTGACCGCGACCCACACTTCCTGGCCGGGATCCATCGCCGCGCCCACGACCTTGGTCCAGCTCGACGCGCCGCCGCTGACCGAGATCAGCGAGTCGTCCGCTGCAGCGCCGAGCATCACGAGGACGTCGCCGGTCTTGGGTGTCGACGTCAACGTGACCGACAGCGACGTCGCGCTGTTGTTGAACCCCACGGCCTGCTGCACGAGGGTGATCGTGCTGCCTCCCGGCGCGTCCCGCCCGTTGCCGTCGGCTTGCCGCCCATCGCCCGGCGGCGCATCGGAGTTGCTGCCGGTTTGCGGCGCATCGTCGGAGAGCCCGTGAATACCGAGCAGCGAGTTACACCCGGCGAGCCCGACGACCATCGGCACCGCGAGCGCTCGCATCCCCAGCGATGTTATCAGTGTACCGGCGGCGCGAAACCCGCTCGATCGGGTGCTCACTTCGTGATCTGTACGGCAGCGTACGTTGTGTCGCCGCGAGCGAGCGGAGCGAATCAGTGCAGCGGGCCGAGGGCGGCGCTCGAGATGTCGTCGTCCGTGTCGAACGTGCCATCCGGTCCGGCGGAGCGAACCAGCACGCGCTCGCCCGCCCCGGTTGTACGGCGCGCGCAGCGAAACCGATACGGATGCCCCCACGCGTCTCGGCGGCCGTCGCTGACGAACGCGGCCACCGCATCGCTGCAACTGGAACCGGGATGGGAGTCGAACCACGCGGGAACCATACGAAACGCGATCAGGTCGACCCAGACACCCGATGCTCGCGCGGCTTCGCGCTCTCGAGCGCGGGCCGCCGCGGCGTGATGATGGAGGCCGTAGCCGAGTACGACGACAGCGAGTGCACCGAGCAGGAGCTTGCGTCTGCGCGAGGAAGTCTTCATGCAGGTCGGCAAGAGCAACCGCGGTGCCAGCCGTAAGTACCGTATCGTCCGACGTTCGCAGGCCCGCACGTGCCACATCGGCAGCGTGAGCGGCGAAGGCGTGCCACCGGCGGCTTCGTGTTCCAGATGCTAGATCCGTCCGATGTCGGGTCGACGATCCGAGCCGCGCTCGTCACACATGGTCTGCGGCCGTAGCCGGGTTCGTCATCTGCTTCGCCTCGTCGGCGGCCGCTCGGCGTATTGTTCGCCGATGCGAGCATGCGTGGTGACTCTGGTCGTCGCCGCATGTGGACGCGACGCAGCGCCCGTCGTCACGACAGATCCGGCGAGCGAAGCGGTCACGCCGCCCGCGCCCGCGGCGAAGGCACATGTCGCGACGACGGTGTCTGCGAAGGTCGGGCCGATCGGGCCGCTCGTCGAGCCGCCGCCGCCGACACCGGCTGCGGTCGCGCGGCGCGCGTGCGGCGACGCGACACCGATCGAGCTCGGCGCGACCGACGGTACCGAGATCGGCGCAGCGTTCGGACGCGATGGCCACGGCATCGCTGCATGGTCGCCGTCGAAGACGCGGCTCGCCGTGCGTCGACTCGATGGCAGCGGCAAGCCGACCGGGCCGGTCAGCGAGCTCGAAGTGCCCGCGCCGGTGACCGGGCGCTGGATCCGCGCGCTCGATCATCGATTCATCGTGCTGCTGTCGACGACCGACTTCAGCGGCCCGCCGGTCTTGAAGCTGTATGCGGTCGTCGTCGATGCCGACGGCAAGCCCGACCCCACCGTGCTGCAGATCGCGATCGGCGACCGCGGCATGATCGACGATGTCAGCCCCGGCGGCGAGCGCGGCGTTTCGATCTGGGCGGGCCCGACGCCGGCGACCCAGATCCGCGACGGGCGCCTGGTCACACTCGTCGTCGACGCCCAAGGCAAGCTCGCGCAGAGCATCGTCGACGTGCCGGATCCGGCGCCGGGCGATCGCGCACGGGCCTTGTTCTCGCTGGGCGATCATGCGGTCGCGCTGATCGGCGACACGCTCATGTTCGTCGATGACAAGCCGCTCGCGCAGAAGCGCAGCGGCGACGCCGAGGGCCTGTGGCTCGCGCCGACATTCCATGGCCCGACGATCCCCGCGCTCGCGCTCTCCCTCGGCAAGAAGCCCGCGACGATGCAGGTCGGCACCGTCGCGCTGGACGGCACGGTCCGCTTCGACCAGCAGAAGCTGCCGCGCACCGGCACGCTGCCCGCGGGCTACGAAGACCGCGTCTCGTGGGGCACGAGCTCGGGCGGCGGCGAAGCGACCACGGTGTGGTCGTCACGCGACCTGGCGGCCGACGCGCCGACCGAGCGCGTCGCGCTGCCGGCAGCGTTCTCGTCGAGCGGCCTCGGCCCCGAAGTCGTGTGGAGCGGCGAGCAAGTCCTCGTGCTCGCCGCCGATCGCCATCACGCGCAGATCATGCCGCTACCGTGCACTCGTCGGTGATGCCACGAGCACCAGGCAGGCTCCCCGTGCTCGCGCCGTGCAAACGTGTTGAACTCGTGCGGACCTCATGCGAGGTTGGCCACCGCCGCGAGCACGATCATGAAAACACTTATCTTCATTCCCACTTACGACCAGCGCGACCGCGTCGCGTCGGTGTGCGCGCGGATCCAGGCCCTCGCTCTGGATGCCGATGTGGTCACTCAGCCCGGCGCCCATCACGATGCCATCGCCTACGCGTACGACCATGGCTACGACCGGCTCGTCACGCTCGATTGCGACCTCGCGCAGGTCGACGTGCTTCCCGCGCTGATCGAGCGCGCGCGCTCCGCCGATGTCGTGATCGGCTCGCGCCGCGTCGACAAGCTGGTGGGGCGGGCGGATCACTTCATGACCGAAGCGATGCTCGGCATCCACCACGACGCGACCAGCCCGGTCCGCGCCTACAACCTGCACGCGATCCCGCGCGAGGTGTTCGAGCTCGCCCAGTCGCGTGACTCCGCGTTCCTGTTCGAGAGCCTGTTCATCCTGCACAAGAATGGATTCGCGATCGCCGAGGTCCCGGTCGCCGGGGCGCGCTCGAAGGTCAGCCTGCGCGAGCTCCAGCGCAGCGCGCGCAAGCTCGGCTCGATCTTCCTCGCGAGCCAGACCAATCCCACGCGCTTCCGGCTCGCCCGCGACGCGGCCCGGATCGATCCGGACCTGGTCGATCCCCAGAACTGGAACGAGTACTGGGCCGCGCATCAGCGCAAGACCACGCCCGTCTACCACATCATCGCCACGCTCTACCGGAACGCGATCATCAAGCGCAACCTCCAGACGACCATCCGCCGCGAGTTCGCGCCCGGTTCCGCGATCCTGCACGCCGGTTGCGGCAGCGGTCAGGTCGATTCCGATCTGCACGACCACGTGAAGATCATCGCGGTCGACATCGCGACGTCGGCGCTCGACCTCTACCTGCGCGAGAACCCGCGCGGCGAGGTCCGCCACGCGAGCATCTTCGAGCTGCCGTTTCCCGACGGCAGCTTCGATGGCGTCTACAACCTCGGCGTCGTCGAGCACTTCACGCGCGAGGAGCTCGGCCGCATGTTCCGCGAGTTCATGCGCGTGCTCAAGCCCGGGGGCAAGTTCGTCATCTTCTGGCCTCACGCCTACGCGACCAGCGTGGCGGTGCTCAAGGTCGCCCACTTCGTGCTCAACGACGTGCTGCACAAGGACGTTCGGTTTCATCCGCCGGAGGTCTCGCTCGTGCACTCGTCGCGCGAGGCGGCCGCGCTGCTCGGCGAGGCCGGGTTCGAGCTCGACTCGTATTCGTTCGGCCCCAAGGACTTCTGGGTGCAGGCGATCGTCGTCGCGAAGAAGCCGGCGTCGGTGGACGCGGTGTCGCGGCCCGAGCGATGGACCACGGTGGCCGCGGGCTCCAGCGATGCGGCCACCGGCTGACAAGGTCACGGCGTGAATCGCCGCTGGATCGAGCGCGCCGCGCAGCCGGTGGTCGTCGGTGTCGTGCCGACGCTGCTGCTCGGGCTCGGCATCTGGCGGTTCATGTCGAACCACATCTTCGCGCGCGCGCCGTACATCCTCGATACCGGCTTGCTCGCGCGGCTCGTCTACCGCGACGGCGTGTTGCTCGCCGTGCCGCACATCGCGTGCAACTACGCCGATTCGTTCTACGAGCTCTACGTCTCGCCGCTGACGTCGCTGTTCTCGGCGGTGAGCTACGTCGTGCCGATCCAGCGCCTCGAGTGGTTCACGATCGTACAGGCGGCCGTCTACGCACCGCTCGGCGCCGCGGTCTACCTGATCGCGTCGCGGTTCGAGCCCGGGTCGGCGCTGCGCCGGCTGCCGGTCACGTTCGCCGCCGCGGTCGCGTTCGCGTTCAGCGGATTCACGCTGTCGACGGTCGGGTTCCCGCACTTCGAGGTCGCGATGCCCGCGTTCGCCTGCCTGATGCTCGGCGCGATCGTGACCGGCCGCACGCGCCTCGCGTGGACGTTCCTCGCGCTCACGGCGGCGGTGCGCCAGGACGGCGGCTTCGTCGCGGCGACCACGCTGCTCCCGCTGCTCTACCTGAGCTGGCGCGGCGTCGAGATGCGGCCGACTCGCAAGAGGCTCGCGGTGATGTTCGGCGTGGCCATCGGCGCGAGCGTGGTCGCGATGGTGGTCCAGAAGCTCGTGTTCCATCCGTTCCCGCGGCTGACCCAGGCCTACCTCGGCGACCCTCCGTACGCGCACCTCACGTGGTCGCTGCTCGCAGCGCGCGCCGAGCAGTTCCTCGACATCAACAAGGTCATCTATTTCCCGTTCATCGCGACGGTCGCGGTGGCAGCGATCCGTCGCGATGCGCGTTACTTGCTCGGCTGGGCCGGAGCCGCGCCGTGGTTCGTGTTCGACTTCACCGCGATCGAGGAGTCCAAGGCGCAGTTCTTCGCCTACGGCCTCGGTCCGTTCATGATGGCGCTGCTGTGGGTCTACCTCTACGGCGCGCAGCTCGCGCCGGCCGCCCGCCGGCCGCGCGCGATCGTGCTCGAGGGCGCGTTCGTCGTGGTCTGCCTGGCATCGACGTTCGGCGCGTACCGGTCGCATCCGACCGAGGTCGCGTTCACTGCCCGGGACATGGCGGTCGGGCATCACATCAACCGCGCCAAGGTGCACGCGTTCGTCGAGGCGCTGCACGACCATCGCGCGAGCCTCGGCCGGCTGCGCATCGACGGCCCGGTCGCGACGCTCGCGATCGAATACGTGGACCCCGGCGAGATCTGGAATCCCGGTGCCACCGACATCGACGCGCTCGCATTTCATATCGAAGGCCCGGCCGCGATGACGGTGCTCGGCGACCTGCTCGCGAACCACCTCGACGCGTGTGCGCACGTCAAGAGGACCGGGCTCTACCTGTGCACGCACGACCGGCTGCCTCCGGACGTGTTCGCCGGGCTCGAGATCGAGGTGGTGCCGCCACCGTTCATCTCGGCCGACTTCATCACACAGCACTGGAACGTCATCGAGATCGAAGATCGCGGCATCGCGTTCCAAGACGATCGGACGACGGAAGGCTGGCTCGGAATCCTGCCGCGCGGCACGTACGAGTGGACGTTCACGCTCGAGCCCGAGACGCCGGTGACCGGAGACCTCGCGCGGCTCGAGGTCGTGCAGGGCCAGACCATGCTCGCGGTCGGTGTGGCGCCGAACAGCGCCCGCGAGCTCAGGGTCCGCTTCGACGCCGATGGCGGCGAGCAGCCGCTGGCGTTCCGGTTCCGCGCGCTCGGCGGTTCGCTGGTCGTCACCACGACGCAGCTCCGGCGGATCGCGACCGACCACGCCGCCACGCCATGACGGCCGCGCTTCGCAGGTGGCTGCCGCGCGTGGTGGTCGGCGTCGTTCCGCCGCTGCTCCTCGCGGTCAGCATCGCGCGTTACATCCTCAACCACCTGTTCGCACGAGCGCCGTATCTCTACGACAGCGGGCTGCTGTCGGGGCTCGTGTACCGGAACGGGCTGCTCCTCCCGACGCCGAAGATCGCGTGCAACTACGCCGACTACTTCTGGGAGATCTATGTCTCGCCGTGGACGGCGTTGCTCTCGCTCGCGAGCTACGTGGTTCCCGTCGGGCGACTCGAGTGGTTCGCGATCGCGCAGGGCCTGAGCTACGCGCCGCTCGGGCTCGTGGTCTACGTCGTCGCGTCCCGTCTCGATCCCGACACGCGACTGCGCCGGTTGCCGATCACGTTCGCGGCGGCGGTCGCATTCGCGTTCAACGGGATGGTGCTGTGGATGGTCGGCTATCCCCACTTCGAGGTCGCGCTGTTCGGGTTCGCCTGCTTGACGCTGGCCGCGTTCGTCAGCGGGCGCACGCGGCTCGCCTGGATCTGCCTCGCGCTCACGGTGTCGGTCCGCCAGGACGGCGGGTTCGTCGTCGCGACGGCGCTGCTGCCGCTGCTGCTGCTCGGCTGGCGCGGGGTCGCGCTCGCGATGCCGCGGCGCAGGCTCGTCCTCGCGTTCGCGATCGCGGTGGCGGCGAGCGTCGCCGCGATGGTGTTCCAGCGCCTCGCGTTTCACGCGGTCGCGAGGGTCACGAGTGCGTATCTCGGAGATCCTCCGTATGCGCATCTGACCGCAGATCTCCTGATCTCGCGGGCCCGCCACTTCCTCGCGATGGACCAGCTCATCTATTACCCGTTCCTCGCGACGTGCCTGATCGCGGCGCTGCGACGCGACGCGGGCTACCTGCTCGGCTGGGTCGGCGCGCTGCCGTGGTTTCTGTGGGACTTCACCGCCGTCGAGGAGGTCAAGGCGACGTTCTTCGCGTACGGCGCCGGCCCGTTCTTGATCGGCCTCGTGTGGGTCTATCTCTACGGCGCGTACATCGCACGCCGCCGGCTCCCCGCGGCCGCGCTCGAATTGACGTTCGCGACGGTGTGCATCTCGTCGACGCTCGGCGTGTACCGCGGTGCACCGTCGATCGCGCTGACCGTGCACGACATGGTGAGCTCGCAACGGCGGGACCGCGCCGCGGTGCATGCCTTCGTCGATGCGATTCACGATCATCACGCGCTGTTCGGGCGGCTCCGCGCCGACTACGCCGTGACCACGCTCGCGATGGAGACGCTGGCTCTCGACGAGACCTGGACGCCCGGCATGACCGGCGTCGACACGCTCGCGTTCCACCGCGAATCGGCCGGCGGCGGGCTCGCGATGATTCCCGAGCTGCTCGCGAATCAGCTCGACGTGTGCGCGCACGTGCGGAGGACCGGGATCTTCGCGTGCACGCACGACCGGCTGCCACCCGAGGCGCTCGCCGGCGTTCCCGTGGACATCGTGCCGTCGTCGCTGATCTTCGCAGACCCGGTCAACGCGCGCGTCAACTACGTCGATGTGAACGAGCGCGGCATCGTGTTTCGCGGCGGGCCGGTCATCGCCGGCTGGCTCGGCACGCTTCCCGCCGGCACCTACGAGTGGACGATCGCGCTCGCCACCGACGCGCCGGCAGGACCGGAGCTCGCGAGGATCGAGATCGTCCAGGCCGACTCGATCATCGCGGTCGCCGCGGCGACCGGCGATGCGCGCACGCTGTCGCTGCACTTCGCCGCGGACGGCAGCTCGCACCCGATCGGCTATCACATCGGAGCTCACGAGGCCACGATCACCGCCGCGAAGCTACGGCGGCTTCCGTGATCACGCGCGCGCAGGTACGAGCCGCTCCA
>Ga0335083_10006512_pt1 | contig 14549 bp, 10 predicted proteins | sample Lox_Sample_42_FD_206716 | JGI IMG/M metagenome (GOLD analysis project Ga0335083, IMG submission 206716) | Soil microbial communities from Loxahatchee National Wildlife Refuge, Florida, United States - Lox_Sample_4.2 | ecosystem: Environmental > Terrestrial > Soil > Wetlands | place: USA...
AGCGTACCGCATGTCCATAAACACGTAGGATCCGACCTCAAGCTCCGTAAGGCCGTACTGGTGATCGATGTTGTAGGTTCCCGTCGATCCGCCGGTGAAAACGTTCACAGGCAAACCGGACTTCTTGCACAAATCCACCGTTTCCCTGGCGCCGGCCATGTCCTGCTTCGATCGCTCGCTCCGCGCTTCAAAGCCATGCGTGTGCGCGGCGATTCCGGCATAAGCCATGACCCCTTCGAACTGCATGCGCTTCGAGGATGCGATTTTCTGAGCCAGTTGGAGTGCCGGCTGGCCGTTCTCAATGCCCTGCCTGGATAGCGCCGCATCCACCGAAACCAGGACCTTGAGTCGCGCGTTTTCGGCCTCCGCTGCCTGCTGCACCCAATCGAACACAATCGGATCATCGATCACAAAGCTGAACGTCGGGTCCTTCTTCGATAGCGCGATGGTTCGCTCGATGTTATTCTTGCTGGCCGGCTGCTTGGTCCACATCACGTTTTTCAAGCCGGCGTTGGACATCAACTCCGCTTCGGCAATGGTGGCGCAGGTCAGCCCAATCGCGCCATGAGCCATCTGGACCTTAGCCACGTCCACGCTCTTGTGAACCTTCACGTGCGGCCGAACGGCGATGCCATTCGTCTTGGTGGTATCGGCCATGAGCTTCACGTTTTTTTCGAACAGGTCCTTGTCGACTACCATGCACGGCGTGGGCAGAACGTCTTTCGTAATGTCGCGAAAGTCGCGGCGAGCAATGCGGGATTCGAAATCAGTGTATGGCATTCCAGTCGAACCGGTTCTAGCAGCCCGTCCTTCAACCGCCGCAAAAGCGCCCATGCTCGCGCCCGCGGCTAAGAAACTGCGCCGTGATGTCATCGGGACCTCCTGGTCGAGTATATCAAGAATCCGAAGGCGCGCGGCTCTCCGCGTGTGGTCAAATATAGTTCGATCATGTCAACCCAGTTAGAAGTTCGGTCGCATCCTGGGGGGTCACTTACGAAAGTGGCTCGGTGCGGTTCTTTACTGGTTATCCTCGCTATCGCCCAGGGTCAAGTATCCGACCCGGCGCTTGCCCCAGCGCCAGGAAGACGAATTGTCTCCCTCACCGAACAGCCAGGTAACTTTCACACGCCCTCGATCGCGATCAATCCGGGGAACCCGCGGCAATTGGTGGTTGGTTTCCAATCGAAAACGAGCGCTGCTTACTCAACCGATGGCGGCGAGCATTGGGCTATCTCCCCAGTAACCGCTCCGGAAAGCTATCGTTCCACCGGCGACACGTCCGTTACTTATGATCGCCAAGGTCACGCGATCCTATGCTTCATCGCTCTCGATGGCGCCGGGCCGTTCAAATACTGGGGCCACAATCCGAAACGAAACGGCATCCTCGTTCGCCGATCGCTGGACGGAGGCAAGACCTGGGAGCCTCGCCCGATACCCGTGATCGAGCATGCCGAAGCGCCTGGCATCCCCTTCGAGGACAAGCCGTACATTGTTGCCGACAACCAACCCAAGAGCCCCTATTTTGGAAACCTCTATGTCGGCTGGTCACAAGACCGCATCGAAGATGCTCTGATTGTTCTGTCCCGATCCACGGACGGCGGCCTGACTTGGTCAACGCCGGTGCGCTTAAGCGATCAGGCCGGCTTGCCGCGCGACGATAACGGCACGGTAGAGGGCTTCGCCGGCGTGGTTGCACCGGACGGAGCGTTGCACGTGGTCTGGAGCGACACCAATCACATCATCTATGCCGTGTCCCGCGACGGAGGCAAGACTTTTGCTCGCAACCGCTCCATCGCTGACACTGCGCCTTCCCACTTCGTGGTTCTGGGCGCCGAGGAGGCCAATGGATACCCGCAGATCGGGATCGCGCCGGATTCGAAGCTGTATTTGGCTTGGTCCGACTACCGCAACGGAGACGTGGATGTGTTCTGCATCTCGTCGGCGGACGGTGGCCGAACTTGGAGCCCCGCCGTGCGAGTCAATTCCGACCCGCTGCACAACAGCGCCGATCAATTCTTTCAGTGGATGGCAGTCGACCCGGTATCCGGCGCGGTGAACGTGTTGTTCTATGACCGCCGCCACGATCCGGCCAACAAATCAGCCAATGTTGTACTGGCGCGCTCCACCGATGGCGGACGCACATTTCGTAACTACTTACTAAGTGACCATGCCTTCGACCCCAAGGGAGGAATGATAGGCGAGTACACGGCACTTACCGCGTTGGGCGGCCGCGTCTATGGAAGCTGGACTGAGATTGTCTCACCTGCCCCGTCGGCGCGCGGCACCAATCATCCCCCCGCCGTGATTCGCTTGGGAATGGCCGACTTCCGCTAAAAGATCGCTATCGGATTTATCGGCGCACCGATGGCAACGGCGCTTGGCGGGAGCTATGAGATTCAGCGTGAGCACCTAACTCTCATTGAGGAAGGCTAAAAGCGATAACGCTGCTGCCTGCCGACACGACAATATATTGCTTGCCTTCGCTTTGGTAGCTAATCGGATTCGCCCAGATGGCACCGCCGGTTTGAATTCGCCACAGCAGCTTGCCGCTGACGGCGTCCAGAGCAAAGAAATCGCCCTCCATGGTTCCGGAGAACACCAGGTTGCCGGCGGTCGAAAGCACTCCGCACCAGGGCGGCGTGTGCACTCGAAATTCCCAGCGCGTTTCTCCGGTTTTCCAGTCCAGCGCACGCAGCGCGCCCCAGGGCTCCTCGCCGGGGATGGGCAGTCTGCTCGCTCCCATATATAACCTTCCTGATTCATACGTCGGCTTCATGCGAGTACGGCGCTGAATAGCTCCTTTTTCCCGGACGTTTTGATAGAACAGACCGGTCTTCAGGTTAAGCGAAGGACTGAACCAGTTGGCGGTGCCGTCGTCATCCGGATATACCAGCGCGCCTTTTTCGCTTGGTATTGCTTCCGGATTCCAAATCGGCCGCCCTTTGCCATCCAGTCCCTTGGCCCAGTTCTGTCGGGCAAATTGTTTGCCGACTAAAAACTCGCCAGTAAGCCGATCGAGTACATAATAGAAACCATTCCGGTTCGCGAACAGCACTAACTTACGCGGGCGTCCGCGAAACTCCGCATCCAGCAGGACCGGCACTTGATCGGCGTCCATATCCAGGACGTCATGCGGAGTGAACTGGAAATACCATTTTAATTTTCCAGTGTCCGCATCCAACGCCACAATGGAATCTGAATAAAGATTGTCACCTTGCCGGTCATCGCCTACAAAATCGGGGCCCGGATTTCCCGTCCCCCAGTAAACCAGGTTGGCCTGAGGGTCATAAGCGCCAGTAACCCAGGTCGGCGCGCCGCCCGTTTTCCAGCTATCGCCCGACCAGGTCTCACTGCCCGGCTCGCCCGGTCCCGGCACCGTCCAGAAACGCCACGCTCTCTTTCCAGTCTTCGCATCGTATGCATCCAGGAACCCGCGAATACCGTACTCAGCGCCTGCGATGCCGACGATAACCTTGTCTTTGACCACCAGCGGCGCGGCTGTGATCGAATAAGCGGCCTTATAGTCGGCCACTTCGACATCCCACCGCACCCGCCCGGTTCGCATATCCAGCGCCACCACGTGGGCGTCAACCGTGCCCAGGAAGAGCTGATCGTCCAGGGCGGCCAAGCCGCGATTCACCTGCCCGCAGCAGACGATTATGCCCTTTGGAAGCGACCGCCGGTAGGTCCAAATCGGCCGGCCGGTGCGCAGATCCAGCGCCGTCACATCGCTGGGCGGCTCGGTGATGTACATCACGCCATCGAAAACCAACGGCTCGGTCTCAAAGTGATGAGGCACTCCGATTTGATACATCCAGGCCACCTTCAGGCCTGAGATGTTGGTGGCATTAATCTGGTCGAGCGGCGAATAACTGTGAGCTTGATAGCCGCCTGCGTAAGTCAGCCAGTTACCTGGCTCGGACGCGGCGTTCAGAATGCGCTGGTACGGTACCTGGCCGAATAACACCGCGCTGTAAGTCAGTAATATAAATGAGAGCTTCATCAGTTGCCTTGTAATGACTCCAAGTACGCAATGAGGTTTTCCAGTTCGTCCGGTGTCAGCGTCTTGGCATAACTCGGCATCGGAGATCGGCCATTTTCTTTAACCAGCTCCGTCAGTTCGCTTTTCCAAAACGAGTGAAATTGATTCGAAAGATCGCGAATTTGGATCGAGAAGGAATCCTCGTTTACCCGGACTCCTGTCAGCCGTTGCCCGCCTTTAGTGACCAAGCGAACTTGCATGAAATCGCGGGGAATCGAAGCTTCTGGCGTCATGAGCGACGCGCGAATGAACTCGCTGTCCAGCCGGGCCCCTGCATCGCTCAAATCCGGGCCAATGGCGCCACCGTGCCCGCGTAGCGTGTGACAATGCGCGCAGCCGCCTTTGGCAAGATAAACCTGTTCGCCTTGGCGCGCATCCCCGGTCGATTTTGACTGCTCGACATGCCCTAGCGTCCGCACATAAGCCACTAACTGCCATAGCTGCGCCGGAGTAAGTGCGCTCGGCGGCATCTGCGTGCCCGCGATTCCTTCTCGGATGACTTGAAACAGCGCGGCATCGGTGGGAGCCCGGCGTATACGCGGTACCGCTAGCGCTGGACCAACCGCACCTTCCCCTTTCGGCCCGTGACAAAAGGAACATTCAGTTCCATAAGTCCGCTCGCCCTGGGCCAAGTCTGGCGGAGTTGGCTTCGGCTGACGTCCAGGCTCAGTGCTTTGGGTCAAAGCCAGCGAGCAGGCTATCAGGAAGCCCGCCAGCAAGTTCATACTGCGCTTCATTGTGAAGCGACGATAGCATAACTCCGACTTTGGAAACAAGAACCCAAGCGCTAACAAAGCGTCCGAAACTTATTGCGTCGCCGAGCTCGATGCCCTCCGAAAACGTGTCTCCGTTCAGGATAAACTGATTCGATTGGCCGGCACGCCCGACCCACTCCATGATCCCACGCTGCTTTCTTTACTTGTTGGCTGCCGCCTCGGTCGCGGCTCAGACGCCGCCTCCATTTGAAGTGGAGGAAACCACGATCGCCCAGGTGCATGAGGCCCTTGCCTTGGGCCGTCTGACCTGCCACGCGCTGGTGGATGCCTACCTGCGCCGCATCGACGCCTACGACAAAAACGGCCCGGCGATCAATGCCATCGTAATCCTCAATCCGGACGCAGTAAAGGAAGCCGACGCCGAGGACCAACGTTTCAAGCAAGCGGGCCTGACCAGGCCGCTCGACTGCGTGCCCATGATCGTCAAGGATAATTTCGAGACTCGAGGGCTCCAGACCACCGACGGTGCGCTGGCCTTTTCCGGGTACACGCCGCTCGAAGACGCCACCGAGGTGGCTCGCGTGAAGGCCGCTGGAGCGATCGTGCTGGCGAAATCGAACATGGCCGAATGGGCGTTCAGTCCAGTGGAAACCGTGAGCTCGATCCTTCCCGGATACACGAAAAACCCCTACGCGCTCGACCGCGTGACCGCGGGCTCGAGCGGCGGAACCGCTGCGGCCATTGCCTCGAGCCTCGGTCTGGTAGGCCTCGGCAGCGATACTGGCGATTCCATCCGCGGCCCTTCGGCTCACACCGCTTTGGCCGGAATTCGCTCTACCATGGGCTTGACCAGCCGTGCCGGCGTGTTCCCCTTGAACCTGCGCGCCGACATCGCCGGACCGATGGCGCGCACGCTGGAAGACGCGGTCCGCGTTTTTCAAGTCATCGTGGGTCAGGGAGAATTCAGCTCAGACCCACGCGACCCGGCCACCGAGGCAGCCAGAGGCCGCGCCATTCCGAATTATGCACAATCTCTCGATCGCGACGGACTCAAGGGCGCGGTGGTCGGAGTCCTGCGTGAGGCGTATGAACGCGAGTCGGCCGATCCAGAAGTGCTCGCGGTGTTCCGGACGGCTGTGGATGATCTTCGCCGCGCCGGCGCCACGGTGATCGATCCAGCCAAAATCGACGGCCTGGAGAATGTGCGTCGCCCCAACGGCGCCGCGCCGTGCATGGGATTCAAGTACGATCTGAACCGGTTTCTGGCAGCGCGCTCGGAAGCAGTTCCGATGCCAGACCTCGCGGCGATCCTGAAGTCAGGCAAGTTCCATCCTTCGGTGCAGAAGCGCCTCGAGAATGCGCAGAACGGCCCGGAAAACGGCCCCGAATCGGAGGCTTGCCAGGCCGACAGCGCGTATCGCCAGCAGTTTCGCGATGCCGTGCTTCGCACCATGGATCGCCTCAAGCTGGACGCGTTCGTCTACCCGACATGGAGCAATCCGCCGCGGCTAATCGGCGATTTGAACACGCCTGCCGGCGACAACAGCCAGGTCTTCTCGCCGGTCACCGGCTACCCCGCGATCAACGTTCCGATGGGATACACACGCGGCGGCCGGCTCCCTGCCGGGATCACGTTCTATGGCCGCGCCTGGTCTGAGGCGCAGTTAATCCGTTACGCCTACGCCTATGAGCGAGCCACGCGTCACCGCCGGCCGCCCACCAGCACTCCTCCATTACGGTAAAGGTTCGCCGACGCTTATCTGCCGCCGCGTCCACGCCCCGCCGTCGAGGGCGGCACAATTCCGCTTACACGCAAATACCCAACAATGTTTCCGTACACTTCATTGTTGTGCACTATCACGTGCAGGAACGCCGTCGCCATCTCCGGCGATGAAATAGCAGTTTGATCGTTCAAGTTTTCGAGAGCCGCCGCGCAATAAGCGAACGAATCCTTCAGCGTTTTGCTGACCTCGGCTTTGCCCTTCAGCGCTGCCAGAGATTTGTCCGCTTCCGGCACGCTCTCGCCCTTCAGCCTCGCGCAGTCTTTGTAGTTACGATCGGCGCTGTGCAGCAGCCATTCCGCGAAGGTCATCTGGGCATCCGTGAGCTTGAAACTGTATTTCTCCGCGGGCATGACGTCGGCGCTAGCTTCCAGATTGGCACGCACGGGATTGAAGTATCGCTGGATCGCACTCTTGGTTAGGGTTTGCGCATGCAAAGCCCCGGCAAATGTGCAGGCCAACAGGAGCGCTCTTGTTTTTGTCATGGTTCCCTCTAGAGTACACCGCGCAAAGAAGCGTGGTCGACTTGTTCCGGCACAATACCAGGTAGTCTAATAGTTACCCTTAAGTCCCTATTTTGGAGGTGGCTGATGTTAATCCGCCGGTCAGTTGTCTGCCCTCTAACTGCTGTTCTTCTGGTCCTCGCGTCCTGCAACAATCGGCCGAAGACCATCGACGATGCGCGCCTCCGCGGCGCCGGCCAAGACGCGGGCAACTGGCTGATGTACGGACGAACCTATGATGATCATCGCTTCAGCCCGCTCAAGGAGATCAACGAGCAGAGCGTCGCGAAGCTGGGCCTGGCTTGGAGCCGCGAACTGGGCACCACGCGCGGTCTGGAAGCCACGCCGGTGGTCGAGGACGGCATCCTCTACACCACCGGAGCATGGAGCGTGGTGTTCGCCTTCGATGCCAAGACTGGCGAGCCCCGCTGGACCTACGACCCCAAGGTGGATCGCAGCCGCGCGTACTTCATTTGCTGCGACGTGGTGAATCGCGGCGTCGCTCTGTACAAAGGCAAGGTCTACGTCGGCACGCTCGACGGCCGATTGATCGCGCTCGACGAACATTCCGGCACTCCCGTGTGGAGTGTGTCGTCAGCCGACCAAGCCAAGCCATACTCCATCACCAGCGCCCCTCGCATCGCCAAGGGAATGGTGGTGATCGGCAATGCGGGCGCCGAGTACGGAGTCCGCGGGTACGTCTCCGCTTTTGACGCCGAAACCGGCAAGCTCGTGTGGCGCACTTATACCGTTCCCGGAGACCCTGCGAAAGGCTTCGAATCCAAAGCGATGGAAAACGCCTCCAAAACCTGGACGGGCGAATGGTGGAAGACCGGCGGAGGTGGAACAGCGTGGGAAGGAATCGTCTACGACCCGGATCTGGACCTGCTCTATTTCGGAACAGGCAACCCCACCGCTTGGTATCGCGCCCTCCGCGGCGCCGGCGACAACCTGTACGCAGCGTCCATTCTAGCCGTGCACGCCAGTAACGGCGAATTGGCCTGGTATTTCCAAACCACGCCCGGCGATAACTGGGATTACGACTCCACGCAGCCGCTCGTTCAGGCCGACCTCAGCATTGGCGGCCGCACCCGCAAAGTAATCATGCAGGCCAACAAGAATGGATTCTTCTACGTTCTCGACCGCCAAACCGGCGAATTCATTTCCGGTACGCCGTTCGTCGACGGCGTCACTTGGGCATCAGGACTCGACCCAAAATCAGGCCGCCCGATCGAAACGGCCGCCGCCTACGCAGAACTGAAGCCGATTCTGGTCTCGCCGAGCCCGGACGGCGCGCACAATTGGAATCCCATGGCATTTAGTCCGGACACGGGCTTCGTATATCTGCCCGCCAAGGCCGGCACGCAGTACCTGCATGCTCCCAATCCGAAATGGAATTACGATACAAATCGCGAAAACATGGGCGCCGAGCCGTACGAAGGCGCTCTCAACGACAAATTGGCCTCGCTGCCTCCACCCAAAGGTGAACTGCTGGCCTGGGATCCGGTGTCGCAGAAAGCGGCTTGGCGCGTGAGTCTCCCGGTTGCTGAAAGCAGCGGTGTTCTCACCACGGCTGGGAACTTAGTGTTTCAGGGCCGCGCGGATGGCGTATTAGCCGCGTATCGCGCCAGCGACGGAAAACAATTGTGGACCTTCGACGCGGGCACTGGAATCATGGCGCCCCCGGTGACGTATCTTGTCAATGGCGTGCAGTATGTCTCGGTTATGGCAGGTTGGGGTGGAGCTTCCGGACTGGCCAACGATCCTTCGTTCGGTCCGCTCAAGCCCGGTTATGGTAGGATTCTCACCTTTACTCTGGGCGGCGCCGCGACGCTGAAACCTCCCGCTTACGGCCACAAGGATCCGCCTACGCCGGCCATCACCGTTAAACCTTCGCCGCAGCTGGTTCACGAAGGAGCCTTGCTTTACAGCCAGCATTGCGTGACGTGTCATGGAGTGAACGCCGTATCCGGCCCCCTGCCCGATTTGCGCTACGCGACTAAGGAAACGCTGGACGGGTTGGACGGCATCGTTTTGGGCGGCAGCCGCGCTTCCGACGGCATGCCTTCGTTTCAGAAAATCCTGAACGCCGGCCAGGTGCGGGCGATTCAGGCCTACATCGTCGCACGTGCGCAAGAATCGGCCAAGCTGTCGAGAAAGTAGCGCTCATCTACACCAACGTGGTGGTTTTCAGCCGGCGCCGCAGCCCCTGCGCTGAACAATTACGTGGAAAATATGCCACGGACACAGGCTCAACTTAGCCAGTTGTGTTTCTCACCGTTCGTAAGTCCCCATCTACAAACGGTTTAAACGGATGTAGCAGCGCGGCACGTGATTTGCACACAACCAGACGGAATGAAGAGCGCAATTGCAGCCATCGTGCTTTTACTAGGCGCGTCTGCCGCACACGCCAATGTGGCGCTTTTCCTGGAAGAGCCGCACGGCGCGTTCGGCGATGTGAATCCCACCGGACATGCCGCTATTTACCTTTCAAATGTGTGCGCGGATTCCTTAACGTCCCTGCGGCCTTGCCAACCAGGCGAACCGGGTGTCGTGATCAGCCGTTACCATCGGATCGGAGGGTTCGATTGGATCGCCATTCCGCTGGTACCGTATCTCTACAGCGTGGATTCGCTCCGGCAAGTTCCCCAAGACGTCGCTTTCCCCGACGTCGCCAGATTGCGAGACGATTACCGGCGGAAATATCTGGAAGAGATCGTCCCCGATCTGCCCGATGGAAGCGCACCCAAGGGAGATTGGACGCAATTAATCGGCGCATCCTATGACCGGACCATCTACAGCTTCGAATTGAAAACCACCGCGGAGCAGGACAACCAATTCGTCCGCGCTTTCAACTCGCGCCGGAACAAGACCGATTTTCATCTCCTGTTTCATAACTGCGCGGACTTCGCGCGGCAGGCGATGAACTTCTATTATCCGGGCGCGGTCCGCCGCAGCTGGATAGGGGACGCAGGCATCATGACCCCCAAGCAAGCCGCGAAAAGTCTCCTGCAGTACGCCAAGAAGCACCCTCAGGACGGTTTGCTGACCGTTGTAATTCCCCAGGTTCCCGGTACAGTGCCGCGCAGCACACCGGTTCGCGGCGTTCTTGAATCGGTCCTGAGATCGAAGAAGTACATGGTGCCACTCGCGCCTCTGGCGGTTCTGCATCCGCTCTTCGGAGGAACCTTGGCTTTGGCCTGGATGGAGGACGGCCGGTTCGATCCGCGCCGCTTGGCCGCCGCCGAAGATCCCCCCACTCAACCGGCCGTGATTGCACAGCAGTTGGAATCGAATCCGGTTGTCCGGCCACGGACCACGCTCCAAGCGCCGCGCTAATCGGCGTCCGAGCAACGACCGGCACGGTCCCAGCGGTATAATGCCCTTGTAAGATATGGCGCGCGTGATGTTATGGATGCGCGTGAGGTATTTCCAAGCACCGCTCCTTGGTCTTCTCACCGTTATTTTCTGGCTAAGCTTGAGCTCGGTCGCGTTTGCTGGCGCGAATTCGGCGAGGCCATCAGATCCCATCGTGGTCGGATTCGTCGGCGGCCGAGTGGGGCACACCAACGCCATCCATTCAGAAGTCCAGCTCGCGAACCATATCGAGCACGATTACCCTTCCGGCGTGCAAGTCCGAGTATTTGAGAATCGCCGCGGCGCACAAGCCCATCGCGAGGTTTTGCAAATGCTCGATGCAAATGCGGACGGCGAGCTATCGAGCGCCGAGAAGACCGCGGCGCGCATCGCGATCTATGGACATAGCTGGGGGGCTTCGGAAACTGTAACGCTGGCGCGGGCGCTTGGCAAGGAAGGGATACCGGTTTTGCTCACCGTTCAGGTGGACAGCGTTGCCAAGAACGGCGAAGATGACGGGTTAATTCCCGCCAATGTCGCGCAAGCCATCAATTTCTATCAAAGCGACGGACTGCTGCACGGGCGGCCGCTAATTCGAGCCAACGACCCCTCCCGAACCAGGATTCTCGGGAACGTTCAGTTCGACTACAAGACCAACAAAGTGGATTGCAGCGCTTATCCATGGTACGCGCGCCTGTTCATGAAGCCTCATATCGAGATCGAGTCCGATCCCAGGGTCTGGAGCCGGGTGGAGTCGTTGATCCGTTCCAAACTGCAAGCCCGCGCGGTCCGCTAGATCAGGCGGCCGGCCGACCCTTTTGCGCGGCAGCAATTTGATACATAATTAGTCCCATGCCGCTCTACAAATTTCAGGTGAATGGCCGTCCGGTATCGGTAGACTCCTGGGATCCGGACCAGCCTCTTCTTTACGTCCTGCGCAACACGTTGTCGTTGCACGGCGCGAAATTCGGGTGCGGTCTGGGTCAATGTGGCGCCTGCACCGTGCTCCTGGACGGCAAGGCCGTGCGTTCATGCCTGACGCCCGTGAAACAGGTTGCCAGTCGCTCCATCACCACTCTGGAAGGCCTGGGAACGCCCGAAAAGCCAGACATCGTTCAGGCCGCGTTCATCGAAGAGCAGGCGGCGCAGTGCGGCTATTGTTCCAATGGCATGATCATGGCCGCCAAAGCGCTCCTCGCCGAGACTCCGCATCCGACGGCCGAACAGATTACACAGAGTCTCGCGGGTAATCTCTGCCGATGCGGGACGCAGACTCGAATATTACGCGCCGTGGAGCGCGCCGCGAAGGCTTAGGAGGAGAAAATGGAAAACCTGAATTCTCTTTCTCGTCGCGGTCTTCTGCAAATGGCTGGAGGCGCGCTGGTGGTGCGCTTCGCCCTTGGACAAACCAACAACCAAACCTCCGCGCCCGCGGCAGGCGTTGCGTCGACCACGCACGACAAGACCATGGTCGACAGCTTCATTGCCATTCACTCCGATGGGTCGGTGACCGTTTCGACCAGCAAGGTCGACGTCGGCACTGGACTGGTCACCGCCTTCCGGCAGCTGGTGGCCGAAGAGCTGGACATCCCCATTGAACGCGTCAGCGTGATCCAGGGCGACACGTCCCGCGTGCCCGATCACGGCGGCACGGGTGCGAGTTCCGGCATCGCGCAAGGCGGGAAAGATATCCGGCTGGCGGCTGCCACCGCACGCGCCGCGTTGCTCGACTTGGCGTCGAAACAACTGAACCGTTCGCCGCAAGAACTGAGAATCTCCGCCGGCGAAATCATCGCCGTCAATGGCAGCAAGGTCACGATCGCTTCCCTGATCGGCGACAAACAATTCGGCCTGAAAGTCGATCGCAGCGCGCCGCTTAAGAATCCTTCCGCGTATACCGTGGTTGGCAAATCGATCATGCGTACCGATGTGCCGGGCAAGTGCACGGGCAAGCATCCTTACCTCCACGATTATTCGGTCCCCGGTATGCTGCATGGCCGAGTAGTGCGGCCGCCCGCCATCGGCTCGAAACTGCTTTCAGTGGACGAGGCTTCGCTCCGCGGAATTCCCGATGTTCGCGTGGTCCGCATCGAGAACTTTCTGGCGGTGGTGGCGAAAGACGAATGGGCGGCGGTGAAGGCCGCCAGAGTCCTTAAAGCCACATGGAGCGACTGGAAAGGTCTACCGGGCAGCGAAGGCCTAGGCGCCTATGTTCGGAACGGCGAGGTCGGCCAGGACCGGAAAGTGGCTCTGCAAGGGGACGTGGATGCCGCGCTGGCGGCCGCGCCGAGCGCCTTGTCCTCAACTTACTACTGGCCCTTCCAGAGCCATGCCTCGCTGGGCCCATCCTGCGCGATCGCGGATTGTAAGGAATCCGGAACAACCATCTGGAGCGCGACGCAAGGCGTCTTCGGACTGCGCAATAATCTCGCCCGCGTCTTCGGCATTCCAGTGGAGAAGATGCGCGTAATCTATATGGACGGCTCAGGCTCATACGGCGGAAACGGCGCCGACGATGCCTCCGCCGAAGCACTGCTTCTCTCTCGTGCCGTCGGCCAGCCTGTGCGTCTCCAATGGATGCGCGAGGATGAGCACGGCTGGGACCCGAAAGGTCCGGCGCAGTTGCATGAAATGCGTGGCGCGGTGGATTCCAGCGGCGACATCGTGGCATGGGAAACGCTGATGTGGATACCGGACGGTCCTACCGGCCCCCGCGCTCTCCTGGGGCCCGAAGCGGCCGGCATGAAACAAAATCACGGGCAGGGTACTGGCACCACCACTCTGAACTTAACGCCGCCTTACGAAGTAGCCAATCTGCGGGTGTTGTCTCATCACCTGAAAGACACGCCGCTGCGTCTTTCGAATCTCCGCGCGCCCGGCAAGCCCGCCAACGTGCTGGCCGTGGAAGGCTTCGCGGACGAACTGGCGCACCAGTCCGGCCTGGATTCTCTGGCCTTCCGGCTCCGGCTGCTCAAAGATCCGCGCGCGATCGAGGTGCTCAAGCAGACCGCCGCACGAATGGATTGGCAAACCCGACCTTCGCCCAACCGGTACGCCGCCGAAGGCGACCTGCTGGCCGGACGCGGCATCGCCTACATGCACTACAAGGATTCGGAAACCCATCTCGCGCTCGGCATGACCATCGCGGTCCACAAGCCGAGCGGGAGGATCACCGTCCGCCGGATCGTCTGCGCGCACGACTGCGGCCTGATTGTGAATCCGGACGGAATCCGCAATCAGATCGAAGGCAACATCCTGCAGACGCTGAGCCGGTCGCTGCACGAAGAGGTGATCTTCGATGAGTCGCGCGTGACCAGCACGAACTGGGCCAGCTATCCAAACTTGACCTTCCCGGAAGTGCCCGTGGTAGAGGTGGTGCTGATCGATCGGCCGGATCAGCCGTCCTGGGGCGGCAGTGAGGCTGCAACCGGTCCCGTCGCCGCGGCATTGGCGAATGCCTTCTTCGATGCCACCGGCGTGAGGATCAGGACCGTTCCGTTTACGCAGGCGCGTGTGAGGACGGTGCTGGCCAAGGCATAGTCTGAGCGGTTCCGCAATAGGGTCCATTCCCGCGACGCCGCCGTCGATCGGCGCGAGACCAAAACGAACACGACTATGCTAGGTTGAAAACTGAAGTATGCGACATTTTCGTTTTACCCCGTTGTCTCTATCGATCCTGCCCCTGATTGGACTGCCGTGCGGTTTCGTGCAGGCGCAAGAAACATCGGCCATGAAGGGATTGCCGCCGCGCGCGGCTCCTTCCGAATATCAGGCCCAGGCCAAAGCCGGCGCGGTAACTATCGGCGCCGAGTTCATGGCTCACTCCGTCCCAACTCCCGAAGCAATCTACGAAACAGAAGACTATGTGGTGGTCGAGGTCGGCCTATTTGGCCCACCCCAGGCCACGGCCAGGCTGTCTACAGCGGATTTCTCGCTGCGGATCAATGGAAGCAAGAAGGTGTTGCCTAACCAGCCTTACCTGTTGGCTTTCAAGTCGCTGAAGGATCCCGCATGGGAACCTCCCAAGTCGGAAGACAAATCCAAGAGCAGCTTTAGCACGGGAGGAGGTGCTGGAGGAAACCCAGGCGACCCACCGCCGCTGCCGCCCAAAATGCCGCTCGAGCTTAGGCGCGCGATGGAGCAGCATGTG
>Ga0335083_10006513_pt1 | contig 14548 bp, 12 predicted proteins | sample Lox_Sample_42_FD_206716 | JGI IMG/M metagenome (GOLD analysis project Ga0335083, IMG submission 206716) | Soil microbial communities from Loxahatchee National Wildlife Refuge, Florida, United States - Lox_Sample_4.2 | ecosystem: Environmental > Terrestrial > Soil > Wetlands | place: USA...
CTGCTGGCCAGCCGGTCGGGCCACGAGGCCCTGGCCCGTGGCCACCGGCCCGCGGCCCGCGGCGCGTTCCTGCGTGCGGCCAGCTACCTGGCCAGCTCGCTCTACGTCGCGATCGGCACCCGGCGGCCGCGGCGCCAGGCTGCGGCCTACCGGGTCATGAACGACGCCTGGGAGCACGCCGCCGGGCTGCTGGAGCCGGCCGCCGAGCCGGTGCGGATCCGCTACGGCCCGGCCAGCCTGCCGGGCTGGCTGCTACGCCCGGCCGGGGCCAGCCGCAGCAGGCGGCCCACGATCATCTTCTGTGGCGGCAGCGACGCGCAGTTCATCGGGCAGTACGTGTCCGGCGCGGCCGAGGCGGTGGCGCTCGGCTACAACGCGCTGCTGTTCGAAGGGCCCGGCCAGGGCGCCCCGCTGTACCTGCGCCGCCTCGGGCTGCGGCCCGACTGGGAGGCCGTCATCACCCCGGTCGTGGACTACCTGCTCGGCCGGCCGGACGTCGATCCGGGCCGTATCGCGCTGATCGGCTCGCGCCAGGGTGGCGCGCTGGCCGCCCGGGCCGCGGCGGCCGAGCACCGGCTGGCCGCGCTGGTGCTGGACCCGGGCGTGTCCGACCTCATGACCGCGTTCCACCTGCCCGCGGCTCTGGTCACGCTGGCCCGGACCGAGCCCGGTGCGGCCGACCAGGCCTGGGCCAAGATCTTCACCCGGCTGCCGGCCAGCGTCCAGTTCGGCTTCACCAAGGCCAGCTACCCGTTCCGCCAGCCGGTGTTCTCGGCGCTGGTCCAGGCGCTGGCCGAGTACGGCACGGCCGACTGCCTGCCCCGGATCACCGCTCCGGCACTGGTCACCCAGTACCAGGGCGAGGGCGCCTACCCGGGCCAGGGCGGCGCCGCGGCGGCGCTGATCGGGCCGGCGGCGGCGCTGCACGAGTTCACCGGGGTCGGCGGATGCCGGTTCCACCAGGCCCCGATGGCGCCGCAGCGGCGTAACCGGGTGCTGTTCGACTGGCTGGCCGGGGTCCTATAACCCGGTTAAGGTGACGGCCAAAACTTCTATTAAGCACCGCAATAAATCAGGGCGAGCCGGATTCAATTGCGGTGCCTGGAGTTATGCGCATTTACGCAATGGGCGGTGATATTTTCGTTATCTGGAGCAACTGGAGAGAGCCCACGTGTCCTTCCTGGCCGGGGACGGTTACCTAGGCGCGGCACGGTCGCAGGCCGCCGCCAGGACTCAGCGTTCCCGGCAGCAGCCGTGGGCGGCGCCACGTCAGGACCGGGGGTACTACGAGACGCCCTACCCGGAGCCGTCCTATCCCGAGCCTGGCTACCCAGACCCCCGATATGCCGACCCGGCCTACGACCCCGCTTACTACGACCCGGCCTACTACGAGCCCGCCCCCGGCCAGGAGGCGTACGGCCCGGACGGCTACTACCAGGATCCTTCCGCTTACCAGGATCCTTCCTACTACCAGGATCCCCCGGGCGGCTACCAAGATCCGCCCGACGGATACTGGGGTCCCCCCGAACCGCAGACGCCAGTGGACGCCGGCGATGGCTTTGCCGGAGAGCCCGAACCAGACGCTTACCTGGACGATATCCCCGAGCCCCCGCCGCCCCGGCCCCGCCCAGCCGCCCGGCCGTACCGGAGCGGGCGGCGTAGCCGCCGGAGCCTGGGACCGAAGCGGACGGCCGGGCTCGCGGTGGCGGCCGTGTCGGTGGTGGGCGTGGCCGTGCTGGCCCCGCGGATCCTGACCGCGGCCGAGAACGAAACGCTGACCGGCGTGGTCACCCAGAGCAGCCTGGACAGCCTCAACTTCGCGGCGGCCGGCCGGGTGGCGCGGATCCGGGTCCGGCTTGGGCAGGTGGTCAGGAAGGGCCAGTTGCTGGCACGGGAGATGGCCCCGGCGGGTGGGCTCAGCGCGCTGCGCACCGACCGGGCGGCGATCGTGGCGGACAAGGTCGACCTGGCCGCGCTGACCGCGGCCGGGGCGCCGCCCGCCAGCGTGAACGCGGCCCGGGCCCAGCTGGCCACCGACCGGGAGCAGCAGGCGGCCGATCAGGCAGCCATGACCATCAGGGCGCCGATGGCCGGCACCGTGGTCGCCGTGTTCGGCCGGGCCGGCGTGGCGGCCAGCCCGGCCGGCCTGCCCGCCCCGGGCCAGCTTCCGGCCGCCACCCAGCTGTCCGCGTTCACCGTGGCCAGCCTGCACGGCGGTGGGCGGAAACTGCCGGTGATCGAACTCCGCACATCGAGCCCGGTCCAGGTCAGGCTGTCCATCCCGGCGGAATCCCCGGCGGCGTTGCGGGTCGGCTCGGCGGTGAAGCTGTCGGTCCCGGCGGCCCAGCTGACCCGGGTCACCGGCGTCATCACCGCGCTGGCGCCCAGCGCTGGTGGCGGCAAGGTGGCCGTGATCCAGCTCAGCGGGACCGTACCGGCCACCGTGCTCACCGGGATGCGGGCTACCGCCTACCTCAGCTCGTGACTGGCGCGGTAGGCGCCCGCGGGCGCTAACGCCGCCGGGGTCACCGGGCTGATGATCGTGACGTGGTCGCCAGCCCGGGCGTGCCGGCCGCGCCGCCGGGCGATCCACCACCCCGGCATGCCCAGCACCAGCAGCGGCACGCCGATCGCGAACAGCAGCCGCAGCACACCCAGCTGGTGCAGGTCGAACGGGACCAGTTTGTGCGTCATCCGGGCCAGGTACAGCAGGAACGCGGTGATCGCGGTGACCCACGGAAACCGCCATTTGGTCATGACCAGGTCCACCACGATCGTGCCGAGCAGCGCACCGGCCGTGTAGTAGGCGTACACGCCAGGGTCGAGCATGATCCGCGCGGCCACCGCGACCAGCAGCACCGCCTGCCAGCGGCCGCGGCGCACCGCCACGCAGCCCGCCGCGAGCCCCAGGGCCAGCTGGGCCGACCGGTCCCACCACGGCGTGCGCGGGGTCATCACGCCGAGCACGCGGAGCGCGGACGACGCGTTGTTCGGGATCGTGAACTGGGCCACCGAGGACAGCGTCCGCGGGTCGGCGGCCAGGAACGGCAGCCAGGCCACCGCCACCCCGCCGGTGAACGCGCCCAGCGCGGCCAGCCACTGCCGCCGGGGCAGTGCGAAGATCAGCACAACGAACGCCGCCGCCCACGGCTTGGCGTCCGTCGCCGCGGCCAGGGCCAGCCCGGCCCACAGGGGGCTGCGCCGGGCCACCGCGTGCAGCGCGGCCACCGAGAAGCACAGCGCGAGCAGGTCATCGAGGTGCGCGAAGTGGGTGGTCAGCTCGGTCCACACCGGCAGGAAGAACAGCCCGGCCAGGAATAGCCGGTTCTGCCTGGCCCGTTCGCTGGCCGGCAGGAGCCGCCAGACGCCCCACAGCACCACCGGGCCGGTGGCCGACATGAGCAGCACAGCCGCCAGCTCGCCCTGATTCGGGCCGATCAGCCGGAGCACGCCGGCCACGGCCAGCGCCAGCGGGCCGATCTGCAGGTCCGGGTGGGTGGCGTACAGCTCCAGGCCGCTGCCCGGGCCGGTGGCGAACAGCAATTGGCCGCCCTGGGCGAAGAAGTGCCAGGACTGCCCGCTCATCTTGAGCGCCACCTGCAACGCGACCCACGCCGCGGTCCACGGCCAGAGCAGCCACCACGGCCAGGACACCCGGCGCGGCGAGAACCGGGCCGGCTCGGCCGGGGCGGTCATCGCGGGCTGGGCCGGCGCCGCCGCGGGCGGGTCCCTGAACCAGTCTTCGGGCCACGGTTCTTCGGGCCACGGTGCCCCGTCCTCCGGCTCCGGCAGCGGGGGCCACGGGTGCCCCGGCGGCGGCCACGAACCCGGCAGCGACGGATGCTCGCCCCCCAGGATGGAGGGATGGGTGTACCCCGGCGGGGCTGACGAAGCCTCCTTGGCTAGGTAGGTGCCGCCCCTCATAGGCCGGGGAGGGCAATTTCGCGGCAAATCACCGCACCAGTATCCACGGGCCAGGTGAGGGAAATCGGTCAATCGGTTAATTCCATGGACACCCGGGGCGAAACTTTTTCGGAGCGGTAAGGAATTCGTAAGAAATGGTAAGCGCATGCGCGGCCGCGGTCCGGTCAGGCGCGGCTAAATCCCGTTGCGGGCCGCGCCGCCGACCTGGTTACCTCGCGGTGAGGGGCACAGCTTCGCCAGCGCACTGGAAGGGGGCCAGGGTGGGTCACGTAGAAGTGTCGCACCTGAGCCAGGCGCTGCCGGACGGCCGGACCCTGCTCGGCGACGCCTCGTTCCGGGTCGGCGAAGGCTCGGTGGCCGCCCTGGTCGGCCCGAACGGGGCAGGCAAGACCACGCTGATCCGGCTCATCGCCGGCGACCTGACCGCGCAGTCCGGCACGGTCACGGTCAGCGGCGGGCTCGGCGTGATGCGGCAGTTCGTGGGCGCCGTCCGGGATGACGGCACGACCGTGCGGGACCTGCTGGTATCGGTGGCCGCGCCCCGGGTCCGCGAGTCCGCCGAGCGGCTGGCCGCCGCCGAGCAGGCCCTGGCCACCCGGGACGACGAGCGATCACAGCTCCGCTACGCCGCCGCCCTGGCCGACTGGGGCGACGCTGGCGGCTACGACGCCGAGGTGCTGTGGGACGCCTGCTGTGTCGCGGCGCTCGGCGTCAGCTACGACCGGTGCCGGGACCGGTCCGTGGGCACGCTGTCCGGCGGCGAGCAGAAGCGGCTGGTGCTGGAGGCGCTGCTGCGCGGCCCGGCTGGGGTACTGCTGCTCGACGAGCCGGACAACTACCTCGATGTGCCGGGCAAGCAGTGGCTGGAGCAGCAGCTCGGCCAGACCCGCAAGACCGTGCTGATGGTCAGCCACGACCGGGAGTTGCTGGCCAACACGGCCGGGCGGATCATCACCGTCGAGGACGGCAACGTCTGGGTGCACGGCGGTGGGTTCACCAGTTACCCGCAAGCCCGCCTGGACCGTATCGACCGGCTCGACGAGCTGCGCCGCCGCTGGGACGAGCAGCACGAACGGCTGAAACAGCTGGTACGCACCCTGCGGCAGAAGGCCTCGTACAACGACGGCATGGCGTCGCGGTATCAGGCGGCGCTGACCAGGCTCCGGCGTTATGAAGAAGCGGGCCCGCCAGAGCTGGCCCCGCGCGAGCGCAGCGTGCGGATGCGGCTACGGGGAGGGCGTACCGGAAAGCGCGCGGTGATCTGCGAGAACCTGGAGCTGACCGGCCTGATGAACGCGTTTGACCTGGAGGTCTGGTACGGCGACCGGGTCGCGGTGCTGGGCTCCAACGGGTCGGGGAAGTCATCGTTCCTGCAGTTGCTGGGGGGTGCCGAGGTGCCGCACCAGGGCGTGGCCCGGCTCGGCGCGCGGGTGGTGCCCGGGCTGTTCGCGCAGACCCACGCCCGGCCCGACCTGGCCGACCGGTCACCGGCCGAGATCCTGGTCACCGAGCACGCGCTGCAGCGTAACGAGGCCATGGCCGCGCTGGCCCGGTACGAGCTGCAGTTCTGCGCCGACCAGCCGTTCGGCACCATGTCCGGTGGGCAGCAGGCCCGGTTGCAGATCCTGCTGCTCGAACTGGCCGGGGTCACCCTGCTGCTCCTCGACGAGCCCACCGACAACCTGGACCTGGCCAGCGCCGAGGCGCTGCAGCAGGGCCTGGAGTCCTACCAGGGCACGGTGCTGGCCGTCACCCATGACCGGTGGTTCGCCAAGTCGTTCGACCGGTTCCTGGTGTTCGGGTCTGATGGCGAGGTGTACGAGGCGGACAGCCCGGTGTGGGACGAGGCGCGGGTGGCCCGGCCCCGCTGATCTCGTGGCCGGGCTCTGGTCACCGGAGCGCTGCTAGGCTGCCCGGCCGCGGAGCGCTGCTAGGCTGCCCGGCCGCGGAGCGCTGCTAGGCTGCATGGTGCGCAGGGAGCCCGGCCGACCCTTCCCGGGCTGGCTCCGGGACAGCCGAGGTGAAGGGGTCCGCATCGTGAAGAAGCTGCTTCTGCTCGCCCTGGTGGGGCTTGGTGTTTTCGCTGTGTGGCGGAAGGTCCAGGCGGACCGCGCCGAGCTCGACCTGTGGACTGAGGCGACCACCAGCGACGACTAGCGAGGCCCGGCCCGGGCCGGGCCCGGCCCGCAGACGGGGGTTTCAGTGAGCAGCGCGACACCGGTCACGCTGCTGTGCTGCGGGCTGCTCGGGGTGACCGTGGATGACGACGGCATCCTGGAGCGGGCGTTCGCCGAGGCCTTCGCCACCCAGGGCATCGTCCCGGGAACCGCCGCCTACGCCCGGAGCATGGTGCACGTGCACCAGACCCGCGGGCAGCCGGCCGTCGATGTGTTCCGCGCCCTGTTCCCCGATGCTCCCGGGCGGGCCGAGGCCGCCACCCTGGCTTTCGACCGGTCCTACCGGCTGGCCGTGGATCGCTCCGGTCTGGCCCCCATGCCCGGCGCGTCCGAGGCCCTGGAGCAGATCCGCGGCGCCGGGGTGCGAGTCTGCCTGCTCACCGGGCTGTCCCGCAGCCTGCTTGGCCTGGTGCTGGACACGCTGGGCTGGTGGCGGGCCGTCGACCTGGTGCTCTGCCCGGAAGACACGCCGCGCGGCTACCCCTGGCCCGACTCCATGCTGAGCGCCATGCTGCGCCTCGGCGTGACCGACGTGCGCGACACCGCATACGCGGGCGGCACCGAGAGCGGCGTGCTGTGCGGCAAGCGGGCTGGCGCGTCGATCGTGGCCGGCGTGCTGACCGGTGGGCACACCCGGGACCGGCTGCAGCGGGCCGGGGCCACCCACCTGCTGGGCAGCATCGGGGAACTGCCCGGCGCGCTGCCTGGGGTTTCTGCTGCGGCCGAGCCGGTCATCGACCCGGCCACACTGCCGCCCGGAGTGGTTGCGCCGCCTGCGGCTGCGCCGCTGATACCGCCCCCCTGAACGGGTACCCTGGTACCGCCGTCGCCGGGGCTATAGCTCAGCTGGAAGAGCACCTGCTTTGCAAGCAGGGGGTCAGGGGTTCGAGTCCCCTTAGCTCCACTCCCCAATTCCTGATATCTGGCCAGGTCAGAGGCTGTTAATTCCGGTTCTCCCCGTACCGCGAGACTGGGTCGCGCGGGCCGCCCGGGGCGGTTGGGAGGAACTTGGGAGATCATCTTCTCCCTGTCTCCTGTCTCCTGGTGCCGCCTGGCGGGTGGCTGGCTGGGTTGTGGCCTGCAGCGGTGCGAGGAGGGCGTCGAGCAGCGGGATCGGCGAGCGCGGGGCGATGGCGGCGCGGTCGCGGAGCGAGTCTTCCCACCGGGCCTGGAGGGCGTGCTTGAGTTCGTCGCGCATCCGGTCGGAAGCGTGGGCGTAGAGGCCGCGCATGCCGGGGACCTGGTGGCCGAGGCGCTGCTCGGCCAGGATCTCGGGGATGCCGTCTTCGGCCATCCAGGTCTTGTGGCTGTGCCTGAGCCCGTGCACGGTCAGGCCGGGCTTGATGGGCAGCCAGCAGGCGAGGGGTGTGCCGTCGGCGATGACGAGCTTAGGGGGTCGGCTGTCTATGGCTTCGTGGCGTCCGTCGCAGGCGGGCCGGAAGACCCTGCGGGCGTAGTTGCTGCGCCGGTAGTGGCCACCGTCCGGGCCGAGGAAGACGTACCGTCCGCTGCCGCCGTGCTGGGCGGCGCAGCCGCACAGGCGGGTGCGGGTGGGCCTGGGTCTGGCGGCTGAGCAGGTCGGCGAGGAACGGCGGCAGGTCGATGGGCAGGCAGGGCTCCCAGGCCGGGCTGCGGTAGGAGTCGTCCTTGGGCGGGATCCGGTGGAACCGGTCGTTCAATTCGCGGAGCTGCCGCTCGACGTGGATCTCGCCGGTGCGGAGGTAGTCGCGTTCGAGGCCTATGGCTTCGCCCCACCGCAGGCCCGTGCAGCCGACGGTGAGGATCATGGTGAAGTCCTCGGCCCGGCCGGTGAGCAGAGCGGCTCGTTCGGCCAGTAACAGGGTCTCCAGCGGGGTGGCCCAGGCGCGCTGCGGGCTGAGCTGGAGCCGCCGTCCGGTCCGGCGGCCCCGGTTACGCGGGCGGAGCGCCGGGTTGTATGGGATCAGCGGCGGCTTGGTGTTGGCCGCGGCGCCCAGGATGGTGCCGAGCAGGGTGCGAGCGGCTCGTGCCGTGCGTGGGAGATCCCCGTCCGGGCGGGCAGCGCGTTCTCCCACCGGGTGATCTCCTCGGTGCTGAGCGAGTGCAATGGGGTCTCGCCCCAGACGGGGCGGATGAACCGCGCCGGGCCCCGCGGGGTCGACGGGCCTTGGCTGTGAGCCGGCCGTGCAGCGCAGGCTGTTCCCCAGTTGCCCCGGAACGGGAGTCCGGCCGTACGGGGCGCGGGCCGCGCGGTCATAGGAGTCGGCCGCCTGGCGGAGCACCCGGCTGCCCAGCGCGGCCGCGGCGGCATGCAGGGTGTCGGCCGCCGCCCAGGCCGCGTCAGCGGCACGACCAGGTGCGGCTGATCGACGCCACCCCGGTGCCCTGCGGTGCCTCGCGGGAGACGGTCCGCCGCTCGGAGCTGGCCGGATGGGCCGCCTACGGCTACTGCGCAGCGCATTCGCGGTGGTACTGGGGCCTGAAGCTGGATCTGATCACCACCCCGGACGGCATGCCCGTGGCCTGGTGCCTGGCCAGCCCGTGCACGGCGACAGGTTCGTCATCGGGGAAAGCAAGGAGATCCGGAGCTTCGACGAACTGAGCCGCATGCTGCGACAGTAAGAACCCGGGACATCCAGCCGATCGAGTCCCCATCGGCGATCCAGCGCTCGGACGGTGATCAGTGGTGATCACGGTCACCCAAGGGAACGCTACGTCAGCACGACCGCGCCGCCGCCGTCCTCATCCTGGCCGGCCGGTGTTCAGGCGGGTTGCGTGGCTGGTTGTGCTGACGCTGGGGCGGTGCGCTTGGCGAGCAGACCGGCGAGGAGCATGACTAGCACACCGATCCCGACGCCGCACAATGTCCAGAGCACCCGGTAGCCTACGGCGCTGTAGTCGGAGGGCTGCGGAAGGTCCACCAAGATCAGGACTCCTGCGGTGATGGCCGCGCCGTAGAGCGCGTAGTTCCAGAAGCGGATCGCCGCCCCGTGCATCAGCAGAACGAGCGCGACCACTTCGAGTCCGCGGTCGATCGCGAACAGTCTGAGTCCGTATTCACTGGCGGGCAGTAGCAGCAGCAGTGCGGCCGCGGCCGCACCGATCAGCGCGCCGGAAAAGCGCTGGAGGGCTATGAGGGTGCTCTGTCCCAGGCTCGGCTTCATCGCAGCCATGGCTGCGATCGGCATCCAGTAGCCGTGTGGCAGGTTCAGCCCGAACGCAAGCGCGACGGTGCCGGCTATAGCAACCGCGCGGATCACCGCAAACATCATCAGTGGCCCGGTCAGCTTCTGCCGCGAGGTGTCACCAGGCAGCTCCGCCACCGGCTGAGGCCGGTCCTCGCGCCCGCGGATCAGCCACGCAATGAATGTCACCACGATCCACAGCGCCGACCCCCCGGCCCAGGCGAGCACCTGAGCCCAGGTGTAGCTGGTGATGTGGGCGTGATGATGGTAGCTGGACGCGATCCCGAGGGTGACGATGAACCACAGGTTGAGAAGCAAGGCCACCACGAACCTGCGCACCCCGTACGCGACGGCCAGGCCGGCCACCAGCGTGACCGCGAACGCGGCAAGCACCAGCCAGCCCCAGGCGTCTCCGCCGATACCAAACCCCAGCGCCGTCAGCGCCGCGCCGATCACCCCAAAGACGGCGATGCGCGAAGCACGGTAGCCGTAGCCGCCTCCCGGGTCGGCCAGTGCAGCAAACAGCACGCCGAACAATGCACTGAGAAGATACTGCTCATGCCCAATCGCCCAGAAGACGACCAGCGGCACCAGCGCGACGTCCAGGATCATCACACCCCGGGGCCAGTTGAGCCCAGCGGGGTTGAGCTCGAACACCTTCGATAGCCAGCTCATCACCTTCCCGCTGTGAACGGGCTGTCCTTCCCGCCCGCTTGCACTGGCCATGGCCGTCCCCCGCTCGCCTTACTCGTCAATTACCCTGGTCCGGTCCCACGTTCTCCGATGCCACCAAGCTCGCCACGGAGCCGCGCGGGTCCCGATCAAGACGGCGCGTCTACCGGTCACACGGCGAGACAAGCCATCACCCTGCGAGCATGTTCCGGCCCTAACCCACGGCCTAGGGCCAAAAGACCCGTCCGTGCTCACAATGCCGCCTCCCTATTGGGACTTGGCGGGAGGGGCGTCCGCGGGCGGGCGGCCGGTTCGCCCGGCTTTGATGACCGTACTGACCAGGCGGACGAAGTTGATCACTGACATGGTTAGGAGCGCCGCGCCCATCAGCGAGAGGATGTCCGCCTCTGACCGCCCGGTCCGGCGGGCGATCGCCCGGGCGGCTGGCCGGGCGACGTCCCTGGCCCGGCCGGTCAGGCCGGCCTGGGCCATCGCCGCGAAGTTCCACGTCGGCGTCTGGCGCGCCTCTCCCCGATCTCGCCTGGCGGGTCCTCCCGGGCGCCTGGCCCGGCGATGCGAGACAGCCATCCTCTGACCCCGGTCGCCGGTCAACTGACTTCGGTGGCGGCTTCCTGGACGGCCTTGTCGACGTCCTTCGGGCTCACATCCAGTTCTTTGGCCACGTGCTTCTCGGCCTTCAGCGCAGCCTTGTCGATCGCCTGCTCGATCTTGCTCTCGCCGACGATGACCAGGGCGGCCTGCCCGGAGTCGATGAGTTCCCCGAACTCCTTGACATCGGAGCGGGACATACCACGCCACAGATGGCCGCCCACCCCGCCGACCGCCGCGCCGACCACGGCGGAGCCGATGATCGCGGGCGGGAACAGGATGCCGACCAGCGCACCGACCGCCGCGCCGCCCCACGCACCGTGCCTGGTGGCCATCTCATCCTTGTTGACGTGCACCTTGCCCGCAGCGTCCTTGGTGACCACGGAGGCGTCGTAGGTGCCGACCGCACCAGCCGCATGCAGGTCCTTGACGACGTCGTAGTCGGCGCGCGCCGCGGCCTCGTCGGGATAGGTGCCGATGTAGATGAATACCGCGTCTGGCTTCGCCATGTCGTCTCCCGTGCTCATCTTTCTAGGTCAAGCACCAGGATGCGCACCGGGGCCGTGGGCCGCGCATCACCTTGCCGGGGTGACGATGAGCCGATCAAGATCGCTCAGCCACTCCGCGTAGGAGCGGGATTCATCCGGGCTGGGTTCGGCCACACTGGGTATTGGCCGGGCGAACACGAACGCCGCAGTGGCCTCGAGCGTGCCGCGGAGCAGCCCGGCGGGCCCGGTCGCCTCGAGCCCCAGGGACCACCAATCCTGGCCGATGGCCGCTTGCCCGGTCGCCGAGGTGGTGACGTCGAACCATGCATCGGCAGCCAGCAAGGTGGCCACCACTGTTGCCGGGAATATCACCCTGGCATCCAGCCGGAACGCCATGTGGGCGGTCAGGTATATGGCCAGCACCTCGATCAGGTCAAAGCCGGCCCAGGTGAGACGGTAATGGTGCTCAAGATTTTCTCTGGGGAGGCTCAGCGCCAGAAAGACGGTCCACACAATGGACCCGGCGGCAACGATCAGATAGACCCACGCAAGACGCCGGGCTCGCCGCTGCAACCCGAGTGGGAGGTCTCCGTCCTCGGGGGAAGCCGTCGGATGGTGCGCCCTCTCGCCGGTCATTGTGCCCCCGCTCGCCGTCGTTACCAGTTCACCTCATGCCGGGGCGGGTTCCATCCCCCAGATGGGATGAAGGGGGTAATCATCCCTCCAGGAGCCCTAGCTCACGGGATCGGGCGACCGCCTGGCTGCGTGAGGAGACTCCCAGCTTGCGGTAGATCGACATCGCCTCCGACTTGATCGTGTTGCGGGACAGAAACATCTCCGCGGCGATCTCCGGGAACGACAGGTGGGTGGAGAGCAGTGGCAGGAGACGCAACTCCGCAGCGGTCAGGGTGGAGGCTCCCAGGGCGGACGAACCGCGGGCCTGGAGGAGTTTTGCCCGGAGATCCCTGGCCTGCCGGGCAAAGACACCAAGGCCGGGGCGGCGCAGCAGTATCTGGTCGACCTCTCGCATGAGCGTCCGTGCGCCTGCCAGGTCGGTGAGCGCAAGATGGGCTTGGGCGAGTTCGGTTCGGGCCTGCACAGCGAGGTGCGGCACGGCGTACGTCAGGGCAGGCCGGAGGCGCTGAGCGCGGGTCAGTTCCGCGCGGGCGCCTGGCCGGTCGCCCTGGTGCAGCGCCATCCGGGCGGCCGCGGCATGCATGATCGTGACCGCAGGGTAGTCCTCGACGTTGCTTTCCCGGGCCACAGCCCGGGCCTCAGACAGGTGCCCTTCGCCCAGGTCCCATGCACCGTTGGCGATGGCCAGCAGCGAGCGTTCGCTGAGCGCGACGCAGGCGCCGATCGTTCCCCCAGCGGTCCGGGCCTCGGCGACCTGATCCTCGAAGACCGCATCGGCCTGGTCCGGGTCGCCGGACATCATGTTTGCCATACCCAGAAACAGCAGTGACGCTGCCCGCCAGAAGCTCCCTTTGGGCATGGTCTTGGCCGCGACCTCCGCGTCGGCCCGCATCTGGTCGACCCCGTCACGGCACAGCAGTGCCCGCAGCAGCGCCAGCGACGGCTCGATGGAAGAGTCCCCGTCTGATCGGGTCGCGACGGTGGCTGCGTGCTCGGCGACACGGGCCCGTCGTTCGACGTCGGCCGGCTTCCCGGTCATGGCGGGGACCATCGCCGCGAGGACAGCGAGCGCCGGGTGAGCTTCCAGGGCGCCGTGGTCTTCAAGCCACCTGAACCACCGCTCGGCCGTTGCGGCCCTGCCCCGCTGGTAGGTGGGAAGCGTCAGCTCGGTGGCCAGGCGGGCGGTGGCATCCACGTCGCCGGCCCGCATCCAGTACGCCAGTGCCTCGCCGGGCGCCCCGCTGCGCTCGTGCCACTGCGCGGCCCGCCGCTGCAAGACGGGAATGAGTGCTGGCTCGAGGCGGTGCAGCTCGGCCAGGAGCATGTCGCGGAACAGGTGGTGGTAGCGGTACCACTCTCTGCGCCGGTCGAGCGGCACCAGGAGCAGGTTGGACCGCTCCAGGTCCGCCAGGACCGCGGCCGACCCGTCCAGGTCGAGCATGGCATCGCATAGCGGCCCGCACATGCGTTCCAGTACGGCGGTCCGGGTCAGGAACAGCCGCTGCCGGCGGGAGATCCGGGCCAGGAACTCCGACTCGACGTATTCGCTCACCAGCCGGTCATCCCCGCCGAACGAGACCGCCGCGGTCGCCAGCGGGCCGCCCTCCCGCAGGTAGAGCGCCGCCAGGTACAGCCCGGCTGGCCATCCCTCGGTCCGCTGATGCAACTCCGCCACTTCGTCATTGCCCAGGGTGAGACCAGCGTTGCGCAGCAGCGCTGACGCCTCCCCGGCGGTGAGCGACAGCTCACGCGGGCCGATCTCGGTGATCCTGCCCTCGGCACGCAGCCGTGCGACCCGCAGCGGCGGCCTGGCCCGCCCGGCGAGTGCCAGCCGCGAACCGTCCGGCACATGATCGGCCAGCACGGATAGTGCCGCCCAGCACTCCCGGTCATGCAGCAGGTGCACGTCGTCCAGTACCAGCACCACCGGCGTGGACACCGACGCGAACGCTGACCCCAGCCTCGGCACGACCGAGCCGGGCACCGAACTCGCCGGGGAGGCAAGCGCGTCGAACACCCGCTCATCGATCGGCTCCACCGCATCGAGGGCTTCGGCGACATATGTCAGCAGGACCTTCGGGTCGTTGTCCGCTTCATCGACCGACACCCACGCGAAGGACTGGCCGCCGCGCTCGGCCCACTGCGACAGCAGCGTCGTCTTGCCGTAACCGGGCGGCGCTACCACCAACACGATCGGACGCAAGTCATCTCGCGCCAGCCGGTCAATCAACAGCGAACGGCGTACCGCCCCGGGCCGCAGCAGCGGACGGCGCAACTTCGAGACGACAAGATCGGCCCCCGGCCGGGCCGCGCGGCGCGACCGGCCGGCCTGCTCGCGCACATCGCTCACGCCCATGCCCCCGCCCATGCCCCCGCACGCGAAGGTCCGCCGACCCCATCGTCTTCCGGAGCTGGGAATCAGGTCAAGCGCAACCAGGGACTCTCACCCGGCCGGCTGGTCTCCGGACTGGATAGACGGACGGCCCTGGCGCTGGGCCGTCAGTCGGCGGCGGCCGTCAGGGCGTTTCCGTTTGGCGGGGGGTCACCGCCGGCGCTGGGCCGTTGGCCCAGCCACTCAGCACAGGACCTGGAGTCACCTGGGCCAGGTACCATTCCGCCGGGCGGGGCTTGGGCGAACACCAGCGCGGCGGCGGCCTCAAGTTCGCTGCGGAGCAGATCGGCGGGGCCGCTCGCCTCGAACCCAGGGTCCACCAGTCCTGGCCGCGCGCGCGGACCTCGGTGAGTTCCACTCGGCACCGTGGCTGCTGGCCCATCCCAGGGGTGCATGCCACGGCCGCACCGTCCGCCGACGAGAACTGGCTGATGAGCCGCCTCTTACGTACCGGCATCCAGCCGGGTGTGTCGTCTCTGTCTCCGC
>Ga0335083_10006514_pt1 | contig 14548 bp, 10 predicted proteins | sample Lox_Sample_42_FD_206716 | JGI IMG/M metagenome (GOLD analysis project Ga0335083, IMG submission 206716) | Soil microbial communities from Loxahatchee National Wildlife Refuge, Florida, United States - Lox_Sample_4.2 | ecosystem: Environmental > Terrestrial > Soil > Wetlands | place: USA...
GGCCTGGCTGCTGCTGCATCGGCACTTCGACTTCCCGTTCCACCGCATCGGTGAGCGCATCGGCATGCTCGGCCTGCTGGCCGGGTTCGTGCTGCTGGCGCGCCGCCTCGGGCTCGCCGACCGCCTGAGCCTCGGCTACGGGGTGCCGCGGCGGGTGTTCGTGCGCGAGGCGGTGCTCGGCCTGATCGTGGGAGTTGCCACGATGACCATGGTGGTCGCCGCCATGGCGGTACTCGGGCTCCTCGACTGGTCCCGCGCCGCCAGCATCAGCGCCGCAGGGGTTGCGCGGCTGGTGCTCCTGCGCCTCTTCAGCGGGGTGGCGGTGGCGCTGATCGAGGAGACCTTCCTGCGCGGTGCGATGCAGACCGGGATCGCGCGCGAGTCGGGGATGCCGGCCGCCATCATCCTGACGGCGCTGGTTTACTCCGCGACGCACTTCTTCGCCAGCTTCCACATCGCCGCCGACGCGGTGACCCCGTACAGCGGCGTCACCCTGCTCCTGGGTACCCTGCACGCCTTCGCCCAGCCCGGCGCGATCATCGATGCGTTCCTGGCGCTCACGGCGGTCGGGGTGCTCCTGGCCATGATCCGCGCCGCCACCGGCAACATCGCCGCCTGCATCGGCCTGCATGCCGGCTGGGTCTGGGTGATCCTGGTCGTGCACGAGCTGACCCAACCCCGGCGCGACGCCACGCTCGGGTTCCTGCTCAGCCGCTTCGACGGGTTCGTCGGCTGGCTGGTGCTCGCCTGGATCGTGCTGCTCGCCGTGCCGCTGTGGCGCTTCTACCAGCAGCGCGCGGCCGCCCAGGCCGCGCTCAGTCGAGCTGCCTGACCTGGTAGCCCTTGTGGCGCAGCTGCTCGATGAGGCCGCCCTCGCCGACGAGGTGCAGGGCGCCGACCACCACCATCGAGTTGTCCGCTCCCTTCAGGAGCTCCTCGACCTGGGGCAGCCACCGCGCGTTGCGCTCCAGCACCAGGGGCCGGTAGAGCGCGGGGAACTCCTGGTACTCGCTCGACAGGAGGCCGGCGAGCTTGTGTGCATCGCCGCGCCGCCAGGCACTCACGACCTCGCGCATCTCGCTCTTCACGTCCTTCAGCTCGTCCAGGGTCTGGTCGAGCATGTGGATCTGGTCGGCGCTCGGCAGGGACGCGAGCCCCCCGAGTTCCTCCTGCAGCGTCTCCAGGCCCGCGGTGGGCTTGTTGTCGGCCTGGGCGCGGCGCACCAGCTGTTCCTCGACCCCCTGGTCGGAGTCGAAGCCCTCGCGGGTGTAGGCCGAGTCGGTGAGCTCGATGCCCACCATCCAGGGCGCGCGGTCATCGAGGCCGGCGCTCATCAGGCCGACGTTCGCGGCGGCCGCGCGCACGCGCTGGTAGCGCGCCTCGCCCAGGATGCCGCGCAGCGTGGTGCCGGCCGGCAGCGCACTGTGGTCCATCATCCACGCCGCCGCCTCCAGGGTGTCGAGCTTGCCGAGGTCCAGTTCCATGACCAGCCGCGCCGAGTCTGTGTAGGCGCGGTCAAAAGCCGCCGGCAGCGCCGAATCGTCGGCCGGCAGCAGGTGGATGGAGCCGGCGAGGTAGACGGTGTTGTGTGCGCCGCGCACCGCCCACACGGGGCTGGCGGCCTGGACTTCTAGGCTGCCGAGGAGGCCGAGCGCGAGGAGCCACCACAGTGCTTTTCGACCCAAACGACCTCCGTCAGCAGTGAGCCATCGGCGCGCAGCTCGAGGGTGCGGTACGCCGGCGGCCGCTGGTCGACCGCGAAGTCGTCCGAGTGCGGCAGGAACTGGGCGCAGGTGGAGGGGGTGCCGAGCATGCGCACGCCCTTGCGCAGGCCCTCGTACGCCTGGTGCACATGGCCCCACACTATGGCACGAACGTTGCGGTGCTGATCGATGGCGTGGAGGAACTCGGCGGCGTTGGTCAGGCCCACGCGGTCGAGCCAGCGGCTCGACATCGGGATCGGGTGGTGGTGCAGGCACACCATGCAGTGGCGCCCGCCGGCGCCGGCCAGGGCCGAGTCCAGCTGTGCAAGGCTCGCCGCGCTCAGTGCGCCGCTCGCCGATCCCGGGATGCAGCTGTCCAGGAGCACGATGCGCCAGCGACCGAGGTCGACGTGGCCGCCGAGCACGAACGGGGCGCCGGCCAGCTCGCGCTGCATGGCGCGCGGTTCGTCGTGGTTGCCCGGCAGGCACAGCACCGGCAGCCCCAGGCCGCTGAAGACGCGGCGGAAGTGCGGGTAGCCGGCCGGGTCGTCCTGCACCAGGTCGCCGGTGACCAGGAGCGCATCGGGCGGCCAGTCGCGCGTGCGGGCATGGGCGATCGCGGCGTTCAGCGCCGGCAGCGTCGCGACGCCGCGCAGCGACTCCTGCTCACCGCCATAGAGGTGCGGGTCGGTGAATTGTGTGAGGCGGACCACGCTCATGGCAGTCAGGTTAGCAGAGGCATTTACGCTGCTGCAGTGAACCAGGTCCACGCTCACCGCGTGTCAGCAGATACCGACATGACGCGGTTCCGGTTCGCGCTTGCGGGAATGTGAAGCAGGCCGCGCTCGACGGGCGCAACCGTGGGAACTAAGTGCGTGGCGCACGATTTTAACTGTCGGGCTCGCGCCCGAGCACCGCCCGGCGGGGCCGCCGCGGCGGTTTTGCGGGCTGCGATTGAGCATCGGGCGGGACTGGTGGAAAATGCGCGCCCCGCCGGGGCGTGCAGCTTGAGCGCGGCCCGATGGAACAATAAGTCCGCCCACCCCCCAGTCCAGACGCGGCCAGGCGCCGCTGACAGAAGCCGCATGAGCACACCACGCGAACTCGCCAACGCCATCCGCGCCCTGTCCATGGACGCCGTGCAGCGCGCCAACTCCGGCCACCCGGGCATGCCCATGGGCATGGCGGACATCGCCGAGGTGCTGTGGCGGCACTGCCTGCGCTTCAACCCGGCCAACCCCGCCTGGCCCAACCGCGACCGCTTCGTGCTGTCCAACGGGCACGGCTCGATGCTGCTGTACTCAGTGCTGCACCTGACCGGCTACCCGCTGACGCTTGAGGACCTCAAGGGCTTCCGCCAGCTCGGCAGCAAGACCCCGGGTCACCCCGAGCACGACCTGCCGCTCGGCATCGAGACCACCACCGGGCCGCTCGGCCAGGGGGTGGCCATGGCCGTCGGCATGGCGCTCGCCGAGAAGGTGCTCAGCCTGCAGTTCAATCGCGACGGCCTCGACGTCGTCGACCACCACACTTATGTCTTCTGCGGCGACGGCTGCCTGATGGAAGGCGTCTCGCACGAGGCCTGCTCGCTGGCCGGCACCTTCGGCCTCGGCAAGCTGATCATGCTGTACGACGACAACGGCATCTCCATCGACGGCAAGGTCTCGGGCTGGTTCACCGACGACACCCCCGAGCGCTTTGCCGCCTACGGCTGGCACGTGATCCCCGGCGTCGACGGCCTGGATGCCGCCGCGGTCGAGCGGGCACTCAAGGAGGCGCGCGCCGAGACCCAGCGCCCCTCGCTCATCTGCTGCAAGACCATCATCGGCTTCGGCGCCCCGGACAAGCAGGGCACCAAGGAGGCCCACGGCGAGGCCCTGGGGGTGGAGGAGGTGGCCGCCGCCCGCAAGGCGCTCGACTGGCCCTATCCGCCGTTCGAGGTCCCGGAGCAGATCCGGGCCGCCTGGGACCACCGCAAGGAGGGTGCACGGGTGGAGGCCGAGTGGCGCGGGCTGTTCGCACGCTATGCCGCGGCGCACCCGGACCTCGCCTTCGAGTTCGAGCGCCGCACCCGCGGGGAGCTGCCCCACAACTGGGCGGACACCGCCCGGGCGACGCTCGATGCGGCACTGAAGCAGACCACCCCACAGGCCACGCGCCAGTCCTCGCAGGCCTCCCTCAACGTGCTGGCGCCGGGGCTCCCCGAGCTCTTCGGCGGCTCCGCCGACCTGACCGGCTCGAACAACACCCTGTTCAAGGGGGCCCGCGGGATCACGCCGAGCGACAAGCCCGGGCGCCACATCAACTTCGGCGTGCGCGAGTTCGGCATGAGCGCGATCGCGAATGGAATCGCACTACACCGCGGTTTCATCCCGTTCGGCGGCACGTTCCTGGTGTTCTCCGACTATGCCCGCAATGCCGTGCGCCTCGCCTGCCTCATGCAGCAGCGCGTGGTGCTGGTCTACACCCACGACTCCATCGGCCTGGGGGAGGACGGCCCGACGCACCAGCCCATCGAGCACCTGAGCAGCCTGCGCGCCATCCCGCACATGAGCCTGTGGCGGCCCTGCGATGCGGCCGAGACCGCCATCGCCTGGACGCTCGCCATCGAGCGCCACGGGCCGACCGCCCTGGTGCTGACGCGCCAGGCGCTGCCCCAGCAGCCGCGCAGCGCTCAGCAGCTGGAGGGCATCCGCCGCGGGGGTTATGTGCTGATCGAGCCGCAGGGAACGCCCGAGTGCATCGTGATCGCCACCGGCTCGGAGATCGGGATCGCCGTCCAGGCGGTCAATACCGTCAACGGAACCGGCCGGCGCGTGCGCCTGGTGTCCATGCCCTGTACCGAGGCCTTCAACGCCCAGGACGCCGCCTACCGCGAGAGCGTGCTGCCGCGCGCGGTCAGCCGCCGCCTGGCGGTCGAGGCCGGCGCCACCCAGTGCTGGTGGCAGTACGTCGGCACCGGCGGTCGCATCATCGGCATCGACCAGTTCGGCGCCTCCGGCAAGGCGTCCGACGTGTTCCCACATTTCGGCTTCACGGCCGATAATATCGTCAAGCAAGTCCGCGAACTCCTGGAGGTCTGAAGCGCATGGCAATCAAGGTTGGCATCAACGGCTACGGGCGCATCGGGCGCAACGTGCTGCGGGCCCTGTACGAGGGCAAGCGCACGGGGGACGTGCAGATCGTGGCGCTCAATGACCTCGCCGATCCGAAGGCCAACGCGCACCTGACCCGCTACGACACGGCCCACGGCAAGTTCCACGGCGAAGTGCACGTCGACGGCGACAACATGGTGGTCAATGGCGACCGCATCCGCGTGTTCGCCGAGCGCGACCCGGCCAGGCTCCCCTGGGGCGAGCTCGGGGTCGACTACGTGCTCGAGTGCACGGGCCTGTTCACCAGCAAGGCCAAGGCGAGCGCCCACCTCAAGGGCGGCGCCAGGAAGGTGGTGATCTCGGCCCCGGGCGGCGAGGACGTGGACGCGACCATCGTCTACGGGGTCAACCAGGGCGTGCTCAAGAGCAGCATGACGGTGATCTCCAACGCCTCCTGCACCACCAACTGCCTGGCGCCGGTGGCCAAGGTGCTCAACGACAAGGTCGGCATCAGCGCCGGCATCATGACCACCATCCACTCGTACACCAACGACCAGGTGCTCACCGACGTCTACCACTCCGACCTGCGCCGCGCGCGCTCGGCCACCATGTCGCAGATCCCGACCAAGACCGGCGCGGCCGCCGCCGTGGGCCTGGTGCTGCCGGAACTGAAGGGCAAGCTCGATGGCTTCGCGGTGCGCGTGCCCACGATCAACGTGTCGCTGGTCGACCTGACCTTCACCGCCAGGCGCGCCACCTCGGTCGAGGAGGTCAACAAGGCCCTGCAGGGGGCCGCCGCCGCCGGCCCGCTGCACAACATCCTCGCCTACAACGACGCGCCGCTGGTGTCGGTGGACTTCAACCACGACGCACATTCCTCGATCTTCGATGCCACGCTCACCAAGGTGATCGACGGCACGCTGGTCAAGGTGTGCTCCTGGTACGACAACGAGTGGGGCTTCTCCAACCGCATGATCGACACCACGCTCGCGTGGTCGAAGGCGCCATGAAGGTACTGCGCATGACGGACACGGACCTGCGCAACAAGCGGGTCCTGATCCGCGAGGACCTCAACGTGCCGGTGCAGGACGGCGTGGTGACCAGCGATGCGCGCATCCGCGCCTCGCTCGCGACCATCCGCTACGCCCTCGACCAGCACGCCAAGGTCTTCATACTTTCGCACCTCGGCCGCCCGCAGGAGGGCCTGTACGACCCGGCGCTGTCGCTGTCGCCGGTGGCGACGCGGCTGTCGGAGCTGCTCGGCAAGCCGGTGCCGCTGCGCAAGGACTGGCTCGACGGGGTCGACTGCCCGGCCGGCAGCGCGGTGCTGTGCGAGAACGTGCGCTTCAACAAGGGCGAGAAGAAGGACGACGAGGAGCTGGCGCGCCGCATGGCGCAACTGTGCGAGGTGTTCGTGATGGACGCCTTCGGCACCGCGCACCGCGCCGAGGCCAGCACGCATGGCGTGGCGCGCTTCGCGCCGGTCGCCTGCGCCGGTCCCCTGCTGGTGGGCGAGCTCGAGGCGCTGGAGCGCGCGCTGCAGGACCCGGCCCGGCCGCTGGTGGCGGTGGTCGGCGGCTCGAAGGTCTCCACCAAGCTCATGGTGCTCGAGTCGCTGCTCGAGCGGGTCGACATGCTGATCGTGGGCGGCGGCATCGCCAACACCTTCCTGGCCGCCACCGGCATCGACGTCGGCAAGTCGCTGTGCGAGACCGACATGCTCGACGTCGCCCGCCGTCTCATGGACAAGGCGCGCGCCCGCGGCGCCGAGATCCCGCTGCCCACCGACCTGGTGGTGGCGCGCGAGTTCGCCTCCACCGCCCACGCCGATGTGCGCAGCGTGCGCGAGGTGGGGCCGGAGGAGATGATCCTCGACATCGGCCCCGACAGCGCCGACCATTACGCGGCGCTCTTGCAGCAGGCCGGCACGGTGGTATGGAACGGCCCGGTGGGCGTGTTCGAGTTCGAGCAGTTCGGCGAAGGCACGCGCACCATCGCGCAGGCCATCGCGCGCAGCAAGGCGTTCTCGCTCGCCGGCGGCGGCGACACGCTGGCCGCCATCGAGAAGTACGGCGTCGAGGACAGCATTTCCTACATCTCCACCGGCGGCGGCGCGTTCCTCGAGTTCGTCGAGGGCAAGAGGCTGCCGGCGGTCGCGGTCCTGGAAGAGCGCGCGCGTGCCCGATAAGCCAACCGCGATGCTGCGGCGCGCCAAGATCGTGGCCACCGTGGGTCCGGCGACTGACGAGATCGGCGTGCTCACGCAGATGATCGAGGCGGGTGTCGACGTGGTGCGCCTCAACGCCTCGCATGGCAGCGTCGATGACCGCCGGCGGCGGCTGCGCATGGTGCGCGAGGCCGCCCAGCGCGCCGACCGCTGCGTCGGGGTGCTGCTCGACCTGGGCGGCCCCAAGATCCGCATCGAGGGCTTCCGCGACGGCCGCGTGATGCTCAAGGAAGGCGAGCCCTTCACCCTCGACACCCAGCTCGATTCCAAGGGCGGCACCGTCGAGCAGGTCGGCTGCGCCTACACCGACCTGCCGCGCGACGTCGAGGTCGGCGACACGCTGCTGCTGAACGATGGCCAGATCGTGCTGGACGTCACTGCCGTGAGCGCGACCACCGTGGGCACGCGCGTGCGCGTGGGGGGCGAGCTCTCCGACCGCAAGGGGCTGAACCGCCAGGGCGGCGGCATCTCCGCGCCCGCGCTCTCGGCGCGTGACCGCGAGGACATCCGCTTCGCGGCCGAGGAGGGCGTCGACTACGTGGCGGTGTCCTTCGTCCGTGACGCCGACGACATCGAGGAGGCCCGCGCCCTGCTGCGTGCCGCCGGCGGCGAGGGCCGGCTGGTCGCCAAGATCGAGCGCCACGAGGCGGTCGACAACCTGATCCCGATCATCGAGGCCGCCGACGTCGTCATGGTGGCGCGCGGCGACCTCGGGGTGGAGATGGGCTACGCCGAGCTCACCGGCCTGCAGAAGACCATCATCCACGAGAGCCGCACCCGCAACCGCGTGGTCATCACCGCCACGCAGATGATGGAATCGATGATTCAGAACCCGGTGCCCACGCGCGCCGAGGTCAGCGACGTGGCCAATGCGGTCATGGACGGCACCGATGCCGTGATGCTCTCGGCCGAGACCGCCGCCGGGCGCTACCCGGTGCGGGCGGTGGAGGCGATGGCGCAGGTCATCGTCGGTGCGGAGAAGTACCAGCTCACCCACCCGCGCACGCGCCAGCGCAGCGCCGAAGGCGAGTTCAAGGGCAGCGAGGAGGCGATCGCCATGGCGGTCACCTACACCGCCAACCACATGAAGGTGCGCGCCATCGTGGCGCTCACCGAGAGCGGGGCGACGCCGCTTCTGATGTCGCGCATCCGCTCCGACATGCCGGTCTATGCGTTCACGCGGCACGAGGCCACGCGCCGGCGCGTGACGCTCTACCGCGGCGTCTACCCGGTGATCTTCGACGTCGCCGACGGCACCGACACCTCGACCGAGGAGCTCTACCGCGCGCTGTTCACGCGCCTCCTGGAGCTGCGGCTGGTGAAGAAGCGCGACCTGGTGATCCTCACCAAGGGTGAGCTGTCGGGCGTGCAGGGCGGCACCAACTCCATGCAGATCCTCAAGGTAACGCTCGACTGACGCGTGCGCACGCTGAAGCTCATCGGCGCCGCGGCGCTGCTCGTGGTGCTGGTGCTCGCAGGCGGCGCATACCTCGCGCTGCGCGCCTCGCTCCCGCGACTCGAGGGCACCCTCGCAGCGCCCGGACTGGCCGGCCCGGTCGAGGTCACGCGTGACGCACGCGGCGTCGCCACCATCACCGCCTCGACCCGCGCCGACCTCGCCTTTGCAACCGGGTTCGTGCACGCGCAGGACCGCTTCTTCGAGATGGACCTGTCGCGGCGCCTGGCGGCCGGTGAGCTCTCCGCGCTGGTCGGTGTGGCGGCGCTCGGCCACGACCGCAACGCGCGGCTGTTCCGGTTCCGGGCGCTCGCAGCGCAGGTGGTGGGGCGCCTCGCGCCGCCGCAGCGCGCGGTGGTCGAGGCCTACACGCGCGGGGTGAACTCGGGGCTTGCCGCCCTCGGCGCGCGGCCGTGGGAATATTTCCTCCTCGGCCAGAAGCCGCAGGCATGGCAGCCCGAGGACACCATGCTCGTGGTCTACGCCATGTGGTGGGACCTGCAGGTGAACGGCCTGCGGCGCGCCATCCTCAGGCGCGAGATCGATGCGCACCTCGGCGGTCCCGTGTGCCCGCAGGGGTGGAAGTGCGCGCTGCAGTTCCTCTACCCGCGCGGCACGGGCTGGGATGCCGCCAACGCGCCGGGCGAGGCGAGCGCAGCCCTCGCGCCCGTGCCGGGCGCCGACGTGCTCAACGTGCGGGCCGCGCACGCGGCGCCGGCCGCCGCTGGCCTGCGCAGCATCGCGCCCCTGGTCGGCAGCAACAGCTGGGCGCTGGCCGGCGCGGCGAGCGCCTCCGGGGCGGCGCTCGTCGCCAACGACATGCACCTCGCGCAGCGCGTGCCGACCATCTGGTACCACGCACGCCTGCGCGTGCGCGCGGGCGGCACCGACCCCGCGATCGACCTCAACGGCGTCACGCTGCCGGGCACGCCGCTGCTGGTGGCCGGCTCCAACGGCCACATCGCCTGGGGCTTCACCAACAGCTATGGCGACTGGGTGGACGTCGTCGGGCGCCCGTGCAGCGCGGTCGACGCGCAGGGCATGCACACGCCCGCCGGCCTCGTGCCGCTCACCGTGGTGCACGAGCGCATCGCGGTGCACGGGGCGGCGGCGGTCGACCTGCCGGTGCGCTCAGGCCCCGACGGGCTGCTCCTGAAGCAGGAGGCGGGCTCCTGCTGGTTCGGCGCCTGGCTCGCGCAACGGCCCGAGGCCACCAACATGAACCTGATGGCGCTCGAGACCACGGCCACGGCGGCCGAGGCCCTCGCGCTCGCCCCCACCATCGGCATCCCGCACCAGAACTTCGTCGTCGGCGCCCGCGACGGCCACATCGGCTGGACCATCTTCGGGCTGATCCCGGCCGGCACCGAGGCGCAGCGTGCCCGTGGCACGGGGCGCTGGACCACCCCGGCCGAGCACCCGCGCCTCTACGACCCCGCGAACGGGCGGCTGTGGACCGCCAATGCCCGGGTCACCGGTGATGAGCGCCAGCTGGCGCTCATCGGCGGCCACCTGGCGAGCCTCGGCTCCGAGTACGACCTGGGGGCGCGCGCCGGGCAGATCCGCGACGACCTGCTCGCGCTCACGGCGCCCGCGCAGCCCGCCGACATGCTCGCGATCCAGCGCGACGACCGCGCGCTGTTCCTCGCGCGCTGGCAGGAGCTGTTGCTCAAGGTGCTCGACGGGCACGCGCTGGCCAGCCACCCGCAGCGCGCCGAGTTCAGGAGGTTCGTGCAGCAGTGGGGCGCGCGCGCCGCGGTCGACTCGGTCGGCTACCGCCTGGTGCGCAGCTATCACGACCGCGTGCAGCAGGCGGTGTGGGACTCGATCCTCGCAACGCTCGGGGTGCAGGACGACGCGGGGGCGGGGCCGCCGGCGCAGTTCGAGGGCCCCCTGTGGCAGCTCGTCACCGTCCAGCCGCTGCACATGCTGCCCGCAAGCTTCGCGGACTGGCCGCAGTTCCTGCTCGCGCAGGTCGACGCGACGCTCGCCGACCTCGCCCCCGCCTGCCCGGTGCTCGCGCACTGCACCTGGGGCAGGCACGACGTGGTGCGCATCCGCCACCCGCTGTCCGCGGCGCTCCCCGGTGCGGCGCGCTTCCTGGACATGCCGACGCTCGAACTGCCCGGCGACCACGACATGCCGCGCGTGCAGGACGGCGCCTTCGGCGCCTCCGAGCGCTTCGCGGTGTCGCCCGGGCACGAGGCGCAGGGGTACCTGGTGCTGCCGGGCGGCCAGAGCGGCCACCCGCTCTCGCCCTACTACCGGGCGGGGTTCATGGGCTGGGTGGACGGCGCGCGCCTGCCGTTCCTGCCGGCTGCCACCGAGCACACGCTGCGGCTCGTGCCGCGTTGAGGCTTCTTCAGGCGGTGACCGGCCGGGCCCGCGCCGCGCGCGGCATTTACGCGGCCGCACCCTTCACGGTTAGACTGCCGCTGCCATGACACAACGCTTCACCGGTACCGAACGCTACATCGCCACCGACGAGCTGATGATGGCCGTCAACGCCGCCATCGTGCTGGCGCGCCCGCTGCTCATCAAGGGCGAGCCCGGCACCGGCAAGACACAGCTGGCGCAGGAGATCGCCCGCGCCCTGGGGCGGCCGCTGTACGAGTGGCACATCAAGTCCACCAGCAAGGCGCAGCAGGGGCTGTACGAGTACGACGCGGTCTCGCGCCTGCGCGACTCGCAGCTGGGCGAGGAGCGCGTGCACGACATCGGCAACTACATCCTCAAGGGGCGGCTGTGGGAGGCGTTCGAGAGCGAGGTGCAGCCGGTGCTGCTCATCGACGAGATCGACAAGGCCGACATCGAGTTCCCCAACGACCTGCTGCGCGAGCTCGACCGCATGGAGTTCTACGTCTACGAGACGCGCGCGCTGGTGAAGGCCCGCCACCGGCCGATCATCATCATCACCAGCAACAACGAGAAGGAGCTGCCGGACGCCTTCCTGCGCCGCTGCTTCTTCCACTACATCCGCTTCCCGGACGAGGCCACCATGCGCGCCATCGTCGAGGTGCACTTCCCCGGCCTCAAGCGCGAGCTGCTGGCGGAGGCCCTGGGCGCGTTCTTCGAGGTGCGCGCCACCCCGGGTCTGAAGAAGAAGCCCTCGACTTCGGAACTGCTCGACTGGATCAAGCTCCTGGTGGCCGAGGACATCGACCCGGCGGCGCTGCGCAGCGGCGATGCCAAGAAGACCATCCCCATCCTGCACGGGGCGCTGCTGAAGAACGAGCAGGACGTGCACCTGTTCGAGCAGCTGGTGTTCATGCACCGCCGCGCGCGCTGAGCGGTGGGGCGCGCGCGCCGATGCTGGTGCACTTCTTCTTCGGGCTGCGCCGCGCCGGCGTGCCGGTCGCCCTCAACGAGTTCCTGCTGCTGCTGGAGGCGCTGAAGGCGCGCGTGGCGCGTACCTCGGCGCAGGACTTCTACCACCTGGCGCGCGCCTGCCTGGTCAAGGACGAGCGCCACTACGACCGCTTCGACCGCGTGTTCGCGGCAGTCTTCCAGGGCGCCGAGCAGCTGTTCGCGCAGCTGGTCGCCGAGGTGCCCGCCGACTGGCTGCGGGCCCTGGGGGAGCGGGTGTTCTCGGAAGAGGAGAAGCGCCGCGTCGAGTCGCTCGGCGGCTGGGAGCAGCTGCTGGAGACGCTGCGCGCCCGGCTGCGCGAGCAGGGCGAGCGCCACCAGGGCGGCAGCAAGTGGATCGGCACGGGCGGCACCTCGCCCTTCGGCCACGGCGGCTACAACCCGGAAGGCATCCGCATCGGCGGCCCGGGGGGCCAGCGCCGGGCGGTCAAGGTGTGGGAGCGCCGCGAGTTCAGCAACCTCGACGACGGCGTCGAGCTCGGCACCCGCAACCTGAAGCTCGCGCTGCGCCGGCTGCGGCGCTTCGCGCGCGAGGGCGCCGCCGAGCAGCTCGACCTCGAGGGGACCATCGACGCCACCGCACGCAACGGCGGCATGCTGGACCTGAAGCTGGTGGCCGAGCGCCACAACGCCGTGAAGGTGCTCCTGTTCCTGGACGTGGGCGGTTCCATGGACGAGCACGTGCGGATATGCGAGGAGCTGTTCTCGGCGGCCCGCAGCGAGTTCAAGCACCTCGAGCACTTCTACTTCCACAACTTCATCTACGAGCACCTGTGGAAGGACAACCACCGCCGCCACGCGCAGCTCACCGACACCAGTCGGGTGCTGCGCACCTACGGGCACGACTACCGCGTCATCATCGTCGGCGATGCCACCATGAGCCCGTACGAGATCACGCAGCCGGGCGGCAGCATCGAGCACTGGAACCCGGAGGCGGGCGCGGTGTGGATGCAGCGCCTGTGCGCGAGCTTCCCGCGGCTGGTGTGGCTCAACCCCGAGGGCCCCGACCGCTGGGGCTACACCCCGTCCGTGCGCATCGCGCGCGAGCTGGTGCGCGAGCGCATGTTTCCGCTGACGCTGGCGGGGCTGGACCTCGCCATCCGTGAACTGAAGCGCCCCCTGGGCGGGCTGCCGGCGCCAAGCCCGGCCGCGGGCGCGACGCCCGTCACACAGCCGCCCGCGGCTCCGGTTCCATAATCGTCGGCGGACGCTAACCCTATGGACGGCCTGAGCGAATCTGCCGTGCGACCCGGCCTGCGACCGACGGTCGGCCTGGTGCTGACCGGCGGCGGGGCGCGTTCGGCCTACCAGGTCGGGGTGCTGCTGGCGCTCGCCGAGTTCCTGCCGCGTGCCCGCAACCCGTTCCAGATCATCGTCGGCACCTCCGCCGGGGCAGTCGCCGCGAGCGTGCTGGCGGCCGAGGCACACCAGTGGCGCCGCGCCATCGCGGGCCTGGAGCGCGTGTGGGCCAACTTCCGCTCCGAGCAGGTCTTCCACGTCGACACGCGCCACATGCTGCGCGCCGGGGCGCACTGGGTGCTGGCGCTGATCTCCGGCGGCCTGGTGCTCTCGCCGCCGCGCTCGATGCTCGACAACAGCCCGCTGCGCGAGCTGCTGGCCAACCACGTTGATTGCGGCGGCATCCGCCGCAGCATTGCGCGCGGCCACCTGCGCGCCTTCGCGCTGTGCTCCACCAGCTACAGCACCGGGCAGTCGGTCGCCTTCTACGACGGCGTGGACAACCTGCGCGACTGGTCGCGCGTGCAGCGCCTGGGCCGGCGTACGGACTTCGAGCTCGAGCACCTGATGGCAAGCGCCGCCATCCCGCTGCTGTTCCCGCCCATCAAGATCGGCGATGACTACTTCGGGGACGGCGCCATGCGCCAGATCCACCCGCTGAGCCCGGCCATCCATCTTGGGTCGGACCGGCTGCTGATCATCGGGGTGCGCGCGCGGCGCGCCGCCGGCGTCAACGTCAGCCGCGTCAACGTCCTCATGCCCTCCCCGGGGGAGATCTTCGGCTACATGCTCGACACCCTGTTCACCGACCAGATCTACGGCGACCTCGAGCAGCTCGAGCGCATCAACGAGCTGGTGCGCGCGGCGCCGCAGGTGGCGCACGGGGAGCGCAACGTCGAGACCCTGATGCTGGCCCCGAGCGTGGACCCGCGCGAGATCGCCGCGCAGCACAGCGGCGCGATGCCCAGCGGTCTGCGTGCGCTCCTGCGGGTGATCGCGGGCCGCGACGCCACGAGCTCGCAGCTGGCCAGCTACCTGATGTTCGAGGCGCCCTACACGCGCGCCCTGATCGAGCTCGGCTACCGCGACGCCATGCAGGCGCGGGTGGCACTGACCGCCTTCATGAGCGGGGAGAAGCTGCCCCAGGTGATGACCGCACCGGGGGTCGCCCAGGCCACCTGAAGGCCGGCCGCTTTTGCGCGCCGCCCGGCTTTTGGCCGACAATCGGCGCTGCCGCCGCGGCCCGGACCGGCCGCGCTGGGGACCACGAGAGAACATGCTGTTCGAGGATGCCCGGCAGGCCTGGGCCCGGTTTCTCGCGCCCACGAGCCTGGATGAGTTCCTCGACCAGATGCTGCGCGGGGGCTTCCGCAAGCTTCCCGGGACCGAGGCCGGACCGCGGGCGCAGCTGCTCGGCCCGGACCCCGAGGCGCTGCTCGGCGAGGCCCACGCGCTCGCGACA
>Ga0335083_10006515_pt1 | contig 14548 bp, 13 predicted proteins | sample Lox_Sample_42_FD_206716 | JGI IMG/M metagenome (GOLD analysis project Ga0335083, IMG submission 206716) | Soil microbial communities from Loxahatchee National Wildlife Refuge, Florida, United States - Lox_Sample_4.2 | ecosystem: Environmental > Terrestrial > Soil > Wetlands | place: USA...
CTCTGCACGGGCATCCCATACGGTGCGCCGGACGACCTCGGCACGCTCCTCGCGATGGTCAACCAGCTGCCGGAGAACGCGATCTACTCCGCCTTCTCGATCGGTCGGATGGAGTTGCCGTTCGTGGCACTCGCGCCTCTCGTCGGCGCAAACGTTCGGGTCGGGCTGGAGGACAACCTCTATCTCTCACGCGGACGGCTCGCCACCAACGCCGAGCTCGTCGAGCGCGCGGTCGAGACTCTCGAGCGCATCAACGTCCGGGTGCTCGGACCGGAGGAGGTGCGAGAGAAGCTCGCCCTGCGGGTCGGTGTCCGCTAGCCCGAAGCCGCGGTCGGTCGCGGTGCTCGGCGGCGGCGTGATCGGCGCCGGCTGGGCTGCCCGCTTCGTCCTCAACGGCTGCGACGTCCGTCTGTATGACCCGGCGCCGCGGGCGGGGTCCCGGGCCATGGAAGTGGCCGTGGACGCACGGACCGCCTACGAGCGGCTCACCCTGGCGCCGCTTCCCCGGGAAGGCGAGCTACGGCTCGTCGACTCGGTGGAGGAGGCGGTCGCCGGTGCGGAGCTCGTCCAGGAGTCGGCGCCGGAACGCCTCGAGCTGAAGCGCGAGCTTCTCGCCGAGGCCGATCGAGCGGCGCCGCCGGAGGCTCTCGTCTGTTCGTCCACGTCCGGCCTGCGGCCGACCGAGCTGCAGGCGGAGATGGCCCGCCCGGAGCGGTTCTGCGTGGCGCACCCGTTCAACCCGGTCTATCTGCTCCCCCTCGTCGAGCTCTGCGCCGGCGATCGAACAGCGCCCGAGACCGTCGAGCGGGCGGCTGCGCTGTTCCGGTCGGTGGGGATGCACCCGCTCGTCGTCCGGAGCGAGATCGACGGCTTCGTCGCGGACCGGCTGCTCGAGGCGCTCTGGCGTGAGGCGCTCTGGCTCGTGAACGACGGTGTCGCAACCGTCGAGGAGATCGACGACGCGATTCGCTACGGGGCCGGTCTGCGCTGGGCGTTCATGGGCACCTTCCTCACCTACCGGATCGCGGGTGGAGACGACGGCATGCGCCACTTTCTGCGCCAGTTCGGGCCGGCGCTCGGGTGGCCTTGGACGCACCTGACCGAGGTCCCCGAGCTGACGGAGGAGCTCGTGGAGACGATCGCCGCCCAGTCCGACGCGCAGGCAGGAGGTCGGTCGACTCGAGAGCTCGAGCAGCTGCGCGACCGGGTGCTCGTTCGCCTGCTCCAGGCGCTTCGCGTGGAGGAGACCGCGGCGGGCTCGACTCTGGCCGAATGGGAGCGCGGCCTGCTCGGCACGGCACCGTCGACGGCCGCGAGGCGCGTTCCGCCGGAGTGGGTCGACTACAACGGCCACGTCCACGAAAGCCGCTACCTCCAGCTGTTCGCCGACGCGACCGACGCGCTGCTCCGGACCGTGGGGATCGACGCCGCCTACCTCGAGGCCGGCGGCAGCTACTTCACGGTCGAAACGCACCTTTCCCATCTGCGCCAACTCGAGGCCGGCGACCGCGTGTACGTGACGACGCAGATCGTCGACTCCGACGAGAAGCGGTTGCATCTCTTCCACGTGCTGAAACGAGACGGAGAGGCAGAGCCGATAGCGACGGCCGAGCAGATGCTGCTGCACGTCGATACCGGCAGCGGGCGGGCGGCACCCTCGCGCGAGCCCGTGCGCGCGCGGGTCGCCCAGCTGACCCAGCGGGATGCCGCGCTGCCGCGACCGGAGCGCGCAGGACGCTCGATCGGCGTTCGGTGACGCGCGACCTGACGCCGCTCTTCGAGCCCGAGACCCTGGCCATCGTCGGCGTGTCGGCCGACCCGGGAAAGTGGGGGTACTGGTTCGCGCGTGATGCTGCGCTCGGCGCGCATCGCCGGCGGGTGTACCTCGTCGGCCGGAACGGGGGGGAGCTCCACGGCCTGCCGGTGCATCGTTCACTCGGGGAGTTGCCCGAGGCACCGGAACTCGTCGTCCTCAGCGTCCCCGCAGACGGGCTCGAGCAGGCGGTCGAGGACTCGCTCGCGGCGGGAGCACGCGCCCTGGTCGCGATCGCGGCCGGCTTCGGGGAGCTCGGAGAGGAAGGGGCAGCACGCGAGCGGGCGCTCGTCGAGCGTGTGCGGACGGCGGGCGCAGCGCTGGTGGGACCGAACTGCCTCGGACTCTTCGACGGCGAGGCCGAGCTGCAGCTCGCCTCGACGCCCTTGCCGGCGGGGCCGGTCGGGCTCGTCTCGCAGAGCGGCAACGTCCTCCTGGAGATCGGGCTCCTGCTCGAGGACGTGGGGCTCGGCTTCTCGCGCGCCGTCTCGATCGGGAACCAGGCCGACGTCGGCGCCGCCGAGCTCCTCACGATGCTCGGCGAGCACGAGGGAACGCGTGTGATCGGTATCTACTGCGAGGACTTCCTCGACGGCCGGGCCTTCGTCGAGGCGGCGCGCAGCGCCGGGAAGCCGGTCGTCCTGCTCACCGTCGGCAGCACCGAGGCAGGCAGGCGCGCCGCCCTTTCGCACACCGGTGCGCTGACGAGCGGCCGCGATGCCGTCGAGGCGGCGTGCCGCGCTGCGGGGATCCACCTCGTGAACACGCCGCGGGCGCTCGTCGACGTCGCGCAGGCGCTCCTGGCGCCGCACCGGCCGCGCGGGCCGCGCGTCGCCGTGGTCGGTGACGGGGGCGGCTACGGTGCCATCGCGAGCGATCTGCTCGGCGGGCGAGGGATCGAGCTGTCGGCGCTCTCGGCGCGAACCCAGGCTGCGCTGCGCGATCACCTTCCCGCCACTGCATCGACCGCGAACCCTGTCGACCTCGCGGGAGCCGGAGAGCAGGACGTCTTCAGTTTCGCCCATTCGACGCGTGCCCTCCTCGAGGCAGACGACGTGGACGCCGTCCTCTTCACCGCGTACTTCGGCGGCTACAGCACGCTGGCGAGCGAGCTGGGCGAGCCCGAGATGGCCGTGGCCGGGCTACTGGGAAAGGCCATGGCCGACAGCGGCAAGCCGCTCGTCGTCCACACGATGCACTGGAACACACCGCCGTCGCGTGCGCTCCGTGCGGCCGGAGTGCCGGTCTACCGGGTGATCGAGTCGGCGGTCGATGCGGTCGCGGCGCTCGTGGCCGACGGCTCGCCGGCCCCGCCGCCGCTGCCGGCGCTCCCGGACGCGGCGGCACCGCTGGGGGACAGCGGTTACACGGCTGCACGGACGGCGCTCGCGGAGGCCGGCATCTCGTTCGGCGCCTCTCGGACGGTTGGCAGCCGGGACGAGGCGCTCGCCGCCGCCGAGGAGCTGGGCTACCCGCTGGTCCTCAAGGCGCTCGGTCTCCTGCACAAGTCGGACACGGGTGGCGTCGCGCTCGGCCTCCGCGACGAGCGGGAGCTCTCCGCGGCGTTCGACGACATCGTGGCCAGGCTCGATCCGGACTCGTTCTCCCTCGAGGCCGCCGAGGACGTCGCGGCCGGATTCGAGCTGCTCGTCGGCGCCCGCCGCGACGCTCGCTTCGGGCCGTTGGTGGCCGTCGCCGCGGGTGGGATCCACGCCGAGGCGCTCAGCGATGTCGCAGTTGCGCTCGCCCCGATCGACGAGGTCAAGGCGAAGGAGCTCGTCTGTTCGTTGGACTCCGCGCCCTGGCTGTTGGGCGCGCGCGGTCGCCCGCCGCTCGACGTTGCCGCAGCGGCGCACGCGGCCGCGGCGCTGTCGCGCTTCGCAGCCGTGCATCCGGAGATCGCGGAGGTCGAGGTCAATCCACTGCTCGTCCGGCGCGCGGGCGACGGTGCGGTCGGCCTCGACGCGCGGATCGTCCTCGGCTAGCTCGCGCCGACCTCGAGCGTCCCGTCGGCCTGGGGCGCGAACTCGGCCGCCGTGAGAGCCCCATCTCCGGCGGCGCCCGGCGGCAGCACGCGGAGGGCGTCGGCCGGAAGGTGCACCTGTACCGCCGTTCCCTGCGACCAGTCCCGCGTGCTTCCGTCCCGGACGAAGAGGGCCTGCACGACGTCGCCGGAGGCGAGTCGGACGACGAGCTGCTCGGAGGCTCCGTGGTAGACGACGCGTTCGATCATTCCCGGCACGCGGTTGTCTCCCGAGGCCTCGTACGGCTCGATCACGACTCGCTCCGGACGGATCACGACGAACGTGTCGCCGGTCTGGTCGATCTTGCCGCAGCCCGCGCGCAGGCCGAACTCCCCGACCTTCACCCGGCACGCGGCTCCGTCCGCCCCCTCTGCGTTCACCTCCATGAGGTTCGAGACACCGAGGAAGTCGGCGACGAACACCGTCTCGGGCTCCTCGTACATGCGCTCGGGCGTCGCGATCTGCTCGACACGGCCTCCGGACATCACGGCGATCCGGTCGGACATCGTCAGAGCTTCTTCCTGGTCGTGCGTCACGTACACGAACGTGATCGCGAAACGTTCCTGGATCGACTTCAGCTCGAGCTGGAGCGCCTTCCGGAGCTTCGCGTCGAGCGCGCCGAGCGGCTCGTCGAGCAGCAGCACCGACGGCTCGAGCACGAGCGCACGCGCCAGCGCGACGCGCTGCTGCTGGCCGCCGGAGAGCTGGCCGGGCTTCCGCTTCTCGTAGCCGCCCAGTTGCACGGCCTCGAGCACCCGCGTAACCCGCTCGCGAATCTCCGCCTTCTTCACGTGGGCGCGCCGCAACCCGAAGGCGACGTTGTCGAAGACGTCGAGGTGCGGGAAAAGCGCGTAGCTCTGGAAGACGGTGTTGACCTTGCGGCGGTGCGGGGGAGTCGCGGCCATGTCGGAGCCGTCGAGCAGGATCTTCCCGGCGGTGGGGCGTTCGAAGCCGGCGATCAGCCGCAGCGTGGTGGTCTTGCCGCAGCCCGACGGGCCGAGCAGCGAGAAGAACTCGCCCGCCCCGATCGAGACGTCGATTCCGTCGACCGCGGCGACCTCGCCGAACTGCTTCCGCAGCTGGACGAGCTCGACGGAGCCTGTCTTCACCTCCACATCACACCTCCAGGGCCGCGATCTCGTTGAGGGCGTTGCTCGTCGTCGCCGCCTGCTTGCGCGCGGACCAGCGGTAGACGACGTAGGCGAGCCCGACCGAGAGCAAGGTGATGACCACCATCACCGTTGCGACGGCGTTGAGCGCCGGTGTCGCTGTGCCGCGCACGCTCGAGTAGATGAGGATCGGAACGGTTTGCGTCGACTGGCCGGCCGACATGTAGGCGGTGACGACGAAGTCGTCGATCGAGAGCGCGAAGACGACGATGAAGCTCGCGAAGACGGCCGGCCAGAGGAGAGGGAGCAGGGCCAGCCGGAAGGCGCCGAGCTGCGACGCGCCGAGGTCGCGCGCGGCCTCCTCGTACTCCGGGCCGATCGAGAGCAGCCGTCCTCGGACGATGATCACGACGTACGAGATCGAGAAGGTGACCTGGCCGAGCGCCTGCGCCTCCGTCCCGAACGGGATCGAGTAGAGCAGGCTGAACACGAGCAGGAGCGAGACTGCCATCACGATCTCCGGCGTCACGAGCGGGAAGAGCATGAGGTAGTTCACCGGCCGGGCGCCGTAGCCGCGCCAGCGGGTCAGACCGACCGCGAGACCGACCCCGAGCGGGACGGCGACGATCATGTCGAGTCCCGCCAGCCTGAGGCTCTGTTCGATGGCGCCGCGCAGCGTGGGATCGTGGAGCACCGAGTTGTTCGGGTCGCCCCACCACCAGCGCGTCGAGAACCCCTGCCAGACGCTCCGCGAGCGCCCGTTGTTGAAGGAGAACAGGATCGCGATCCCCACCGGCACGATCGACCACGCCATGTAGAGCCAGGTGAACGCGCCCAGCAGGCGCGGCTGGCCCCACGGGTTCGCGAACCAGTCGCGCACGGCCCTCACAGCAGCGACTCCTTCGTCTCCGCCGAAGCGCGCACCGTGACCCAGAGGTAGTACGACATCAGCACCGCGAGGAAGAGCGAGAGCACGATCACGAGCGATGCGCCGACGTTCGCCTCCGACCCGCCCTGGAAGTAGAGGTTGATCTGGTTGCCTATCATCGATGTCTTCGGCGAGCCCGAGATCACGTCGTTCGTGTAGTAGTCGCCGAACATCGGCAGGGTGATCAGCACGCTCGCGGCGAGGATCCCGTTCTTGCTCAGCGGCAGGGTCACGTGGAGGAACGTCGAGATCGGGTTTCCGCCGAGGTCGCGGCCGGCCTCGAGCACGCTCCGGTCGATCCGGTCGAGTACCGCGTAGAGCGGCAGAATCATGTAGGGGACGTAGCCGTAGATGAGGGCGAAGATGACCGACGACGACTGCCCCGCGAGCCAGGGATACGGCTGCGAGATGACCCCGAGGTGCAAGAGGACACGATTCACGAGCCCGTCCGGAAGCAGGAGCCCGACCCAGGCGAGCATCCGCATCAGGTAGCTGACCCAGAACGGGACGATGAGCAGGATGAGGAGAATCCCCCTCGTCCGGCGCGCGTACCGCGCGAGGTAGTACGCGACCGGGTAGCCGATCAGCAGGCAGCCGGCTAGCGCGATCGCGACGTACTCGAAGGTCCGCACGAAGACGATCCAGAACGTGTGGCCCGGCTTGAGCTCGGCGAGCACCGACTGCATCGTCGAGAACTGCCAGTCGAGCGGGTTCCAGGCCGGAACGGGGTTCAGGGAGAGCGGGTCGATCGTCCCGAAGGCGACGGCGACGACCGCGTACGTGGGGACGAGGAAGAGCAGGACGAGCCAGGCCACGCCGGGAACGGCGAAGGAGGGCCAGAACCAGCGCCTCATCGTCCGGCCGACCTCGTCTCGGCGCCGGTCAGCCGGCCTTGAAGTTCGACCACGCGTTCAGCCAGAGCGCCTGTCCTTCCGCCGTGAGGGCGTCGATCGTCACTCCCTTGTCGAAATCCGACTTGCGCACGACAGTCGAGGCGAGATTCGGTGGGATGTAGCCCTGCGAGACGAGCGTGTTCGGGTCGACCGCCTCGAGCGGCGGGATGTAGCCGTTGAACGTGAAGTTCTCGATCGCGTTCTTGTTGTCGAGCATGAAGTTGAAGAACGCGTGCGCCAGCACCGGGTGCTTGGCCCCGTGGAGGATCGAGATCATGTCGTTCTGCGTCTCGGCATGGTTGTCGGCGCGCCAGTAGCCGAGCACGTCCGGCTTGACGCCCTTCGGCAGGTACTGAGCCGCCGTCGCCATGTCGCCCGACCAGGCCTGCGAGATGTACGTCGCGCCGGAGGGGATGTCGGTGTAGTCGTTCTGGTTGACCTTCACGTTCACGAGCGAGGTGAGCTGGGAGAGGTCCTGCTCCGCCCGGTTGATGAGGTTGGCGTCCTCGGTGTTGACGTCGTAGATATGACGCCGGAGGAGCGTCATCGCGATCGCCTCACGGTCGTCGTCGATGATCGCGACCTTGCCCGCGTACTTGTGGGAGTCCCAGAAGATGTCGTACGGGTTCGAGTAGTCGCCCGGGGGCTTCTGCAGCTTGTCCGCCCGGTAGCCGATCCCGGTCGTGTAGACGGTGTACGGCACCGTGTAGCGCGAGTGCTGGTCGTAGTACGGGTTCTGGAGCGCCGGCCAGACGTTCTTCAGGTTGGAGACGTACGAGTGGTTGATCGGCTGGATCAGCTTCAGGGCGACCGCGCGCGAGACGTAGTCGACCGTCGTCCACCAGACGTCGAAGCCCGTCTGCCCGACCGAGCGGGTGAGCTTCTGCCACGCCTCCTCTTCGTTCTCGAAGGTCGTGATCGAGACCTTGGTGTTGAACTCCTTCTCGAACTTCCTCACGACCGCGGGATTGATGTACGCGGCCCAGTTGAAGAGGTTCAGCGGCCCCGACTCGAGGTTCATGCCGGACGCGATCGGCTCGTTGTCGGTGTAGATGGGGAGCGTGACCGGGTTGTCGCGCCGCGCGAGCGGGATCCCGCCCGGCCCCATGAGGGCTCCGCTCGCGTTGGTCGTCACCGCGGAACTGGCGCTCCCGCCGCCGCAGGCCGTGAGCAGCGCGTCGGCGCCGGAGACGGCCCCGAGAGCTACTCCGGCCCGGATCAGGAACTGGCGCCTCGTCGTCGGCCGTTCACGGGGATGCAATAGGTCCCTCCTCCTGGCTCGCGATGATCGCACAATGCAAACCGACAGCGCACGATGTGTCAAGCTTCGGACGCCGATGAAAGGGGGCTGTGGTTACATGGGGGCCATGACGAGCGCCGGCCGCCCGACTCTCCCCGGACGGGATTACCACGCTGCGGACGTGTTCGAGCTCGAGCGGGAGAAGATCTTCTTCCGCGAATGGTTCTATGCCGGCCGCGCGGACGAGGCGCCCGAGGCCGGGGATTTCTTCACCGTCGACGTCGTCGGCGAAAGCGTCCTCGTCGTCCGCGGCAAGGACGGCGAGTTGCGCGGCTTCTACAACGTCTGCCGTCACCGCGGCTCGCGCATCTGCGATCCCGAGACGCGCGGGCACGCAAAGGGTGCGATCAAGTGCCCGTATCACGCCTGGACCTACTCGTATGCCGGCGAGCTGATCGGGACGCCGCTCGTCGGCAAGGACGAGCTCGACCGCGCGTCGCTCTCCCTCTGGCCCGTCGAGGTCGACGTGTGGCAGGGATTCGTCTTCGTGCACCTCGGCGAGCCCGAGGCGGGCGTCCGCGCGTCGTTCGAGCATCAGAGCGACAAGCCCCTGCAGTACGAGCCGTGGCGGATGGACGAGCTGCGCACCGCGCGGCAGACCGTGACGGAGCTGCAGGCCAACTGGAAGATCCTCGTCGAGAACTACAACGAGTGCCTCCACTGTCCGACCGTCCATCCGGAGCTCGTCGCCGTCGCGCCGACCTTCCGCAAGGGGCTCGTCTTCGAAGAAGGACGCGACGACTGGGGCGTCTCCATGGAGGGCGCCGGCTACACCGCCACCGGGACGACGACGATCCCCGTCATGCCGGGCCTGACCGAGCAGCAGGCGAATGCCATGCACGGGGCAAGCGTCTTCCCGAACATGTTCATCGACCTGACCGGCACCGTCGTCATCGCGACGCGAATGCAGCCGCGCGGGCCCGGACACACGACGATCATCACCGACTACCTGTTCAGGCCGGAGGTGATGGAGGAGCCGGGGTTCGACCCGAGCGAGGTCGTCGACTTCTCGGAGCTCGTCGCCCACCAGGACTACGTCGTCTGCGAGCGGGTGCAGCAGGGCGTGCGCTCGCGTGCGTTCAGCCACGGGGTCTATGCCGAGAAGGACGAGCTCCCCTACCTGTTCAACCAGCGCTACCTCGCAGCGCTTGACCGCCCCTAGGGTCGTCGTCGTCGGCGCCGGCTTCGCCGGCCTAGCGGCGGCCGAAGCACTGGCGGCCCGCGGCGTCGACGTGACCGTCTTCGAGGCGCGCGACCGCGTCGGTGGGCGTGTCCGTTCGCAGCGGCTGGACAACGGCGCGGTCGTCGAGCTCGGCGCCGAGTTCGTTCTCCCCGGGTACGACGTGCTGCGCGGGACGGCGTCCCGGCTGGGCCTCTCCCTCTACGAGAAGGGGACGCTCTACGGCGACCGCGAGCCTCGCGACGGGCCACCGGTGACGCGCGAAGAGCTGATCGCTGCCGACGCAGCCCTGCGGAACCCCGGCACCGGCTCGATCGCGGACGCCGTCGACCGGCTCGTTCCCTCGGTCGGCGCAGCGGCGGCGGTCGCCTCACGGCTCGCGGTCTCGTCCGCCTACGAGCTCGACGACCTGGACTCCGTCGCGCTCGAGGAAGGCGCCGCTCGCTTCGGCGACTTCCCCAGTCACGGCATCGCGGGCGGGAACGACCGGATCGCGCTCGCCCTCGCCGAACGCTTGGGGGCCGCCGTGCGGACGTCGGCCGCCGTTACCCGAATCGCCTGGTCGGCGCAGGGCGTCATCGTCCGTGCAGGCGCCCAGGAGATGCGTGCCGATGCCTGCGTGCTGGCGACGCCGGCGCCCCATGCGCTCGAGCTCGACTGGGATCCGCCGCTGCCGGACTGGAAGCGCGAGGCGCTCGCGGCGGTTCGCTACGGCCAGGCCGCGAAGCTCTTCCTCCCTCTCTCGGAGCCGGCGCCGCCGAGTCAGACGCTGTCCGTGCCGCTGCGGTTCTGGACCTGGACACAGCGTGGCGCCGACGGCGGGCCGTTGCCCGTCGCCTGCTCGTTCGCCGGGTCGCCGGCGGCGCTCGAGCTGCTCGAGGTCGAGCGAGGTCCGGGGAAGTGGGCGGACGCGGTGCGAAGCCTCCGTCCCGATCTCGGCTACACGAACGCGGCGCCGATCCTTTCCACCTGGCATGACGACCCGTGGGCCCGCGGTGCCTATTCGGCGCGCACCCTCTCCTCTCCACCCGACGACGAGGCGCTCGCCCGCACGGTCGGCGTTGTGGCGTTCGCAGGCGAGCACACCGCCGGCCGCTGGCACGCCCTCATGGAAGGCGCGCTCCGCAGCGGCCTCCGTGCCGCGGCCGAGGTCGCCGAACTGCTGGCTGTGCCGGCCTGACGGCCGAGCGATTGCCTATCGCTTAGACGCTCAGGCGCCGGTGTGATGCACGTATGCCAACCCGCTGAGCCCGCTCAGGTCCACGCAGGCTTGCATCTCTTGTCGGACGATCTTCGCGAGGACGTTGCCGCACCACGAGCAACGCAGCACGACGCCCGCCGAGCGGAAGACGTGGACGGCGCCGATCTGCCCGCTTGCCCCGCAGCTGCCGCAGGTTCCGGTCGCCACGGTCATCTCGGTGCCGAAGACCTCGTGCAGCAGTCCGGCGACCGCGTTGCCGTCGAGCGTGAGTGCGTCCATCTCAGCCTCCCGTCGGTCCGAAGCGTTCGGTCTTGATGCGTTGGGGCTCGTGCCCGAGCTCGACGAGCGTGGCGGCGACCGCCTCGACGAGCGGCGTCGGGCCGCAGACGTAGACATGCGGACGGTCCCCCGAGGCGGGGCCGACGTCCGTGAGCATCTCGGCGTCCACGCGGCGTGCATAGCCGTTCCAGCCGTCCGGCTGCGAACGCGTCAGCGTGTGCGCGACGGTCAGGCCCCGGCCTGCCAGGCGCCCGAGCTCGTCCCGGTAGATGACGTCGTCCCAGCTCCGGGAGGAGTAGAGCAACCGCATGTCGACGTCGCTGCCGGCGGCCGCACGCTCTCGAATCATCGCCATCAGCGGTACGACGCCCGAGCCGCCGCCGACGAGCAGCACCGGCCCGCCGAGCGCCGGTTCCCAGACGAAGTAGCCGCCGACGGGGCCTCGCAACTCGAGCTTGTCGCCGGGCCTCAGCTCGTCGGAGAGGTAGGGCGAGACCTCGCCGTCCTCGAGACACTCGACCGTGAGCTCGATGCGGGTGCCGCTCGGAGCGGAGGCGATCGAATAGCTGCGCTCGGCCCGATAGCCGTCCTCCGCGGTCAGTCGTACGTCGACGTGCTGACCCGTCTTGTGCCCCGGCCACTCGGGCACGTCGAGCGCGAGGGTCTTGACGCGAGCGTTCTCGACGACGACGTCGAGGACATCGGCGAGCTGCCAGGTCAGTCTCCCCAGTAGCGCTGCTCCTTCCACGGGTCGCCGTAGTTGTTGTAGCCGTTGGTCTCCCAGAAGCCCGGCTCGTCCTCGCTCTGCAGACGCAGCCCTCGGATCCACTTCGCGCTCTTCCAGAAGTAGAGGTGAGGAAGGAGCATGCGGGCCGGCCCGCCGTGCTCGGGCTCGAGCGGCTCGCCGTCGTACTCGTAGACGATCCACGCCTTGCCGCCGGTGACGTCCTCGAGCGGGACGTTGGTCGTGTAGCCGCCGTCGCTGTACTGGATCACGTGTCCAGCCGAGGTCTGCACGCCCTCGAGCAGCGTGTCGATCGCGACTCCGCGCCAGCTCGTGTCGAGCTTCGACCACTTCGTCACACAGTGAATGTCGACGGTGACTTCCTCACTGGGGAGCGCCCGGAACTCTTCCCAGCTCCAGCGGGGCGGATCGTCCACCTCGCCGACGATCGAGAAGTCCCAGCTCTCGAGCGGCGTGTGCGGCGTCGGGCCTGCCGAGAGGACCGGGTAGTCCGGGGTGACGTACTGACCCGGCGGCACCCGACTCGCGTCTACATCCTCACGCCGACGCCCGTGGAAACCTCGGGAAACGAACGACATCGCACACCTCCTAGCGCAGCGTCCTGAACGCCGCGCGGATCTCGACACTGAAGAGCTCCGGCTCCTCCCACGCCGCGAAGTGGCCGCCCTTGTCGACCTCGTTGAAGTAGATGACATTCGGGTACGTCTTCTCGACCCAGCTTCGCGGCGTTTGCCAGATCTCGCCCGGGAACGTCGTGAATCCGAACGGGAGCGAGACCGACGCCGGTGTCGACGGTGCGGCTGCGTCGGGCGGCGAGTTCGGGCCGCCCTCCCAATAGGAGCGCGCGGCCGACTCTCCCGTCCCCGACAGCCAGTAGAGCGTGATGTTGTCGAGGATGTTGTCCCGGGTGAGGTTGCCAGACGGCTTGTCGTCGACGAACGCCGAGGCGATCTTGTAGTAGGCGTCCGTGTCGTGGTCGGCCAGCCAGGCTGCCAGCGCGATGGGCGAGTCCAGCAGGGCGTAGCCGATCGTCTGCGGCCGGGTGGCCTGCTCGAGGAAGTAGCCGAAGCCGCCTGCCCTGAAGGTCGCGATCTGCTCGGCCGCTGCCTTCTCCGCCTCCGTGTCCGTGGGCATCTGGCCGGCCAGTGCCGGGAAGAACAGGTTCGTGTGGATGCCGATCAGCCCGTCGGGCGCCTGCAGGCCCATCCCGTGAGTGACTGCCGCGCCGACGTCACCGCCCTGGGCGACGTACTGCGAGTAGCCAAGGCGGCTCATCAGCTCGGCCCATGCCTTCGCGACGCGGATCGGCGGGATCCACCCGATCTCGGTCGGCTTGCCCGAGAGTCCGTAGCCGGGCAGCGACGGCACGACGACGTCGAACGCGTCCTCCGCCTTCCCACCGTGCGCGGTCGGTTCGGTGAGCAACTCGATCACGTCGAGCATCTCGATCACCGAGCCCGGCCAACCGTGCGTGATGACCAGCGGCAGCGCGGCCTCGTGCGGCGAACGGACGTGGATGAAATGGATGTCCACGCCGTCGATCTCGGTGACGAACTGCGGCAGCGCGTTGAGCCGCGCCTCCACGCGGCCGAAGTCGTACTCCTCGAGCCAGTAGCGTGCGAGCGCCTGCATCGCGGCGAGCTGCACGCCCTGTGATCGGTCGTCGACGAGCTCCTTGGTCGGCCATCGCGTCGCGGCGATGCGGTGGCGCAAGTCCTCGATCTGCTTCTCGGCAAAGCCGACCTGAAACGGCCGGATCGCAGTTGCGGTCTCGACGGTGGTGCTCATGGGCGACCTCCCAGAATCGTACGACCCCGCCTCTCGACCCTACGCCTCCCTCGCCGGCCACGGCAAGTGGGGCAACCGGATCGTTACAGGGCGGTGTCCGGCGGGTGCAGGTCGGTGCCGCCCGGCGTAATCTCCACTTGTCGATCAGGGAGGCAGAGATGACCGAGTCCGGGCAGACCCCGTTGGTGTTCATCCACGGTGCGTGGTTGTCGTCGCGGAGCTGGGAGAACTACGCCGACTATTTCGCCGATCGCGGCTTCGCGGTCGTCGCGCCGGAGTGGCCGCGTAAGGCCGGCGGCGTCGATGAGATGCGGGAGACCGCCGACGAGTCCGCCGGGCTCGGCGTGCAGGAGATCGTCGACCATTACGCCGAGCTGATCGAGGAGCTCGACGAGCCGCCGGTGCTGATCGGCCATTCCTACGGCGGCCTGTTCGTCGAGTTGCTGCTCGACCGCGGCCTCGGCCGCGCCGGCGTGGCGATGAGCCCTGCCCCGCCGAAGGGAATCCTCGTTCTGCCGTTCTCGACGCTCAAGTCCGGTGCTCCCGCGCTCGCGCATCCGTCGAAGTGGCATGGCGTCGTCACGCTCAGTCCCGAGGAGTTCACCTATGCGTTCGTGAACACGTTCCCGCCTGAGGACGCGGCTGCCGCCTATGAGCGTTACGCCGTTCCGGAGACCGGCCAGATCTTCTACGAGGCCGGCTTCGCCAACTTCCACCTCCACCCGCCGACCGAGATCCATTTCAAGAACAGCAACCGTGCTCCGTTGCTGATCGTGGGCGCCACGGAGGACCACACGGTGCCCGCCTCGCTTTCCAAGGCGGCGTACAAGCGCTACGAGAAGTCACCGGCGAAGACGGACTACCTCGAATTCGAGGGGCGTCCGCACTTCCACATGGTCGCGCCCGACTGGGAGGAGGTCGCGGAAGCGATCGACGGCTGGCTCGACGGCGTCCTCGACGCGCCGCTCAAGCAGTCCGAGCAATCGCCCGCCTAGGCCGGGTTCACAGCGGGGTCGGGCGACGCCGGGTCGTTCAGCCGGCCTGTTGCTCGGGCGTGGACTCATCGGAGGCTCGCCGGGCACCGACGGGCAGACCCAGAACCTCGCGCAGCTCGTCGATCCGGCGGTGCAGCTCGCGACGCCGATCTGAGAGCTCCCGCTCGCGAACCCGAGTGGTCTCGTGCGCGAAGCCGAAGTCCAGCTGATGGTGCAGCCGGCGGCGGCTTGCCGAAACGAGCGCTTCCTCGGCTTCGAGGGCGGCGAGTTCCTCATGGAGATCGGGGAGCCTT
>Ga0335083_10006516_pt1 | contig 14547 bp, 8 predicted proteins | sample Lox_Sample_42_FD_206716 | JGI IMG/M metagenome (GOLD analysis project Ga0335083, IMG submission 206716) | Soil microbial communities from Loxahatchee National Wildlife Refuge, Florida, United States - Lox_Sample_4.2 | ecosystem: Environmental > Terrestrial > Soil > Wetlands | place: USA: Florida...
CCTACACGCTCGCCGGCCAGGGGCGCTTCCGCGTCAACGTCATGCGCCAGCTGAACGGCATGGGCGCGGTGTTCCGCGCCATCCCCTCCAAGGCGCTCACCCTCGATGAGCTCAAGCTCCCCGAGGCGGTGCGGCAGATGGCGCGCGCCAACAACGGCCTGATCCTGGTCACCGGCAAGACCGGCTCGGGCAAGTCCACGACCCTCGCCGCGATGATCGATGACATCAACCGCCGCGTGAAGGGCCACATCCTCACCGTCGAGGATCCGATCGAGTTCGTGCACGAGCGCAAGAGCTGCCTGGTCTCGCAGCGCGAGATCGGCGTGCACGCGCCCTCCTTCGCCGCCGCGCTGCACTCGGCCCTGCGCGAGGACCCGGACGTGATCCTGGTCGGCGAGTTGCGCGACCTCGAGACCATGAGCATCGCCGTGACCGCCGCCGAGATGGGGATCCTGGTGATGGGCACGCTGCACACCAACGGCGCGGCGCAGACCGTGGACCGCATGGTGAACGTGTTCCCCTCCGACAAGCAGTCGCACGTGCGCACCATGCTCTCGACCTCGCTGCGCGGGGTGGTGTCGCAGCAGCTGCTGCAGCGCACCGACAAGAGCGGGCGCGTCGCGGCACTCGAGATCCTCGTGAACACCCCCGCGGCCTCGAACCTGATCCGCCAGGGCAAGCTCGATCAGCTCGAGAACACCATGCAGGCGGGCGGCCAGTTCGGCATGCGCACCATGGACAGCGCCATCCAGCAGCTGTTCGACACGCGCCAGATCACCGGCCAGGAGGCCTACAAGAAGGCCATCAACAAGAGCAAGTTCGAGGAATACAAGGAAGGCGCCTGAGAGCGCCGCGGCCGCACGGGCCGCCCGGGACTCTTGTGTACACTAGTGCGGATGACCCGCAGGATCTTCGTCACCACCGCGCTGCCCTACGCCAACGGCCCGTTCCACATCGGCCACATCATGGAGTACATCCAGGCCGACATCTGGGTGCGCTTGCAGCGGATGCTGGGCAACGAGCTGCACTTCGTCGGCGCGGACGATGCGCACGGCGCGCCCATCATGCTCAAGGCCGAGGCCGAGGGCATCACCCCGCAGGCGCTGGTGGCGCGCATCGCCGCCGACCGGCCGCGCTACCTCAAGGGCTTCCACATCAGCTTCGATCACTGGTGGTCGACCGACTCACCGGAGAACACCGCGCTCAGCCAGGAGATCTACGCGCGCCTGAAGGCCGCGGGACTCATCTACACCCGCTCGGTCGAGCAGTTCTACGACCCGGTGAAGGGCATGTTCCTCGCCGACCGCTACATCAAGGGCGAGTGCCCGAACTGCCACTCCGCGGACCAGTACGGCGATGCCTGCGAGGTGTGCAGCACGGTGTACGCGCCCACCGAGCTCATCAATCCGTACTCGGTGCTCTCGGGCGCGAAGCCCGAGCTCAGGAGCTCCGAGCACTTCTTCTTCCGGCTCTCGGACCCGCGCTGCGTCGAGTTCCTCAAGGGCTGGCTCGGCGCCCCGGGGCGCCTGCAGCCGAGCGTCGCCAACAAGGCGCGCGAGTGGCTCTCCGGGGCCGGCGGCGAGGCGCTCGCCGACTGGGACATCTCGCGCGATGCGCCCTACTTCGGCATCCCGATCCCGGATGCGCCGGGGAAGTACTTCTACGTCTGGCTCGACGCGCCGATCGGCTACCTCGCCGCCCTCAAGCACTACTTCGAGTCCGGCAAGGCGCGCGCGCGCGGCGAGCTGCGCAGCTTCGAGGAGTTCCTGGGGGCCCCCGACACCGAGCAGATCCACTTCATCGGCAAGGACATCATCTACTTCCACACGCTGTTCTGGCCGGCGATGCTCAAGTTCGCCGGCGCGCCGTTTCGCGTGCCGGAGCACGTGTACGTGCACGGCTTCATCACCGTCTCGGGCGAGAAGATGTCCAAGTCGCGCGGCACCGGCATCAGCCCGCTGCGCTACCTCGAGATCGGCATGAACGCCGAGTGGCTGCGCTACTACCTGGCCGCCAAGCTCAACGGCAACGTCGAGGACCTCGACTTCAACCCCGAGGACTTCACGCTGCGCGTCAACAGCGACCTCGTGGGCAAGTACGTCAACATCGCCAGCCGGGCCGCCGCCTTCATCAACCGTCAGTTCGGCGGCGCGCTGCGCTACGCGGGCGACACCGCCGCGCTCGGCGCGGAGGCCGCCGCGCTCGCCGCCAGCGTGCAGCAGGGCTACGAGTCGCGCGAGTACGGGCGCGCCATCCGCGAGGCCATGGCCTACGCCGACCGCGTGAACCAGGCCTTCGATGCCCGCCAGCCCTGGGTGCTCGCCAAGGACCCCGCGCAGGCGGCGGCGCTGCAGGACGTGTGCTCGCGCGCGCTCTACGGCTTCAAGGTGCTCTCGGTGCTGCTCGCGCCGGTCTTGCCGCAGCTGAGCGCGCGCGCGGCGCGCGAGCTCTTCGGCCTCGCGGACGCCTTCGTGTGGGCCGACGCCCTGGTGCTGCCCGAGCGCATCGGGCCCTACAAGCACCTGTTGACGCGCGTCGATGCCAAGCAGCTCGAACAGCTGTTCGAGCCGGCGGTGGCGGAAGCGGCGAGCGCGCCTGCGGCCGCGGCCGCGGCCGCGACGGAGCCCATCTCCATCGAGGAGTTCAAGCGCATCGACCTGCGCGTGGCGCGGATCGCCGCCGCCGAGCTGCTCGCCGGCTCCGACAAGCTGCTGAAGCTCACCGTGGACCTCGGCGGCGAGACGCGCACGGTGTTCGCCGGCATCAAGGGCGCCTACGATCCCGCGCAGCTCGTCGGGCGCCTCACGGTGGTGGTCGCCAACCTCGCGCCGCGCAAGATGAAGTTCGGGACCTCGGCAGGCATGGTGCTCGCCGCGAGTGGCGGCGCAGGCGGGCCGTACCTCTTGACGCCCGACTCCGGCGCCACGCCCGGCATGCGCATCAGCTGAAGGCGCCGCGCGCATCGCCATCGCACCCATGGCGCTCGAGGACGACATCGACGCGCTCCTGCCGCAGACCCAGTGCACGCGCTGCGGCTACCCGGGCTGCCGGCCCTACGCCGCGGCCGTCGCGAGCGGCGCGGCGAGCATCAACCAGTGCCCGCCCGGCGGCTCGGCGACCATCGCCGCGCTCGCCACGCTGCTGTCGCGCGCGGCACTGCCGCTCAACCCGGCCAACGGCACCGAGGGGCCGCCCCTCGTCGCCGTCATCGATGAGGCGGCGTGCATCGGCTGCGCCAAGTGCCTGCCGCCGTGCCCGGTGGATGCGATCCTCGGCGCGCAGAAGCAGATGCACACCGTGCTCGCAGCGTGGTGCACCGGGTGCGAGCTGTGCGTCGCGCCCTGCCCGGTGGACTGCATCGCCATGGTGCCGCGCGCGAGTCTTGCCGATGCGCCGCCGGCGCCGGCGCCCGCGGACAACCGCGCGCGCTACCTCGAGCGCAACGCGCGCCTCGCGGCGCGCTCGCAGCAGCGCGCCGCGCTCATCGCCGAGCGCAAGCGAGCGTCGCCAGGTCGCGACGAACCGTGAGTCAGCTGCGGGCAGTGGTGATGCCGAAGCGCGGCTTCTCGGGCATCATGGCGGCCCCTCGCCGCAGGTGAAGTTCCCGTGCCCGTGATGATCCGCCCCTTGCTGCACACCGCGCTCGCCGTCCTCGCCGGCCTCGCCGCCGCCACGGCGCTCGCCGCCGGCCGCGCCCACAGCGAATCGCTGCCGCAGTCCATGCAGGCCGCCGCCATCGATCAGGCCGGGGACGCCAGCGTGATCAAGCTCCACACGCTGCCCGTGCCGCGCCCGGACGCCGGCGAGATCCTGATCCGGCTGCACGCCGCCGGGGTGGCCCCCTGGGACGTGGACGTGCGCAAGCGCCCCGCGGAGCTGAAGAACTCCCGCTTCCCGCTGATCCTCGGCACCGACGGTGCCGGCACCGTGGTCGCGGTCGGGACTGGCGTGCAGGGCTTCGCCGCCGGCGATGAGGTCTACAGCTACAGCTGGGACAACCCCAAGGGCGGCTTCTACGCCGAGTACGCCTGCGTGCCGGCCGAGCGGGTCGGCCACGTGCCGCACGGCATGTCGCTGCGCGATGCCGGTGCCATCGCCACCACCGCGCTCACGGCGCAGCAGGGTGTCGAGGACGCGCTGCACATCAAGCCCGGCGAGACGCTCCTCATCCACGGCGCCGCCGGCGGCGTCGGCACGCTCGCGGTGCAGTTCGCCAAGCTGCGCGGCGCGCGGGTGCTGGCGAGCGTCTCGGGCGAGGACGAGATCGCGCTGGTGAAGGGACTCGGGGCGGACGTGGTGGTCGATGGCCGCCATGGCGATCTCACCGCCGCGGCGCGCGCGTTCGCACCCCAGGGGCTGGATGCGGTGCTCGCGCTCGCCGGCGGGGATGCGCTCGAGCACGGCATCGATGCCCTGAAGGACGGTGGCCGCGTCGCCTATCCGAGCGGAGTGCGCCCGGTGCCCAAGACTCGCGACGGCCTCAACCTCATCCGCTACGACGCCATCGCGGGACCCAAGGAATACCAGCACCTGAATGCCGCCATCGAGGCGATGCCCTTCAGGGTGCCCATCGCCGCGCAGTACCCGCTCGCCGAGGCCGCGCAGGCGCAGCAGCGCGTCGAGGCCGGTCACGTGCCGGGCAAGGTGATCCTGCAGATCATCCCCTGAGGGCGCGGCCGCAGGCACACCGCCCTCGACGTGCGCACCCGCCGCGGGCATCCTTGCGCGCATGCATGCGGCAACCCGGGCGGCGATCTTCCGGCGGCTGAAAGCCGCCAACCCGCACCCGACCACGGAGCTCCTGCACAGCACCCCGTTCGAGCTGCTGGTGGCGGTGATGCTGTCCGCGCACACCACCGACAAGAGCGTGAACGCCGCCACGCGCGTGCTGTTCCCCATCGCCAACACGCCCCAGGCGATCGCGGACCTCGGCGTCGAGGGCGTGAAGCCCTACATCAAGAACGTCGGCCTCTACAACACCAAGGCGAAGAACCTGGTCGGGCTCGCGCGCCAGATCCTCGAGCGCCACGGCGGCGAGGTGCCCTCCGAGCGCGTCGCGCTCGAAGCCCTCCCCGGAGTCGGCCGCAAGACCGCGAGCATCATCCTCAACATGGTGTTCGGCCAGCCCGAGATCGCGGTCGACACGCACATCTTCCGCGTCGCCAACCGCACCGGCCTCGCCCCGGGGAAGACCCCGCTGCAGGTCGAGGAGGGATTGCGGCGCAATACCCCGCCCGAGTACTTGCAGGACGCGCACCACTGGCTGCTGCTGCACGGACGCTATGTGTGCACCGCGCGCGCCCCGGCCTGCCCCACCTGCCTGATCCGCGACCTGTGCGAGTACCGCCACAAGACCAAGCCCAAGAAGGCAGCGAAGAAGGGTGCCTCGGTGGCGGCGGCGATCCGCGCGCGCGGCAAGCGCCGCTCCGCCTGAGCCGGCGCGATGTCGCTCTTCGCCGGTGAGAGCCGCGAGCAGCTGCGCCGCCGCTACCTCGAGGCCTGGCACAAGTTCAGCGCACGCGAGCCGCTCGAGCCGCTCGAGGCGCAGCTGGCGGCGGTGATCGCCGAGCACCCCGAGTACATCGGCTGGCTCGAGTCAGGCGATGCGGCGCTCTCGTCGGACTTCAGCCCCGAGGGCGGGCGCGTGAATCCCTTCCTGCACATGGGACTGCACCTCGCGATCCGCGAGCAGGTGGCGACCGATCGCCCGGTGGGCATCGCCGGCGTGCACCGCGAGCTCACGCGGCGCAGCGCGAGCGCACACGCCGCCGAGCACCGCATGATCGAGCCGCTCGCCGAGACGCTGTGGGAGGCGCAGCGCAGCGGGCACGCGCCCGACGAGCTCGCCTACCTCGAGCGGCTGCGCCGGCTCTGAAAGCGCCCCTTCAGGCGCTCGTCGCCGGCGGGGGCGGCGTGCGCGCCGCCGGGGAGCGCCACAGCCCCTCGCGGCTGTAGACCTCCCAGGCCCACTTGATCCAGCGCGTGAGCGCGAACGACAGCCACAGCGCCCAGGCGAGCATCGCGAGCTTGTACCACCAGAGCGAGACCGACAGCACGCCCGCCTGCGGCAGGGCATCGGCGCTGCGGTCGAAGAACCAGTGCAGCGCCGTCGGCTCCCCGCCGCCGGCGATGCGCATGTCCGGCAGCGCCAGCAGGCCGCGGGGCACCGCGGCGACCACCGACAGCACCGCCGCGACCGCGAGCAGCGCCAGTCCCACCTGCATGAGGTTGAAGCGCTCCGCGGTCGTAGGCGCCGCCGCGCGCGAGCGCCACTGGAACACCGCGATGAACACCGCGAACAGCGCCAGCACTCCCCAGGAGAAGGTCGACAGGCCAAGACCGAGCAGCAGCCAGTCGCGGGTGCCGAGTGGTGTCAGCCGCGAGCGGCCGATGAGCCAGGCCGCCACCAGGAACACCACGAGCTCGCCCCAGTAGAGCACCGTCGGGCCGATGCCGCGGCCGAAGCTGTAGAGCACCCAGCGGTCCTGCGGCAGCTGCACTCGCACCGAGAGATTGCCGGCCGGTGCGGACAGTCCGACAGCCGGGCTGCGCGAGAGGACGCGCGTCCCGGTGGCATCGCGCCAGCCCACCGTCCAGCTGTGGCGGCCAGGCAGCGCCGGCAGCGGCAGCTCGCCATTCTCGGGGCGCAGGCCGAGCACGTCAGCGTCGCTGCGCACCACGGTGACCTCGGCATCGGGGGGCAGGCGCAGGATCTGCCGTCCGCCCTGGGTGCTGCGGTATCTGAGTGTCAGGCTGTGCTCGCTCGAGCGCTTGCCGATGTGCGTCTCGAGTGACACGCCATCGTACGCCAGCGTGCCGCCTGCGACCGCTGCCGGGCGCGTGACGCTCAGCTCGAGGTGCTCCCCGGGGCGCGGGTAGTACTCGTACAGCGACGGCTCGTCCGCCCCGGCGGCCGAGTTCGGCACGCCGCTGATCTCGGCGTGCCAGCTGCGCTCGACCTCGAACACCCAGTACTCGCTGTGCGTGTCATCGCTCGCGGCCGCGAGCTGCAGGTGCGGGGCGATCGGGATGAGGGAGGTGAAGGTGGTGTCGTCCTGGCCGCTCGCAAGCCCGACGCTCACCTGAGCCTCGCGCGCCTCGAGTGCTTCGGTGGTCACGGATTCCTGCGGCAGCAGCGGCAGCCGCACGGTGAAGGCCCCGGCGGGCGGGGCGACCCGCGTCACCTGGGTTGCGATGGTCCACTCGTGCCCGAGGTGAAACAGCCGCCGCACGCGCACGAAGGGCGGGAACTCGGTCTGGCGCGCCGCGCCCGCGCCCTCCTGCGCGGCGTGGCGGCGCACCAGCTCGAGCGCGCCGCTCACCAGGCGCCGCTCGTTCACGCCCGAGACCTCCCAGCCCGGCGCGCTCACCTCGATGGCGTGCGGCGCGAGCGGAAAGGCCAGCGTCAGTCCCTCGATGCCTTCGAGCGGACCTGCGAGCCGTACCACGTGCCGCCCGGCAGAGAGCGTCACGTGCCGCACGCCTGCCGGGTCGCGGTACACCCAGCCGGCGCTCGCGCCATCGACCTGCACCTGATCCGGCGCCCAGTTCGGGTCGGCGCCCGGCAGCGCGATGCCGACCGTATCCAGCGCACTCACCGTGAGGCTCACCTCGAGGCGCGCTGCGGCGGTGACCTCGGCCGCGAGGATCGCGCCACAGGCGGGCACGCACTTCGGCCCCTGCAGCAGCCGCGACTGCAGCTGCTTCAGGAGCTCGGGATCGGGTGTCTGCTGCGCGCGTGCCGCCGGCGCGTAGCTCACCGCCGCGGCGAGGGCCAGGAGCATCGCCACGGCGGCGCCGCGGGCGGTGGGCCGCAGCCAGCCCGAGAGCCTGCCGAGCTCAGCGCCCGCGAGCTGCACGATGAGCAGCAGCGAGAGTGCGATGCCGGCGATGCGCCACAGGCGCGTGAGCCAGGGCGGACTGATCAGGAAGCGCGCGGTGGCGTCGGGCTCGAGCGGCCCGTTCCAGGCGTAGCGGTAGGCGTGGTAGCGCCACGCGGGGAGCCCCGGGCCCGCCTGCACCAGCACCCCGGCCTCGTAGGGCGATGCGACCTGGCGTGCGCCCGCGACCGCGACTTCCTGCAGCTGCACGGCGGAGGCCGAGAGCGTCGCGACCGGGCTCTTTTGCGTGGGCACGTCGCGGATCTCGCCACGCAGTGCTTCCTGTTTCAGCTCCCGCTCGGGCACCTCCTCGAGGACGGTCTGCGGCTGCGCCCGCGGGCTCTGTGCGTTCGCGTCAGCGCCGACTTCCACCGACTGCTCGAGCTGCGGATACAGCGCCAGCCGCGCCTGCGTCACCACGAAGGGCACGAGCGCGAGTGCCAGCAGCGCGAGCGCGAACAGCCGGTAGGCGCCGATCCAGCTGCGCAGCCGCCCCTGCGACACGGCCGTGAGCAGCGCGAGGGCGATGAGCACGTTGAGCCACAGCCAGGTCGGCGCCCCGCGCTCCTGGTAGGTGAGCACCACGGCCGCCACAGCAAGGAGCGCGACACGGATCCCGAGCAGGCGCCACGCGGCGGTGGCGATCAGCAGCACCACGAAGATATCCAGCAGCCGCCAGCGCTCGAGCCACGCCTCCGGTGCGCTGTCGGGGCCGCCGGCGGCGAGCAGGCGATAGCCCGGCCCGAGGATGAGCTCCCCGGTGACGCTGTCGAAGCGCTCGCGCCAGCCGCTCGCCGGCAGCGCCCCGCCCGCCCGCGGCAGCCGTGACAGCGCGCGGATGTCGAGGGTGCGCTCGCGGACCTCGATCCCGGAGTCACCCTCGCGCATGCCCGTGGTCACGAGCAGCGAGTCGTCCGTGCCGGTGCGGGCGCTCTGGAGCGCATACGGCGCACTCATCTCGAGGCGCCAGCCCCGGCGCATCTGCCCGCTGATGTGGTCCTCGACCGTGAAGCCCGCACCCGACAGATCGAGCCAGGCGATGCGCCTGAGGGACAGCTGGTTCGCGTCCTGCCCGGAAGCCCCGCGGCTGCGCTCGGTGAGCCGCAGCTGCGCGCCCGCCTGCATGCGGTACGCGGGCAGCTGGCGCCACTCCTGCGGCACGTTGGCCTGTGCGGGGTCGGTGGCAGGCACGCCCTCGACCGATACCACGCGCAGCTCATCGCGCGCCTCAAAGCTCCAGACTTCCTCGGCCGGCCAGGGCGCGGGACGCTCGGTGAGGCGCACGGCCTTAAGCGGGCTCGGGCCGCGCGCGGTGACCGTCACGTCCCACTCCCCGGGGCGCACCTGCACGCGCAGCGTGTTGTCCGGATCGAGCCGCGCGGCGAGCTCGCCCTCGATCGCCACCGGCACGAACCCGGGCGGCAGTGTGCCCGGAAGGCGCACCTCGCGCGCCTCGCCCGCCACCGCCAGGTGCACGTCGGTGGCAAGCACCGCGGGCAGGTCATCCGCGAGCCTGCGGAACACGCGCACCTCGAGACCGTTGTCCTCTCGGGCCTGGGCCTGCGCACCGAGCACGATGCCCGCGGCACTGCGCTGCGGCTGGCCGACGTGGTTGCCGTCGAGCACCAGTGTCACGAGGGCGGTGCTTTCCGGCAGCGGCAGGAGCTCCGGCCGCCGCGCCCAGCGAAAGGCGCCACTCAGTGTGTGGGTTCCCGCGCTCACGCGTACGGCCGGGGCACCCGCGTGCTCGACGAGCGGCGCCGGCCTGCCATCGAGCATGACTTCCTGCGGCCACTGCTCGGGCGAGCCCGGCAGTGCCAGCCAGCCCTCGGTGTACGCCTCCCAGTGCTGGCTGAAGTGCGCGCCGTGCGTATCCGCCTGCAGCTCGAGCACCCCGGGCCAGGCGCAGATGCGGTGCTCGTCCTGCGCCGTGCCCGGGATCAGCCAGGGGCAGCGGTGCTCTTCGTGGTCGTGCAGTACCCAGGCCTCCCAGTCGCGCAGCGCCGGCGGCAGGCTCTGTGCCTGCACCGCGAGTGTGGCGAGTGATCCGAGAAGGAGCAGCGCGGCGCGCGCGCGCCAGGACAGGAACCGGGCCCGAGTTGGCATGCTGGATGACCCCCGAGGCAGCTGAACGCCCGCGCCATAGCTTAAGCGTGGCGCAGGATGGCTGCTCGCCAAGGTGAGAAGCGCGCGCCGCGGCGCCGCGGGGTTAAGACAGCCGCAGCTGTCAGCCGCGCGGGCCTACCTGCGCGGGATATAGAGGTCGGTGAGCGTGCCCTCGAAGGCCTCGGCCGCGCCTGCGACCGTCTCGCTCAGCGTCGGGTGCGGGTGGATGGTGAGGCCGATGTCAGCGGCATCGCAGCCGTTCTCGATGGCGAGCGCCACCTCGCTGATGAGCTCGCCGGCGTTGGTGCCGACGATGCCGCCGCCGAGGACACGATGGGTCTCGGGGTCGAACAGCAGCTTGGTGAAGCCCTCCTCGCGGCCGAGGCAGAGCGAGCGCCCGTTCGCCACCCAGGGGAAGCTGCCCTTCTTGAAGGCGACGTTGCGCGCGCGGGCCTCGGTCTCGGTGAGGCCCACCCAGGCGATCTCCGGATCGGTGTAGGCGACCGAGGGGATGACGCGCGCATCGAAGGCGCGCTTGTGTCCGGCGGCCACCTCGGCGGCCACCTTGCCCTCGTGCATGGCCTTGTGGGCGAGCAGTGGCGGGTTGGCGATATCACCGATCGCGAAGATGTGCGGCACGTTGGTGCGCATCTGCCTGTCGACCGGGATGAAGCCGCGCTCGGACACCTTGACCCCGGCGAGCTCGGCGCCGATCGCGCGCCCGTTGGGCACGCGGCCGACCGCGACCAGCACGTGCCCGAAGCTCTGCGGTGCGGGCGCCTTCTCGCCCTCGAAGCTCACCTTCAGTCCCTCGCGCTGCGCCTCGATGCTGCTCACGCGCGTGCCGAGCAGGATCTGCGCGTAGCGAGCGCGGATGCGCCGCTCGAGCGGGCGCACCAGGTCCGGATCGCAGCCGGGCATGAGCTGCGTGGTCAGCTCGACCACGCTCACCTTCGCCCCGAGCGCATCGAACACGCAGGCCATCTCCAGCCCGATGATGCCCCCGCCGACTACCAGGAGCCCGCCGGCGGACGCGGGCAGTTCGAGCGCGCCGGTCGAGTCGATGATGCGCGGATCCTGCGGCAGGTTCGGCAGGCGCACCGCCTCCGAGCCCGCGGCGATGATGCACTGCTCGAAGCGGATGCGCTCCGAGCCGCTCGCGCCCATGACCTCGAGGATGTTCGGGGAGACAAAGCGCCCGACGCCGCGCAGCACCTCCACCTTGCGCTGCTTGGCGAGCACCTTGAGTCCGCCGGTCAGCTTGCCGACCACCTGGTTCTTCCAGGTGCGCAGCTTGTCGCGGTCGATCTGCGGCGGGGCGAATACCAGCCCGCGCCCGCTCATCTCCGCGGCCTCCTCGATGACCCGCGCGGCGTGCAGCAGCGCCTTGGAGGGAATGCAGCCGACGTTCAGGCACACGCCGCCGAGCTCGGCCCAGCGCTCAATCAGGGTGACCTTGAGCCCGAGGTCCGCGGCCCGGAACGCGGCGGTGTAGCCGCCGGGACCTGAGCCGAGCACGATGAGCTGCGCGCTGCGCGTGTAGCCGGCGGCGGCCGGACTTCCGGGCCGGCCCTCGGGAGCGGGCATGCGCACCGTGTCCCCGCCGGCTTCGGCGGCGGCTGCCGGTGCGGGCGCTGTCACGGCAGCGGCCGGGGCGGCGGGCGCTGCGCCCGCGGCGGGCTCGAGGCGCGCGATGAGCGAGCCCTTGGAGACCTTGTCACCGCGCTTCAGCAGCACCTCGGTGAGGCGCCCGGCGGCGCTCGCTGGCACGTCCATGGAGGCCTTGTCGGTCTCGAGCGTGACCAGTGGCGTCTCGAGCTCGACCTGGTCGCCCGGCTTGACCAGCACGTCGACCACGGACACGTCGGCGAAGTTACCGAGGTCCGGGATCGTCAGCTCGATGCTCACGGCACCGCCTCGATCAGGGCGCGCGGCTCGGCGAGAGTGTGGGCGAGGAAGGTCGTGAAGCGCGCCGCCATCGCCCCGTCGATGACGCGGTGGTCGTAGGAGAGTGACAGCGGCAGCATCAGGCGCGGCACGAAGCCGCCGTCACGGAAGATGCCGCGCATGCTCGAGCGCGACACGCCGAGGATCGCCACCTCGGGGGCGTTGATGATCGGGGTGAAGGCGGTCCCGCCGATGCCCCCGAGGCTCGAGATGGTGAAGCAGCCGCCCTGCATGTCGGTCGGCGGCAGCTTGCCGGCGCGCGCCCTCTCCGACAGCGAGCCGAGCGCGCGCGCGAGCCCGTAGATGTCCTTGCGGTTCGCCTCCTTGACCACCGGCACGATGAGTCCCTGCGCGGTGTCGGCGGCGAAGCCGATGTTGACGTAGTGGCGCACGATCAGGTTGGCGCCGGAAGGATCGAGCGCGGAGTTGAAGCGCGGGAACTCGGCGAGCGCCCGGACGCAGGCGCGCATGATGAAGGCGAGCGGGGTGAGCTTGACGCCGGCGGCCTGCGCCTGCTCCTTGAGGCTGCCGCGCAGGTGCTCGAGCTCGGTGATGTCGGCCTCGTCGAACTGCGTGACGTGCGGGATGCTGATCCAGCTCGCGTGCAGGCGCGGACCGGAGATGCGCTGGATGCGCGACAGTGGCTCGGTGGAGACCGGCCCGAACTGCGCGAAGTCCACTTGCGGCGCCGGCACGGGAGCCGCGGCCGCGGCCGGCGCGGCTGCGGGCGCGCCGGCCAGCGCGCCCTTCACGAAGCTCTTGATGTCCTCGTGCGTGATGCGGCCCTTGAAGCCGCGTCCCGTCACGCGCGAAAGATCCACGCCGAGCTCGCGCGCGAAGGCGCGCACCGAGGGGCTCGCGTGCGCCCGTGAGAAGCCCGGCTCGTCGATCGCGGCCAGGTCCTCGCGGTAGGAGGTCGGCATGCCAAGCTGCGACAGCGGCACCATGCGGCCGCGGCCCGCCTCGGCCATCGCGGGGGCCGCGGGCGCGGGCGGTGCCGGTGCCGCCGGCGGCGCGGCCGCGGCGGGCGGCGGCGCTGAGGGAGCGGCCGGGGCTGGCACGGCAGGCGCAGGAGCAGGCGCCGCCGCGGCCTGCGTCCCCTCGCCCCTGACCGTGACCACCAGGTCACCGGCGTTGACCTTGCCGCCGGTGGCGAGGTGGACTTTCTCGACCACCCCGCTCACCGTCGAGGGCACGTCCATCGCCGCCTTGTCGGACTCGAGCGTCACGAGCGGCGTGTCGACGGCGATGGTGTCGCCGGGCTTCACCAGCACGTCGATCACGGCGACGTCCTTGAAGTTGCCCAGGTCAGGCACGCGCACTTCGGCAGTCATGGCGTCGCCGAGCTCAGACTTTCCAGGGAACCGGCTTGTCGGGGTCGACCCCGAGGGAGCTGATGGCGCGCGTCACGGTGGCGAGGTCCACCTGGCGCTCGTCGGCGAGCGCCTTGAGAGTCGCGACCACGATGTGGTTGCGGTCCACCTCGAAGAAGCGGCGCAGTGCCGCGCGCCCGTCCGAGCGGCCGAAGCCATCCGTGCCGAGCGTCACGTAACGCCCGCCGACCCACTGGCGGATCTGGTCCGGCACCGTGCGCATGTAGTCGGTGGCGGCGATGCGCGGGCCGCTGCGCTGCTTGAGCAGCGCCTGCACGTAGGGCACGCGCGCGCTCTCGCCCGGGTGCAGCTGGTTCCAGCGCTCGCACTCGAGCGCCTCGCGGCGCAGCTCGCTGAAGGAGGTGATCGAGAGCACGTCCGCCGGTATCTGGAAGTCGGCCTCGAGGATCTTCGCCGCCGCCAGGCACTCGCGCAGGATGGTGCCCGAGCCGAGCAGCGTCGCGCGCACCTTGCCCCTGCCGCCCTCCTGCAGCAGGTAGCCGCCGCGCAGGATCCCGGCCTCGGCACCGGCGGGCAGCGGCGGCTGCGCGTAGTTCTCGTTCATCACCGTGATGTAATAGAAGACGCTCTCCTGCTCCGCGTACATGCGGCGCAGGCCGTCCTGGATGATGACCGCGAGCTCGTAGGCGTAGGCCGGGTCGTAGGCGATGCAGTTGGGGATGGTGGTCGCGACCAGCTGGCTGTGGCCGTCCTGGTGCTGCAGGCCCTCGCCGGCGAGCGTCGTGCGCCCGGCGGTCGCGCCGAGCAGGAAGCCGCGGGTCTGGATATCCCCGCCCGCCCACACGAAGTCCCCGACGCGCTGGAAGCCGAACATCGAGTAGAAGATATAGAACGGCACCATGTTGATGCCGTGGTTGCTGTAGGCGGTGCCGGCGGCGATCCACGAGCACAGCGAGCCCGCCTCGTTGATGCCCTCCTCGAGCATCTGGCCCTTCTTGTCCTCGCGGTAGGACATGAGGGTCTCCGCATCCTGCGGCGTGTACAGCTGCCCGACCGAGGAGTAGATGCCGATCTGGCGGAACAGGCCCTCCATGCCGAAGGTGCGCGCCTCGTCCGGCACGATCGGCACGATGTTCTTGCCGATGTTCTTGTCCTTCAGGAGCACGGTGAGGATGCGCACGAAGGCCATGGTGGTGGAGATCTCGCGCTCGCCGGTGCCCTCGAGGATGGAGGCGAAGGCCTCCAGCGCCGGCACCGCGAGTGCCGGGGCGGTGCGGCGC
>Ga0335083_10006517_pt1 | contig 14544 bp, 9 predicted proteins | sample Lox_Sample_42_FD_206716 | JGI IMG/M metagenome (GOLD analysis project Ga0335083, IMG submission 206716) | Soil microbial communities from Loxahatchee National Wildlife Refuge, Florida, United States - Lox_Sample_4.2 | ecosystem: Environmental > Terrestrial > Soil > Wetlands | place: USA: Florida...
CGCCCAAGTCAGAGGACCTGGACCATGCCCGAGCTCATCGTCAACAAGCGGGTGCGTCATTTCATCGGCGCGCTGACCTGCTGCGTATTGCTCGCGCCGGCGGCGGCCTGGGCGCAGTCGTCGACGCTGCCGCCGACCGACATTCAGAACGAGCCGCCAAACCCGCCGCCGCTTCCGCCGCCCATGCCGCCGGCCGAGCCGGCGCCACCCGAACCGGCGCCGCCCGTGGTGGCGCCGGCGCCCCCGCCGCCAGCGCCCCCCGCGACGGCGCCGGCCGTGCCGCCTGCTCCGCCTCCCGAGGCCCCCGCGGCTCCTGCGGCTGCTCCGGTGGTTGTTGCGCCGCCCGCGGTCGCCGTGCCGCTGGGTGCGGAGCCGCTGGCTGGCTTCAGCGACGGGGTCGCCTTCCTGCGCTCGCCCGAGAACAGCTTCATCTTTTTCCCGAACGGTCGCCTGCAGGTCGACACCTACGTGTTTCGCAGCGACAACAAGGTCCCGAACGACACCTTCCTGCTGCGGCGCGCGCGCCTCGAGCTGGGGGGCTGGGTCGGGGGTCTGGTCTACTTCTACATTGCCGGCGATTTCGCGCTGGGGCCGCCCGCCAGCGCGGCGCCGGTCGCGCCCGCCAACCTGGCGACCACCGACGACTACATCGCCATCGCGCCCTGGAACAACCTGGTCATCTTCCAGATCGGCCAGTACGACGCACCGTTCACGCTGGAGAACCGGACGTCGGACAAGTACTTCGACTTCATGGAGCGGTCGATCACCGTCCGCGCCTTCGGCATCCCCGACAACAAAGAGATGGGGGCGATGCTGCTGGGGTTCAACGACGCGCGCAACTTCCACTACTCGCTCGCGCTGGTGAACGGTGACGGACAGAACTTCAAGAACGCCGACGACGACTTCGACATCATGGGGCGCGGCTGGGTGGCGCCGTTCTCTTTCACCGGCGACGGGCCGCTACACGACGTCACGATCGGCGGCTCGTTCTGGACCGGCAACCGGAACAACACGCTGGCGCCGGCCACGCAAACCACCCAGGCCGGCTTCACGTTCTTCCCCACCGCGTCTTACAGCGCGACGCCGGCCGGCAGCACGATGGCGCAGACCGTCCAGCTCCGTCAGGTCGGGCGGATGAACGAGTTCGCGCTGGAGCTGAACTCACCCATCGCCCATCGCTACGGGGTGAGGGGCGAGTACGTCTGGCGTCACAGCCCGCTGTCCGAGGAGAGCATCGCCTCCAGCGGCGCCGGGACGATCCTGGGCGGCGCCGAGCTGCGCGGCTACTCCTTCTACGGCGAGGCCTGGGCCTGGATCCTGGGGGACGACACCATCATTGGCGACCAGCAGGGGTTGGAGCCCTTCCTGCGCTACAAGAAGTTCGGCGTGAAGCCCGTGCGCCATGGCCTCATGGTGGCGGTGCGCTTCGAGCACCTCGATGAGACGCTGTCCGAGGACCCCGACGCGGCCGCGCTGAAGCTGGGCGACAAGGCGGCCGGCAAGACCGTCGTCGACAGCGGCTATTTCGGGATCAACTACTGGCTGTCGAAGCGCTTCCGCTGGACGTTCAACTACGTCCTCAACCACTTCGATCGCGATGCCGCGGACGGAGCGACCCCCTACCTGCAGGCGCTGAAGAGCTCCTGGGAACAGGAGTTCCTGTTCCGGTTCGCCGTGGCGCTTTGAAGATCTCAACAACAAGCAGCAGCAACGTCCAAAGGAGAAAACAATGAAGAGCAGAACTGGGGTGAAGATTGCGATGGCGGCGTTGGCGCTGGCGGCCGGCGCGACCTCGGCGCGCCCGGCCTCGGCTGGCACCGTCACCGTGAAGGGTTCGGACACGATGGTGGTGCTCGGCCAGCGTTGGGCCGAGGAGTACATGAAGAAGCACCCGACCACGACCATCCAGGTCACGGGCGGCGGCTCCGGCACGGGGATCAGCGCCCTCATCAACGGCACGACCGACGTCTGCGAAGCGTCGCGCGCCATGAAGGACGCCGAGAAGAAGCAGCTGGCCGACAAGGCGGGCGCCCCTCCGGTGGAGACGGTGGTCGCCAAGGACGGCCTGTCGGTCTACGTGAACGACACCAACCCGCTGACCGAGCTGACGATGGACCAGCTGAAGGCCATCTTCACGGGCAAGGTCGAGAACTGGAAGGCGGTCGGTGGCCCCGACGCCAGGATCATCCCGTACTCGCGCGAGAACAGCTCGGGCACCTATGTCTTCTTCAAGGAGCACGTGCTCCAGAACGCGGACTACACCCCGCGCGCGCAGGCCATGCCGGGGACCGCGGCCGTCGTCAACGCCGTCGTCAAGGAGAAGAACGGCATTGGCTACGGCGGCGCCGCCTACGCCAAGGGCATCAAGGTCCTGAAGATCAAGAAGGACGAAAAGTCGGCCGGCATCGAGCCGACGGACAAGACCATCCAGGGCGGGACCTACCCGCTGTCTCGACCGCTGTTCTTCTACACGAAGACCAATCCGGCGGCCGACATCAAGGCCTTCGTCGACTGGGTGCTTTCGCCGGAAGGACAGGGGATCGTCACCAAGGTGGGATATTTCCCCATTAAATAGCGGGCTTGGGCTGAACTCGTGCCGGCAATGTTTCGCTGCCGGCACGAGTTTGAAGCCACGCGTTCACCGACGGCGGATAGGGTGGACGCATGAAGCAGGGGGCGCGGTTCGCGCACATTTCGGATCTGCACATCGGGCGAGGCATCGAGAACGACGCCAATGCGGCCCGGCTGTGCACCGCCCTGTTGGCTTTCGGCATCGACCAGGTCATCGCGACCGGTGACTTGACCCACCGCGGCCTCGAGCGCGAGCTGGCCACCTTCGATTCCATCTTTGCCCCCCTGGCGGCCCAGGGGCGGCTCATCGTCGTGCCGGGAAACCACGATTGCCTGGGCGACGACGTCTCGGGACGGCTGATGATTGGCCCGCGGGTCCAGACGGAGATCCGCCCCGGCCTGTACGTGGTGCGCGTGAACTCGACCGCGCCCCACAACCGTTCCTGGATCAACGGTCACGGCAGCCTGGACGACGCCGACCTGGACGCCATCGACGCCGCGCTGGACGCGGCGCCGGCCGGCGTCCTGGTGGTCATCGCGCTCCACCACCACGTGCTCCCGATGCCTGAGGAGCACGTGGCGGAGCGCCTGTCGAACTGGCTGGGTTTTGCTTTCACCTCCGAGCTGCGCAAGGGGCGCGAGCTCCTGCGGCGCGTGCGCGGCCGCTGTGACCTGGTGCTGCACGGGCACCGGCACATCCCGCGGGGCGCGCGCCTGTTCGGCGACCCGCGCCCGGTGCACGTCTTCAACGCCGGCTCCTCGACAGAGATGGCGCGCGTCAGGGTCTTCCACCACGATGGCGCCGGCCAGCTGCTGGGCACGCCCCTGTGGCTGGACGTCCCGCCCCCCTGGGACGACGCCGCCCGTGCTTTCGACGCCGAGTCCCCCCACGGCGGCGGCGAGAACCAGTTCCCGGCTCCGCTGGCCGTCTGACCCCGCCCCGCGGATGGGCTGCGGTGGTCCGGCGCGCGGTCGAGGGTTACGGAATCGTCAGTAAACGAGCGCCTGGTTTACCGGGCCGTAACCAGGATCCTGGCGATCGGGCCAGGATCGCGCGTGGCGCCGTCCTTGCTTCCTGTTTTCCTCCTGGAACCTCAGGGAGTCGGGAGGGTGTCATGAAGCCAGGGTGGTGGATGTTGGGGACGGTGTTTCTCTGGACGGCGGGCGGTGTTGCGCGCGCCGACAGCCTGCCGGTGGGACTGGCCGGGCTGGACGTCGCGATGAGCGGGACGGGGCGGATCGGCGATCCGTGGCAGCGCTCGGACGCGCAGATCGCGGCGCCGAAGGTTTCCCAGGATCCGGCCGCCCCGCCGCACGAGCGCGACACCGGCGCGCGGGCGGCGCCCAGAGACGGCCAGGCTTCGGCGCCGCAGCAGGGAGACTTGCTGGAGCAGGAATACCGGCAGACCGAGGTCGCCGTCGCCAATTGCCGGGTCGAGGTGGCGCGCCGCCGCCAGGTGCTACCGGCCCGCCTGGCGGCCGGCACCGTGCGCCTGCGCTTCACCGTCGAGATGAGCGGGCGCGTTCGGGACGCCGAGGCGGTGTCTCAGACGGACACGGACCTGGAGCTGGCCGCCTGCGCCAAGCGCGTCTTGAGCGACTGGCGCTTCGCCAAGCACGCCGCCGGCGAGATCACCGTCGAGCGCGTCTATCGACTCGCCGGCGGTGAGAGCGCCGACCGACGTTAGTCTCTCGCGTCCCCGCTTCGCGGAGAGGCGGAGAAGGGATCGCGATCGTGGAAGAGGATCAGCGCGCGGCGGAGACGGCCGGGGCGGCGGGATTCCAGCCGCCTCCCAGCGCCTTGATGAGCTGCACGCTGGCCAGCAGTCGCCTCGTCGCGATGTCGGCCTGCGTGCGCTCGTTCGAGAGCTGGATCGTCTGGGCGGTCAGCACCTCGAGGTACGTCGTGACGCCGCCCTTGTAGCGCTTGTTGCTCAGCGACAGGGACTGCCGGGCGGCTTCGACGGCGGCGGCCTGGGCCTCGGCCTCTTCCGCCAGGATGCGCAGCGAGGAGAGGTTGTCCTCGACGTCCTGGAACGCTTGCAGGACGGTCTCGCGGTAGGTCGCGACCTGGGCTTCGTACAGGTCGCGGGCCTGGTCGGTCAGGGCGTGGCGGCGGCCGCCTTCGAAGATGGTCTCGGCGGCGGAGGCGCCCAGCGACCAGATCAGGCTGGGGATCTGCAGCAGGTTCCCCAGGCCGCCGCTCTCGAAGCCGATGCCGGCGCTCAGGGTCAGGCTCGGGTAGTAGGCGGCCACGGCGATGCCGATCTGGGCGTTGGCGGCGGCGGTGCGGCGCTCGGCGCCGGCCACGTCGGGGCGGCGTTCGAGCAGCGCGGACGGCACCACCACGGGGATGGCGGGAACGGGGATGGGGGCGGGGTTGGGGGGCAGCGCGAAGGCCGACGCCGGGACGCCGGTCAGGGTGGCGATGGCGTCCTCCATCTGCGCGCGCACGACGCCGGTGTCGATGGCCTGCGCCTTGACCTGCTTGTACTGGGTCTCGGCCTGGGCGACGTCGACGGCGTTGGCCACGCCGCCCGCGAACCGCACCTGGGCCAGCTTCAGGGCATCGGCGTCGCTGGCCAGCGTGTTCTCGAGGAGCTGGTCCTGGGTGTCCAGCCCGCGGAGCGTGAAGTAGGCGGCGGCCAGTTGGGCGTGCAGGCTGAGGGCGACGTTGGCCAGATCGGCGGCGCTCGCCTGGGCGTCGGCCCGCGCCTGCTCGACGGTGCGTCGAACCTGCCCCCACAGGTCCGGCTCCCACTGCGCCGTGGCCTGCGGGATGAACAGGTTGTAGTCGAAGTGGGTCTGGCCCCGGACGGTGTTGGGCTGGTTCTGCGAGATCCGGATGCGGTTGACCGAGGCGGCGACGCCCGCGGTCGGGAAGTAGCCAGCCCGCGCGACGCGCACCTGGTCCACCGCCGCGAAGTACTGCGCGGTGGCGGCCTTCAGCGACTGGTTCGAGACGGCGATCTTGTCCTCGAGCGCGTTCAGCTGCGGGTCGCCGTAAAGCTCCCACCAGTTGCCGCGGACCTCGGCGTCGCTAGGATGGGCCGACTTCCAGCCCACGTCGCCGGACGTTTGTCCCTTGAACGCGGCCGGGGCGGGGGCGTCCGGCCGCTTGTAGTCGGGGCCAACCGCGCAGGAGGCCAGCAGGCCCAGCAGGGCGGCGATCGATAGGCCCGGGGGGCTATTTCGGAGCATTCGCTTCTGCCATGACCACGTGCACAGTCTCACCGTCGATGATCGAGTCGGGCGGATTCTGAATCACCAGGTCCGAGGGCTGCAACCCCTCTGCCACTTCGACCGTCTTGCCGTCGTCGCGCCCGATCCTGATCGGCACCATGTGGGCCTTGTCTCCCCGCACCACGGCGACCCGCAGCCCCTCTGAACGGAACAGCAGCGCCGGCACCGGTACGATCAGCGCCTGACGCCCCTCGTTCGGCAGCTTGAAGTGAACCTGGGCGTACTCGCCCGGGTACATCTCGTGTTTGCGGTTGTCGACGTCGACCTCGACCAGCAGCGTCCGGAACGTCGGATCGATCGAGTTCGAGGTGCGGACGATCTTGCCGGGGAAGCTGCGGCCCGGGTGCTCGGGGACGGTCAGGCTGGCCGCCACGCCGACGCGCGCGGCCCGCGAATCGACCTGCGGCACGTTGACGTACACGCGCAGGGTGTCGTCGGACGTCATGTGGAACAGCTCGCGGCTGGCGCCCGCGTCGATGAGCGTGCCGATGTCGACGTTGCGGGCGGTGATCACCCCGTCGAACGGGGCGAACACGTTCTGGAACTCGGTCAGCTGCGCCAGCCGCCGCACGTTGGCCTGGGCTGCCGCGACCTGGCTGCCGGTCGAGTTGGCCTGCGCCCGGAAGTTGTCGGTGTCCTGCCTGGAGACGGCGTTTTCGTTCAGCAGCTCCTGATAGCGAGCCGACTGGGTCTCCGCGTACTTCTGGTTGGCCTGCGACGTCGCCAGATCCGCCTTGCCCTGTTGCAGCTGCTGGGCGACCTCGGGGCTGGCGATGACCGCCAGCCGCTGTCCCTTCTTGACGTGGGCGCCGATGTCGAAGGCCCACGATTGCAGATAGCCGCTGGTGCGCGCGTAGATGGGGGCGTCGGTGAAGGCCTGCACGGTGGCCGGGAGAACGACCTCCTCGACCACCTTGCCGGGCTTGGGGGCCGCGACCAGCACGTCGGGCGCCGCCAGCCTGTCGGTCTGCTGCTGCAGCGTGGTTCGCGCGCGCACGCGCGGCACGATCCCCAGGACCGCGATGATGACCGCCGCGGCCATCATCAGGACCACGAACGCCAGCGCCTTGCGGCCGCTCAGGCGGGGCCCCTCACCGGGCTGGGGTGGGGCGGCATCATGACTCATGGGCGAGATCTCCTACGGGGGCGGGGGCGAGGCGACCACCCTCGCGGCGCCGCCTGCGGCCTTCCAGCCAGCCGTGCAGCACGTGAAAGAAGGTCGGAACGAAGAACAGCGTCGAGACGGTGGCGAACAGCAGACCGCCGATGACGGCGCGCCCCAGCGGGGCGTTCTGCTCGCCCCCGTCGCCCAGGCCCAGGGCCATCGGAACCATGCCGATGATCATGGCCAGCGCCGTCATCAGGACCGGACGGAAGCGGACGAAGCCGGCGGCCAGCGCGGCCGCGCGCGCGTCGCCGCGCAGCTCTTCCAGCTGTTCGCGCGCGAAGGTGACCACCAGGATCGAGTTCGACGTGGCCACGCCCATGCACATGATGGTCCCGGTCAGCGCCGGGACGCTGATGCGGGTGTGGGTGACGAACAGGAACCAGACCACGCCCGCCAGCGCCACCGGCAGGGCGGCGATGATGATGAACGGGTCCAGCCAGGACTGGAAGTTCACGACGATCAGCAGGTAGACCAGCACGATCGAGAACAGCAGCCCGACCAGGAGGCCCACGAACGAGCTCCGCATGGTCTGGACCTGCCCGCGGACGAACACGCGGGAGCCGCGCGGCAGGTCCTTCTTCGCGTCGCTGATGATCTTCTCGATCTTCGCGTCGACGCTGGCCAGGTCGGTGTCCACGACGTTTCCGTAGATGTCGATGGCGGGTGCGATGTTGTAATGCGAGACCGTCCCGACGGCCGAGCTGCGGGTGATGCTCGCGACGTTGCTCAGGATCTGCGTCGGCCGGGCGGCGGCCGGTCCGCTGCCCGTCACCGCGGCGGCGGTCGGGATCGACAGCGGAATGTTTTGCAGGTCCTGCAGGCTGTCCAGCGAGTACTGCGGGGACTGCACGGCGATGCTGTAGCTGACGCCGTTCTGCGGGTTCAGCCAGAAGCTGGGCGAGGTCTGGAAGCTGCCGCTGGTGGCGGTCAGCAGGCTGTTGGCGACGTCGCGCTGGGACAGCCCCATCTGCAGCGCCTTGGTCCGGTCGACATCCACCTTCAGGGCGGGCGCGTCGAACGGCTGCTGGATGCGCAGGTCGGCGGTGCCCCCCACCCGCTTCAGCCGGTCCAGCAGCTTGTCTGCCCAGGCCCGATTGCCGGCCAGGTCGTTCCCCACGACCTGGATGTCCAGCGGCGCCGGCAGCCCGAAGTTGAGGATCTGCGTGACGATGTCGACCGGCAGCTCGTAGAACGTGACGCCCGGGAAGCGGCGGTGCAGCTCCTCGCGCAGGCGCTGCACGTACCCGGGCGTCGAATGGTGCTTCTCGGTCAGCGACACCTGGATGTCGGCGTCGGCCGGGCCGATGGGCGCCGAGTTCGAATAGACGGTGTTGATGCCGCTGTAGGGCAGCCCGATGTTGTCGATGATCGTGACCAGCTCGTCGGGCGGGATCAGCTCGCGGATGGTGCGGTCGACCTGGTCGCACAGGTCGGCCACGTCCTCGATGCGGGTGCCGGTGTGCGCGCGCAGATGGAGCTTGAACTGGCCGCTGTCCACCGACGGGAAGAAGTCCTGGCCCAGGAACGGGTAGAGCAGGGCGGCCGACAGCACCGCCAGCCCCATGAAGCCGATCAGGAAGGTCTTCGCGCGGCGCTGGCAGAGCTCCAGCATCGCGTGGTAGCGCAGGCGAAAGGCCTCGAAACCCCGCTCGAAGCCGGCCTGGAACCGGACGAAGACATTGTGGCCGGTCTGGCCGTGCTGGTGCGTCGCCGCCTCGTGGGCTTTCCCGCGCAGCAGGTACTTGGCCATGGTCGGGACCACCGTCCGCGACAGGATGTACGAGGCGATCATCGCGAAGCAGACCGCCTCGGCCAGCGGCACGAACAGGAACTTCGCGACGCCCGACAGGAAGAACATCGGGACGAACACGATGCAGATGGAGATGGTCGACACCAGGGCCGGCACGGCGATCTGGTGCGCGCCGTCGAGGATGGCCTGGACCACCTCTTTACCCTGGTCGATGTTGCGGTTGATGTTCTCGATCTCGACGGTCGCGTCGTCGACCAGGATGCCGACCGCCAGGGCCAGGCCGCCCAGGGTCATGATGTTGATGGTCTGCCCCAGCGCCGAGAGCGCGACCAGCGACGAGAAGATCGACAGCGGGATCGAGATGGCGATGATGATCGTGCTGCGCCAGCTTCCCAGGAAGATCAGGATCATCAGCGCCGTCAGGCAGGCGGCGATGATCGCCTCGCGGACGACCCCGTCGATCGCCGACCGCACGAAGATCGACTGATCGGCCAGCGGCGTGACCTTCAGCGCCGGCGGGAGCGTCGGCTTGACGACCTCCAGCTTGTCGCGAATGCCGTCCACGATGTCCAGCGTCGACGTGTCGCCGGTCTTGATCACCGACAGCAGCGAGGCGCGCTGGCCGTCGACGCGGACGATGTTGGTCTGGGGCGGGAAGCCGTCGCGGACGTGGGCCACGTCGCGCACGTAGACGACGTTGCCGTTGAAGGCCCGGATGGGCAGGTCGTTCAGCTCGTTGATCTTCAGCGGCGTGCTGTTGGTCTGAACCTGGTATTCGAACGGCCCGATCTTGGCCGTTCCCGAGGGCAGGATGACGTTCTGGTTGCCGATCGTGCTGACGACGTCGATGGGCGACAGCCCCTTGGCCTGCAGCGCCGGCAGGTCCAGATCGACCTGCACCTGGCGCTGCTTGCCCCCGTAGGGGTAGGGGATGCCGGCGCCGTCGACCGTCACCAGCTGCGTGCGGATGCCGTTCAGGCCGTAGTCGTTGAGCTGCGCCTCCGACAATCCCTGGCCCGACAGGCCAAGCTGGATGATCGGCACGCTCGACGCGTTGTACTGCAGGATCAGCGGCGGCGTCGTCCCGGGCGGAAGCTGCCGGAGCTGGGTCTGCGCGATGGCGGTGACCTGGGCGACCGCGTTGGCGATGTTGACCTTGGGCTGGAAGAAGATCTTGATGACGCCGATCCCGATCAGCGTCTGCGATTCGATGTGCTCGATGTTGTTGACGGTCGTCGTGAGCGACCGTTCCGACTGGAAGACGATCCGGTTGGCCAGCTCCTCGGGCGACATCCCGGTGTACTGCCAGACCATCGCCACCACCGGAATGTCGATGCTGGGGAAGATGTCGGTCGGCGTCGTCAGCGCCACCAGCGGCCCCAGGATGAACAGCACCAGCCCCAGGACTGCGAAGGTGTACGGGCGCCGGAGCGCGAGGCGGACTATCCACATGATCGACTGCGAGCGACTGTCTGGATTTGGAACAAGTGTCCGCTTTGGAGACAGGCAAGGGCCTGCCGCTGTAAGCGAACAGATGGGAAGATGCCGCGCCTCGACGGGTGTTTCACAAGTGGGCCAAAGTGCCGGCCTTGCAACATCGACGCCAAGTCGGCGCCGGCACGGTCCAGCTGCGCGGCGCGACGCCGGGCGGCCCTACTCTTTGACGACGACCGGGTGCTCGGCGGAGAGGCGGTAGCCGGTTCCGCGGACGGTCTCGACCAGCGAGCCGGCGTCACCCAGCTTGTCGCGCAGTCGCTTGACGTGCGTGTCGATGGTGCGGGTCGAGACGCCGGGCTTGTAGCCCCAGACGTCCTCGAGCAGGTCCTCGCGCGAGCGGACGCGCCCGCGGTGCTCGACCAGATAGACGAGCAGGCGCATCTCCAGCGTGCTGACGTGAACCTCGGAGCCGTTCACGAAGACGTGGTAGCCGTCGACGTCCAGCTCCAGCGGCCCGACGATGTAGCGGCGGCGCTGGGGTGACGTGGGGGTCGACGCAGGCGGCGGCCGGCGGGCGCGCAGGATCGCGCCGACGCGCAGCACCAGCTCGCGCACGCTGAAGGGTTTGACCACGTAGTCGTCGGCGCCCAGCTCGAAGCCGACCACGCGGTCAATCTCCTCACCTTTGGCGGTAAGCATCATGACGGCGGGCTGCCGCGCGGTGGTGTCGCCCCGGATGCGCCGGCAGACCTCGGTCCCCGGGATGTCCGGCAACATCAGATCCAGCAGCACCACATCGGGTGCAAAGCGCTGCACCGCCTCCAGGCCGGCAGTTCCGTTCTCGGTCGCCTGTACGGTGAACCCGGCCGCGGTCAGGTTGTACGTCAAGAGCTCCCGCAGATCGGGCTCGTCCTCGACGACCAGGATGCGCCGGTCGAGGTTCGTCTCCCCAGTCATGCGGGGCCGAGAGTAGAGGAGGGTAGTGACGAATCCGTGACAGCCTCGAAAACAGCCGGAAAAATCGGTGGCGGCTCAGGGTGTAACGTCGATTTCCGCGGCCGCGAAATCGATACCGCCCCGGCTGTCGCGCAGAACCGCCCAGAAGTAGACCGGGCCGGCGGTGTCTGGGGCGGTCCAGACGTTCTGCGTAAACGTCTCGGTTTCCTCGGAGGTGCGCCCTGTCGCGTCGTGCTCGAAGCCCCCGCCGGTGGCGAACCACGAGACCCGCAGCGATTCGCGTTGCTGGACCAGGGCCAGTGAAATCACGTCCCACACCGGGAACGTCTCGGCGCTGTCGGCGCCGAAGTCGGCCTGTAGAATGACCGGCTGGCCGGGGGCGATCGTGGCCGCCGGCGGGGGGGCGGCCTGGCCCGCCGCATAGAGCTGGATCGCCGCTCCCGCGGGGTCCAGGGTCAGATCGGCGAGCGTGGGGTTCTGGTTCGGGGTGTAAGTCGAGGCGAACTCGCCGGCCTCGACGACCGGCGCGTTCGCCAGGTGGCAGATGATGCGCTCCAGGGCGAAGGCCAGCACGGGGCCGCCGTCGCTCTCCCACCGCGCCCGGATCGGCTGGTAGTAGCCGCCGGTCGTGTCGGGATCGGCCGCCCGCTGGGGCGGCTGCCCCTTCTTGGGCGGCGGGGTGTCCGGGCCGAAGACGCTGCAATCGTTGATGTCCGGGATCGCCGAGAACGTCGGGGCGGGGGCCGTCGTGTCGTCGGGAACGGTGAGACACGCGTCGCTGACGTCGTTGGGGAAGGCGGGCGGATCCGGCTCCAGGCACTGGGCCCAGTCGATGGCGGGAGAAGCGACGGTGCCGGTGACGTCGACGGTCAAGGCGTCGTAGGTCACCATGTCGACCCCGGGCGTGGCGTCCGGGGGCATCGCCCGCACGGCCAGGATGCGGGGTCCAGTCACCAGCGAGGCGGGCGCGCCCAGATCGGGCTTGCACCCCGCCGCCGCCACCAGCCCCCAGAGGATCCACGAACCGCGCCGCATCTCAGAACTCCAGCCTCGCGCCCACCACCGCCAGCGTCGGGAAGCCGGTGATGTAGTAACGCTGGGAGAAGTTGTAGTTGTAGATGATCTCCTCCGGATTCTGGCGGTTCGTGATGTTCTGGACGTCGATGAACACGTTGACCTTCAGCCGGCGGTAGACGAACGCCCGCTCGATCCGCGCGTCGAGCTGATAGAAGGACGGAATCCGGATCGAGTTGTGGGCCCCGAAGGTCGGGTCGTACTGCCCGTTGGCCACGTCGTACCAGCTGTCGATCACCGGCGTGCGCGGGAACCCCGTGGTGTAACGGAAGCGCGTCCCCACATCCAATCCGCGGGCGAGCTGGTAGCTGGCGACCACGCCCAGGGACTGGGTCTGGTCGAAGTCGAACAGGCGCCAGTCGGTGTCGGGATGGTCGCGCCGCTCGCTGCGCGTCCAGGAATAGGTGATCCAGCCGAAGAAGCCGCGCAGCAGCTCCTGCCGCAGCAGCACCTGGCCGCCGTAGGCCCGCCCGACCTCTTCTTGCACCAGCGATTGGGCCACCGGCGGGGACGGGTTCTCGTTGCGGGAGACCAGACCCCAGAGGTACTTGTAGAACCCGACGACCTCGAGGGTCAGCGTCGGGCGCAGCTTGAAGTTGAAGCCCGCCAGCGCATGCGCGGCCCGGGAGACCGTGATGGTGGGATTGCCGAACACCGGGCTCATGTCCAGCGGGTCCGGCGGCTGTCCGTAGATCCCGCCGGCGGCGGTCAGCGTGAGGCGTTTGGTCGCGCGGAACGCCGCCGTCACGCGCGGGTTGGGGAGATAGCGGAGCGCCCGCAGGTCGACCGGGTTCTGGGGGACCACCAGGTTCGAGTACCCGAGCGGCGGCGCCACGCCTCCGGCCGGCGTGGCCGGGTCACCATCGATCAACATCGGCTCGAAGCGGAGCCCGGGGACCAGCGACCAGCGTCCCAGCTGCATCTCGGCGTTGATGTAGGGCGCGGTGTCGATGATCAGCACGTGCCAGTGGTCGGCGGCGATGTCGTTGCGCGGGGGCTGGCCGAACACGAAGACGTCGCCCTCGCGGGCCGGCAGGGTGAGCGAGCCGATGCGGTCCAGCGTCGACGACCGGGCCTGCATGTCGATGCCGAACGACAGGGTGGTCGACGAGGCCACTTTCCGGCGGTAGCTGGCCCGCATGCCGAACTGCCAGGTGCCGGACTTCACGTCGACCGGCGTGGTGCCGAACTGATCGCGTTCATCGGTGCTGTCGAAGCCGAACGACGGGGTCACCACGACCGAGGAGCCGTCCGGGAGCAGGTGGGTGTAGCGGACGATGAACCGCTTCCACCCGGTGTCGGTGTTCTGCGACCGGATCTGGCTGGGATCGTCGGAGGGGATGGCGCGCCGCAAGTGATCGTCCGAGGCCAGGAAGGTGAACGCCAGCTCCTCGTCCTGGCGCAGCGCCAGCGTGGCGCGGGCCTGGTAGTCGTCGTAGCGGGGAATCGGCACGTAGTCACCGACGTCCTGGGAGGTGACCAGCGGGAGCAGGCGGTCCAGGTAGCTGATGCGGCCCGCCAGGCCGAGGCGCAGCCGCGGGGTCAGCTGGGTGGCCACCATGGCCGACGTGTCGAGCACGTCGGCCGCCACGTAACCGTGCGTGCCGCTCTTGGGGAGCGGGCCCAGGTCGATGCGCACCAGGCCGCCCAGGCCTCGCCCGTACTCCGCCCCGTAGCCGCCGGGCGCCAGATCGAGCGACCGCACCATGTCCGAGTTGATGGTCGAGCGAAAGCCGCCCACGTGGTACAGCGCCGGGATCTCGACGCCGTCGACGTTGACCTTGGTCTCGGTCGGCGCCGAGCCCCACACGATGAGGTCGCCCGAGCCAAAGGCCGACCTTGCGACGCCCGGCAGGTTCTGGACGACCTTCAGCGTATCGCCCTGTGTGCCGGGGACCCGGCGGGCCTCCTCGGTCCGGATGCGGGTCTCGATCGCCTCCTTCTTGATGCGGGGCGCCCGCACGACGATCGAGATCCCCTCGTCGCCCTCTTCCTTCTGCTCGACCAGGTACTTCACGGTCCGCCGCTTGCCCGGCGAGATCGTCTCCTCGGTGGTGACCGTGATCAGCTTGGGATGCGAGAGCTGGATCCGATATTTGCCCGGCGGCACGTCGGTGAAGCCGAACTTGCCATCCTCGTCGGTGGTGGCCGTCACCCCATTGAGGTCCAGGATAGTGACCTTCACGTCCGACATGGGGCGCTTCTTGAACCGCTCCAGGATCGTCCCGTCGAAGTTGATCTGCGGGCCCGCCTTGACCATCTTCTCGACGATCGTGAAGTCGTAGCGGTAGGTGATCTTCACGGGCGCCGGCTGGCCGTCGACCTCGGCCGGTGAGAAGAGGAA
>Ga0335083_10006518_pt1 | contig 14540 bp, 12 predicted proteins | sample Lox_Sample_42_FD_206716 | JGI IMG/M metagenome (GOLD analysis project Ga0335083, IMG submission 206716) | Soil microbial communities from Loxahatchee National Wildlife Refuge, Florida, United States - Lox_Sample_4.2 | ecosystem: Environmental > Terrestrial > Soil > Wetlands | place: USA...
CTGACCCCCCGACTACTTGCCTTCCAGCGCGGCCAGCGGGGCGTAGTCTGCGGTCGAGCCGTGGCCGCCCGCGAACTTCGCGGGCTGGATGCCCGCCTTCTTCACGCCCGCTACCAGCGCGGCCAGCGCGGGGTTGAGCTTGTCGGGCAGGGGCGGCCCGGGAGTCCAGATGTCGGTGACGAAGGCCAGGCGCTGATCGACGACGTAGCCGATCATCAGCCCCTCGGCGTGCGGGTTGGGGGCGATGACGTAGGCCTCGACCTGACGCTGGCCGTCCGTGGCCATCCACTTGTCGGCCACCTCCACGATCGGGGTGCGGCTCAGGTCCTGCGAGGAGAGATCGGGATTGCGCGTGTAGGGCGCGGCGAGCACGCGCTTCCAGTGCTCGACGGTGCCCTTCCCGGTCACGATGGTCGCGCCGTCGGCGGCGTACGCGCGGATGCCGCCGGTGTGGTCCATGTGGTGGTGAGTGAGCACCAGGTACTTCACTGGCTTCTTGAGGTACTTCGCGTGTGCGGCGCTGAGCGTCCAGTTCGACTGCCAGTCGGAGATCGGCGCGTCGAACACGACGAGGTAGTCCTTCATCTCGACGATCAGGCTGTTGTGCGAGCCGCCCACCACGTGCTGGACGCCCGGGCCCAGCTGCACGAGCCGCAGCCCGGCAGAGCCACGCGCGTCGTAGCTCGGCACGTCCGAGTCGAGATAGACGCCGATGAACTGGCGGCGGATGATCCACTGGTAAGGCACCCGGTCGGTGGCCGGCTTGGGTGCCCCGGTGAGGTACGGGCCGGGGACCTGGAGGCGCTCGGGCGCGATCGTCTCGTTGATCTTGACCTCGGTCAGCTTGGTCTCCATCACGGTGCGGCCGTTCAGCTCGTACTTGCGAGAGGTGGCGACCCGCACGCCCTCGACGACCTGCCACTCGCCCAGCACCACGTCGTAGGTGACGTCGCCCCAGACGTTGTCGTAGTCGAGCGTGCGGACGCGCGCGGGCAAGCCGGTCGCGGGGTCGAACATCACGGTGAGGGTCTGGGTCGCGACCCGGTAGTCGACCGCCGGGTAGGTGACACCTGAGACCGTGACGTCGGGAGCGGACGAGACCCGATCGGGGTTCCGTGACATCTCGAGCGCCAACAGGGGCGAGACGCGGAGCAGCTCGCGCTGCGTGGCGGCCAGGCGGACGCCGGACATGGTGTGGGCCGGCGGGTTCGACTCCTGGCTCTGCTTGGTGCGCCCGTTGCTGTCGATGCCGGCCACGTAGCCCGCCTCGGCGGTCACGACCTCGCTGTAGGTGAAGGAGCGGGGCGCCGGGTACTGGTAGTTGCGCACCCAGTCGCTGCGGGTGGCCCGCGCGGCTACGTCGGTGGCCGACACCGCGCTCGACTCGTTGGCGAAGCGCATCTCGCCGCCGGCGACCGCGGACTGCTCGGGCTCCCACTGGCGCACCGTCGCCTTCTCGGAGATGGTCTTGACCTTGGCGAGGGCGTCGGTGCCGCCCTGGGCCTGGACGGCCCGGCTCACGTGATCGCGCCCGCCTCCCTGCATGGAGGCACACGCCACCACGACCACCGAGATGGCCAGCGAAACGGCAAGCAGCGTTGCGGCACGCTTCATAGACGGTCCTCCATCGAAATATGGCGACTGAGTGCGGCCCAGTATAGCCGAGTCATGCCGAGGCCGCCCTCTTGGGATAGGATAGGCAGCCGGAAGCGCCCAACGAGGGGAACCTGCAGCGGGAGGCGGCCATGAGCGAGCGAGAGCTGACGTACGGCGAGGCGGTCAAGGAAGCCATCGCCGAGGAGATGCGGCGCGACCCGCGGGTCTTCCTCATCGGGGAAGACGTGGCCGAGGCCGGTCACCCCTTCAAGACCCTGGTCGGCCTCGTGCAGGAGTTCGGCACCGACCGGGTCATCGACACCCCGATCTCGGAGCCCGGCTACGCGGGCATCGGGGTGGGCGCGGCCATGACCGGGATGCGGCCGGTGGTCGACGTGATGTTCGGCGACTTCATCACGCTGACCATGGACCAGATGGTGAACCAGGCCGCCAAGGCCCACTACATGTCGGGCGGCAAGATCAAGGTGCCGATCGTCTTTCGCACCACGCTCGGGGCCACCCGCCGCTCGGCCGCCCAGCACTCGCAGTCACTCCACGCCTGGGTGAGCCACATCCCCGGCCTGAAGGTCGCGCTGCCCTCCGGGCCCTACGAGGCCAAGGGGCTCATGAAGACGGCCATCCGCGACGACAGCCCGGTGGTGATCTTCGAGGACAAGATGATGTACCGGGTCAAGGGCCCGGTGCCCGAGGGCGACTACACGATCCCGTTCGGCGTCGCCGAGGTCAAGCGCGCGGGGCGCGACATCACGATCGTGGCCACCAGCAGCATGGTCCCGGTCTCGCTTGGCGCCGCCAAGCTTCTGGAAGAGGCCGGCATCAGCGCCGAGGTGATCGACCCGCGCACGACGTGGCCGCTCGACAAGCAGGCGCTGATCGACTCCGCCAAGAAGACGTCCCGCGCGCTGGTGGTCGACGAGGGCTACGAGCGCTACGGCGTCACCGCGGAGATCGCCTCCGTGATCGCCGACGGGGCGTTCTACTACCTGGACGCGCCGGTCAAGCGCATGGGCGCCATGGACGTGCCGGTTCCGTTCTCGCCCGTGCTCGAGGACCTCACGGTCCCGTCGGAGAAGACCGTCTTCGAGGCCGCCCGCGCGCTCTGCCGCAAGTGATGTCGACCAACGTCATCATGCCCGCACTGGAGCTGGCGCAGGAGACCGGCAAGGTCCTGCGCTGGATGAAAGCGCCCGGCGATCTCGTGAAGAAGGGCGAGCCGATCGCGGAGATCGAGACCGACAAGGTCACAGTCGAGATCGAGGCCCCCGCCTCCGGCATCCTCCGCGACGTGAGCGCTCAGGAAGGCGACGTCGTTCCGGTCGGCCACACGATCGCCATCATCGCCGCCTCCGGCGAAGCCCTGCCTACCCTCTCCCCCGTGGGCAGAGGGCCGGGTGAGGGGGCCGGTGGCGACGCGCGAGTGAAGGCCTCCCCGCTCGCCCGCAAGATCGCCGAGGAGCACGGCGTCGATCTCGCCCGCGTGAAAACCGCGAGCGGCAAGATCGAGAAGGCCGACGTGCTCGCGTTCGTGGAGAGCCGGAAAACGCTGGCGGCGCCGGTGAGCGGCGGGGCCGGACGGCTCGTCGCCGCATCACCGAAGGCGCGGCGTCTGGCCGCGGAGCGCCGCGTGGATCTGCGCGCGCTCAGGGGGTCGGGACCGGGCGGGGCGGTGTTGACGATGGACATTCCCGCACAGGCCCTGGTCACCCAGCCGTCCTCTCCCCAGCGGGGAGAGGGAGTGGGGACGGTGTGGCGGATCATGGCGGAGCGGATGACCGCGTCGTGGACGAGCGCGCCGCACTTCTACCTGGTGCGCGAGGTCAATGTCGCGCGGCTCGTGTCGTGGCTTCCGAAGGCGCGCAAGCAGACTGGCGCGCGCATCACTTACACCGACCTGCTCGTGAAGCTGGTGGCGGCCGCCCTGGCGCAGCACCCGCGCGTGAACGTGTCGTGGAAGGACGGCGCGCTCGAGCGCCACGCCGACATCAACATCGGGCTGGCCGTCGCGCTGGAGGACGGGCTGGTCGTGCCGGTGCTTCACAAGGCCGATGCCCTGGGCCTGAAGGAGATCGCCGCCCGACGCGAGGATCTGGTGAGCCGCGCCCAGTCGAGCAAGCTGCGCCCCGGAGACATCCAGGGCGGCGTGTTCACGATCAGCAACCTCGGTATGTACGGCGTCGACGCCTTCAGCGCTATCGTCAACCCGCCTCAGGCCGCCATCCTGGCGGTCGGCCGCATCACCGATCGCGTCGTCCCGGTCAACGGCCAGCCGGCGGTGCAGCCGACCATGATGCTGACCCTGTCCTGCGACCACCGTGCCCTCGACGGCGCCCGCGGCGCCCAGTTCCTCGGAGCGCTCGCCGACCTGATCGAGGAGCCGCTGGCCTTGCTCGCCTGAGGACCATTCGCCCATGGCGTTCACCGACCGCTACGGCCTGACCGTCACGACCGAATCGCCCGTCGCGTTCGACCGCTTCCAGGAGGGCATGGACCACCTGCTGGCCTACGGCCCCGCCGGCGAGGATCTGCTGGCCGCGGCCCTGCAGGCCGATCCCGGCCTCGCGGTGGCGCACACCGGGCTCGCGCTGCTCGCTCTGGTGCAGGGCGACGCGGCCACCGCGCGCGCGGCCATGGCCCGCGCGCGTGAGACGGTGGGCCGCGCCTCGCGGCGCGAGCGGCAGCACGTGGAGGTGCTGAGCGCGCTGGTGGGCGGTGAGAGCGCGCGGGGCTTCGGGCTGGCCGACGAGCACCTTCGGGACTTCCCGCGCGACGCGGTGCTGGCGAACCAGGTCAGCAGCGCCATCGCCCTCGCCGGGGCCAGCGATCGCGAGCAGCACCGAGTGGCCTTCATGGAGCAGCTGGCGCCCGAGTATGGCGACGACTGGTGGTATCAGTCGGCGCTCGCCTTCACCTACCACGAGGTGGACCGGTTCGAGGAGTCGCGACGCCTCTCGGAGGCCTCGTTGCAGCGGTATCCGCGCAACGCGCACGCCGCCCACAACCTGGCCCACATCGCGTTCGAGACGCTCGATGTCGACGCGGGGGCCGCGTTCCTCGACGACTGGATGGCCGGCTACGATCGGCGCGCGTCGTTCCACTGCCACCTCGCGTGGCACCAGGCGATGTTCGCGCTGCACGAGGGTCGCTACGCGCGGGCCCTCGAGATCTTCGATCGCGACATCCTGCGCTCCGGCAATCCTCGCTCGGCCATGACCGACGGCGCCGCGCTGCTCTGGCGGGTCGAGCTCGACGGGGCGAGCGCGCAGCCGCTGCCGTGGCGGGCGATGGTCGACCTGGCCGAGAAGGTCTCACGCCCCGGCTTCCTCTTCGGCGAGGTTCACGCCGCCTTCGCGTACGCGGCGTGCGGGGAGGAGGCGGCGCTGTCGAGGATGACGGACGGCCTGCGCGCGCTGGGCGCCAAGGGCCACCCGATCGCGGCCACCGTGGTGCTGCCCCTGGTGCAGGGGACGGCCGCATACGCGGCGGGCGACCACGCGGGCGCGCTCCGCCACTTCGAGCCGGTCGAGGCCGAGATGCACCGCATCGGCGGCAGCCACGCCCAGTGGGAGATCTACGAGGAGACCATGGTGCAGTGCTACCTCGCGCGGGAGCGCTACGACGACGCCGCCCGCCTGGTGCGCCGGCGTCTCGCGCGGCGCGCCTCGCCGCGCGATCGGAAGTGGCTTGCCCGCGCGCTGGCCGCGGGGAGAGAGACCTGAGATGGCCAGGCTGACGCTCAAGGTGAACGGAGCGAGCCGGGAGGTCGAGTCCGACGATCCCGACATCCCGCTCCTGTACGTCCTGCGGGGAGATCTGGGACTGACCGGCACGCACTTTGGCTGCGGCCTCGCCCAGTGCGGGGCGTGCACGGTGCTGGTCGACGGCCGGGCGATCCGCTCGTGCATCGCCCCCGCGCAATCGGTCGCGGGTGGGCAGGAGGTGGTGACGATCGAAGGCCTCGGTTCACCCGAGCGCCCGGATGCGCTCCAGGCCGCGTTCATCGCGGAGCAGGCGGCGCAGTGCGGCTACTGCACGGCGGGCATGGTCATGAGCGCGCGCGCCCTCCTCGTGCAGACGCCCCGGCCGAGCGAGCAGCAAGTGCGGGAAGCGCTGGCCGGCAACCTCTGCCGCTGCGGCAGCCACGCGCGAGTGATCCGCGCGGTGCTCCGCGCCGCCGCGCCGCCGGCAGGGCGTTGAGATGACCGCGCGCGTCTCCCGGCGAAGCTTTCTCACCACGGGCCTCGTCGCGGGTGGGGTGCTGATCGTCGGCCTCGGGCTCGACCCGCGCCGGCGGGCCGGCGCGCAGTCCATTCCCGGGGCGGATCGCTTCCTCGGGAAATCGCTCGCTCCGGACGCGGTCGATTCGATGATCGCCGTGCAGCGCGACGGCTCGGTCACCATCTTCGTCGGCCGGGTGGACCTCGGGACCGGCTCGCGCATCGCCATGCGGCAGATCGTCGGCGAGGAGCTCGACGTCCCGCTCGAGCGCATCGCGATGATCGAGGGCGACACCGCCCTCACGCCCAACCAGGGCGGCACCGGGGGCAGCTATGGGGTGGTCCGGGGCGGGGTGCAGCTGCGCCGAGCGGCCGCCACCGCGCGGCAGGCGCTCGTCGGCATGGCGGCCCAGCATCTCGGCCGTCCGGCCGCCGACCTCGACGTGGTGGACGGCGTCGTGCGCGCCAGGGACGGCAGCGGGTCGGTCACCTACGGCGAGCTGATCGGCGATCGCGCGTTCAACCTGAAGGTGGATCCCGTGGCGCCCCTGAAGCCCCACGATCGCTTCCGCTTCATCGGCCGGTCGCTGCCCCGGCCCGACGTGCCCGAGAAGGTGACCGGCCACCATCGCTACCTCCAGGATCTGGTCCTCCCGACCATGCTGCACGCTCGCGTGATCCGGCCGCCGGCTCTCGGGGCCACGCTGGTCTCGGTGGACGAGTCGTCGATCGCGGGCCTCGGTGGGGCCCGCGTGGTGCGCGTCCAGCGCTTTCTCGCGGTGGTCGCCGATCGCGAGTGGGACGCGCTGCGGGCCGCCGGGGCGATCAAGACCCGGTGGAGCGCGGGCCCGGGCCTGCCCGATCACGCCCGCGAGTTCGACCTGATGCGCACGGGCCGGATCGAGCGCGACCAGGAGGTCGCGAAGCGCGGCGATCTGGCCGCCCTGAGCGCGCCACCCGGGGGGACGCGTACACTCGCGGCCTCCTACCGCTGGCCGATGCAGACCCACGGCTCCATCGGGCCCTCCTGCGGCGTGGCCGACGTGCGAGCCGACCGCGTCACGGTCTGGAGCGCATCACAGAACGTGCACGGGCTGCAGAACACCTTCGCGCGGATGCTCGGCGTCGCGCGTGATCGCGTGCGCGTCATCTACATGGATGGCGCCGGCTCCTACGGCGCCAACGGGGCGGATGACGCGGCCGCGGAGGCGGTTCTGATCTCGAAGGCGGTCGGCCGCCCGGTGCGCGTGCAGTGGAGCCGGCAGGAGGAGCACGGGCTCGACCCCAAGGGCCCCGCCCAACTCCTGGACCTGCGTGCGTCGGTGGACAAGGACGGCGAGATCGCCGCGTGGGAGACGCAGGCGTGGCTGCCGATCGCCACCGCCAACTTGCCGAACATCCCGCTGCTGTCCCTGGACGCGGCCGGTATCCCGCAGACGCCGGGCCGGGCCACCGGCCTCATCTACCAGAACATCGACCCGCCCTACGCGATGCCGAACCTGAGCGCGGTGGTGCACTGGGTCGCGGACGCGCCGCTCCGCACCTCACCGCTCCGCGCGCCCGGCAAGATCGCCAACACCTTCGCGGTGGAGTCGTTCACCGACGAGATCGCCGCGCTCGCCCGCATGGACCCGCTGGAGTTCCGTCTCCGGCGGCTCTCCAATCCGCGCGGCATCGAGGTCCTGAAGCGCGTCGCGACCCGCATGGGCTGGCAGCCGCGGCCGTCGCCGGGGCCGGTCAACCGTGCCGCGGCGGTCCTCACCGGCCGCGGTCTCGCCTACGTGCACTACAAGCACGAGGAGACGATCGTGGCGATGGGCATGGAGGTGGCGGTCGAGCGCGCCACCGGCCGGATCCGGGTGACCCGGGTAGTGGCGGCCCAGGACTGCGGGCTCATGATCAACCCGGACTGCGTGCAGGCGCAGCTCGAGGGCAATATCCTGCAGACGATCTCCCGCACGCTGCACGAGGAGATCGTCTACGACCGCGATCGCGTGACCACGGTGGACTGGAGCTCGTACCCCATCCTCACGTTCCCGGAGGTGCCCACGCTCGAGTTCGAGCTGATCCAGCGGCTCGATCAGCCGCCCCTGGGAGCGGGAGAGGCCGCGTCGACGCCGGTGCCGGCGGCCCTCTCCAACGCGGTGTTCGACGCCACCGGGGTGCGGCTGCGCACCGTGCCGTTCCGGCCCGATCGGGTGAAGGCGGCGCTGAGCGGACGCCCATGATCGAGGTGCGCCGGCTGGGGCCGCAGATCGGTGTCGAGATCCTGGGCGTCGACGTCCGAACGCTCGACGATGCCGGCTTCGCCCGGATCTACCGCGCGTGGCTCGACCACAACGTGGCGGTGGTGCCGGGGCAGACGCTCGAGATCGACGAGTTCCTGGCCTACAGCCGCCGCTTCGGCCAGGTGGTGCCGCATCCCTCGAAGATGACGCGCCACCCGGAGCGGCCCGAGATCACGCTGCTCGGCGTGAACAAGTTCGCCGCCGACGGCGCGCTCGACCTGGCGATCTACCGGCGCGGCGCCGAGGGCTGGCATACCGACGGCGCCTACGACGAGGAGCCTTTCAAGGCCACCCAGCTCTACGCCCTCGCGGTGCCGAGCCGGGGCGGCGACACGCACTTCGCCAGCATGTACGCCGCCTACGACGCGCTGCCGCCCCGGCTGAAAGACCGCCTGGAAGGGCGCAAGGGCGCGTTCACCTACGGCGGCCGCAAGAAGGCCACCGCGCTGCTGAACGCGGAGGACCGCGACTGGACGCCGGTCTTCCACCCGATCATCCGCGCGCATCCCGAGACCGGCCGCAAGGGCCTCTACTTCGACCCGGGCAAGATCCTCTATATAGGCGGGCTCGAGGCGGCGGAGAGCGACGCGTTGATCGACGAGCTGACCGAGCGCATGATCCAGCCCGAGGGGAGCTACACCCATCGCTGGCGCAAGGGCGATATCGTCATCTGGGACAATCGCTGCTCGTACCACAGGGCGGCGGGCGATTACCCGCCGGAAGAGGACCGCATCCACTGGCGGGTCTCGATCAAGGAGCGGACATGAACGTCGTCGCGAGAATGCTCACGCAGGAGCAGGACGGCATCCCGGGCTACATGGCGCATCCGGACGCCCCCGGCCAGCGGCCCGGCGTCCTGATGGTCCACCACGCTCACGGCGTCACCGCCGACTACAAGATCGACGCCTACCGGCTCGCGTGCCTCGGCTTCAACGTGCTCGCGCCCGATCTCTTCAACATGTTCGGCATCGCGGGCACCAGCCACATCGGCATGGGCGCCGATCTGCAGGCCAAGCACGGCGACGACGAATTCCTGGGCAAGATGGACGAAGCCTGGCGCTACCTGATCGACCGCATGCGCACCGATCCCGCGCGCACCGGTTGCATCGGCCACTGCATGGGCGGGCGGCTCCTGATCCCGTTCGCGGCCGATCACCCGTCGGTGAAGGCGATCGTGCTCTACTACCCGTCGGTGCGCGACGAGCCGGAGACCTCGCACCGGCCGCGGCACGCCTTCCACCTGGCCCGGACGCTCCAGTGCGCCTCGCTGGTCTTCTGCGCGGGCCTGGACTACATCGCGACCCCGGCGATCCAGGGCCCGCTCTGGGAGAGCTTCATCGCCAACGGCAAGCTCGTGGAGTGGCACTTCTTCTCGGACGCCAACCACGGCTTCCGCCATCCGGACAACGCGGGCTTCCAGCCCTACTACGCCGACCTCACGTGGCCGCTCACCACCAGCTTCCTGCAGCGCACCGTCTGAACGGGAGAGGAGCAACCGACATGACCGAGCCCAAGCAGAAGTTCAGCGCGAGCCTCGCCAAGGACGCTGTCTACAAGCCCGGCCTCCGCAGCTTTATGGAATACCGCGACCTGGGCATCGCCGACGCGACCCACGGCAAGATGCGCGCCCACATCATCCGCGTTAAGCAGGGCGGCGACACGCACGACCTCCACACCACGGGGCTGCACAAGCACGAGTGCGACTTCCAGATGTTCTACGTGCTCAAGGGCACGATCAAGTTCGTCTACGAGGGCGTGGGTGAGCGCACCTTCGGCCCCGGCGACTGCGTGCTCCAGCCCGCGGGCATCGTCCACAACGAGCTCGAGTGCACCGACGACCTCGAGATCCTGGAGATCTACTCGCCCGCGGTGCACCCGACGGTGGTGGTGGAGAAGATGCCCGAGACCGTCGGCGCCGCGCACTAGCCCTCCCGCTCCCCCCTCTCCCCCTTGGGGGAGAGGGTAGGGCGAGGGGGTTCCCCTCGAACCGACCAACCGCGAGGCCCGAGGCCAATCGAACTATGCGTAAAACGATAACCGGCACCGGCGGCATGCTGCTCCTCCAGACGCTCAAGGACGCGGGCGTGGAGTACCTCTTCACCAACCCGGGTTCCGCGGAGACCGGCCTGTTCGCCGCGATCGCCGAGGATGGTGACAACCGCTTGGTCGTCGGCAAGCACGAGGGCCTGGTCGCCGCGATGGCCGACGGCTACCACCGCGTCAGCGGCAAGGTCGGTGTCGTCATCGCCCACGTCATGGGCGGCTCGTACCAGCTTGCCGGGCAGCTCTTCAACGCCCAGGTGGCCGGCTCCTCGCTCCTGGTGATCGCGGGTGACTGGGCCTCCGAGCTGCAGGACTACCGCGGGCTCGCGCCGTTTCCCGGGCTCAGCCAGGCGGAGTCGATGCGCCCGATCACCAAGGAGGCGCGCTGCGCCTACCAGGTGCACACCAACCCCAAGGCCATCAGCGTGGCCACCATCCGCGCGCTGCGCGAGGCGACCACGCCTCCCACCGGGCCGGTGTACCTCTCGATCAGCGCGGAGCTGCTGCACACGGAAGGGCTCGAGGCGACGATCGGCGAGGGCGCCAAGTACCAGATCGAGCGGCCGGGGCCGGCGCGGGCGCAGACGGTGGCAGCGATCGCCAAGCGGCTGGGCGATGCGCAGTGCCCCGTGCTGATGTTCGGCGACGACGTCTGGCGGGAGGGGGCGCAGGCCGAGGCGGTGCGGCTGGCCGAGGCGCTGGAGGCGCCCGTGTTCGCGAGCCGGCAGATCTTCCCGAACTTCCCGACGCGACATCCGCTCTTCTGCGGCAACTACCCGGTCTCGAAGGATTTCACCAAGAGCACCGGGCTCGAGCCGGACCTGATCTTCCTGGTGGGCTGCCAGGGCGTGCACGGCAGCGTGAACGAGCCGGTGATCATGCAGATCGGTCCGAACCCGCTCCTGATGGGCCGGCACTACCCGCTCGACCTGGCCGCGCAGTGCGAGCTGCCCGAGACCGTGAAGGGCATCACCCAGGCGCTCGGCCGCGTGCACGGGGCGGAGAAGTCCGCGGCGTGGGTGCGCCAGCGCTCGAAGGTGCGCACGTTCGCGGCGATGCTGATCGAGCGTGAGGAGAACCTGGTGCGCGAGCACGAGCACGACTCGCCGGTGCACCCGGCGGTGCTGGAGGCGCAGCTCGCCTCCGTGCTGCCGAGGAACACGGTGATGGTCCAGGAGAGCTCGACGGCGCGGACCGCGCTGATGGCGTTCGGCCACGGCGGCATGGACTGGACCCGCAGCGGCGGCGGCTCGCTCGGCTTCGGCGTCGGCGCGGCCATCGGGGCCAAGATCGCGGTGGGACGCGACCGGCCGGTCGTCCTGCACCTCGGCGACGGCGCGCTCGGCTACAGCGCCTCCGGGTTCTGGACCATGGCCCGCTACAACACCGCGATCCTCACGATCGTGTCGAACAACGAGAGCTACCAGATCGTGCGCCACAACTGGGCGCGCGAGATGCCCGACGCCAAGATGATCCGCGAGGGCAAGTATCCCGGCCTCTGGCTCAGCGCTCCCGCCACCGACCACGTGGCGCTGGCACGCTCGCAGGGCGTGGAGGGCGAGGCGGTCACCACCGTGAAGGAGCTGGAGCCGGCGCTCCGCCGCGGCCTGGACAAGGTCACACGCGAGAACCGGCCCTATCTGATCGACGTGTCGGTGGCCCGCGAGGGGATCGGGGCCGACTCGACCTGGTACCAGGACTGGCAGGTCTGAGGCCGCGGTGCTGATCCGGCGCCGCGGCGCCCTCGCGCTGGCGCTGGGGCTCGTCGTGCTCGGGCGAGTGGCGCAGGCCGGCTCGCCGAGCACGGCGAGCCTGCTCGACTTCGTGAGCTTCGACGGCATCGACTACATCCGGTTCGAGGACGAGCCGGGCCGGGCGCTGACCCGCGACGACCTCGGTGTCGAGTTCGCCACCGTCGCCTGCTCGATCGGCGAGGACAGCCGCAGCTGCTCCTACGGCCTCGACGGGGGCGCGGCCTTCCTGCCCGCCGGGACCCGCATGTACGCGGTGCGCGGGTTCGCGACCGAGTTCCGGCTCGCCGCGGTGTGGAGGGACCGCATCTACCTCTACCAGGCCTGGCGCAATCCGCGGGCCCGAGTGGGCGGGGCGCTCTTCGATATCGCGGGCAAGGTGCGCACGATCGAAGTGCGGCGTGGCGAGCCGACTCCGGGGGCCCCCGGCAAGGCGGCGCTGATCGCATCCCGCGAAGACGTGGAGGCGCTGGTCGACATGGTCGTGCGCGGGGTGACGCGCCGGCCCGGCCCGCACGCGACGGGCGAGCCCAGATACTGGCTCACGTTCTGGCTCGTGGACGGCACGACCCTCGGGCGAGCCTACTTCCCGGAGACGAGCGAGCTCATGGGGGGCGTGATCGTGGCCACCGAGCTCCACGCCTTGCTCGAGCGCTACCTGACCCGGTGAGCGGGTGCCGACGTGACCGGAGCGGACACCGCCACCGCCGGGCCGCAGTGAGGCGTCCCGGGGCGGGGTTTGTGCCGCCGGGCGGCTTGCACTATGATGCCTGTTGCTCCCTAGCCGAGACATGACACGTCGACTCGTCCTCCCGATCCTGTGCGTCGCCTTCTGGCTGTCCGCGGCCTCCGGCGCTGCCGCCGCGCCCGAGGGCACGCTCACCATCGCGATGCACTTCAGCCCGGTCACGCGCTGGCTCGACCCCGCCGAGGGCGAGAGCACGATCACACCCTACCTGCTGCTCTACGCGCTCCACGACGGGCTGCTCAAGCCGATGCCCGGCGTGGGCTCCGGGCCGAGCCTGGCGCAGTCGTGGGCGATGTCGAAGGACATGCTCTCCGCCGAGTTCACGCTGCGGCCCGCGAAATTCCACAACGGCGAGCCGGTTACCGCGGAGGACGTGAAGTTCTCCTTCGAGCGCTACCGGGGCGGGGCCGCGAAGGTGCTGAAGGACGCGGTCAAGGAAGTGCAGACGCCGGCGGCGAACCGCGTGCGCTTCGTCTTCAGGGAGCCGTGGCCCGACTTCGGGGCGTTCTTCGGCACGTTCGTGGCCAGCGCGGGCTGGGTGGTGCCCAAGAAGTACTTCGAGCGCGTGGGCGAGGAGGGCTTCCGCAAGGCGCCGGTGGGCGCGGGCCCCTACAAGTTCGTGAGCTTCAACCCGGGCGTGGAACTGGTCGTCGAGGCCTTCGACGGTTACTGGCGGAAGCAACCGTCCATCAAGCGGATCGTCTTCCGCAGCCTGCCCGACGAGACCACGCGCGCGGCCGCGCTCAAGAGCGGCGAGGTGGACCTGGCGATGCTCCTGAGCGGCCCGACCGCGCAGGAGATCAAGCGGACGCCGGGCATGCGCCTGGCCGCGCCGCTGCTCGGCATCTTCTGGCTCGACTTCCCCGAACAGTGGGATCCGAAGTCGCCGTGGGCCGACAAGCGCGTGCGGATGGCCGCGAGCCTGGCGCTGGATCGCCAGGCCCTCAACGAGGCCGAGACCCTGGGGCTCTCGCGTCCCACCGGCAGCATCGTGCCGCGCGACTTCGAGTTCGCCCTGCCCCTGGATCCGCATCCTTATAATCCCGCGCGGGCCCGGCAGCTGATGGCCGAGGCCGGCTACCCCAACGGCTTCGACGGCGGCGAGCTCACCCCGTTTCCGCCCTACAACTCGATGGGCGAGACCATCCAGGGATGGCTCCAGGCCGTCGGTATCCGCACGCGCGTGCGCACCATGGAGCGGGGCGCCTTCATGACGTCGTGGCGCGAGAAGAAGCTCAGGGGCGTCGTGCTGACCATCAGCGGTGTCTCCGGTAACGCGGCGACGCGGCTCGAGTCGTTCGTCACCAAGACCGGGGCGTTCTCCTTCGGCTCGCTGCCCGAGGTGGACGATCTCTTCCGCCGCCAGGCCACCGAGCTCGACCGGAAGAAGCGTGATGTCCTGCTGCACCAGCTCCAGCGCGTGCTGTACGAGCAGGTCACCCAGGCGCCGGTCTACCATCTGGGCTTCCCGATCGGGGTTGGCCCGCGGGTGGACGACATCATGGCCACCGCGATCCCCGGCTTCTACATGTCCCCCTACGAGGATCTCAAGCTCCGCCGTTAGGGTATGATGCCCGGCGGAGCATAGCGAACCCAGCGAGGAGCGAGACACACACATGCGATACGAGGCACCGGAGTCACTGGAAGGGGCGGTCGCCCTGCTCGCGGGAGCGAAGGGCGAGGCGCGGGTCCTGGCGGGGGGCACCGACCTCCTGGTCCAGATGCGTGCCGACGTCGTCGACCCCGATCTGATCGTCGACATCAAGCGGATCCCCGAGACTCGCGCGGTCACCGAGGAGAAGGGCGGCTGGCGCATCGGCGCCGCGGTCACCGGCGCGGAGCTGAAGGAGCACGTCCGGCTGAAGAAGGTGTGGCCGGG
>Ga0335083_10006520_pt1 | contig 14539 bp, 7 predicted proteins | sample Lox_Sample_42_FD_206716 | JGI IMG/M metagenome (GOLD analysis project Ga0335083, IMG submission 206716) | Soil microbial communities from Loxahatchee National Wildlife Refuge, Florida, United States - Lox_Sample_4.2 | ecosystem: Environmental > Terrestrial > Soil > Wetlands | place: USA: Florida...
CTGTACCAGCAGGACAGCAGGCGCCCGGTCGCCTCGGTCAACTTCGTCACCTGCCACGACGGGTTCACCCTGGCCGACCTGGTCTCCTATGACCACAAGCACAACGAGGCCAACGGCGAGGACGGCCGGGACGGTACCGACGACAACCGGTCCTGGAACTGCGGCGCCGAAGGACCCACCGAGGACAAGGGAATCCTCGCGCTGCGGGCCAGGCAGAAGCGCAACTTCCTGGCCACGCTGCTGCTGTCGCAGGGCGTCCCGATGCTGCTGGCCGGCGACGAGATGGGCCGCACCCAGCGGGGCAACAACAACGCCTACTGCCAGGACAACGAGATCTCCTGGATGGACTGGTCTCCGCGCGCAGAGGACGACCAGGCGCTGTACGACTACGTCCGCGCGCTGATCAGGCTGCGGGCAGAGCACGCGGTCTTCCGTCGCCGCCGGTTCTTCGCCGGCAAGGCGCTGCGCGGCGGCCGGAACCGGCTCGACGACATCGCCTGGCTCACCCTGTCCGGCGAGGAGATGACCGGCGGCGACTGGGACGTGGGGTTCGCCAAGTCGCTGACCGTGTTCCTGAACGGCCGGGCGATCAGCGAGCCGGACCGGCGAGGCGAGCGGGTCGCCGACGACTCCTTCCTGCTGCTTTTCAACGCCAGTGAGGAAGATCTCCGGTTCACCGTCCCGCCGCGCCGCTACGGGGCCCGCTGGGCCAAGGTGCTGGACACCGCGATCCACGCGACGGATTTTGAAGACGAGACCCCCGTCAAGCCGGGAGACACGATTAACGTGATCAACCACTCCTTGCAGTTGCTGCGCCGTGGCTGAGCCCGCAGGCAGGCACGCGGGGCGTCCCGTCACCGGCCGCGAGCATCCGGTATCCACCTACCGGCTGCAGCTCAGGAACGGCTTCGGGTTCGCCCGGGCGGCCGAGCAGGCCGGCTACCTGGCCGCGCTCGGCCTGACGCACGTCTACCTGTCACCGATCCTGCAGGCCAATCCGGGCTCGCCGCACGGCTACGACATCGTGGACCACTCGCTGGTCTCGGCGGACCTGGGCGGGGAGCCCGCGTTCCGCGAGATGGTGGCCGAGTTCCACCGGCACCGCCTGGGGGTGGTGGTCGACGTCGTGCCGAACCACATGGCCCGGCCCACCCCGGAAACGCTCAACCGGCAGCTGTGGTCGGTGCTCTACCAGGGTCGGCAGTCGGAGTTCGCGCACTGGTTCGACATCGACTGGGAGGCGCAGGAGGACAAGCTGCTGCTGCCCATCCTGGCCGGGCCGCTGGAAGAGTGCCTGGATGACTTCATCATCGACACCGCGCCGCGAAACCCGGAGAACGCCGCCCACCGCGGGCCGGTGCTGCGTTACTTCGACCACGTGCTCCCGCTCCGGGGCGGCGTGGCCGACCTGCCCCTCGGCGTGCTGCTGACCCAGCAGCACTACCTTCTCACCGACTGGCACGACGCGGCCACCCAGCTCAACTACCGGAGGTTCTTCGACATCGATTCGCTCATCGCGGTGCGGGTCGAGGATCCCGACGTGTTCGACGCCACCCACCAGGTGCTCCTGCGGCTGGTGCGCGAGGGGCTGATCGACGGTCTCCGGGTGGACCATCCGGACGGGCTGGCCGACCCGCGCGGCTACCTGACCCGGCTGGCGGCCAAGACCGGCGGTGCCTGGGTAGTGGTCGAGAAGATCCTGGCGCACGGCGAGGAACTGCCCGACTGGCCCTGCGCGGGCACCACCGGCTACGACGCGCTGGCCCTGGTCGGCGGCCTGTTCACGGACCCGGCCGGGGACGTCCCGCTGACCGACGAGTACGTGCGCTTCACCGGCGGCAAGCAGAGCTTCACCGACGTGGAGCGGGACGCCAAGCGCGACATCGCCGACGGCACGTTCGCCTCCGAACTGGCCCGGCTGACCCGCCTGATCGCCCGGGCCGGCTACCCGGCACTCGACGGCTTCGCCGCCGCCGACCTGCATGACGTGCTGGTCGCCGTGCTGGCTGAGTTCGGCGTGTACCGGGCCTACGTAACCCCGGGCGAGCCGCCGTCCGCCGCCGCCGCGGCGGCGGTGACCGCGGCCGCCGCGGCGGCCCGGGATCACCTGGAGGAGCACCTGCACCCGGCCCTGGACGCGATGCGGGCGGCGGTGCTCGGCCTGGGCGAGGTGACCGCCGAGGAGGACCAGCGGGCCGCCAGGGACGAGCTGATCATCCGGTTCGGCCAGACCACGGGCCCGGTGCTGGCCAAGGGCGTTGAGGACACCGCGTTCTACCGCTGGTCGCGGCTGGTCGCGCTGAACGAGGTGGGCGGCGACCCGAGCATCTTCGGGGTCAGCCCGGCCGAGTTCCACGCCGCCGCCGGGCGCCTGGCCCGGCGCTGGCCGGCCACCATGACCACGCTGTCCACCCACGACACCAAGCGGCAAGAGGACGTCAGGGCCCGGCTGTCGGTGCTGTCCGAATGGCCGCAGGACTGGGGACACCACGTCGCCGAGTGGCACGGCCTGGCCCGGTGGCTCACCGACGGAGCCGTGGCGCAGGCCACCGAGCGGGCCCCCGAACCCGATCTCGAGTACCTGATGTGGCAGACGCTGGCCGGTGCCTGGCTGATCGGGCCGGAACGCCTGGGCGAATACCTCGGCAAGGCGATGCACGAGGCCAAGACGCGAACCTCATGGACGGTGCGCCGCCCCGGCTACGAGTCGGCGGTGCTCGGCCTGGCCGGCGCCGTGCTCGGCGACCCGGAACTGACCGCCGCGATCGCCGGATTCGTGGCCAGGATCGCGCCGGACGCGCGGGTGAACACCCTCGGTGCCAAGCTGGTGCAGCTCACCATGCCCGGCGTGCCCGACACCTACCAGGGCTGCGAGCTGGCCGGCCTGTCCCTGGTGGACCCGGACAACCGCAGACCGGTCGACTACCAGCGCCGCCGGCGGCTGCTGGCCGCGCTCGACGCGAGCTGGGACCAGGCGGCCATCGGGACCGGCCTGGACGCGGAGAAGCTGCTGGTGACCTCGCGCGCGCTGCGGCTGCGGCGTGACCATCCGGACTGGTTCGCCGGGAGTTACACCCCGCTGGCCAGCGAGGGACCGGCCGCCGAGCACGCGGTCGCCTTCCTGCGCGGCGAGCACGCCGTCACCGTCGTCACCCGGCTGCCCGCCGGGTTGCGGCGGCGCGGCGGCTGGGGCGATACCGTCCTGCCGCTGCCCGAACTGCACTGGCGCGACGTGCTCACCGGCGTCAGGCACGCGGGCCTGCGGCCGCCCCTGGAGGAGCTGACCAGGCGGCTCCCGGTGGCATTGCTCATCCCGGACCGGGTCTGGGAGATGGAAACCCAGGGGTACGCCGACGGCAGCAGCCAGTGACCACGTTCAGCGTCTGGGCCCCGGCCGCGGGCCGGGTCGACGTCGAGGTGGCCGGGCAGCGCTTCCCGATGAGCCCGGAAAACGCCGGCGCCGAGACCGGCTGGTGGAGCGCCGATGTCCCCGACGTGGCGGTCGGCATCGACTACGGTTTCCGGCTGGACGACGGCGAGCTGCTGCCTGACCCGCGCTCCCCGCGCCAGCCGTTCGGCATCAAGGGCCTCAGTCGCACCTACGACCATTCCGCCTTCCGCTGGACCGACCGCAGCTGGCGGGGCGGCCCGCTGCACGGCTCGGTGATCTACGAGCTGCACGTCGGCACGTTCACCGCCGAGGGCACCTTCGACGCCGCCGTCGGACGGCTCGGCCACCTGCGTGACCTCGGCGTGCACACGGTGGAGCTGATGCCGGTCGCGGCGTTTCCCGGCCGGCACGGCTGGGGCTACGACGGGATCAACCTGTGGGCGGTGCACGAGCCGTACGGCGGCCCGGACGGGCTGAAGCGGTTCGTGGACGCCTGCCACGCCCGCGGCCTGGCCGTCCTGCTCGACGTGGTGTACAACCATGTCGGCATCGGCAACCGGCTGGGCGACTTCGGGCCGTACTTCACCGAGGCGCACGTGACGCCGTGGGGCCCGGCCGTGAACCTGGACCAGCCCGGGTCCGACGAGGTGCGCGCGTTCCTGATCGGCAACGCGCTGATGTGGCTGCGCGACTACCACCTGGACGGGCTGCGGCTGGACGCCGTGCACGCGCTGGAGGACCATCGCGCCCTGCAGTTCCTCGAGGAACTCGCGACCGAGGTGCACGCGCTCGCCGCCCTGCTGAACCGCGAGCTGATCCTGATCGCCGAATCCGACATCAACGACCCGCGCCTGGTCACCTCCCGGGAGGCGGGCGGTTACGGGCTGGCCGCGCAGTGGAGCGACGACTTCCACCACGCGGTGCACGCGGCCATCACCGGGGAACGGCAGGGCTACTATGTCGACTTCGGGTCGCTAGCGGCGCTGGCCAAGACCTACACACGGGTGTTCTACCACGACGGCATCTGGTCCGCGTTCCGCGGCCGCAGGCACGGACGACAGGTCGACGTGTTCCGCGTGCCAGCCCACCGGTTCCTCGGCTACCTGCAGAATCACGACCAGGTCGGCAACCGGGCCACCGGCGACCGGATCGCAGCCACGGTGTCGCCCGCGCTGCTCAAGGTGGCCGCCGGCCTCGTGCTGACCTCGCCCTACACGCCGATGCTGTTCATGGGCGAGGAGTGGGGCGCGGACACCCCGTGGGAGTACTTCACCGACCACATCGAACCCTGGCTGGCCCAGGCCGTCGCCGAGGGACGCAGGAACGAGTTCGCCGCGCACGGCTGGGACGCGGCCGACGTGCCCGACCCCCAGGACGAGGCGACCTTCCTCAGCTCCAAGCTCGACTGGGAGCAGCCGCACCGCGAGCCGTACCTCGGCCTGCTCGCCTGGTACCAGGAGCTGATCGCGCTGCGCCGGGCCCGGCCCGAGCTGACCGATCCGCGGCTGGACCGGGTGCGGGCCGACTTCGACGAGGACGCGCGCTGGCTGCTGGTCCGCCGGGGGCGGCTGCGGATCGCGGCTAACCTCGGCAGCAAGGCCGTCCGGCTGCCGCTCGGGGAGCGTGGCACCGGCGTGCTCGCCGCGTCCAGCCCGGGAGTCGCGATCAAGCAGGACATGGTCACGATGCCCCCCGACACCTTCGCCGTCATCGAGACCAGGGCGCTGAGCCCCCAGTTACGGGCCGGCCTCACGCGGCGCGGGCCAGTACCGGCCGGACGGTGCCGAACACGTCGGCGACCGTCGCGCGCGCCCAGCGCATCCGCGTGACCGCGGCCTCCGGGTGGTCGCCGAAAGCCTGCGCCACCCGCGCGGCGCAGCCGGAACCGCCGCGGGCCGCGATGGTTGGACAGAGAGTGAGCAGAGGCGGGTGATACAGCCCGTTCGGCCTCAATCGCGCGCGGCTGACCGCGGCGGGGAACGGCTGGCCGGGATGCTTAAAACGGCTGGGCAGCGCATTGCCGGTGAATCCTCCCGAAAGCCTTTGCGGGCGCGGTACGGTGATGGCGGCAGACAGGGGTGGAGGGGCGTTGAGCGAGGAGTTCCCGGCGCAACTGGTCGGGCTCCGGGCAGGCTCGCTGGTGGCGGGGTACCGGCTGGAGGCGCAGGTCGGAGCCGGCGGGATGGCGATGGTGTTCCGGGCGCGCGATGAGCGGCTGGGCCGGCTGGTAGCGCTGAAGATCCTGGCTCCGTCGCTGGCCGCAGACCCGGTGTTCCGGCGGCGGTTCATCGCGGAGTCGCGCGCGGCAGCAGCAGTGGATGACCCGCACATTATCCCGATTTACGAGGCCGGCGGGGCGGACGGCGCGCTGTTCATCGCGATGCGCTTCGTCCGGGCCGGCGACCTGCGGCTGGTGCTGGACCAGGAGGGTGCGCTTCCGCCGGGCCGGGCTGCGGGGTTCATCTCCCCGGTGGCCTCGGCGCTGGATGCCGCGCATGGCGCGGGGCTGGTGCACCGCGACGTCAAGCCGGCGAACATCCTGGTGGATGCGCGCCAGAACCGGCCCGATCACGTGTACCTGTCGGATTTCGGGGTGAGCAAGGGGGCTATCTCGTCGGTGAGCCTGACCGGCGCTGGGCAGTTCCTTGGCACTCCGGATTATTCGGCGCCGGAGCAGATCCAGGGCTGGGCCGTGGACGGGCGGACCGACCAGTACGCGCTGGCGTGCGTGGCCTACCAGTTGCTGACCGGGGTGCGGCCGTTCGAGCGGGACCAGGGTATGGCGGTGCTTCTGGCGCACCTGTCCCAGCCGCCGCCGTCTTTGAGTTCGCGGCGGCCTGGCCTGCCCGGTGCTGCGGACCAGGTTCTCGCCAAGGGACTGGCGAAGGCCCCGGAGAAGCGGTACGGGTCCTGCGGGGAGTTCGCCGACGCGCTGCGGGAGGCGCTCGGCCTGGCGCCGTACACCTCCCGCCGTTCCGCCTCCGCGTCCGATCGACCGGAAACCGGGGCGACCTCGCGGTCCGGGTTCCCGGCGTCGGCAGCGGCCGGGACCGGGAGAAGGTCTGTCCCGGCTGATCTGGCCGCAGCGGCAACCATTGATTCGGAGCCTGTCGGCGGAGCAGCCGGCCAGGCCATTCCGGTGTCGGCCGGGGATGCCAGCTGGTCGGCCGGGAGGGCGGAAATAGCCAGCGCGTCAGGCGGTCTGACCGGAGAATCGGGCAAGCCGTTCGCAGGCGGAACGGCCAGCGCGGCAAACACCGGCGGTGCCGGGCTTAGCGCAGATGACGTGGGCCTAGCCGGAGCGGTAGCCAGGAGCATCGGGTCCATTACGTCCGCCACGGCCCGGCGGCTAGGGTCGGTGCCGAACCTGGTAACCCGGATGTTGAGATCCGTCCCGCTCGTGACCGCGAGCCAGAACGGCACCGCGGTCCGGGCCCGGCACGGTCACCGGGGCCGGCCTGAACAGACCGCCAGGACCCGGCGCCGCTGGCCGATCGTGACCACCTCGCTGGCGGTGCTGCTGGCCGTCGTCGTCGGTGGCGGCTACATCGCCTGGCGGTGGAGCCAAGACCAGTACTACGTCGGGGCCGACAGCAGGGGCCAGGTGGTCATCTACCGCGGCGTCAACCAGCGGATCGCGGGGATCAGCCTGTCCCACCCCTATCAGCAGACCGGGATCCTGCTCAGCCAGATGCCCTTGCCCTACCAGCAGACGGTCAAGGCCACCGACGCGGTCGGCAGCCCAGGTGGTGCCCGGGCCATCGTTGCGAACGTGCGCCACGCCGTCAGCACGTGCAGGCAGGCTTACCTGGACCGGCAGGCCTGGGTGGCCAGGGACCGGGCCTTCAACGCCTATCAGGCGGCCGCGGCGCTGGCCAGCAAGCAGCACAAGAAGCCGCCGCCCCCGGTTGCGAACCCGGGCCCTGAGCCGGTCCCGGCCGCGGGCACCTGCCCGCCGTCGACGGTGTTCGGCATCGCGGCCGCTGACCTCGCCTCGCCCGATGGCTAGCCGAAGCACTGGCCCTCGCCGCGGTACGTGGGGACCGTGGTGAGCTGGCCGTCCTCGTGGAGAACGTGATAGTCACGGAAGCGCTCGGCGAGCTCGCCGCCCTTGGCGTGGCGCAGCCAGACCCGGTCGCCCGGCCGCAGCGGCCCGGCCGCCGCGCCGCGCACCGGCGTCTGGACCTCGCCGGCGCCCTCGGTCCCGATGAGGCTGAGGCCGGCCGGCAGGTGCGGCCGCGGCAGCCGGTCCGGGGTGCCGGTGCCCGAGGCGACGTAGCCGCCGGAGAACAGCGTGGCCAGGCCCGGCCCGGGCTTCCGCACGACGGGCAGGGCGAACAGCAGGGCGGGTTCGGGGCTGAACCGGCGGTACGCGTCGAACAGGGTCGGGCCGACCAGGCCGGAACCCGCGGTGAGCTCGGTCACCGAGGTGTCCCGCGCGGTCGACTCCAGGCTGCCGGTGCCGCCCCCGTTCACGAACTCCAGGCTAGTCAGGGCCTGGATCTGGCGGATCGTCTCGGTCCGGCGCCTGATCAGCTCGGGCATCGAGCGGCCCTGGATCAGCCTGATCAGCTGGGCCCTGACCGGGTGCCCGGGCGGCGCGTCGCCCAGGCCCGCGATCTGGCCCTCGTAGCCCATGACGCCGACCAGCCGGAAGCCCGCGCGCCGGATGATCGCCCGGGCGAAGTCCGCCGCCTGCTCCGGCGTGTGCAGCGGGGACCGCCGGGTGCCGATGTGCACCGCCGGACGGCGGGCCAGCGGGCGCCAGGAGACGTCCAGCTCCAGGCAGACCCGGATCTCCGGGTGGCCGGCGCCCAGCGTCCGGTCCACCACGTCCAGGTGTGCCTCGGAGTCGGTCATGATCGTGACGTGCTGCCGCGCCTGTTCGTCCGCCGCCAGCGCCCGCAGCGCCCCGCGGTCCACGGTCGGGTAGGCCACCAGCAGGTCGTCGCTGGTGCCGGCGGCGTGCAGCCAGAGGGCTTCGCGCAGCGAGTAGCCCATGACGCCCCGGTAGCCGGGCCTGGCCAGCGCGCGCTCGATCAGGAAGCGGCAGCGCAGCGACTTGCTCGCCACCCGGACCGGATGGCCCGCGGCCCGCCGCGTCATGTCGGCGGCGTTGCGGTCGAACGCGCCCAGGTCCACGAGGGCCAGCGGCGGGTCGAGGTCGGCGGTGGCGCGATCGTAGCGGGCGCGGGCAGTGTCCGGGGCAGGCCTCGTCGCCTGCCCGGCGAGCCGGCGGCCCTGGTCGACAGACATGCTCGCACAGTAGACCAGCGCTGGGAAAATCTGAATACTGTCCGGTAATGGTGACCAAGCCTTCCCCTGATCGTCGCGTGTGGCGGAACTGGGCCGGAACCGCGACGGCGACCCCGGCCCGGTGGAGCAGGCCGTGCAGCGAGGCCGAGATCTCCGCCGCGGTCAAGGACGCGGCCGCGGCCGGGCTGACGGTGCGGGCCCTGGGCAGCGGGCACTCGTTCACCGCGGCCGCGGCGACCTCCGGCGTGGCCCTCGACCTGTCCGGGTGGACCGGAATCACCGCCGCGGACACCGGGACCGGCCTGGTCACCGCGCGGTCCGGAACGACGCTGCGCGTCCTGGGCGCCGAGCTGGCCGGGGTCGGGCTGGCCATGGCCAACCTCGGCGACATCGACGTGCAGACGCTGGCCGGCGCGCTGTCCACCGGGACGCACGGCACCGGCGCCCGGCTCGGCGGGCTCGCCACCCAGGTGGAAGAGCTCGAGCTCGTACTGGCGGACGGGTCGGTGGTGACCTGTTCGGCCTCGACCCGGCCCGAGTTGTTCCATGCCGCGCGGGTCGGCCTGGGCGCGCTCGGCGTGATCAGCACGGTGACGCTGCGCTGCGTGCCGTCGTTCACCCTGGTGGCCGACGAGCGCCCGGTGCCGGTGGAGGAGGTCCTGGAGCAGTTCGACGAGCTGGCCGCGGCCAACGACCACTTCGAGTTCTACTGGTTCCCCTACGGCCGCAAGGCCCTGGTCAAGCGGAACAACCGGCTGGCCGGCCGCGACCAGGCACCCGGGTCGCCGGTCCCGCGGCCGCTGCCGGCCTGGCGGAGGTTCTGGGAGTTCGAGGTGATGGAGAACGCCGGCTTCGGGGCGCTGTGCCGCCTGGGCCGGGCCAGCCCGCGGTTCATCCCCGCGCTGAACAGGTTCTCCTCCGCCGTGCTTTCCGCCCGGACCTACACCGATGCGTCGTACCGGGTATTCGTGACCCCGCGCCGGGTCCGGTTCGCCGAGTCCGAGTACGCAGTTCCACGTGCATCACTGGGCCACGTCATCGCCGAGTTGCGCCACGCCGTCCCCCGCCTGGCCGATCCCGTCATGTTCCCCGTGGAGGTGCGGGTAGCGGCGGCCGACGACATCTGGCTCTCCACCGGATACGGCCGGGAGTCCGCGTACGTCGCCATCCACCAGTACGCCGGGCTGCCCTACCAGGCCTATTTCGACCGGTTCGAGTCCATTGTGGCCGAGGTCGCGGGCCGTCCGCACTGGGGCAAGCTGCACTCGCTCGACGCCGGGCGGCTGCGCTCGCTCTATCCCCGCTTCGACGAGTTCCGCCGCGTCCGCGCCGAGGTCGACCCGGAGAACCGGTTCGGCAATGCCTACCTGGCCCGGGTCCTCGGCTCTCACGATTTGTGACGAGAGGATTACGCTCTTCTTCCGGACCGAACCAGGCCCGGCCGCGTCTTCGTAGTCCGGGTTAGTGACCAGTGCCCGCGGCCGCCTGGATCACCGCCTTCTCCACCGATGGCGGCCGCGGCACCGGTCACGTGGGTGCCTTTCCGCGTGGTCGGTAAAGGTTCGTACTGATCCCGTGCGGGGAAAGGCGGGGAGCCAGATGATAACGACGTGGCTAGCGGCGGGCTATGCGGGCGGGAGCGGTTCGGCCACGGGCCGGATCGCGCTGGTCGCGGTGGCGGTACTTGCCGTCGCGGCGTACGCGCTGCTGCAGCTCAAGGGCCGATCGGGCCGGGCCAGGGCCGGGCGGCGCCGGTACGATCCCTGGGACTGGCGGACGTACCCGCCGGAATCCGGGCGCGGCGGCCGTGACACCGGGGTGCCGAACGGCAACGAGGACAGCCGCCGGCCCGACTGGCGCTACGGCTACCCGCCCGGGTACGAGCCGTACCCGCTGTACGATCAGGCCCGATCGCCGTGGGCCACCGGGGACGACGCGACCGGCGACCGGCGCCCGTTAGCCGCGGCCGGACCGGCCAGCCGGCCCGGGCCCGGCGCCTTCCCAAGCCCGGTTCGGGCTGCCTAAGGTATTCGTGACGGTAACGGGCGAACGTGGTGATTGGCAGCGTTGGTGGTGCTCGCGGCGGATACGAGCGGAGCGTCGCGATGCTAGCGTGGGACGGCCTCAGCGAGCTCGATGCCTACCGGATCACCGAGATCCCGCGCCGGGCCGATCCCGGCCCGGCCCAGCCGCCGTCCGAGTCTGACGACGCGGGCCGCACCCAGCGGCTCGCCGCCCTGGTCGCGGCGTATCACGCCGGGGTGGAAGCCGAGGGCAACAGCCCGGCCGCGCTGGTCCTCGGCTGGGTCAGGCATGATACCGACGGCCCGGTGCAACTCCTCGCCGCGGGCCCGGGCCTGGTCGGCAGCGCCGCGGGCGAGGAGGTCTTCCTGGCCCTGCCCGGCGGGGCGCGAGCTCAGCCGCTGGGCCGCGGCTCGCTGACCGGGCTGATGGCCAAGCTGCCCGCGTGGCGCGCCATCGGCGGGATAAGCGACGGGCTGCTTCCCGCCGATGACCGCCACGCCGCCGGCCGTCTGCCCCCCTCGCTGGAGGAGTGCCTGCTGGCCGCGTGGCCGGGACCGTTTGGCTGGCTGCTCGTGGCCGAACCGCTGACCGCGGGCGAGATCGGCCGGCTAGCGGACGAGCTGGCGCAGCGAGAGCAATACGCCACCGGCGATTCCGACCGGTTTCCCGGGCGCGCCACGGCGGCGCGCCGGCTGAGCCTGCGGCACACCGAGATGCGCAAGGGTGCCTCGGCGGGCATCTGGCGGGTCCGGCTGCTGGCCGGCGGCGCCGACACCGAGGCCGCCGCGCGGGTGGCCGGGCTGGTGTGCGCCTCCGCCGACCTGTCCGGCCTGCCCTACGCGCTCACGCCGGCCGGCGGCGCGGCCCGCGGCCTGGCCGAAGCGCTGGATGACCCGGGTCCGGCGGCGGCGTTCCCGGCCGGGGACGACGCGGCGGCGGGGTACCCGTTCTACGCGAGCAGTGAGCTGGTCGCCGCGCTGACCCGGCCGCCCGAGCGTGAGATACCGGGGATACGGCTGGCGCTGCGGCCCGACTTCGACGTGGCCCAGGAGCCCGCCGCGGGCCGCGCGGCGATCACCGTCGGCGAGATCCTGGACCAGAATCGCCGGCCGGCCGGCTCGCTGACACTACCGCTCGACTCGCTGAACCGGCATGTGTTCGTCAGCGGCGCGACCGGGTCCGGGAAATCGCAGACCGTGCGGGCGCTGCTCGAGGCCGCTACCAGGGCCGGGATCCCGTGGCTGGTGGTGGAGCCGGCCAAGGCCGAGTACCGGCTGATGGCGGCGCGGCTGGCCGGACCCGGAGCATCCGCAGGCTCCGCACCGGTCATCCGGATCCGGCCGGGCGAGCCGGACGCGATCGCGGCCGGCCTCAACCCGCTGGAGCCGGCGCCGGACGGCGAGGGCCGCCGGTTCCCGCTGCAGACCCACGCCGACCTGGTCAAGGCGCTGTTCATCGCGTCCTTCCGTTCCGACGAGCCCTTCCCGCAGGTGCTCAGCGCGGCGCTCACGCGGGTGTACGAGGAGGCGGGGTGGGACCTGGCGCTGGGCGAGACGGTCGCGGCGGACGCCAGCGGATGCTACCCGAGCCTCACCGACCTGCAGCGGGCCGCGATCAGGGTCGTCCGGGAGATCGGCTACAGCCAGCGGATCACCGACGACGTGCTCGGTTTCATCAAGGTCCGGCTGTCCAGCCTGCGGCTCGGGACCACCGGCCGGTTCCTCGAGGGCGGGCACCAGCTCGACTTCGGCGCGCTACTGAGCAGCAACGCCGTGCTCGAGATCGAGGACGTGGGTGACGACAGCGACAAGGCTTTCCTGATGGGAACGGTGCTGATCCGGCTGGCCGAGCACCTGCGGATGGCCAACCGGGCGGGGGTGCGCGGGCCTTCGGGCCTGCGCCACCTGACCGTCATCGAGGAGGCGCACCGGCTGCTTCGCCGCCAGGAAACCGGCACGCCCGCGGGGGCGGCGGCGCACGCGGTCGAGATGTTCGCCGGGTTGCTGGCCGAGATACGCGCCTACGGCGAGGGCCTCATCATCGCCGAGCAGATCCCGGATCGCCTCGTGGCGGACGTCATCAAGAACACGGCGGTAAAGATCACCCACCGGCTGCCCGCGGCCGACGACCGCGAGGCCGTGGGCGCGACGATGAACATGACCCAGGCGCAGAACCGGTTCCTGGTCACGCTCAACCCGGGCGAGGCCGCCGTGTTCACCGACGGCATGGACTTCCCGCTGCTCGCGCGGATGCCCGATGGCACCGGCCGCGAGGCGGCCGGGGAGGCCGCCGCGGAGGCGGGTACCGCGGCCCCGGCCGGGGTCGTCCGGCCGCGCAGCATCACCTGCGGCGCCGACTGCGCCGGGCGGCCCTGCACGCTGCGGGACATGCGGGTGGCGCAGCGCGCGCTGGAGGAGTACCCGCCGGTCAGGCTGTGGACCGAGCTGTCGGTCGTCGCGCACCTGACCGGCTGGCCCATGCCGGTGCCGCGCACCGCGCTGCTCTCGCTGCTGCAGATGATGCCGTCCCGGCTGCGGGACTGCGCCATCTCGCACGGCGTGGACGCGGCCACGGCCGTCCGGGTGCCGGTGATCGTTCCCCGGGTCAGCCCGGCCGGCCTCGCCTCCCACGTCAGCACCGCGATCAGGGCCCGGACGTCGCGGGGCAGCTGGCTGTGCCAGCGGGAGGAACCCAGGTGGCTCGCGCCCGCCTACAGGTGGACGCTCGTCCTGGACGCGCTCAAGTCGGCCGACCGGAAGACGCCGGGTGCGGGCCCGCACCCGCGCAGCGCCGAATGGGAGCGGACCTACGGGCAGGCGATCACCGGCGACACCTGCGCACGGCAGGTGGGAACGGTGCAGCGCTGGTACGACGGCGCGCAGCGGGACGGCTGGGAGGTGCGGGCGGTGGCGTTCGGCGTGGATGGCGTCTCCGGCATCGAGCGGGCCGTCGGCGCCCAGGCCGAGGACGACGACTTCGAGGAGCGCCTGACTGGCTGCCTCGACCAATTCGTCGACTGCCGCTGGCCGCGGCTGTACCTGACCGCGGACCCGCCCGGGGACCCCCCGGAGCAGCGCTAGCCAGCCAGGCCCGAGTTGTCCACAGCTGAATCCACAGAACGGTACATCGGGTTGGCAATTGCCCGGTGCAGCCTGCGCAATTGATCATGAAGTTATCCACAGGATATGCCTGTGGATTACAGTCGTCAGGTTGTGGGCAGCAGCTCGGGCAGCCGCCCGGAGGAAGCGGCTGACCGGGACCGCCAGCCCCAGCGGCCGGAGAAGCAGAGCCAGACGAACGCGACCACCGCGAGCAGGCGGATGCCCGGCGTGAGCCAGGTGCCGTTGAACTGGCCGAGGTCGTAGAGCCAGTGCGGCTCGGCCGGATTCTGCACCGCCTGGACGTAGACGGTCGCGCCCGCCAGCAGCCGGATCAGCACCACCCAGTCCAGCCACGACGCCGGGTACAGGGCGAGCAGGGCGATGGCCATCACGTCGTACCAGGGTCGCTGGAACGGCGTGACGAAGAGCCAGGCCAGGCTCAGCGCCAGGGCCGGGGCGACGGCGGGCCGGAGGGGCACCAGGTCGGGGAAGCGCAGCAGCGCCAGCAGCGCCACCGCGGCGAACAGCAGGTAGGCGACGAGGTCGAGGTGCGGCGGGACGCTCGACACGCTGAACCGGGTATACCCGAGCACCGGCCGCCAGAAGAGCTGGTACATGGTGTCCCAGGTAATCCCCGAGCTGCGGGTGACGAGTACCTTGATCGCGGCCGTCCCGGCCGCCAGGTAGGCCGGCCCGATCACCACGACGAAGCCGGCCGCGGCGGCGGCCAGCGCCCTGACCGACCGGCGGCAGGCCCAGGCTACGG
>Ga0335083_10006521_pt1 | contig 14539 bp, 10 predicted proteins | sample Lox_Sample_42_FD_206716 | JGI IMG/M metagenome (GOLD analysis project Ga0335083, IMG submission 206716) | Soil microbial communities from Loxahatchee National Wildlife Refuge, Florida, United States - Lox_Sample_4.2 | ecosystem: Environmental > Terrestrial > Soil > Wetlands | place: USA...
TCCGTCCGTTCGATGATCGCGCTCGTGACCACGGTGACGTACCGACCTTGTCAGCCGAGGTGCGCGAGCGCTATCGCTTTGTTTTCAAGCGTCGATGAGTATTCTTCATCGGCATGCTCGAACGGGTTCATCTCGTGCTCGTGCGTGAAGTTGAAAAGCGCGGCTCACTGACCGCGGCCGCCGAGGTTCTGTGCTTGACGCAGTCGGCGCTGAGCCACGCGATGAAGAAGCTCGAAACGCAGCTCGGCACGCCGGTGTGGCGGCGTGAAGGTCGCCATTTGCGGTTGACTCAAGCCGGTCAGCAGGTGCTCGCCGTGGCGAACGAAGTGTTGCCTCGCCTCGAGCTCGCCGAAGCGCGACTGCTCGAGCTCGCCTCGGGCAAACGAGGGACGCTGCGCATCGGGATGGAGTGTCATCCCTGCTACCGGTGGCTCATGAACGTGGTCGCGCCGTTCCTCGCGGCGTGGCCGAACGTCGAGGTGGACGTGAAGCAGAAGGTGCAGTTCGGAGGGTTCGCCGCGCTCGCCGGCTACGAAATCGACCTGCTCGTCACGCCCGATCCCGTCTTCAAGCCGGAGCTCCGCCTCGAGCCGGTGTTCGACTACGAGCAGGTGCTCGCCGTCGGCGCCGCGCACCCGCTCGCTCGGGCGCCGCACGTCGAGCCCGCGCAGCTGAAAGACGAGGTGCTCGTCACCTACCCGGTCTCGACGGACCGGCTCGACGTGTACACGCAATTCCTGTTGCCGGCCGGCGTCACGCCGCTCGCGCAAAAGAGCGTCGAGAACACCGACATCATGCTGCAGCTCGTGGCGAGCGGTCGCGGCGTGGCCGCGCTGCCACGCTGGCTCGTGGACGAATACGGTCCGACGCTCGGGCTCCGTTCGGTGCGGCTCGGGCAGGCGGGGATCTTCAAGCAGATCTACGTCGGCGTGCGCGAAGCCGACACCGGCATCGACTACGTCGCCGCGTTCATCGAGCTCGCGCGGGGCGCCGAGCGCCCTTGTCGCTCCTGATACGCCTCGCCGTTCGAGGCGACCGCTCGCTGCATCCATGAGTGGGCTTCATGGATGCATGACAAATCACCATTATTCTCTCTGCGTCCGAGCCTCTACGCTGCGGCATCGACGAAGCACGGAATCAGACGATGGCGCGCATTCATAACCTTGGTTTTCCCCGCATCGGCGCCGAACGTGAGCTCAAGTTCGCGCTGGAAAAGCACTGGAAAGGGACGCTCGCGGCGTCCGAGCTCGAAGCGCTCGGCGCCGAGCTCAGAAAACGACACTGGCAACGACAGCGCAAGCTCGAGCTCGTGCCCGTGGGCGATTTCTCTTTCTACGACCACGTGCTCGACACGAGCTTCCTTCTCGGCAACGTGCCCGCGCGCGCCCGGGCCGGCGAGGGGGCACCGCTCGACGCTTATTTTCGCGTCGCCCGCGGGCGCGCCGCCGGCGAGACGGGCGGCGGTGTCGCCGCCGGCGAGATGACCAAGTGGTTCGACACCAACTACCACTACATCGTGCCGGAGTTTTCGCGGGAGACTGCGTTTCGGCTCGACGCCGCTCGCTTGCGTTCGCAACTGTCCGAGGCGCGGGAGGCCGGGCTCGTTCCGAAGCCGGTCGTCGTCGGGCCGGTGACGTACCTGTGGCTCGGCAAGACGAAGGACGCGTCCGATCGGCTTTCGCTCTTACCGAAGCTCCTGCCGATCTACCGCGAGCTTCTCGCGACGTTGGCGCGCGAAGGCGTCGATTGGGTGGAGCTCGACGAGCCGGCGCTCGTCACGGAGCTCGAGCCGGGCTGGCAGCAGGCGTACCGCACCGCCTACGACGCCTTGAAGGGGGCAGGCAGCAAGCTCTTGCTCGCGACCTATTTCGGGCGTCTTGCTGAAAATCTCGAGCTTGCCGCTTCATTGCCCGTCGACGGGCTCCACCTCGACGCGATCAGTGCGCGCGGCGAGGTCGAGCCGCTCGCCGCCGCGCTGCCGGACGGTCGCGTGCTGTCGCTCGGCGTCGTCAGCGGTCGCAACATCTGGAAGGCGGACCTCGCGAAGGTGCTCGACTACCTCGAGCCGCTGCAACGAAAGCTCGGCGACCGCTTGTGGCTCGCGCCGTCCTGCTCGCTCCTGCACGTGCCGGTCGACTTGGCGAGCGAACAGAAGCTCGACGCGGAGTTGCGCTCGTGGCTCGCGTTCGCGCAGCAGAAGCTCGAAGAGCTCGAGGTGCTCGGCGTCGCCTTGAACCAAGGCCGAGCCGCGGTGCGGGCCGCGCTGGACGAAAACGCGCGCGCCCTCGCGAGCCGCCGCACGTCGTCGCGGGTGCACAATCCCAAGGTCCAAGCCGCACTGAAGACGCTGTCGGCGAACCTCGGTTGGCGCAAGTCGCCCTACGCCGTGCGCGCCGCGCTCCAAGCGAAGCGGCTCCAGTTGCCGCGCTTTCCCACCACCACCATCGGCTCGTTCCCGCAGACTGCGCAGATCAGAAAGGCGCGCAGTGATTTTCGAGCGGGCACGCTCGCCAAGGGCGAATACGAAGGCCGCATGCGCGCGGAAATCGAGCTCGCGGTGCGCGAGCAAGAGGAGCTCGGGCTCGACGTGCTGGTTCACGGTGAAGCCGAGCGGAACGACATGGTCGAGTACTTCGGCGAACGGCTCGACGGCTACGCGTTCAGCGAGTTCGGCTGGGTGCAATCGTACGGCTCGCGCTGCGTGAAGCCGCCGATCTTGTTCGGCGACATCAGTCGCCCGCGGCCCATGACGGTGGACTGGATTCGCTACGCGCAATCACTGACTCGAAAGCCCATGAAGGGCATGCTGACGGGGCCGGTGACGATTCTGAACTGGTCTTTCGTGCGCGACGATCAGCCGCGCTCCACGTCCTGTTACGAGCTCGCCTTGGCCATTCGTGAAGAGGTGGGCGACCTCGAGCGCGCGGGAGTTCGCATCATTCAGATCGACGAGGCGGCGCTGCGCGAGGGTTTGCCGCTCCGTCGCTCGGAGTGGCCGGAATATTTGCGCTGGGCCGTGGATTCCTTCCGCATCGCCGCGAACGGCGTCGCGGACGAGACGCAGATCCACACCCACATGTGTTACTCGGAGTTCAACGACATCATCGAGTCGATCGCGGCGATGGATGCGGACGTGATCACGATCGAGACCTCGCGTTCGGACATGGAGCTCCTCGACGCGTTCGATCGCTTCGAATATCCGAACCAAATCGGCCCCGGCGTGTACGACATCCACTCGCCGAACGTGCCGAGCGAACGGCAAATCGTCGAGCTGATGCTCAAGGCCGCGAAGAAGATCCCGCCCGAGCGCCTTTGGGTGAACCCCGATTGCGGTCTCAAGACCCGAAACTGGGACGAGGTGCGGCCGGCACTCCAGAACATGGTGAGCGCCGCCAAGCGCCTGCGGGCGGAGCTCGCCTGAACGAGCCGCGCCCGGCCGAGGCACACGCCGCTCGCTCCCCGTTCAGAACGCGGCGTCGAACGCGACTTCGCCCGTGACGCCCACCTGATACGCCGACACGCGCCGTTCGAAGAAGTTCGCGAGCTCCTGCACGTCCTGCAGGTCCATGAACGCGAACGGGTTCTTCGCGCCGAATTGCTTGCCGAGTCCCAGCGTCCCGAGCCGTTGATCGGCGGTAAACTCGAGGTATTGCCGCACGTCGCGCACGGACAGGCCCGCGACGCCGCCACCCAAGAGATCCTCGGCGAAGAGCGTCTCGCACTCGATGGCGTCGTTCATCATGGCGCGTACCTCGGCTTCGAGCTCCGCGTCGAAGAGGTCCGGTTCCTCTTTGCGCGCGGTCTTCACGACCTCGAACGCGAACGCCATGTGCGCGCTCTCGTCGCGGAAGACCCAATTCGTCCCGCCGGCGAGCCCGTGGAGCAACCCGCGCGAACGCAGGAAGTACACGTAGGCGAACGCCGCGAAGAAAAAGAGCCCCTCGATGCACGCGGCGAAACAGATCAGGTTCAAGAGGAACCGCCGCCGCTTCTCGCGTGTGTCGAGCTCGCCGAGCCGCTCGATCGACTCCATCCAGCGGAAGCAGAACTCCGCCTTCTTGCGGATGGACGGGATGGTTTCGACGGCTGCGAACGCACGCGCTCGCTCTTCGGGGTCCGGCAGGTACGTGTCGAGGAGCGTGAGGTAGAACTGAACGTGCAGCGCCTCTTCGTAGAGCTGCCGCGACAGGTACATGCGCGCCTCGGGCGCGTTCACGTGCTTGTACAGGTTCAAGACCAGATTGTTCGCGACGATCGAGTCGCCCGTCGCGAAGAACGCGACGAGGCGCTCTACCAAGTGACGTTCCGGCGCGCTCATCTTGTTCCGCAGGTCGCCCACGTCGGTCGAGAAGTCGACTTCTTCCACCGTCCACGTGTTCTTGATCGCCGCGCGGTACATCTCGTAGAAGGCGGGGTACGCCATCGGCCGGAGCGTCAGGCACATGCCCGGGTCGAGCAGGCGCGCGGGGCGTTCGACGTTGCTCATTGGCACGCCTCGCACGTCTCGGGGTTCTCGAGTGAGCAGGCGACCGCCGCGGCGTCCTTTTCGGCGCTGCGTTCGGCGACGCTCGGGGCCGTGGGAGTCCAGCCTCGTTCCGCGCGCGGACTCGCTTCGTCTCCGGGCGACGGCTCGGGCGGCGGCTCGATTGTCGCTTTCGCGATGCGGGTCGCCGGCCGCGAACGCAGGTAATACGTGGTCTTGAGTCCGCGCTTCCACGCGTAGAAATACATCGACGAGAGCTGCCCGATGTTCGGACTCTCGATGAACAGATTGAGCGATTGGCTCTGATCGATGAAGGCGCCCCGCTCGGCGGCCATGTCGATGAGCGAGCGCATCGGAAGCTCCCACGCGGTGCGGTAGACCGCGCGGAGTTCGGCCGGGAGCTCCTCGAGTGCCCGCACGGACCCTTCGGCGAGCTTGAGCCGCGCGCGCGTCGCGTCCGTCCACAGTCCGAGCCGCTTCAGTTCGGCGACGAGGTAGCGATTCACCTGGATGAAATCGCCGGAGAGCGTCTCGCGCTTGAAGAGGTTCGAGACCTGCGGCTCGATGCACTCGTAGCAGCCCGCGATCGACGCGATGGTCGCGGTCGGCGCGATCGCGACGAGCAGCGAATTCCGGAGGCCGTGTTCGCGGATGCTCTCGACGAGCGCCGTCCAGCGCGCCTCGTCTTCGGGCACGACGTCCCAGGCGTCGAACTGAAGCTCGCCCGTCGCGGCGCGAGTTTCCTCGAACGCCGGATGGCGACCCTTCGTGCGCGCGAGCTCGACCGACGTCGAAAGCGCGTGATAATAGATTTCCTCGGCGATTTTGCGTGAAAGGGCGCGCGCTTCCGGCGCGTCGAAGGGCAGGCGCAGCGAGAAGAAGACGTCCTGAAGCCCCATCACGCCGAGCCCGACGGGCCGCCACTTGAGGTTCGACCCCTGCGCGGACGGGATCGGGTAGTAGTTGAGATCGATCACGCGATCGAGCTGGCGGACGGCGGTGCGCACCGTTCGCGCGAGCTTCTCGAAATCGAACGCGGGCGTTCCGTCGGCGTCATGGGTGAGGTGACGCCCGAGGTTGATGGAGCCGAGATTGCACACGGCCGTTTCGTCGCCAGAGGTCACCTCGAGAATTTCGGTGCACAGGTTCGAGAGGTGCACGCTGCGGCCGGGGCGCGCGGTTTGATTGCACGCGCGGTTCGACTTGTCCTTGAACGTCATCCAGCCGTTGCCGGTCTGCGCGAGCGTTCGCATCATCTTCGCGTAGAGGTCGCGCGCTCGCACCGTCTTCGTCGCGAGGCCCGCCTGCTCGGCCGCTTCGTACGCGTGCTCGAAGCGCTCGCCCCAGAGGTCGGGCAGGTCCGGCGTCGTCTTCGGATCGAAGAGACTCCAGATGGCGTCGGCTTCCACGCGCCGCATGAAGAGGTCGGGCAGCCAATTGGCGAGGTTCAGGTTGTGGGTGCGGCTCGCTTCGTCACCCGTGTTGTCGCGGAGCTCCAAAAACTCCTCGATGTCGCCGTGCCACGGCTCGAGGTACACGCAGCACGCGCCGCGGCGCTTGCCGCCCTGGTTCACGGCGGCGACCGACGAGTCGAGCGTCTTCAGCCACGGCACGATGCCGCTCGAGTGCCCGTTCGTGCTCTCGATGAGCGAGCCGCGCGAGCGCACGCGGTGGTACGCGATGCCGATGCCCCCCGAGAATTTCGAGAGCATCGCGACGTCCGAGTAGCGCTGGTAGATGTTCTCGAGGTGGTCGGCCGGTGAGTCGAGGAGAAAGCAGCTCGAGAGCTGCTCGTGGCGCGTTCCGGCGTTGAAGAGCGTCGGCGAGCTCGGCAGGTACTCGAGACAAGAGAGTAGGCGGTAGAGCTCGAGCGCTTCGCCGACCGACTCCGAGAGCGCGCACGCGATGCGCAAGAAGAAGTACTGCGGCGTCTCGAGCACGTGCCGCGTCTTCGGGTGCTTCAAGAGGTAACGGTCGTAGAGCGTCCGGAGCCCGAAGTATTCGAACTCGCGATCGCGCGAGGTATCGATCGCATCGTTCAGCTTGCGCGCGTTGTCCCGCACGAACGCGGCGAGGCGCTCGTTGGCGATACCGAGCTGCTCGGCGAGCGCAATCGACTGCGAAAAGGCCTCGACGTGCTGCCCGCGCACTTCCTTGTCCACGTACGTCCCGAGCAGGCGCGCGGCGAGCTTCGCGTACTCCGGCTCCTCCGCGATGAGCTCCGCGGCCGTCTGAATCGAAAGCCGATCGAGCTCGCGCGTCGTCGCCCCGTCGTAAAGTCCGCTGATCGTCCGCGTCGCGACGCGCAGCGAGTCGACGTCCGGCAAGCCGAGGCAGCATCGGTTCACCGCTCGGACGATCTTGTTCACGTCGACGGGCTCGCTCGAGCCGTTGCGCTTCTTCACGCGCATCGTCGTCTGCGGGTACGCGTCGTCGGCGCGGCGCCCTTGGTTTTGGGACTGCAACGGCGCCTGGCCGTTGCCCTGCGGGCTGATCTGGCTGAGCATTCGGGTTTCTCCTTCGTTCGGAGCGGGGCCTGCCCGCTCGTCGCTGAAACCCGTGGAAGAAAACGCGCCCGTCGGAGCTCTCGACGAGCACGCCGTCGGACCGACCGTCGCCTCCCACGGGCGACTGGAGTCCTCGATGGCCGCGCGTCGGTACCCTGAACGACGCGTGCGGCGCCGACGGGACCTACGTGCCTCCCTCGAGGCTTCCAGGTCGAACCCGGTACCGATGTGTTCGGTACCGCATGCCGGCAGGTCTTCGGGCTCGCGAGCGCTCCGGCTTTCGCCGGCTTCCTACCGTCCACGGCTTCCCAGCCCCTAAAAGGGACCAGTGCCTGTCGTGGATTTCGTTCTCACCTACCGCTGCGGGGCAGCCCCGGAATTGGACCGGGTTCCCTTTTCAGCCCCTGGACATTCATCCAGCGGCACCAGCACGAGCCCAACATATTGGGCTTTAGAACGCCGTGTCAACGATAACTTGTGGTCAGGCCTAAGTGCTCATTTTGCCAGTGGATTCAGGTGTGCAGGGTGCCGGACGTTCAGCCGGGAGCCTCGGCTCAGTCGAGGCCGTCGAGCCTGCGGATCAGCGCCTCCACCCGTAACAGGGCGTGCAAATCGTTCGTGCGGCTCGCGTGGTCCATCGCCGTGAACAAGTGGGACTGCTCGAGCAGGAGCCGACCCGGTTCGCGTTCGAGCAACGAGACGTAGTAGTCGAACACGGCGTCGGCCGAGATCCGGGTGCGGCGCTTCACGGCGTGTCTCACGACGGCGTGCAGGGTGAAGCGCCCTCTCACGGGCTCTTGCACCAAATGAAATCGGCGAAGCGCTTCGAGCGCCGCTTCGCGCTTGCGCCCGGCGTGGGCCAACGCGGCCAACGACGCGGCGTCAACGTGGTCGCCTTCGACGTGCGCGAGCACCGCGAGCATGCGGCGACTCTCCGGCGGAAGTCGCTTGCGGGCCCACTCGACGAGGCGCGCGACTTCGGGCAAGTCGTCCTCGTGTTCGATCGGCACCACGCGATCGACGCCCTGGTCACGCAGCGCCTTCTCGAGCGTCGAGCACGTGGCCGCCCGCGACCGCACGATCGCGTCGGCGATGTCGAGCGCCAAGGGGTTGAAGCGCAGGAGGCGAGTCAGGCGTGCGACACGCGGGAACGCGCTCTTACCGGCGGTGACGAGCGGCGCCGTGACGGGGAAAATCAAGACGCCCGCGAGCAAGCAGCGCCGCGCGGTGATCACGAAGGTGAGCGGGGCGTCGGAAAAGGCGTCGAGTAGCTGAGCGACCGCCTGATCATCCTCGTGGTTGTCGAGGACGATGAGTTTCGGTCCGTGGCTCCGAACGTAGCGCTTCAACGCCCTGAGGCGCCCCTCGCCGCGCGGCGTGCCGAAGCGCAGGGCCAACACCTCCGAGAGGGTCCGAAAGTTCCAGGCGCCGACGCGAAACCAATGAATGTTGCCGCCGAAGAACCCGGACAACCGATGCCCGAGCGCCGCCGCCAGCATGGACTTGCCCGAGCCCCCGGTGCCGACCAACGCGAGCCGCGTCGGCGCGGCGCTCCTCACCGTACGCTCCAACGTCGCCAGTTCCGAGCTTCGCCCTTTCAATCCACGCGGGTTCGGCGGGAAAATGGCATCGGCAGCGAGCATTCGAACGACCGAGCGTACCACGCGGCACGCGCTCGGCTTTTTCCTCCGCCGATCTCACGCGGTCGTCGGCTCAGGAGACGCGAGCGCGTCGAGCGCGTCCAGGACGTGGCGCTTTTGCTCGAGGGTGGTGGCGCCCTCGCGCCAGGCATCGACGAGAAGATGCGCGTCCGTGCAGAGGAGCGCCGCCGTCCGGCTCAACCAGGCGGACGGCTGCGCCGTCGGCGTGAAGACGCGAGACGGATTCATGGGCGGGTTCGCGACGGACGAGACATGGGTAGATCGGCCCATCCACGAGTGCCCTCATGCGCGTCCCCGGCTTTGCTCCCGCAGCGCTCGTCGTCCGAAAACGGTCTCGAAGGCCAGCCGCGCCGTCCGGAGCCGCGAGTAGACCGTGTTCAGCGGGACTTGGAGGGCCTCGGAGACCTCGGGCGCGGACATCCCCTCGATCTCCACCAGGATCAGCACTTCGCGTTTCGTGGAGTCGAGCTCGGCGAGCAGGCTCCAGAGGAGCTTCGCTTCCTCACTTTGCTCGGTCAATTCTTGAGGCGTGAGCTGCGCGTCCTCCCGGGCCTGCGTGTGGCGCACGAGCGCGAAATCTTGAGCGTCGTGCCTGCGTTGCCTCCGGCGATGGCCGCTGACCGTTCGGCGAACCACGCTGTAGATCCAGCTTCGCAGGGACTCCGGTTGCCGCAGGGTGTGCATCCGGCGGTGGATCACCATGAAGATCTCCTGAACGACGTCGTCCATCGCGGCCGGCTTGACCCCGAGGCGGCGCGCGGACGACCAAACGAAACCGAAGTACTCCGCGTAGAGGTCCTGGAACGACGGAATCTCCACGGTCGACGCGGCTCCGCCTTGCCTTTCGTGCATTGCTGCCTCGGCCGCTCCTCGCAGTAGGGCCGTGGAATCTCGCGGGATCATCGTCAGCCTCTCGCGCAGTGCTCGAGGCGCTCGTCATCCGTCGAAAAATCACGACGCGCCGATCTCAAAAAATGGCGAACCGCGAGATGTGAAAACACACGCCCCCTGAATATCTAGGCTGCGGATAGATTTCTCGACGGAAGCGCGACCTGGAAAACACTGTTGGGGGTACGAACAAAAGAGCAGGGCGCCCGCGGCTTGCGCCGTTCAGCGGAGCCTCGTCATCGGCATGCCATGTCCCAGCAGTTCTCCGATCTTCAGCCAGAGACTCGAGCGCTCTTTCATGCGGGGCGCGACACGTTCTCGCCGACGGCCGCCGATCGAGTGCGGGTGTTTTCCGCGCTCATGGCGCGAATGAACGCTGCTCCGGACGCGCCCGAGCCGCCGTCCGTGCCGCTCCTCGTGCGTGGGCTGCACTAGAATCACTTCGGGTTCGAGGCGAGTTTCTAGCGCGCGGGGGCGGACGTCGATTCGGGGACGGGAAACGCGCGCACCCGGTACTGCAACCCCCGTGAGCACACCTCGGTCGCGCCTAGGTATTTCGGCCTAGTGCGCGGGCGCGTGTGACCCTTTGAATGACGACATCAGTTGCGTTCGTGTGCGACGCCGTTCGAACACCGTTCGGTGCCGAGGGAGGGACGCTCGCCCCGGTTCGCTCGGACGACCTCGCCGCCGTCCCGATCCAAGCGCTCATGAAGCGCAACCAACGCGTGGATTGGGCCGCGGTGGACGACGTGATCTACGGCTGCGGCAATCAGGGCGGCGAGGATCAGCAGAACGTCGCGCGCGTCGCGGCGCTGCTGAGCGGTCTGCCCGAGTCGGTGCCGGGCATGACCGTCAATCGTCTGTGTGGCTCCGGCCTGGAGGCGGTGGCCGTGGCCGCGCGAGCGATCAAGCTGGACGAAGGCGCGCTCTACCTCGCGGGCGGGGTCGAGAGCGTGTCGCGCGCCGCGCTCGTCCTGCCGAAGACCGCCATCGCGAAGGTGAGCGGTGTCCGGCTTGCCGATCCGGCGACCGGCTGGCGCTTCATCAATCCGGTGCTGCACGACCGCTTCGGCACTCACTCAGCCATCGAAGTCGCCGAGAACGTGGCCACGGAGTTTCGAATCTCGCGGACCGCCCAAGACGCCTTCGCCTATCGAAGCCAGCAGCGGGCGGCGGGTGCCCTGAAGAGCGGCGTCCTCGGCCGGCAGATCGTGCCGGTGCTGGTTTCTCGCAAGCGCCCGATCGAGGCGCTCGTCGATTCCGACGAACATCCGCGGCCGCAGCTGACGCGGGAGAAGCTCGCGAAGCTCAAGCCGATCTTGCGTTCGGGTTGGACGGTGACGAGCGGCAATTCGGCGCCGAACGCCGACGGCGCCTGCGCCGTGCTGCTCGCCTCGCAGGACGCCGCAAAGCGCTTCGAGCTCGCGCCGTGGGCGCGCGTGGTCGCAGCCGCCGCGGTCGGAGTCGAACCGCGGCTCGGCGGCGTGGGTCCCGTTCCGGCGATACGACGAGTGCTCACTCAGGCGCGTGTCCCGTTGTCCCAAGTGGATTTGCTCGAGCTCAACGAGGTTTCGGCGGCGGAGACGCTGGCCGTTCTCCGTGAGCTCGGGCTGCCCGAGAACGCGCCGTTCGTGAACCCGAACGGCGGGGCTCTTGCGTTCGGTCAGGCGTGCGCAGCCGGGAGCGCTCGTTTGGTCGCGAACGCCGCGCACGAGATGCAGCGCACCGGAGTCCGCTACGCCTTGTGCGCGGGGCGCATCGGGATGGGGCAGGGGATGGCCGTGCTGCTCGAACGACCGTAAGCCCGGCCGCTCGTCAGCCGGCGTAGAGGAGCTGCATGCGCTCGCGCGCCTCGGAGCGGAAGAAGCTCGTCGGCGCGCAGCCGAGCTCGGCATGGAAGGAGCGGTGGCATTGCGAATACGAGCCGAAACCGGCTTCGATCGCGGCCGTCATCACGTCCTGACCGTCATCGACGAGGTGAACGAGGCGCAAGAGCCGCAACCGCGTTCGGTAGCGCACGAGCGTTACCCCGACGTCGCGATGAAAGTGCCGGCTGACTTCGCTCGGGTGCGTCCGGAGCTCGCTCGCCAGCGCTTCGAGCCCGCAATCCGGCTGCGTGGCGACGAGCTTCAACGTGCGTCGGGTGAGCACGTGCGCGCCGGGCCGCTCCGCTTCCGTCGAACGACGTGCGAGCCAGTGCACGCGCTCCCAGAGCTCGGCGCCGAGCCGCTCGGCTCCGCTGCGGTCGACGAGCTCGGCCGCGCGATCCACGACCGCTCGCAGCTCCTTCGGGGGGAGACGCGCGTGCCAGGGCTCGATGGTGTCGTGACGGTCGGTCAGGACTCCGGTCGAGAACGTGGGGTCGAGGCCCACGGCGTAGAGATACAAATCCGGCGACGCGGCGAGCAGCGCGTGATCGACCCCGGCTGGGAACGCGAGCAATTCCCCGGCCTTCACCTCCACGATCCGGTCGCCCACACCGAAGGTGGCCGCGCCGCACGTGACGAGGTTCACCTCGGGCTCTTCGTGAAAATGGCGAGGGCGACGCCCGCCTACGGCTTGATCGTATTTCCAAACGAACGCGCGCTCGCGCCGGTCGGGAAGGAAGCGCTGGAGCAGCGCTCGACGTTCGCCGTCGGCCATCTTTCACCGTAGCGTGGCGATCGGCGCGCTGCCACGCGTTTCCCCAAGAAATGCGAACACGGTGAGGAGGTCGGGACGCTAGACCTACGGGTCCGCACCTCTCCACGCGGAAAGGACCTCAGCAGGTGTTACGCGCCAGCGTTCTCCCGATCGGTTTGCTCGTCGCTCTCGCGCCCAGCGTCGCCCGAGCGACGGCCAGCGCCGAGCTCTACACGTCTTCGGCCTACGGTTACGGCCGTGTCGAGGCGCGTGTTCGCTACGCCGCCGGCGACGGCGTGGTGAGCGCCTTCTTTCTCTGGAAGAATGGCTCCCAACAACCGGGCGTTTTCTGGAACGAGCTCGACTACGAGAAAGTCGGCGCCGATTGTCACCTGACCACGACCGCCTATTACGGCAACCCGGGGGTCGCGTACCCGCAGACGCCGAGCCTGACCTCCGACCTTTGCGGAACTTATCACACGTATGCTTACGAATGGACGCCGGACGCGATCGTGTGGTCCGTCGACGGCAATGAGATCAGGCGAGAAACGGGCGACGTCGCTCAAGCCTATGCCGACAACGCGACGGAAGGGATGCAGATCCACTTCAACCTGTGGCCCGGCGATGCGTCGTTCGGAGGGAACTTCTCGACGAGCATTTTGCCGGTCTTCGAATACATCGATTGGGTGCAATTCTCATCGTATGCGGACGGAGCGTTCACGCTCACCTGGCGTGAAGATTTCGACTCCGCGTCGTTGCCGAGCGGGTGGCTCACCGGCAACTGGGCCTCGGCAAAGAATCTCTCGACGCACGACCCGCGCAACGTCAACTTCGTCGACGGTTACGCCGTGCTCTCGTTGACGGCCGACGACGCGACGGGCGACGCACAAGCGGATCCTGGCCCCCCCGAGGGGGCGAGCGGAGCCGGAGCCGGTGGCAGCGCTGGAGCAACAGCGGGTGCTCCGGCGACGTTCGGCGGCGCGGGCGCGACCTCGGCGACGCCGAACGGCGGAACGACCGCGGGCGCCGGCGCCCCGAGCTCCTCCGGCGGCGCGGGGACGTCGACGAGCTCGAGCGGCGGAGCGCCAGGTGCGCCTGACGCCGGGTCCGACGCCCGCGAGAGCGGCGGTTGCAACATCGCAGGGCCGCGCGGTCGGTCCCCCTGGGCTGCGCTCGTCGCCGTCGTGCTTCCGGTCGTGCTCCGGCGAAGACGGAAGCTCGCGCGCCGAACCCGCTACTTGACGCTCTCCTTCTTACACGTCGAGTCGCAGCCGTCGCCCAGGGACTGATTGCCGTCGTCGCATTCCTCGCCGCCTTCGGGCTGCACGATCCCGTCACCGCAGTAGCCGCCGCGCGTCTTGCAATCCGGAGAGCAGTGACCGTAGCCACCGGTGTTCTCTGCGGTTCCTTCGTCGCAGAGCTCGTCGGGCGTCACGATGCCGTCCCCGCAGACGCTCATGCATTCGGAGCGGCCGGTGTTGAAGCCCTCGAGCGTGAGCTCGTATTGCGAGCCGGTGACGTGCCGTTCGGCTTGAAAAACAGCGATTTCGTAGACGCTACCCTGCTCGAGCCCGAGCCCGAGCGCGGCGTTCGTCGCATCGTCGAGCGTCACGCTCTGCGTGATGGGGCCGTGAATGCCGCCGATGTCGACCGCGAGCTTCTTGTTCACGAACACCCACACGTCGTCGTCGCCGAAGAACGTCAGCACCTCGCCGCCCGCCCATTGAAACCAATAGTGAAGCTCGCTCGTGAAGGAATAATTGTGGGCGCTGCCGTCGATCGGCGTGTCGTTCCAGCCGCGGCCGTCGAGCGGGAAGAACTGCGTCGCGGCGAACACGAACGTTCCGCTGCCTGCCGGTGTCTCCGTCAGCGTGAGCGTGTCGATCACGGTCTTGCTGTAGTTCGAGTCGCGGAACCAAGACGAAAAGTCGGTCGCGTTCGTGGTCCAGCCGTTCGACGCGTTCGTCGTGTCCGTCGTCGGCGTGGCGGCGTACGCCGGCTTACCATCCATGTCGAGCGGCGAGCCGAGCGGCCCCACGATGCCCGAGACGAGCATCGGCGGCATCGGGGTAACCTCGAAATTCGGGTGCCCGCCGGGATCCAAGCGTTGGATCATGTCGCGATAGACGATGGGCAGCACGAGCTCTCCGGTCGCTGCCTGATTCGCCGGCATGCACACGTAGCCGGGTTCGACCGTGCAGGTGGGCGAGCACCCGTCGCCGGCGACGTCGTTGCCGTCGTCGCACGCTTCCACCGTGTTCCCCGGCAACAACAAGCCGTCACCGCAGGTCGTGGTGCACGACGCGCCGCTGCAATCGGGCTCGCGCTTGCAGTCCGGGGTGCAGCCGTCGCCCCACTCGTCATTGCCGTCGTCGCAG
>Ga0335083_10006523_pt1 | contig 14533 bp, 8 predicted proteins | sample Lox_Sample_42_FD_206716 | JGI IMG/M metagenome (GOLD analysis project Ga0335083, IMG submission 206716) | Soil microbial communities from Loxahatchee National Wildlife Refuge, Florida, United States - Lox_Sample_4.2 | ecosystem: Environmental > Terrestrial > Soil > Wetlands | place: USA: Florida...
CGCAGCGTGAGAGCCATCGGGAGCCCTCTGCTGATATTCATGGCGTGCACAGTGGCCGGATTTCTCGCGGGAATGGGCGTTCTGAGCATGCCCGGCGTCATCAAAACCATGATTACGTTCGTCTTCGCACTTGGGCTGAACCGATGGGTATTCCTAGTTTCAATACTGATCCTTGGTTTGGCGGGAATGGTGGGATTTGCAGCGTTAGGCTGGTTCACAGTCACGGCCGTCGCTCGGCGTTACGAAGGAAAGCGGTTCGGCGATCAGGCCATGGTGGTCCACCCCATCTGGCTGCTGCAGACGTTTGTTCTATGGCAGATGCTAAGCTGGTCTAGCTTCGCTCTCGCCGCGTTTGTCGGCTACTGGATTACGGTCTGGCTGGGGCTGAAGCTCATTGCGATCCGCAATCCCAAGCCATGGCCGGCCCGACTGCTTCTCCTTCGCACTTTCGGCTTCCGCCGACGCAGCCAAAAGTTCTTCGACCAGCTCGCCACCCGCTGGCGCTACGCTGGGCCGATCCAACTTATCGCGGCGCCCGATCTCGCGAGCCATTCGATCGATCCGCCGAAGTTGCTCGCCTTCGTGACCGGCGGCCTGCACCGGCGCTTCCTCATCGATCCGGCCGATCTCGACAAGCGCCTCGCGGCGTTTGACGACAAGCCCGATCCGGACGGTCGCTATCGCGTCAACGAACTGTTCTGCGGCGAGGACGCCTGGCGACCTGCGGTCGAGCGATTGATGAAGACAACCGATGTGGTTTTAATGGATTTGCGCAATTTCTCAGGCGAGCACCAAGGCTGCAAGGTCGAGTTGCAATCGCTCGTTGATCTCGTCCCGGCCGGCGAGATCATTCTCCTCGTCGATGAGACGACCGATGTCGAACTCCTACGTCGTACGCTCGACGACTGCGGCGCGAGGATGGCGGAGGGTTCGCCCAATCGGTCCGACTCGGGCGCGGTGACTATGCTGCATGTCGGCAAACGGGTCGATCTGGCGGTCGACGCCTTGCTTTCTATCGCGGATGGAATTCTGGCGAAGCCCGAGCTTCCTCCGCCGGCTGAGCCGACGGCGCAGGAGGGAGTACTCGAACCGGCGTGAACGAAAATAAAAGCGGCCCCGGTGGGGCGTTTTTACAGCCGTGCGGCGCACACGGTCGACGGCGAGCGCGCCGCCCGCCGGCACCTGATGAGCGTCGGCGCTCTTCATGACGACCGAGCCGAGCGCGCGCATCTCGCGATGCAGCACGCCAACTGCGTTGGTCGCGGCGGAGCGGAAGGAGTTCGAGCAGACGAGTTCGGCGACACGCCCCGTGCGGTGGGCGTGGCGCGGTCCGGGCGCATCTCATGCAGCACGACCGGAACCCCGGCCTCAGCCGCCTGCCAAGCGGCCTCCGAGCCCGCCAGTCCCCCGCCGATGACGCGGATGGGACGCATTGGGGGGCTTCTTCACAAAGCGCGGGCGGGGCGTCGGCGCCTTGCGAAGCGAGCAGGCAGCCAAGTTCAAAACTAGATTTGGAGGGCGAAGCCGATGAATGTCGACGGATGTTGTGAGTTCAAGCCCCAGCCTTGCAAGAAGAAGCGCTTCTCACCGTCGTCAGCAGCATATTGGCGGCCTCGTAGAGGTAAGTAATGCTGCGCCCTGGCATCTCCCTTGTTACGAATGCGTGCCGAAATCGATGGCAGCGGATGCATGCGGGCGACAAATTTCAACAAACGGGCCTGCCGAAAGAACAGACAAATCAAGGCTCAGCTCCGGTGAAATGAGCTTATGGCGGCTGGCCGTCGCCACAGGATGAGCAACACCGACTGTCAGCTTGCATTCGGCCTTGATTCGAGAATGAGGCGATACTGCTTAAGCTGCCGGATGTACCATGGGACAGTAAGTGCGAGACCGCTGTCCAAGGTATGGGTCGGCTCATAGCCGATGAGTCGAGCGGCCCTGCTGATGTCGGCCAGGGAATGCCGAACGTCTCCAGCGCGGAGCGGCGCATGTTGGGGGGAACGATTATAGTGGATCTGTTGCAGCGCCAAGCTCGCCTGGAGTTTTAGGAACAAGTCGTTAAGAGAGTTCCGTGCCCCGACTGCAATGTTATAGACTTGATTCTGGGAAGTCAGTGAAGCTCGAGACGCAAGCAGGTTGGCCTGAACTGCGTTATCGACGTAGCAAAAATCACGACTTGTCTCGCCGTCGCCGTTGATCGTCACGCTTGAGTCTTCAATCATTGCGGCTGTCCACTTGGGGATCACGCCTGCGTACGGGCCGTTGGGATCCTGCCTCGGGCCGAAGACGTTAAAATAGCGGAGTCCAATGCTGGGGAAGCCGTAACAGCGCGCGAATACATCGGCATAGATCTCGTTCACCAGCTTCGTGACCGCGTAGGGGGACAGTGGCGCGCCGATGCGATTTTCGATCTTTGGCAAGCTCGGCTCATCGCCATAGATTGAACTTGAGGAAGCATAAACGAAGCTCCGAACTCCGGCATCCCGCGCCGCAACTAGCATGTTAAGAAAACCGGTGACATTGGCCGCGTTCGTCGCGATCGGATCTGCTAGTGACCGGGGAACCGATCCAAGCGCTGCGTTGTGCAGGACATGATCGACGTTAGCGGCCGCTTCCCTGCATGCTGCCAGATCGACAATGTCAGCGTGCAGAAACCGGAAGCGGCGCGAGGCGCTTTCACCGACACTTTCCCTCACCTCATCGAGATTGCTCAGGCGCCCTGTCGAGAGATTATCGAGCCCCACGACATGCTGACCATGCTGAAGAAGCGTCTCGACGATATTGCTCCCAATGAAGCCGGCCGCCCCGGTTACGAGCCATGCCCGCGGCTCTGCCATGAGTTCCGCTTTCAGCTGCGGATACGAAATTCCAAACTCCAAGACAAGTCTCCCAAGGTGAGGTAAGAGTTTCTGCGTCAAGGGCCGTGAGGGCGGCGCAAGCTGAGGGGCTGGATTGAGGCGAGGGGTATCGTCAGCCCGGCCGGAGTCTATTACGATGTTGATGCCGCAAATACTCCCGTTGCGAATCCTTTGCAAATCCGACGTTCACGGATACGAAGCCAAAATAAACAAGGCAAGAACAAGACTTGACTCCGGCAGAATATTCCGGCGTAAGTCTTTAAGCCGGATCGCCCGCGATTGGTCTCCCTCGACAGACTTTCCCGAGCGCCGCCGTCATCGACAGCCGGACCTCGCGCTCGACCCCGGAAAGCAGCGCGAGAGCGGGCTATGACGGCGCCAAGCGCAGCGATCCAAATTGCGTCTGGCCGTCCATACGCTCGGCCATTTTCTTGCGCGTAATGTCCACTACCGCCAACGCCGACGACCGAGCCGAGGTCGGCCGCATGGCCAAGGCCATTTAGGCCGCCAACCGACCAAAGAGTCGACATCGCCTTCATGGATCAAGGTTATAGGCGAAAACCCAGCGCGGGCGGCCGCTGAGCACGGCATCGAACTCGCCGTCGTCAAACTGCCCGAGGCCAAGCGCGGGTTTGTCCTGCCGCCGCGCTGGGTCGTCGAGCGCTCATTTGGACGGGCGACCCCCGTCGCCTTCGTCCGCCTCATGCTCAAAGCAGCCGCTATACTCGCCGCACGTTTCATAACAGGATCTAGACTAGAGACTAAGTTGGACCGTATGTCAGCTTGACGGCCGCTATCTATGTTCGCGGCGCGTTTTTTCGATCGTTGGGTGTCCGTCTAACGGCCGCGCCGACAGCCCACGGCTCGCTGCAAAGCGTGGTTGGAACGACAGAAGATAGTCTCCGGACAATTACCGTCGCCGAGCGTTGCCGGCGAAGGCGACGACGGAGACGGGCGCCCTCCATTCTATTCTCGGCTCGATCGGTCCGTGGCCGTCTGCGTGCCGCTGGCGGCGTGGCGAGGGCCGGCTTGCTCGTAGCGGACCAGGCCTCGGCGTGGGAAGCATCGACAGCGCGAACATGTACCCCTGTCCCGACGCGATTCATGTGGTCGGCAGAGCCGCACGCAAAGCTTGATCGAGATCCTCGATGATATCCTGCGCGTGTTCGATCCCCACGCTGAGCCGAATGGTTTCCGCGCTTATGCCGGCTCGAAGCTGCTCTTCGGAGGTCATTTGTCGATGGGTCGTTGAAGCCGGATGGCAGCATAGCGTGCGGGTGTCGCCGATGTTGACCAGTCGCTTGACGAGTCTCAACGCGTCGTAAAACGCCTTGGCCGCCTCAAAACCGCCCATGACGCCGAAGGTAAGCAGCGAAGGGGCCCGCCCGCCAAGGTACTTGCGTGCGAGTTCGTGATATGGGCTGTCGGAAAAGCCGACGTAGTCGACCCGCGCAACCCGCGGATGGGCGCGCAGAAAGAGCGCCACCTCACGCGCGTTTTCCACGTGGCGCTCGACGCGGAGCGCAACCGTCTCGATGCCTTGAAGGATGAGGAACGCGCTCATCGGCGCGAGCACAGCTCCGGTCGTGCGTTGATAGACGCTGCGCGCGCGCGCAACGAAGGCTTCGCGACCGTACCGGTCCGCGTAAACGAGCCCGTGATAGGATTCATCTGGCTCGCAAAACATAGGAAAGCGCGACGCCTGTGACGTCCAATCAAACCGCCCCGAGTCGACAATCGCGCCGCCCATCGCGACGCCATGGCCGCCCATAAATTTGGTCAGCGAGTGCACGACGATATCCGCCCCGTGTTCGATCGGCCGCAGAAGCATAGGCGTCGCCACCGTATTGTCGACAATCAGCGGCACGCCGCGCCCGCGCGCGATTTCGGCGAGCGCCTCAATGTCGCAGATGTTACCGGCCGGGTTGCCCACGGATTCACAGAAGATCGCCCGTGTCGATTCGTCGACTAAGGGCGCCATATCCGCAGCGCGGTCGCTCGCGGCGAAACGTGCCTGGATGCCTTGCCGTTTCAACGTATGGGCCAGCAAGGTGTGCGTCGTGCCATATAGCTGGGGCGGGGTGACGATGCTTCCGCCGCGATCCGCAAGGGTCAGAAATGCGTAGGCGAGCGCTGCCTGACCGGAAGCGACCGCAAGCGCCGAAACTCCGCCTTCGAGCTGCGCAACCCGCTTCTCCAATATGTCTGTCGTCGGATTGGCGATCCGGCTGTAGCGAAATCCGGGGACTTCCAAATTGAACAACGCCGCCGCCTGATCGGCGCTCTCGAATTCGTAGCCGACGTTCTGGTAAATAGGCGGCGCGACCGCTTTGGTTGCCGGATCGCAAGTAAAACCGCCGTGTATGGATATTGTTTCTTTTCGCATGTGCGCATCCTCGGTCCGATCGCTGAAAGAAGCGAATACGTTTCGCCGCGACTCATGACGGGCTATTACCTGCGTCCATTTGAACCTGTTTTCAACCGCCTTGGCGGATGCCGTTTCACGCCCCATCCCTTTCCTTCATCAATGTAACTTGTGATCGCCCCGAATTTTGGAATTGTTGGGCTCTGATGGGTCCATAGAAGGGATTCGACGGATGTGCGGAATTGTTGACGCTGCCGAAAAGGTTCAGTCGCCGGCGGGATCGTCGGCGCGCCCAGGCGGCTCGGCTACGATTCAGTCGGCATCGGGAGCCTGGCGGAGAGGGAGAGCTCGTGCGCCCGCGCGCAAGAGGGCAAGCTCAATAATCTTGAGAGCGATGCTCGCCCATCGCGCCGCTCTCGGGCTCGATGGCATCGGCCACCCGTGCTGAGCGACGCACGACCAAACCGAAGAACGACCCAGCGCTCGGCGAATTGCAGAATGCCAGCGGTTGGCGGCCCTGTCGCCAATGGCGATCATGGTGCGCGCGGACTCGCGGCGACGACCTAGTCGGGCTTGGGGTTTTGAAATAGGGCTCGACGGACTCATCGCGTCAACCTTTCGGCGCATCTAGAACTGGAATGTCGCGCCGTTGCACCCATGACGCCAGCCACTGCTGAAAGCGGTCGGCGATGCCCCGCAGCGCGCATCTCGGCTCACCGGGCATAGCTCTCCCGGTAAGCGTCGAAGAACCCCCGACCAGCCCTAGACTGGTGGCATGAAGGGAAAGGGAGCGCTAAAGTCCCGTAAGCTCGACATTGGGAGGGCGCCTTGGCGGTTCGAATCCACCACGTCAACATTCGGACCCGCGACCTCGAGGGGACGATCGCCTTCTACACCGAAGCCGTCGGCCTCACGAACGGATATCGCCCAAACTTCAACTTCCCCGGCGCCTGGCTTTATGATGTGGCCGAGCCGGTGGTCCACGTCAACCTCGTGCCCCACGAGCCGGATCGCTCGCAGAACGCGTTCGACCACGTTGCTTTCGCCTTCGACGCGCTCGATCCTGTCCTCGCCCGGCTCGACCGGCTGAAGATTCCGTATGGGGGGCTGAAGGCCGTCCCGGGAAGCGACCTCCGCCAATGCTTCGTCATTGACCCAAACGGCGTCACCGTGGAATTGCAGGGGCCGTGAAACACAACTGAGCTTTCCTGGAGGCTCCGTCGTCTCCGTGTCACGCCAAACCTGCCGCGGGACTGGGGCATAGCCAAACGGCGAAATTGCCTGCTCTACTCCTTTTTCGGAAGACCTCATTGCCTATTTTTTCTGTGGGAAATGTGCAACCCATTGGTTGTAACTTAACGGTACTCGTGCTAACGTCATTTGGACGACGAAGTTGGAAGGGCCATACCGTTCCCCCTTGAGGCATGGCCCGTTATGCCGCCCTCCCAGCGCGACTCCGGCTTCGTCGTCGCCCTCTCTCCAGAACCACGACTGTCGTTTGAGCAGGAGCGCAAGCATTGTTGAACGCCACCCCGCGCATCGCTGCCTTGTTGGCCGCAGCCATGCATTAACCGTGCGTATACCGGTCGCTGGAAATTGCCCCTTTCAAAATCCGCGAATCACCGTAACATGCCGGCGTCGTCAACAGCCGAAAGGAGGTGATCCAGTGTCTCATTGTCTTCCGCCACGCGTGATCGACAAGGCCTGGGTTATTGTCCGTGCGAAGGGATTTCGCGCATAGCGTTCGCTAGGCAAGACCAGGGGCCCCAGGCGAACCTGCGTGGGCGCGACAATGGAAGGGCCGCTCCCGTCGGAGCGGCCCTTCTCATTTTGAGTTTCTACCCGCCGCCTCGTGCTGGCGCCTTATCCTCGGACTGGGCCGGCTCCTCCATGGGGAGGTTCAAGGAGCACGCTACCGCCGCCTTGACTCTGGGGATCACGAAGTGGGTAAGCGCTCCTGCATGCCCCATTCGCGCCGGTTTCCCCCCTTGCGTATTCTGCAAGGGGAGGATGGCGGCTGCATTCACTTATTGTCACAAGGCTCGGTGCGCGCGGGCCAGCCCGCGTTCTTCTCGGCATAGGCTTTGGCGGCCTCGTCAAGCAGCGGCTGCACCCTGGCCGTGTCAGGACCAACGAGATCGCTGATCTTCTCCCATTTCGCGCCGTCCCACTGCTGGACGAAGGTGGCGCTGTGGCTGTTGTGGTCGGCGCAAGTGGTCTTGACCGGAGCCGCGAAGCCCGCAAGCCCGAGCTCCTTCAATCGGGCTTCGTCCACGTTGAGGTTCTCGAGGCCGCGCCGCACGTCCTCGCCAGTGACAACCTTCTTGCCGGTGATCCTCTGCGCCGCGGCGATCGCCTCGGCGATCAGCACCGAATTGTAGACGCCGCGATCGTAGAGTTCCTGGCCGAATTCGTCGGCGGACGTCCGGCTCTTGCCCGCGTCGATCACACTCTTCTTGATCTCTGCGAACGCCGGATAATCCGTCCCAGAACCGTGAAAGCTGAGCATCTTGAAGCCCTTGGCTCCCTCGGCTCCTGCCTCGGCGTCGGTGTCGTTGGTCCACCAGATGGCGACGAACTTGCCCATCGGGAAATCTGTCTTGACCGCCTCCTTGACTGCGGTCGGGACCATCGCCCCCCAGCCCCACATGACGAGGAAATCGGGCTTGTCTCGGCGGACGTCGAGCCACAGAGCCGATTGATTCTGCATGCTGGCCGGCGCGACCGGATAGAGCTTCAGATCGAAGCCGATATCCCTGGAGAGAGCCTGGAACAGCGGAATCGGCTCTCTGCCGTAGCCGGCGTCGAGGTAGAGAAAGCCGATCGTCTTGCCCTTCAGCGTGTCGATCGAGCCGCCGCCGACATATTTGAGGATTTCCGACAGGCCGTCCCAATAGGTGGTGGGCGGGTTGAAAATCCAGGGGAAGAGGTCGCCCCTGGCGGAGGCCGAGAGACCGTAGGCCATGGACAGGATCGGGATTTTGTCGACCGCGGCTTTCGGGATCAGCGAGAGCGTGATGCCGGTCGAATAGGGATTGACGATGACTGGATGCTTCGGCTTCACCGCGTCGTAGCACTCGAGACCCTTCTTGGTGTCGTAGCCGGTCTCGCATTCGTCGACGGCGAGCTTGACGCCGCCGACGCCGCCGTCGCGCTCGTTGAGCATTGTCAGATAATCGTGCATGCCGTCGGCGATGGGCGTGCCCGACCCGGCGAAGGGGCCCGTGCGATAGGTGAACAGCGGAACGTAGATCGAATCCTCGGCGAGCGCAGACGAGACGGGTAGCGCTAAGCTCAGCGCGAGCGCTGCAGTTGCGCCTTTCAACATCATTGCTGTCTTCATTCTGTTTCCTCCTCTTCTTCTTGAGCTTCCGTCAGTATGGGAACGGCCAGACGCGGAGCTTCTGCTTCGCCGTCGCCCAGAGCCGTGCAAGGCCGTGCGGCTCGGCGATCAAGAACACGATGATCAGAATGCCGGTGATCATAAAGGTCAACTGCTCGATCCGCGCGGCCTCGATCGAGACGCCGAGCGTGGACGGCAGCGCCCTGAGTGCGATCGGCAGGAGATGCAGGACCGTCGCCCCGAAAAAGGCGCCGACGATCGAGCCTAAGCCCCCGATGATGATCATGAAGAGCAGCTGAAAGGACTGGTTGATGTTGAACGCCTCCGCCTCCGCCGCCCCGAGCCAGAGGAACACCATCAACGCGCCCGCGACCCCGATATAGAAGGACGACACGGCGAAGGCGAGGAGCTTGGCGCGCAAGAGCCGGATGCCGATAAGTTCGGCCGCGATGTCCATGTCGCGCACCGCCATCCACATACGTCCAATGCGCCCGCGTACGATGTTGGAGGCGATCCAGGTCATGACGGCGACGATCGACAAAACGACGAGATAGCGCGTCGCCGGCGTCGCGGTTGGGCCGGTGACCGGAAGGCCGAACAGGGTCCGAGTCGGCACTTCGATTGCGCCGGATATGTTGTCGTTGACGAGCCAGGGGATGCGGGCGAAGCACCAGTCGAGAAAGAACTGCGCCGCCAGTGTCGCGACCGCGAGATAGAAGCCCTTGATGCGCAGGCTCGGCAGGCCGAAGACGACGCCGACGGCGGCCGAGACGAAGCCGGCCGCGACGATCCAGACGAGGATGTTCACCTGCGGGAAATAGGTGTCGAGCTTGTAGCAGGCGTAGGCCCCGACCCCCATGAAGGCGCCCGAGCCGAGCGATAGAAGGCCCGTGTATCCCGTTAGAATGTTGAGCCCCATCGCCCCCAGCGACAGGATCAGGAAGGGGACCATCATCGTGTTGAGCAGGAACTGATTTCCGAGCGCCGGGATCACGACGAAGGCCATGAAGAGGATCACCGCGAGCCCATAGCGGTCCTGGCGGATCGGAAAGATCGCCATGTCGGCGGCGTAGGTCGTCTTGAACTGGCCGGCCTCGCGATAGAACACGTGCCTCTCCCGCTAAGCCGTCATCGCGGACGCGGCGATCCAGGAGATTGTAGGACGGTGACCCGCGCCCCTGGATCGCTTCGCAATGACGGACTGGTCAAATTCGTTCAATGATCCTCTCCCCGAACAGGCCCTGCGGGCGAAACAGCAGGAACGCCAACGCGATGAGATATGCGAGCCAGCTCTCGATGCCGCCGCCGATGAGCGGCCCCCAGTAGAACTCGCCGAGCTTTTCGCCGACGCCGATGATGAGCCCGCCGACGATGGCGCCGGGCACGGAAGTCAGACCTCCTAGGATGAGCACCGGCAGCGCCTTCAAGGCCACGACCTGAAGCGCGAAAGACACGTCCGAGCGCGCGCCCCAGAAGATTCCGGTCGCGAGCGCGACGACGCCCGCGGTGAACCAGACGATGACCCAGATCTGGTTAAGCGAGATGCCGACCGAGAGCGCGGCCTGATGGTCGTCCGCGACGGCCCTGAGGGCGCGCCCGATGCGCGTCTTCTGGAAGAAGAGCGCAAGCCCCGCGACCATAAGAATCGCGATCGCCGCCGCGACGATGTCGAGCTTCTGCAGCTGAACTCTCCCACCGAGCACATCGAGGTTGATCGACCCGCTCGGCAGGTAGAGCTCCTGCGTGATCATCGACTTCGGATCGCCTCCGAACGACAGCTCGCCGAAGCCGATCAGGACATAGGTCACCCCGAACGTCGCCATCAGGAGAATGATGTCCGGCTGGTTGACGAGCGGCCTGAGCACGAAGCGCTCGATCCCGACCGCAAGGGCGTACATGACGCCAACGGTCAACGCGAGCGCGACGAACGCCGGGACGCCTTTCTCGTGCAGGCCGACCAGCGTCAGGGCGGCGAACACCATCATGATGCCTTGGGCGAAATTGAAGACGCCTGAGGCTTTGTAGATGAGCACGAATCCGAGCGCGATCAACGAATAGAGCGCGCCGCCGACGAAGCCTTCCCAGATCGTCTGCGCCAGAAGGTCGGGCGCGGCGATCATCTGGGCGAAAGGATCGACAAAGACGGCGTGCGGGATGTCCATTCGCGTCAGCGGTCCTGGCCGAGATAGGCGTCGATCACCTTTCGGTCCCGCCGTACCTCGTCGGGGAGCCCGTCGGCGATCTTGCGCCCGTAGTCGAGCACGACGACGCGGTCGGAAAGATCCATGACAACGCCGATGTCGTGTTCGATGAGCGCGATGGTGGCGCCGCGCAAGCGATTGGTCTCGACGATGAAGCGGCTCATGTCCTGCTTCTCCTCGAGGTTCATGCCCGCCATTGGCTCGTCGAGCAGCAGGAGTTGCGGCTCCATCGCCAGCGCACGCCCGAGTTCGACCCGCTTCTGTAATCCGTAGGGCAGGACGCCGACCGGAGTGCGGCGGATATGCTCGATCTCGAGGAAGTCGATGATCTCTTCGCACACGCGCCGGTGTCCGACTTCCTCGTCGAGCGCGGGTCCGAAGCGCAGCGCTTGCCAGAAGATGTTGCGCTTCATCTTGAGATTCCGGCCCGTCATGATGTTGTCGAGCGTGGTCATGCCTTTGAAGAGCGCGACGTTCTGGAAGGTGCGGGCGATGCCGTTCGCAGCCGCCTCATACGGTTGCATGCGCGACCGCTGGCGTCCGTGATACGTGATCCGCCCCTGCTGGGGGTGATAGAAACCATTGACCACGTTCAGCATCGAGGTCTTCCCCGCGCCGTTTGGGCCGATGATGGCGCGGATCTCGCCCTTGGCGATGTCGAACGACACGTCGGAGATCGCGCAGACGCCGCCGAAGGAGAGCGTCACGTTCTCGACCGAAAGCAGAATGTCGCCGCTCGGCGCCTTCATGCCGCGCTTGCCCGTAGCTCGCCCGGAAAGGACGGCATGTCGACGATGCGGCAGGTTCCTTCGAGCTTGCCCTTGCGGCCGTCCTCGTAGGTAATCTCCGTGGCGATCGAGGCTTCAACCGCCCCGTCGTAGAGCCCCTTGATGAGCGGGGCGTAGCGCTCGGCGACGAATTTACGCCTGACCTTCTGGGTCCGCGTCACCTCGCCGTCGTCGGCGTCGAGCTCCTTCGGCAGGATGAGGAAGCGACGGATTTGCGCGCCCGCCATCATCGGCTCGAGGCTCAGCGCGCGATTGACTTCATCGACTCGCCTCTTGATCAACTCATAAACGCGAGGGTTCGCCGCCAGCTCTTGGTATGACGCGTAAGAAACGTTGTGCCGCTCGGCCCAGTCGCCGACCGAGGCGAACTCGATGTTGATCATCGCCGCGACGAACTCCCGGCCGTCGCCGACAGCGACCGCCTCGCGGATCTCGGGGAAGAACTTGAGCTTGTTCTCGACGTATTTCGGCGCGAACAACTGCCCGGATCTGAGGCGCCCGACATCCTGCGCGCGATCGACGATCTTGAGCTGCCCGTCCGGCTCGAAAAAGCCGGCGTCGCCGGTCTTGACGTAGCCGTCCTCGGTGAGCGCCTCGCGCGTCTTGGCGTCGTCGCGGAAGTAGCCCACGAACATGCCGGGCGACTTGAACTGCACCTCGCCGTCGGGCGTGATCCGCAAGTCTACGTTGGGCGCCGGCGGCCCCACGGCGTCCGATCGCACGGCGCGGTCGGTCTGGGCGGTCACGAACAGGAAGGCTTCCGTCTGTCCGTAGAGTTGCTTCAGGTTGAGACCGATCGAGCGGTAGAAGGCGAAGAGGTCCGCGCCGATCGCCTCGCCTGCGGTATAGGCGACGCGAATGTGCGAGAAGCCGAGCGCGTTCTTGAGCGGCCCGTAGATGAGAAGTTCGGCAAGCCCATAGGCGAGGCGTCCGCCGATCGGGACCGGCTCGCCGTTGGCGATCTTCTCGCCCCAGCGCCTCGCGACGTCCATGCAGCGCCGGTAAAGCCAACGCTTGAAGGCGCCCGCGTCCTCAATACGGATCTGCAGGCGGGTCAGCAACGCCTCGAAGACCCGCGGCGGCGCGAAATGGTAGGTTGGACCGATCTCTCGCAGGTCGTTGGCGGCCGTGTCGGCGCTTTCGGGGCAGGCGATGCAGAAGCCGGCGACGTAGCCTTGCGCGTAGTTGAGATAGTGGTCTCCGACCCAGGCGAGCGGGAGGTAGGCGAGGGCGACGTCGCGGTCGGAGAGCTTGTCGAAAGCCACCGTGTCTCGCGCCGCGGCGATCGAGCGCTCGCCGCTGAGGACGACGCCCTTCGAGCGGCCGGTCGTCCCGGACGTATAGAGGATGACAGAAGGGTCCGCGCCCCTGACGGCGTCGATGCGGGAGTCGAGGTCCGCAGCGGCCGCCGAATTGTCGAGCGATGCTCGGCCCTTCGCCATGAGGGATTCGAGTGGAAGAAGGTCGGGTTCGCGATAGTCGTCGAGCCCGCGTTTCTCGTCATAGAGAATTGCTCGGAGCGCCGGAAGGCGGTCGCGCACCGACAGGACCTTGTCGACCTGCTCCTGATCCTGCGTGACGACAATGCTCGCCTCCGAGTGCTCCAGCACCGCGGCCAGCTCGTCGGCGACCGAATCGGCGTAGACGGGGACCGGGATGGCCCCTAGCATCTGCGCCGCGGTCATCGACCAGTAAAGTCTTGGCCGATTGGCGCCGACGATGGCGAGGGTGTCGCCCCGGTCGAGCCCCAGTTCGATCAGACCTTTGGCGAGCGCGCGCGTCTCGGCGTAGACGTCGCGCCAGGTCCACGTCCGCCAGATGCCGAGATCCTTGTGACGGAAAGCCGGCCGATCGCCTCGGCCGGCGGCGTGCGCGCGTAAGAGCTTGGCGAATGTGTCGTTGACGCCGATCGCCGCGCCCGCCGCGCTCAAACGCTCCTCCCTGATGTCCGCCGCAACATCGCAACCGCTCCAGGTCCCGCGCGCGGCGTCGCCAGTGGAACCCGTTTGGGACTATTCAGCACCGCGGTCGGGATGACAACACCCCGACGCTGGTTGGGTTATATTGCCGGCAGTTGGTTCGGCGATCAGGCAGATATGGCTCCCCGAGCAGGACTCGAACCTGCGGCCATTCGATTAACAGTCGAATGCTCTACCAGCTGAGCTATCGGGGATCAGCAGGGGGCATATAGCAGAAATTGAGGCCTTGGAAAGGGTCGTTTTGCCGCTTGCGTCGAGGGGCGGACGCACTCATTTTCGCTGCATGCTCGACCCCATGCGAGTCCCTGAATTGCTGACCCCGACCCAGATGGGCGAGGCGGACAAAGCGACGATTGCGGCAGGCGCGCCGGGGATCATGCTCATGGAACGGGCGGGGCTGGCGGTCGGCGATGAGATCGTCCGCCGCGTACGAGCGCAGGGCCGCGTCGTTGTCCTCTGCGGGCCCGGCGGCAACGGCGGCGACGGTTTTGTCGCTGCCCGCGTCCTCTCCCGTCGCGGCTACGGCGTGAAGCTCGGCCTTCTCGGCGCCCGCGAGTCGCTGCGCGGCGACCCGGCGCTCGCCGCCTCCCGGTATTCGGGGCCGGTTCTGCCGGCCTCGGAGGTCGACCTGACTGAGGCCAACGTGGTCGTCGACGGCCTTTTCGGCGCCGGACTCGCCCGCGACATTGACGGCGAGGCCAAGACCCTCGCCGAGCGCGTCAACGCCTTCGCCGGCCGAGGAAATCCGGTCGTGGCGGTCGACGTCCCCTCCGGCGTCGACGGCGGGACGGGCAAGGTCCGCGGCGTCGCGGTCCACGCTACGGCGACCGTGACGTTCTTCCGGCTGAAGCCCGGCCATCTGCTTCTCCCGGGGCGGCTGCTGAGCGGCGCGATCCGCGTCGCGGACATCGGCATTCCGGCCAGCGTGCTGCCCAGCATCGGGCCGCGGGCCTTCGTCAACTGCCCGGCGCTTTGGCTCATGGATTTGCCCTGGCCGGA